>FUIF01022906.1_pt1 | contig 11649 bp, 22 predicted proteins | sample 1003461 | NCBI WGS metagenome assembly FUIF01 (sample SAMEA80401918, study PRJEB19352) | marine metagenome
TTTGTCAAAAAAATAAATCAAAAAAATCATGAGTACATCAAAATTTTCAAATCCTTTTATGATGAAGAGCCCTGTGTCTCCGCTAGAAGGTAACGCTTTTATTAAAGCAAAAATGGATGCTGAAGCTGCTGGTAAAAGTAGTTTTAGTTTAAACGGTAAAACTATCCAGTTCAAGGATCAAACTCTCCAGCAAAGTTTAATGGTATTAGCGGTAAAACAGCTAAAGCTATGTCTGACAAAGTACAACAAGTTGGAAGATATAGAGACTATGTTGGCAAGAAAGAAAAAGGATATATGGATCCAGAAGATGGTTTTATAAAAGGAAATCCTTCTAAAACTGTATCTTTTGATAGATTTGCTATATCAGAAGAAATAGCTAAAGGCGGTAAAGCTGGTAGTAAAGCAGTAATGCATTATTACGATAATAAAGATAAATACAGCGGCTATATGGACGAAGAAAAAAGACAAGCTGTTAAAAAAGGTTTAAATATAAAATAACTATGATAAGTAAATCACCATTTTATCAAGACAAATGTGCGACGGCAAGAGCTAAGAAAAAAGCCGAGTACATGAAAAGAAAAACTAAAACAAAACTTGATACAAGTAAAAAAGACGAATCAGGTAAATTTATTAAAAAAGAAGTGCCAATTAGTTCAGAAGATAATTTAAAAGAATTCAATAGAGAAATACAAGAGTATGAATGTGTTAATGGGCAACTTAAATTAAGACAAAAAGAAAACGATTAAATTATGGGAAAATTTTTAATAAAAATCGGAAATAAGTTAGTTGCATTTAACGAATACTTAAAAGGTGAATGGAACTCGTTATTATATAAATTAATGTTTAAAAAGGAACAAAAATAAACTGGGCGTACCATACCCAAAAGTTCCTGTAACCAAGAAAGGGGTCCACATTACGTGAACCCCTTTTTTAATTATCCATCACAAGCTAAACAATCTTCACTCATTGCTTGTTGTGCTATATCTCCACGAAGCACTGATTCTGTCCTTGTATAATATAAAGTTTTAATACCATTTTTCCAAGCCTGCATATGCACCTGATTAATCCATTTAGGTGTTGCTATACTAGGAAAAGCTAGATTTAAACTAACTGCTTGATCAATGTATTGCTGACGTATACCAGCTTGATTAACTAACTCTAATTGATTAATCTCCTTAAACGTCTTAAATACTTCTTTCGCAGGGATTTCGTGTGGGCCAATAACAACCCCATCAAGCTCAGATAAACCTTGAACGCTACCACCATCTGCGAGTATCTTATCCCAAGTTTCATTTGTATTAATTTTAAGTTTTCTTAATAGTTTTAGTAACGTAGGGTTTTTACGTATAAAAGTTCCTTTAGCTGATTGCTCTGTAAATACATTGGCAGCCCAAGGCTCTATTCCAGGCGAGATGTTCCCACTAAGCTTTGAATTACTAACAGTGGGAGCAATAGCACGCAAGTGAGTATTGCGCATGCCAGTACCAACACACCACAAAGGCTCGCCATAAATTTCAGCAAGATCTCTACTAGCCCTTTCGCTTTCAATTTTGAGTTGCGAAAAAATCTTCCTAGTTTCAAACTGAGCAAGTAAACCTTCGAAAGGAATGCTTTTCTCTTGGAGATATGTATGCCATCCGAGGACTCCCAAGCCCAATGCTCTCCCTTTCTGTGCAGATCGAACAGAGTTTTCGAAGCCGCGTAATCCTTTGGCTCTCTGAATAAATTCTTCCATAACTCCGTCAAGAAAGAACGTGGCGTCATATATAAGGTTAGTACCCTTCCATTCTTCATATTTTGCTAAATTTAATGATGATAAACAACACACAAAACTATGATTCTCATCTGTATGTAGTGTTATTTCTGAACATATGTTAGTCATATGCACTTTTAATCCGTTTTGCTTATATGCTTTTGGATTTGCTTTGTTAGTGTTTCCTTTAAATAATATATACGGTTCTCCAGTTGCTTTTCGCTTTCTAAGTAGTTTACTCCATCTATTTCTAGCTTGTGCATCTCCTTGTTCAAGCTTACGCATAAACTTGTCACCAACAACTGCGCATTGATGTAAGTTAAGCGACTGTCTGTTAACATCTCCTTTTGGTTCTCGTATTTCAAGCCACTCTTCAAAATCGTCGTGCTCAATGTTAATGTTAACTGAAGCAGCTCCTCGTCTGACAGATCCTTGATTAGTCGCAAGAATCGTTGAGTCGTATACTTTGCAGAAGGGTACAACTCCGTCTGATGTTCCATTTCCTGTAATTTTAGCGCCAGCGGGTCTAATCATATTAACTCCGATACCAACTCCACCGCCGTGCTTAGCGAGTAGCATCATTTCTAAATTTTTTTGTCCTATGTCTTGTATGCTATCAGCCACATCAATACCGAAGCAACTAATAGGCAAACCGCGATCAGTACCTGTATTAGATAATACTGGGCTAGCGAGGCAAAGCCACCCGTTCCAAATGTATTCGAAGAAAGTTTCTGCCATTTCCGGCTTATATAATCTACGAGCAACCGTTTTAGAGACCCGCATGTATGCTTCTCTAGGTGACTCTCCGTCGAGTAAATATCCCCCGGATATAGTCTTCTTGTATACGTCGTTATTACCCCACGCAGGGTAATCTTCACCTTTTTTCCAGTTTTCATTCCACATTTATGTAATTGTTAAGTGTTTAATCCATGCTATTAATCCGTTCATATTTAAAGCCACAAGATTCCATTGCTTTCTTGAAGCTGTTTGAACCATTACCATTATAAAGCCTATAATATAAAGTTTAGGCTCTATAGTCCATTGAGCAGCGATTAAAAAACCACTGCCCATGTAACCTGATCTAGTTGCTAGCCTTTTCCAAGGGCTTAGTCTCTTCTGTCTTACTAGATTCCTCAGAAATTTTGTTTTTAAGTTTTTCAATTGCTTCATCGTAATCAGGCATTTGTTTAATTGTTTCTAATGTTCCTACAGCTAGATCTTTTAAATAAGCATTTTCATCTAGCAGTTGTTGTACAACACCAATTAAGGCTTGTATCTTTTTTTCAAGTAGATCTGTTCTACTTTGTTTTTGTCCTTTCATTACTGTAGTCTATTATAAACCCCATTAACACTATTATATTCATAGCTAAACTAGCTAGTATTTCATACGCGTCTTTAAAGTCGTGTATAGATAAATGTATATGTCCTACAGCCCAAAACGGTATTGCTAAGTTTTGACTGATCCATATAATAGTGTATTTAATAAAGTTTTTCATTTATATAATTGTTCAAATATTTCTTGTTCAGTTACTATATTACCAAATGTCTTCGAAGTCTTCGCCTTCGTTAGCTTTCGAATAATCCGTCGGCCGTATTGCGAAAAAATCAGTATGAGTGACCCCGCCGGTAAGATGATAGAACCAATCAAGATTAGACGCTGCGCTCTTGTCATACGGGAAATAGTTCCCCAAGTCAACGTAACCAAGTTCAACCAGTTTTTCATTTGCTCTCTTTTTTATAAAATGTTTTAAATCATTAGACTTAATACCCTCAATGTCACCCATTTCAAACATCTTGTCTATATACTTAGTTTCAAGCTTTATCATGGTTTCTGCAGCTTTTATTATATCTTCTCGACATAAATTCAGTAATTGATCGTTTTCACTGCACATATCGCGAAACAGCTTACAACCCATTTTGCTATGCAATGACTCGTCTCTTACTGACCATTTCATTTGCTGTCCAATACCCTTAAGCAAATTACGAAGCTGGAAGCTATAAAGTACAGCAAAAGCTGAATACAAACTAACGCCCTCAGCGAAAGCAGAAAAAACGGCAAGAGACTTACCAATACCAATAGGACTTGAGCCGTCATAAGCAACCAAATTATCAAATCTCTGTGAGGTAGCAGGCTCATGCAAAAATGCTTCATAATCTTCTAAATTTAATGTTTCGTTTAAATAACTATATGCAACTGCGTGTACTGTCTCTTGCGAGCCAAACATCATTGCCATCTGTTGTATTTCGTGTTTAGGAAACCACCCGACAACCTTCTGCGTCCAATAATCCGACACGGCGCATTCTGTCTGCGCGAAGCCGAGTAATATGTTTCCAACCAAGTTCTTCTCTTTGTCATTTAGTTTTTCTTTCCAATCTTTAATATCGCTCTGCATTGATATTTCGGTATGCAACCAAAATGCTTGAGCTTGTTTTAACCAGCCTTCTGTATAATACTCAGGGTACTCAAAAGGCTTATATGCTATTCTTTCGTCGAATAATCCCATTATAAATCCATTATTTGTTTTATTGTTAGTAGCTCGTGCTTCCAGGCATCAATATAAGCCATTGTATCGGCTTTTTTAGTTGACATTGATACTTTATTCATATCATCTAAAATAGATCTTATAAACACGTCTATAGTGTGTAATTGTGTTTCTGTATCTTGATCCATTACTTGTAAACTTCTAATGCTATATCTATAAATGGTAAATATAACACATGTGTCGTCTGATTGTCTTCATCATATGTTCTAGCGCCTAGCAATATACCAGGATATGTACCTATTGATAAACTCCAAACCTTTTTTTGTTCTTCTTTCATATATTTTTACTTAGTATTAATGGTGATTCATCTTTATTTGTTGACACAAAGTAGCAAGTGGTGTTGTCTTGTACTATTATGTTCTTGTTTTTAAATGTTTTAGGATATTTTTCTAAGACATAGTTAATAACATTTGATTCCATATTGATCTTGTAATTCTACTAATTCTTTATATTTAATTTTACCTCTAATCTCCCAGCTCCATTTGACAAACTTATCAATTTGACGCTCGGCATACTTCTGTCTAGCTATCCTTTTCGCTTCGAAAGGATTATGCTTATTGTCTCGTCGCATTCTTTTTGATTTTGTGGTTTATATAATGTTACATTAGGAAATTGATTCATAACTAATCTTTTGAATAACTTCCAACGCATTGGAAATGACTCGTTAGCTCTACCTTTTGTTTCTATTATGAAATCTTCACCAATAAAATCTGGTGTATACTTGATAGGTAATATACGTTTGCAACCTCTATTTTTGTAATCACCTTTGCCATTAGCTTGTCTTTCATAAACTTCATTGTCAAAATGAAAACCAGCTAATAAAACAAAAGTCTCTCCTTCGTATTTAGCTTTAATTTTATTCTTTTTCAAAGCCATATACATATAACGTTCTAGGCCAGAGGCGAAGTTGATGCCATCATATGACACCTTCTTCGACTGCACTGGACCTTTTTTACGTCTTCTTTTTTTATAAGGTCTCTTGTTCATTTACTTGAATATCGTGATAGTGTAAACCATCATTACCATTTTGACCAACTACGTTAATTCGGTTGATCATAGCTTCTTCAATTTCATCTGATAAACAACGTTTAGCAGCTTCAATATAAAGCAGTGCGTCCATTAACTCTTCTTGTACATCAACTAAGAAACGATTAAGATCTTTTTCTTGACCTTGTATTTCTTGCATCATTGTAGCGCCATATTTTTCTTGGCCAATAATACTACGTTGATCCATTTTCTTAAGCACTGATAATACTATTTCGTCTTTAGTGTTTATTTTCATAATGTTTCTTTTATTCCAGTTTTAATAAATGTTCCATTGTGCATTACGCCTGTGCGGTTAGCTATTTCATTGTATGCTGAATCAACACAGTTTTCTATATCAAAACCTTCTAGCTTTGCTAGGTTTGTTAATACAACAACAATATCGCCGATTGCATCTACAATTTCTGGCTTATCATTATTGAGCAATGCAGCAGCTAACTCACCAGCCTCTTCCATAAGCTTGACATACTGAGTATGAGAATTACCTTTGTCGTATATACCTCTTTCATTAGCCCAAGATCTTATAAGATCAAATCTATTTGGAACCTTATCTACGCTAGTATCGTACTTAAGCTTTACTTGATTATGTTTTGGATTAAAAAAGGCTTCATAAAAAGCCTTGTTGTAAATATAGCTTCGATTATCGTTGTACATCGAGGTTTTAGCATTCGCTTCTATCCAAGGTATATATTCTCTTTTAATTAAAAACTTATAACCTTGTGGTGTTGTCCAGCTTAAACCTAAGTTATCCATTAAATGGCCTTTTAGTTTACTCACTGGAACTGGAAATGTACTTGTTTGCTCTGTTGGGTTTATATTCATATTTGATTTAAATAAATTTTTATATAATGTTCTATCTTTCCTGTAGCCATAAGACTGTTGAAGTTCTATTTCCTTGTCTGATATAAAATCAATATCATTGCTAGTAAGTAGAACTTCGTATTCGTCTGCAGCATAACCTTGTTGCTGCGTAACCCGACTATTAAGATCACGCGTTACACCGATCTTTTTACCCGGTATGTGGTATAAATAATACATAATTATAGTTTATCGTTATATAGGTGCATATTATGCGCATGGTGGTAATACCAACCTATTTCTAAATTAAGACGTCTAGCAATCATTTTTTGCAATGATGAGAATTGATACTGATCATTACAGAAACCGTACCAGATGTCATTAGAACGCATATAGACAGACATACACAACTGATCATCTACAATTGTAAACTGAACCGCGTATGTGCACGGTGTATCGGTTTTGTATTTGTCGTATTCTTTACCGTCATAAATAGATATTGCTGCGTGTCTAGTCTTTTTATTTGTTTTAAGCTTAGCACATACATAATCTATTTGAGCTTTACGCTTCCATTGATAACCATAGTTTGAATTAACATTACCGTGCTCATCAGCCATACGTTTCCATATTGGTGGTATTTTACCATACAACTCACCAAGCTTGTGTATACTAGGATCACCAGATAGATACCACTGCCATTCAGCCTCGGCATAATCTAAACTCCAGTTACGTTGCTCATTAGTTATATGATTGTTCTGAGGGTCTCTAATATAAAACCCACAGTTAAACAAAGCTTTAGTGTTATCAAAGTCCATACCGTTTATAACGACTTCATCTAATAACGCCTCATAAGCTTCATTTGCATTGTCAAAACTATTTCTCATATTTATTGTAATAATATTTATAGTATTCATAAATCTTAATCCATATGTCAGCTCTAGTATAGCTATTAGGATCTTCGTTGGTTTTATTATTGTTAGTTATAACAATAGACCATCTAGCCTCAGTTAATGCCTTAGGAGCAATATATATGTTGTTGTTAATACACCAACGATAAGCTTTAAACTCTAACTCATCAGGCGTATAAGTACCCATATTTACTTTACCTTTTTTAGCCATTATTCCCAGGGCATTTTCTCAGCACCGATATTTATAGGTTCATGAGGTATAAAACAACCTGACTTAGGCTCCCACTTAAAATGAGCTTCTTCACCGTTTTGTCCTAGGTTTTGAAACTTTACTTTAAGCACCTTAGCTTTGACCGTTTTTTCTTCATAATTCCTATGCACCAATATGCCATGATAACTAGCGTCATACCATTCACCACCGCCTTTGATATTATACATCGTAGGTTCCTCAATTTTTCCATCTTTATCTTTATACATTTTAGTTGGGTGAGCTACTACAAAAACTAACACATCAAACTTTTTAGCAAATGTTTCGATTTTAGTTAGATACTCCATCGTATACCTGTTAACGTCTTCTGTTTTACAGTCAACGTCTCTGACCTTATTAAACGGATCAATAACTAAGCATTTAATGCCTTTGCGTTTAACTAGCTCAGCACCCTTGCGAAGAACAGATTCAAGTGTGTAACGTTCCATATCAATATGAAAGAAATTACTATTGCAATGATCTGCAACTTGATTCCATTTATCACCGTGTATATCAGCTGATGTTGGCATACCTTGCCAAACCTTACGCATTAACTTGTGTGCGTGAAGGTAAGTTGGGACATTTTCTGGACTAGCAAACGCCGTTTTCCAGCCATAGTTTTGGTTATATCCAACAACCATCTGGTCGACAAAATCTGACTTGCCGCTACTCGGAATACCAGTAACAGTAATAAACTGACCAGTATAAGTCGAAAAGATATCATCAAAATTTTGCAAGCCAATTTGAAATCCAGGTTTAAACCCGTTACGAACAAAGTCTGTGACTTCGTCCTCAATGTCCCTAAATGTCGTGACATTTTCAAGTGGAACGGGCCTCGCCCCTGAAATACGCTCTGATAATTTTTCTTGTCCATATTTAATTAGATATTCGTTAGCATCTTTACAATCGTCAAACGACGCTAGGTAGCACACTTCAGATCCTAGACGTCTAACTAGTTCTGCTTGTAACGCTTGACCTGCTTCGTCTGTATCAACTGCTAGTATTATTTTTTCTTTGTCATCAAAATAATCTATACAATTGTCTAAGTATTCTAAGTTATTTGTATTTAACGTAGCTCCGTTTGGAACTGATATAGCATTTGTAATACCAGCTTCGTGTAAAGCCAGCACGTCCATTTCGCCTTCAACTATAACACAATACTCATAACCAATAATGCTATCAATATTATAAAATACTTTTTCAGCACCTTTATACAATTTAAAGTTCTTTCTTCCATCGCGGTATTTAATATTAATTAAATCACCACCCATAAAATAATTGAACTTTATCGTGTTCTCGGGTTTACCGGTTTGTGGCATATATTCAGTACCCTCACCGACCTTGAGATCGGTAAGAGTTGACTGAGATATACCTCTTGATTTAAACCATTCAACAACTTTGCTGTCAGGTGGTTTGATGACCTCTTTTTTGGGTCTTTCATAAACCTTAACAGTTTCGCCTTTACGTTTATACGTATGCAATTGAAAAGTTGAATTACAGTTATGACAAGTACCGAGACCCCGTTCCCAATCATAAGACGCACATTTTGCCTTTTGATTTTTGGGTTTTCTATCGACAGAACAAAGAGGGCATATACCCTGCTTTTTACCTGTTTCTAGCTTATGTTGATTGAACTCGTCAATCAAAAATCCATTGATCTCTGTTGTCTGCATTTAATTTAATTAAAATGGTAAATCATCAACAGGTTGAATAACTGGTGCTGCCTGCTGTGGTTGGTCTTGTCTTGGAGCTGCGGCTACATTATCACCGTTAGTCCATACTACTTGAACGTTACCTAAATAAGTTTTAGCTGTTTTAGCTTCACGTTCTTCTTTTGATTGAGCTACAACAATAGGCCCTTGATTTCCAAACTGATCTGGTTCATCATTAAGCGTAATTGTTATAGGTAAGTATTTACCTTTTTTGCCATCGATAATTTTTGACTTATCAATGTTATTTAGATTAATACTTGCTTTAATAATACTTGCCATTATACGTACTGATTTATCTGATTAAACATTCTTTGCAACTGTTCTTTAGTCGCGCCGCTATTCCGCCTTAAGTTGTCTACGGCTTTAACATGGTTTTGATTAGCGTAGAAATTATCTACGTTAGTTTCTAATCCTGTTACACTGCATACTTTGGTTCTTGGTGTTGTGGTTTTTCTTCTTGCCATTGTTATAATGTTTGATTAATAAAAAATTGTTGAGGATCAAAATCCTCTGATTGATAAAATAATTTATACTGTTCTGCCGCTCTTTGTACTTTGTCTTTACCGCGCTCATAAAACTCAGGCGAGCAGTCAAATATGCCTAGTTGATGAGTGGTTTTGTCAATTACTATAAACACAAATTCATAGCCAAATAACTTGCTGTAAATATAAGCTTGACTGTCGTAGTTGTACTTAGAAGCTGACCAACGAAATTTATTAAGATCTGCAGTTGTCTTTAGATCAATAATAAGCTTTTCGTCGTGATTAACAATATCAGCTTTACCTTTCCAGTTTAAACCTTCAAGCTCTGTAATACCTGGTTTTTCATAGTCTACATTTATACCACGTATCAAATCTTTGCAAACGTCGTTAGCTAAGACTTTATCAGTCATTAGGTCGATTTGATCAACTTCGTGTTGTAGTAGACATAATTCGCCACCAGACATCTCCTTGTATGCTTTAGTGTTTCTAGTATTAGCATCGATAATCTTATACTTTTTAAGCTTATCAGGTTCTAGTATAGCCGTGTGGAAATAACCACCGACTAAGAAAGCAGGGCGTGGTGCTAGCTGCTTTCCTAAAGCTAAAGGGTTTGTAAGTAATGTAGAAATATCAGAATTACTAAGGTATTGTTTTCCAAATTTACCATAATAATGTTCATCATTTTCTAACTTTTTTAATACGTCTTTCATTATAGAGTATTTAATTCAGCCTCGATTTCTTTAGACAAGGCATACTTAGCTTTTATAGCATTCAACTTACCTCCTGCTTTTATATATTCCTGTGCTTTCTTAAATGCTGGATCTGTTTTAGAGGTTAACGTGTTTTTTGCTTTTGGCGCTTTGCCGTGAGTGTTTGCCGCATCTGAGTCTTGCGTGTCGTCTATTAGGAATAAATTACCTAATGCATACTTCTTTCCATAGCTCGACGCAGATCCAAACTGTTGAGGTACTTGCATACCTTTTTGGTTTAGATCAACCCCTACAAGAGCTGAAGCACTTATTGAATCTTTACCGTCACTTATCGTTGCAGTAGATGCAATAATAGGTAGACCGTGAGCTTCAACTAGTTGCTCATCAATTGTTACTGATACTCCTAACTCTAATAGAAAGGGTTTTGTTGCTTCGAGAATGTCTTCGGCTGATCTGAAGTAATATTTGCCGAATGAGTTAAACCTACTTTTTTTCGATTTAAACTTTGTCTGGACAGTAGCCAGCTTTTCGTTTATGGTCATATGGTTTGTTGTTTTGGTATATTAATATAATTACACATAATTTTATTTTTTTACATATCTAACTTACACAAAATCAAGCACTTGCGAGTGGTCGACGTTATCTATTAATTTTTGCACAGCTTGCTTTTTTAGCTCTGAAACACGAACGTGAGCGCTTGTGCCTCTTATAGCTAATTTGCCTGCTATATAATTAGCCGAGTGTTTTTCACAGTCTAAGCCGTAAGATAATCTTAACACTTCGTATTCAATAGGCGTTAAATATTTTTTCATTAAACCTTTTAAGTAAACATTAAGTATCTGTATGTTATACGGCTCTGATTTATCAGCTATTTGATACATCATATTTTCTTCATCGTCATTGGTTACTTGTGCATCAATACTTAGAAATACGCTATTGAAAAACATAGCAACCATTTTTTTATCTTTCGGGTTTTTACGTATTTCATTAAGCTTATGCTCTGGTATACGTATACCACCTCTAGCTATGTCTACACGTCTTCTAATGTGCCCTTTTATTCTTTTTGCAAAGAACGACTTTAATGTTTTTTCAATGTCTTCTGAGTCAATTAATTTATCCCAGTCTAATTTGTCTACAGCACGAATCAAAGCCTCAGATCCTATTTGTATTAAATCATTAATACTTAAAACACCTGAAGCTTGTTGTGTTGTTGAGAATTTACGAGCTAAATTTTCTACAAGAGGTAAAAACTTAACAATAAGTTCATCTCTACTGTAATAGTCGTAAAACTTCTCAGAAGGCATAGATTTTTTAACATCTTCTTTATATCTTATGTAATTTTGTACATTATACTTTTTCATATTGTTCTATTTTATCGTATGCTTGTGACATTAGCTCGTTATTAGCGTAGTATATATTACCTATACTCGCCATCCATTCGTTAAATTCTTT
>FUIF01000019.1_pt1 | contig 11643 bp, 16 predicted proteins | sample 1003461 | NCBI WGS metagenome assembly FUIF01 (sample SAMEA80401918, study PRJEB19352) | marine metagenome
TCGTCGCCATACTTCGAACTCATACCATACACCCGTCCCGAAACCAGTAGGGTATTCCCCGATATAAGCCGCCGCTCGTGGGTAGCCGAAAGGACGTGTCGCGTCGTCTATAGCGGTACTTTCGCCTGGCGTCCATGGGAAGGTACCGACCCACCCACTTGTGCACATATCCATTGCGCGAACGATCTTCGCTGTGGTCATAGGTATTGCGCGACCGTCCACAATGAAAGCATTTCGTCGTCGGCCCGCCCCGTCAAGTTCGCCGCAGGAGGGTTACCCGGGACAGTAATTATCGTACCGGAAGAAACGGTTTCGGCTTCGGGGTCTAGATCTGGGTTCGCTTTATAGACCACGGGGAGGGTGGAGTCGGACCCGAATTTTTGTTTAAGGGTGTCAGCAAGCGCCTGAGTCTCGTCAGTCGTCAGCCACCCTTTGCCAGGGAGGTAATTAAGGCGAGGGTAACTGTCAGCCATAGATTGTTACCTCTGTTCCCGGAGAGAGCAACAAGATATCCTTACCTTTCAGACCGTTCGTATCGATAAGGTCGTCGAGTTCCACGTCTTCTGTCAACGCGATCTCAATAGGCGCCCTATGCTTACGTAGGGTAATCGTTTTTGAGGCGGCAAGGTCGAATGCCCTTGAGAGCAGGGCAGCTTGAATCAATGTCACGAGGTAGACCATATCGTTGTAGGTCTCGGACATACTGACAAAACCAGTTTGTGCTAGGCCCTCGTTTACTACTTCATCGGATGCCGCAATCGCTGTCTGGTTGTCGTCCAGTTGCGTGACTATCGTATTCCAGAATTCGGTAACCTCGTCGATCAGGTATATGGCTTCGTCACGGCTTGAAAGGTCATTATTCGCTATGACATCAGCTATTGCGCTCAGTCCAGTAGCGGCAACCGCTTCCTGCACACAAGCGGTATTGACCGTAACCTCGTCATCGTCATCGAAAAAGTCAGTAACGAAGTCGATCACAGAATCGACGGCAGAAACAACGCCAATGACGTCACTAACGATACTCATCGGAAGGGCGATAACTGACTGTAACTGCGATGTTAGGGTTCCGATGATACCCGACGCAAAAGAAGCAACCGTGGACGTAACGGCGGAGATTATTGAGTTAATTTCAGCTTTTACAATTTCGTCAAGGTTCGTTATGAACTCAAAGGCCGCTTTTGCCATGCTTACAGCCGACTTAACCTTCGAAACAAAAGCCGCGATCTTTGCAAGCAGACTCGTGTCCGCAACGTTACCCACCTGATAGTAAACGGCATACCGAACCTGCTCAGCCTGCGACTTTAATAAAAGCGTGATTTCAATATCAGTTTGTGGGAGGTCGTCGGCATCAGCATCCAACCAAACGGTCTTTATTTCAGTTACGTTACCTGAGTCCGTAGGGTCGGTAACCTCTTCCATGGAAACGAGGTACCAGGACACAGAGCCGTGTACCGGGTGATAGATCGTCCATTCGCCCTTTTCTTTCCGGGCCGCGAAAAAAGACGCGGCGTCAATGTCGTTATCTTCGCCGTCGAAAAATATAGACATCTCAATCTGAGTTGCGCCCACAAGAAGGTCTTGAATTTTAGCCCCGGTGTACCCGGGAAACTTAAAGACCCCGAGAGTCTTTTCCGACTTCCGGTTACTCTTTCGCCAAAAGGCGGTGAACTTGGTCCCATCGGGGGATGTCAGAATAATATTTTCCGCTAACCGGTCTATCCAAGATCCCATTAATTAGCCCCCAGTGCTGAAAATTCAAATCCTGGTACGGACCGAGCGGACTTAACTGTGGCCTCAGTACCCTCTGCTGCTGAAACCTCAACCTGTATTTTATAGGGCGACGCTTCAAACGAAGGGCTCGTTTTAGGCTCAGAAGCAGCATCCCACCTAACTGCTTGTATCGCTCAGCCCAAGCTGTGGCAGAAGCTTGAGCGGTGTAGAGCTTTGTTTTTTGGCTTAGGGGCTTTAGGCTCAGAGACGGCGCTACCGCCTAACTGCTGGTAACGCTCCGCCCAGGCTGCGGCAGAAGACTGAGATGGGTCAAGCGTTTTCGGAGTAAGAAAGTTGGCAACGGCACGAAGGGTTTTAAAGAAGAGTTTTAAAATCTCCCAGGCACCTTTAACAGCGATTGTGACAACACCGAACTTACGTTCTAAGTAGACCAGACCCGCTACAGCTGCGGCGATTGCAAGCGGAACCCAACCGAAGGGACTTGCCGCCATAACACCGTTCAGGGCCGTAACAGCCGCATCGAAAGCCCAAGTTGCAACTTCCGCAATGCCAAACCACTTCGTCAACATAATCATCTCGCCAATAAAGGATAAAAGCGGAAGAGCGATAAGAGTAGCTTTAAAAGTTAAAAAGCCGTAAATGACCTCCTTCAGCACTGGTCGAAAAAGCTTAAGCACCTCCAGCCCCGCCTTAAGGACCCAAAAAAGTAAGTCCAAGCTTTGGATAACGGGCATCGGGTTGAACTTCCCGATAGCCACTGTGGTCTTATCTAGCCACACGCGCATGCGGTCTTCAAACGGATCAAAAACTCGAAACGCGGCCTCCAGTAAGGCACTGCCCAGTTTTTTCGTCCGGTTCAGCAGGGACTTCTCTTGCCTGTCCGCTGTGACCTGTGCAATGTCCTGCTGCTCTTGCATTATTTTCAAAAAGCTCGTTACCAAGTCTTCGGCTTCTGCAAGACTTGCAGCGCCAGCAAAACCTAATTTACCAAACAGCAGGGACCAAATACCGGTTGCCTCCATCGTTCCCATGCTCTTTGTCTTAGCTTGAATCTGGGAGAGGATGTCAATCAGCGGCAACATATTTTTCTGGTCGTCCGCCATATCAATGCCACGATCTTTTAATTGTTTTGAAATGGTAGGGTCAACAAGACGAAGGTACATGTTTTTAAAGGCGGTTTCCGCTCGTGTACCTTTGATTGCTGCGTCACCAAGGACACCGGCATACGCGATCATATCCTTTGCGGGGGCATTAGCTTTTTTCCCAACGGAACCGACCATTTTAAGGGCCTCGTACATGTCTTCTAGGCTAACGTTCGCTCCTAACGTAACGTTCGTTAAGGCGTTCGTCATTTCATTCATGTAACGAATCTTTGTGGCAGCATCATTCGTTCTAGGGTACAGGGACTTCAATAAGTCCACGGTCCAGCTCGTAACTTGGTTCAGTTCCTCACCGGTAGCGGTGGCAAGCGCCATCTGATCACGGGTCATGCCAATAGCAGCAGCACTTTTAAAACCAGAGATAGAGAGCGTTTCCCACATGTTGCCGACTTCAGCGGTGGTGTACTTCGTGCCTGCCGCAAACTCACGGGCTTGCCCTTTTAACTTCCTAACCTGGTCATTAAAGTCCCTCGCTTTAGGGCCGATATCACTGAAGCGGGCCGCGGCACTGATCATCGCATCATCAAAGTTAGCGAACTCGACAATAGCGCCGCGCAAGCCCTCCGTAACGGCAGTAACCCCGCCACGAATTAAATTAGCAGCGAGGATACCCCTTAACGACAGCTTGAAAACTGTAACCGGCTTTTGAAGCATTACGGAAGGCACTTGACGACTTAACACCGAACCGCTCAGCCTCACGGCCCATTTTCTTAAACGTCGAGGAAACTCGGTCTTTAGCTGTAAGGTTGGTATTTAAGGCATAATCAGGCATCACTTTTCCCTAACGGCTTCGGCAAAAACCTCATGCCATTTGTTGAGGTATTTTAATTCAGCGTAGCCCTTGTCCATCGGATCGAGGCCGCGAAAAAACACGGCCCCGGCCCAGGAATGAACGCGCTCTACGCATTGGTAAAAACGAGGCTCAGCACTTCCACAGTGGAGAGGTCGCGAGGATCGAGCTTTTCAATAGCCATCTTGCCGACCCCGGCCAGGCTGCCCATGAACGCATAGACACGGCTGTAGTTCGCATCGGAGTACTTCTCGGAGGCCACCTTAGCCCGTGCGTTAACTTCGGAATAGGTGAGGGTCTCTCCGTTCCGTAGAGTCTGAATGACTTGGAGCCTTGAGTCAGCGCCCATGGTAACTTCGAGCTGGCCGCGGCGAACAGCCTTCGCCAGTGTGTCCATGCCACGCTCCAGGTGCTTACCTGCGGTTTCATCGCTTTCGCTTACTGCGTCGATATCAATATCGTAGTACTCGAGGAGGGTTGAAATCTGTTCGATTGCGTTCTCTTCGGAAATAACGAAATTCTCTTCTTTTTTCTTCTGATACTTTGAGGCCATACTTTTTTTCTCCTGTGGTGGAAAACAGCCCCCGTCATCCTCTAGCCCCACCACAGGACTGAGGAATCAGGGGGCAACTGCGGGTTAATTAACTCTTCGCCATTTTTTATCGGGATGCAATTGAAGAGGTGGCTTTGTTCTCTTCGGTCTCGTGCGATTCGAACGAGATGAACCCAGTAGTGGACCAAGTTTCACCGGCGGCGGTCTGGTAACTGATAGTAAAGGAATCGGTCCCTTCATCCAGCTCTTGCAAAACCTCTTGCTCATCGGCGTTACATGCCACAGTGACACTCTCACGGGTTGCGACACGCCGAACCTTCTTCTGCATGCTACGGCCAGAAGTCGGAACCGCTGTATTCTCGTATTGAGTCGGGATAGCGTTTACGTTGGTATCTGCGAAGACGTCATACGTAACCCCGTCGATCGTCAGCTTACGTAAAGTACCTGATACGTCTGCCATTTATTTCCTCCTTAAAGCAGCACAGCAAGGCTGGTATCGAATTGAGTAATAATATCGAAGATCCCGCCCTCACCGGAGAGGACAATCGGGAAAATACAGTCAAAGCCGTTACCGCTCGATCTTACCGAAATGTAATCGTCCCCTGCAAGTTTTTCGATAGTAAAGTCAGCAGTGTAGATCCAAGCCTTCGACTCGAAACTCTCAGCAAGGGCAACCAGGTCATCACGGACGGCGTCAGTGTCTCGGGCTTTCTGACGGTCGGTGATGTTCGTAACCGCCGTGGTATCATCGACGATCGAGATGCCTTGCCACCGCTCCTGCTCGAAGTTTACCCGAATATTGTAGAGAATATTCTGTAAAATCGAGATGTTACGCATCGAACGGTAACCATTCGAATTAACCGGAACATCCGACGGGCGGTAAAAAGAGATAATGTTTTGCAGGGTGACGACACCATTTTGTACCCGGGTAGTCCCGACACCGCTCTTAACGGCCAGATCCCGGTTGGCGTAGTCGGAGTTCCAACGGTCGGCTTTATCGCCGGTATCGATACCGGACAGCTCGATCCCGAGGTAGTGCTGAGCGGCACGGTCCATATTGACACGGGCCATATGCCCGATTGTCTGGGCCGCAATCTCGGACGGGTGGCTGAGTGAACCAGGAACGGTAACCACACCGTTGGTCCGGTCGGTAAGGCGCTCGTCGGCAAGAGAAATCATTGCGGTAAGCCCGGCGGTACCTGCGGTTGTGTCCCCGGTCAGAACTCGAAACGGGCGGGAAACAGTTTTGCTGTACAGACCTTCAAAGTCGTTCCCTTCGCCGCAATACGCGCTGAAAGCGTCCAAAACCGTTTCATCCTGAAGGTACCCATGAACGATATCCGTATAGAAATCCTCGTTCGCGTCGTCACCGGTACCGAGGCAATCAAGAGCTTCTTCGACATCAGGGGTACCGGTCCCACCAGACAGAGCGGTAATGGTCGCGGTAATAGCGGAATCGGGAGTCTCGTCCCATGCAACAGTGATATAGTTGCCCCAAGGGCCTGTGGACTTCGAGGTAATGGTCACAGTGTCAATGCCGTCGCTGACTGCGGATACCGGGAGGTCATCATCGTCGTTGATTTCTTCGGCAACGGCGTCTGCGATATCGGCTGCACTGGCGCCTGTCGAGATGTCGGTATCGACAGACTCTCCGGCGATCAGGAGCTCAAGAGTTGTTGCGGTGACGCCAGAGGCGGCAAACACGATGGACCCCGAGGCTGCCTCGCCTGCGTCCGTCTCTGCCTGCGGCATGACGTATGTCGGAACACTCTCGGACCCCTCAAACGCCTGAAGTGCAAGACGATGTGCCATAAACCCGAACCCAAACTGGGACCCAGCATCTTCGGCGCTGAGCACAAGGGCGGGCTCATTAACTGTAACATCGGTTTTACTCGGGTCGTAGGTTGCGAAAATAAGGATCTGTCGATCGATATTTGTCGCTTCCGACTGAAACTGTACGTTTTTGACACTGGACCCGACGCCAAATGCCAAACTGCTTGAGCTAATACCCATAGCTGTCTCCTATTCTGTTTGTGAAACTATGACACCTGTTTTTTCTACGTCGTCGCCGTCAATGTCAACGGTAATATCAATAAAGCCGGTACCGTCGTCATCGGTATTAACCGCAACAGGGGTGGCCCCTGTAAGATCTTCCGAAGTTACGCAACGGTACTCAATTAAACCGGTGAGGACCACAAGACTGCCGCGTTCCTGGGGCTCGTTTTTCGATACCCGGCTAACCCACCGAGAGGAGAGGACGCCTTTACCAAGCTTGAGGTCTATGTTCGTCCCGTCCATAAGGATCTGATACGCCAATTCTACCAGCTCATCAAATGATTGGTCCGCTTCGTATGACGCCTCTTGCAACGCGGCAAGCGCGGCGGCGCGTTCTGTAGCAGTAGCCGAGTCGCTCGACATCACCGAGAGGTCCAACGAAGCAGCTGAAGACGCCGTCAGTTCGATCTGCCAGGTGGGCTCGAACCGTACTGGCCCCGTCCAACGGCCTTTAGACTGTGGAAATTCGCCGTCAGTGAAAAACACCTGTACCGAACGATTGGAACCTTTTACTTCGCTCGCCGCTTTGCTTTGCCCTGGGTACCCAACAACGCGAAAGGCGTCATCAGCGTACATTCCAAGAACGTCGATAAGCGCTTGAGTGATCGTCCGAAAGTTCATCATAGCTGGTCAACCTCTTGCAGATAGATTCGAACGAAGCCGACAGAACGCCCACCTTCAGGAGCTCTGGTTGAACTAATAACGTACGACGCCTTATCCGCTGATTCACTTGGACTCTCGGGAATCTCGACCAGCCAGTTTTCACCAGCGGCGGGAACTCTACCAACATCGGATAGCATCGTTGAACGGCGGACGGTAATAATTGGTTCCGTAACGATAACTACTTCCCCGGTCTCAGGGTTCGTCCGAACCTGGTCGTAGAGTATCTGCCCACGAAGCCCGTCAACCCTATCTCCATCAGGGGTAACGAAGTTAATGGGCAGACTCCACATACCTTCTAACGTCTGCTCAAGGTGGCTTTCCGCCAGCTCACGCAGATTTGTTGCCACTGGAAGTCAACTCAGCGATAGTTTTTGTCAGCTCCGAATTCTGTTTTTTCAAACTGGAAATCTCGTCTTTAAGACGCTTTTCGACGCTGCTCGCTACCGGACGCTCCGGGATGGACTTTGCAACCTTCCCTTTTGCGCTCAGGCTGTCGATACCTTTTTCTCGATACCTTTAGGCATGTCCTGGCCATATTCGATATCTTCGCCCTCGTAGGTAAAAACCCCGGGGCCAATCCACACAGACATATATTACTCCTTAAGGCTCAGTATCCATGACCAGGAAAGCATCGGTCTGGGTCGTCGCGAAAATAGGTGCCGTCTGGCTTCTGATCGACAGTTTCTTCCAGTCATTCGACACGTATGCGTCACAGTAGAACATGGCCGGAGAGATGATACCAGAGTTAGCAACCTTCGGCGGAACAGGCGGAGCACTCGGATCGAAACCGAACCACTCACGATAAAGCTGCGCACGCATGGGGACCATCGGCAGCTGCTCGTTCGGGCCGAAGTAACGGTCACAGCGGGCGCCGGAGTAAGCCATCAAAACCTGCTCGTCGCCGATATACTTGGTTACGGTACCAGTCGAGTCAACGTAGACTTCCGGGTAGGTGAAAATCCACATTTCATAACCGAGGTAGGTTCGAATGTACCCTGACAGATCATACCGCCATCAACAAACTTCTGGAACTTGGCGGGCATCTTATTGTCGGGGCCGAGACGGACGAAATTGATACGGCGGTTATCGGCAAGAGCCTGGTTGGTCGAGTCCTTGACGAAGGAGCCATAGCGGTTGCGCCCATAACGAGCATGTCCGGTTGAACGTGGCCGTTGGTCCGCAGTTTCAGGGCGTTGGTATCCAGGTCGCCGATAATATCAGCGGAGCCACCAGCCACGAGGTGCCGACGGTAACGGTATGGGCCGAGTTACGGCGGAAGTCATACTGATCGTCCGATCCGGCATTAGTGACCGCATCCTGCTTACCAGTAAGGATAGACTGGGCGGACAGAACCTCAAACAACCGAACGTGCCGACGGACAGACTCCATATGCTTGTTCAGGCCGAGGGCGCGGAGACGTTCCATTTTGGTAACGCCACCGTAAGAGCTCTCACCGGCCAGACGGTTGGTCAACTGGTCAGCGGTAATATCCCCTTCTTCTTCTGCCAACGGATACTTCCGGGCGAAGGAGCTGAACTGCTCCGAACGGGTATTCTTCTGGGTAGTCCCAAGGGAACGAGAGACGCTACCACGTGGGATGAGGGCAGCGGTGCGCTCATTACCACGGATGATATCGATCTCGACGACATTGGCGTTCGGGGAGTAATGAGTCTCGGCCCCGGTAGCCACATCGCCAAAGAACGATTGAAACGCCGTAGGAACACCGATGATTTTTCGCTCGTCGAACATCATCGCCATGTAACGGCTGAAAAGATCTTGCGGATTAGGTGTAGACATCTATTCCTCCTTAGTTCTCAAGTTCGGTGATGTCGATAGTAGATTCAAGGAACAGACCGATAGCTGCCAGATCGTCTTCGACACGACGAGCGGCCAGCGAGGTACCAGCCGAAACGGTATCGGCGGACAGGCTGTTTTCGTAGGTCAGCAGGCTGCCGTCGAGGGTTGCCACCGAACCACCGACCAAAATAACCTGACTATTCAACGTCCCCGGCAACCAGGTCAGCGGCGGCAATATCGTCACCCATGAAAATACCGCGAGCAACTGCGGTCCCGTCGGTTGCGGTCACGTCGGTCAGCGGCTCCCATGCTTTTGTGGTAGCATTCTGGGCCATGACAGTGCCGCGGACAAGATCCTCAGTACGAGTGGCGTCCTGAGCGACGGTTTCGGCATCACGAGCAACAGTTTCGCCGCTGAGCACGATATTGAAATTCTGAAGGTCAGTACTGTTTTGAACAGCCATAGCTTACGCCTCCTTCTTTGCCGCAGCGACGGCAGCTTCCAGATCGTCAGCACTCGAAATAAGGCCGTCAGCTTTCTTCTCCGGGGCCTTGCCTTCGCCACGAGTGTCCACAGTGCCTTCGGCGGCTGCTTTACTTGCGGCCTGCTGAGTTACGGCATCGACGGCAGCGACCATGGAAGTAAGCTCCATTGCCTGTGCCTCGCCATTCAGAACGCTGAGAGCGGTTTTACCGACGATCTCAGGGTAGTTTTCGTTAGCCAGGTACGGGCTCACTTTTTTGATAGTGGCCTGCATCGAGGCTACACCGGCGTCCTGCCCCTCAGCCTTAGCAGCACTGATATTACGGTCATACTCTGCTTTAGCGGCGGGGTCACTGGACAACAGTTCTTGCAGTGTCATCTGTTGCTCCTCCTGTAATAGGGTTATTCCCGCCTGTGCGGGGGTTAAAGAACGTGCTTGGTTACAAACGCTATCTATCATCCCGACTCGCATAGCTTCTTCGGCGATCAACATGCCGCCTTTTCCGAAGTCGGAACTAACTTTTTCTTCAGGGAGCCCTCGGCCTTCAGCCACGCGACGAACAAAAACAGCGTGTAATGCGTCGAGCTGCTCAACATACTTGTCACGACCTTTTTCTGTCGCAATATCCGGTCGCTTGTCTGGGGCATCAGTGCTTGTTAATGTGTAACGCTTCATCCCCGCTGCCGTATCAGCCCCGGTTCGGTCAACGAGTTCAGCGGCGACGCCGAGGGACCCGATCATATCGGACGGACTGGACGCCTCGATACTCCCGGCTTGTGAGGCGAGCCACAAGGCGGCACTGGCACAGGTGCCGTGGACTTCCGCAACGGAGGGTTTATTGAGCCCGGCGATAGCCATTCCTGCCTCATCGAGGCCCTGAATAGTTCCGCCGGGCGAGTTAAACTCAAACCTGATACGCTCAACTTCTTTGTCTTCGTCGGCCAGCTTAGCGGCCCAGGAGACGTAACGATAGGTAGTGACGGAACTGAACACACCATCACATGGCTCTGGAGACGCTACGAGCCGACCGACGACAGGGATAACCGCGTCTTTACCTTCGAGACGATACGCTTTATCCCCCATGCCACGCTCGAACACATCGTGGAGCTCCGCAGTCATACGGATTTCTTCACGATAGGCGGCACGCTCCTCAGTCGATAACGTGCTCGCAACCGTCAGGATCTCGGCTTTCTCAGCAATAAACTGGTCGAGAGCGGACCGCTCCATAGCGTAAAATATAGATTTCATAAGCCTAACCTAGTCCTTTAGGTATAAAAAGTCAACTATTAGTCGGTAAAATGCCCACTTACATTAGCGGTAAACGTAAAAAGGTCGGTAAGATCGTCCTGAACGAGCAACTCTAACGACTCCCCGGGGAGCAGACGGATAACAACACCGTGACGCTTGACGCCACCAACGCCCATGTATCCTTAGGACACTCAATCGTCGTTGGATTCGCCATTACCTGCGTCTCCTACAGCTGCGTTTGAGTGCCAAGGGGCTACGGTCTGACGTGCGAACAGCTCATTATTCATCTCGATATTAGCCGCTGCGCTCGACCCGTTAAGGTTACGCGCCTCACGCTCAACGTTCGTACGGCCAATCTCAAGATTGATTTTACTGGCGTTCGCGGTTTTACTCGGATCGATATCGGGAGCTGCATCGCCGACCCAGTTATGCTTCAGCCAAGCGGCCCGCAAAACTGGATCTGACCAGCCGGGTGCCGCCAGTCGGCCTGCCGCAATCTCTTCAGACATCCACATTTCGATGAAGGGCCCTAAAAAGTCGGCATCCTCTTCATCCCGCCACCCATTCGCAACGCGCCAGAAAAGCAACAACGTGGCCCTGCTTGCCGAATAGTTCTGGCCGAACTTCATCAGGACGACTTCGAGAGGTGTGGACGTAGCCGCAGAGATATACCCGGCAAAGGAGTTCACAAAGCTATCGAAACTTTCTGCCGGTGACGTATTCTGAAACGGCTTTAAAGTAGAGCCTTTCGTCAGATTGGCAATGAACATCCCGCCGGGTTGCCCCATTGTAGCCTCGGGAACCTCGTAACAATCAGTCATACTCGAATACATGGGGTCCCCGTCCGCTACTGACGGAACGGCGGCACTGGGCGTATCCTGTGCAGGCCCCGCACCAGCATCTGTCAGAATTCCTTCGAGGGGGTTAACCGCGTCTTCTTCGTCGGAGGGCTCAACGAAAGCCACGATCTGGGACTGATTGATAGCTTTTTTGATCGTCGCTGAACTGAAGTCCGTAATATTCTCGAACTCCTGAATTGCATGCGCGAGCCGGGCAAAGCCTCGGCCTTGACCGGCATATTCTTGACGAAAGCCATGCAACATCTGAAAGCGACCGCCTTTCCTTGCGGCAACTTGTGTTTCTCTATAGGTGCCGTCCGGA
>FUIF01007244.1_pt1 | contig 11641 bp, 14 predicted proteins | sample 1003461 | NCBI WGS metagenome assembly FUIF01 (sample SAMEA80401918, study PRJEB19352) | marine metagenome
CAGCATCCGCAGCTTGACATTCGCTTTGTCTTTGAGAACAGCAGACGAAAGCTACGAAAGGGTGCCAAATCAACCTACGGAGAGTGGTGCATAAAGTATGGATTGAAATACTATGACCGCATTATTCCAGAGGATTGGCTGAAAGAGAAGGGTAAGAATAAACACCCCAAGTTTATCAAGTTTAGTGGAACGAAAGTAAAAAGGAGATGAAACACATGACTATTGATCCAACATCCTTCTGCATCCAATTGAGACCCGTCGTAGATGAGGACTATTCTTGGACAGGAGAACTAGAAGTAAATATTATTACTGACAAGGAAAACCCTCTTGACAAAGTAAGCTACATGTCTATGATGCATTTGAGTGAGGTTGTTGCTTGTTCTGTGGCTTATATGGAAGAAAACCCAGAGTTGATTGCAAAGATTGAGGAGTTCATTGATGCGCCGGAGCATGACGAGATTCCGGCTAAACAAGAACCTAAAATCCAGTATACAGATGGCAACATTGTAAAGCTAAACTTTGGAAGCAGGACAAAGGGGAATGCGTAATGAGACATGAAGCGTTTATGAAGATAAAAGCACAGGAGGAGGACATGGTAAACAGTCCGCCTCACTACAACAAGGCTGGCGTTGAGTGCATAGACGCCATTGCTGCTGCCACAGGTGATGGCTACGAGTATTACCTGCAAGGCAACATTATGAAGTACCTGTGGCGTTATCGCTACAAGAATGGTACAGAGGATTTGAAGAAGGCTCAGTGGTATCTAAGCAAGCTGATAGAGGAAGTAGAAGGCTGCTATGATGAGAGTTAAGGTCTACATCACCATAGATATTGACCCCGAAGAATATCCTATTCCTGCCGACGAAGATGTTGGTACGGAGATTGAAGATGGCATCCGTGAATACTTTTACGATGTTGACGGTGCAGACATCAGACACATGAAGACTTTAACGGAGTGAAATGAAATGAACAATTATCTACCTACAGACTATCAAAACTTTATAGCCCTCTCCCGATATGCCCGGTGGAAGGAAGATGAACAGCGTCGTGAGACTTGGATGGAAACAGTCGAGCGATACTTTGATTATATAAGCAAGCATCTCAAAGAGAAGCATAACTACACCATGCCGGAAGACCTTCGTGGTGATCTTGAGACTGCTGTGCTTGACCAAGACATCATGCCAAGTATGAGAGCATTGATGACCGCTGGCCCTGCGCTTGACCGATGTCATGTTGGCGGTTACAACTGTTCGTACGTTCCCGTAGACAGTCCTCGTGCATTTGACGAGACTATGTACATTCTCATGTGTGGCACTGGTGTAGGCTTTTCTGTGGAGAGACATCACACAGATAAGCTGCCTATCGTCAACGAAGACATGCACGATACAGATACCGTCGTGAAGGTTGGCGATTCTCGTCCGGGCTGGGCCAAATCCCTGCGTGAGTTAATCTCCTTACTTTATGCAGGACAAGTACCACAATGGGACACCAGCGAGGTTCGCCCTGCTGGCGCACGTCTCAAAACTTTTGGTGGTCGTGCAAGTGGCCCAGCCCCACTGGAAGAACTGTTTCAGTTTACCGTGGATATGTTCAAGAAGGCATCAGGCCGTCGCCTGTACCCAATTGAGTGTCACGATCTGATGTGTAAGATTGGTGAGGTTGTCGTCGTTGGTGGTGTCCGGCGAAGCGCACTCATCAGCCTATCAAACCTGAATGACGATCAAATGCGTCATGCCAAGTCAGGTCAATGGTGGGAAGACGAAGGACAACGTGCGCTTGCAAACAACAGCGTTGCCTATAAAGAAAAGCCACAGATGGGTACATTCATGCGTGAGTGGGTGTCCCTGTACGAGAGCAAGTCAGGTGAGCGAGGCATCTTCAATAGGCAAGCAGCAAAGAAGCAAGCCTCGTTGAATGGTCGCCGTGACGCAGAACAAGATTTCGGATGCAACCCATGCAGTGAAATTATCTTGCGTCCATACCAGTTCTGTAATCTGTCTGAGGTTGTTGTCCGTTCATCTGACACGCAACAGACGCTTACAGACAAGGTTCGTCTTGCTACTATCCTCGGCACATTCCAATCGACGCTGACAGACTTCAAATACCTGCGCAAAGTATGGAAGAATAATACAGAAGAAGAACGGCTGCTGGGTGTATCGCTGACGGGTATCATGGACAACGCTATGATGTCTGGTAAGTCAGCACACCTCGGTATGAACATTGGTGCTACACTGAACGCACTCAAGGAACAAGCTATCACTACCAACGCCGCTATGGCTGAACAGCTTGGCATCCCGCAGTCGGCAGCTATCACCTGTGTGAAGCCATCTGGTACAGTCTCACAGCTTGTTGACAGCGCCTCTGGCATTCATGCTCGTCACAATCCATATTACATTCGTACAGTACGTGGTGACAACAAAGACCCTCTGACACAGTTTATGATCAGTGCAGGTGTTCCCTCTGAGCCAGATGTTATGAAGCCGGATAGCACGACAGTGTTTAGCTTCCCGATGAAGTCGCCGCATGGTGCAGTCACCCGGTTCGACATGTCTGCTATTGAGCAACTTGAACTGTGGCTGCTGTATCAGCGTCATTGGTGTGAACACAAGCCGTCTGTCACTATCTCTGTGAAAGAAGAAGAGTGGATGGATGTGGGTGCATGGGTATATGACCACTTTGATGAAGTGTCTGGTATCAGCTTCCTGCCATTCAGTGAGCATACGTACAAACAAGCACCGTATCAGGACTGCACAGTTGAAGAGTATGGTGATATGCTCAAGCGTATGCCAAAGTCAATCGACTGGACGTGGTTGCAGGACTACGAAAAGGAAGACACTACATCAGGCGGACGAGAGTTGGCTTGTACAGCCGGTGTCTGTGAGGTAGTTGACATTGCCGCAGCATAGTGGTAAGGTGTGGAAACGTGGTGAGGGATGGGTTCAATACAATCCTCCCCGCCATCACCCGCAGTACGAAGAGTGGATGAAACAACGAGAAAAGGAGAAAGAGAATGAAGCAAAAGATGATTAACGTCTTGAAGAACCATGCCCAAGCAAATGTCCATCTGCACATGATGAACATTGAGGCGTACTTCAAAAACCCAGCAGGTATCGGTGAACATTCCGATATCATGGAAGCCATTCAAGGAGAGATGGACAAGATGGCTGTCCACGAAGACCGACTTGCAATCCTCAACAACTGGCCTGAAGGAGATGAATAGTGAAGAAACCAGTAGTAAATGAGCAGCTACTTGAACACTTCAATCAAGGCTATGCTGCGTTTAGCCGTGTTGCAAAACGTAAAAAGTTTTACCATCAGTGGGCTAACCCTTTAAAGAAAGGAACAACAGGCCACAAAGAGTGGCAGCGGGGATGGAACACCGCATACTTTGAGAATCTGGAGAAACTAAATGGACTTGGAAGTAGAGGCTAAGAACTGGATGAAGGAGAGACAATTGAGTGATATAACTGCTGCGGAATATCAAGTACGTGCATGTGAGACTGCCATCTTCCCGAAACACAGGGCCACAGAGTATCTTACTCTTGGCCTGACAGGTGAGGCAGGTGAGATTGCAAATAAAGTAAAGAAGTTCATTCGTGATGGTGCAACGAAAGACGAGTACCTCGCCAAGCGTATTGAGATTGGATACGAGATTGGTGATGTGCTGTGGTACTGTGCTGTACTGGCCGAAGAACTTGAGATGAACCTTGGACACATAATGGAGAAGAACCTTGACAAACTCGCAGACAGACACAAGCGAGGCAAGATCAGTGGGTCAGGCGACAACCGTTAATAAAGTCACCCCCTATAAAGATAAAAGCTGGTACGTCAAATGGACGGCCAGCTTCTTTATCCTTGCAGCTATAATTATACGAGCAGCAGACTATTCACATCTGCTAGACATGGTTCTAGGTGTAATAGGAATGGGACTATGGGGATGGGTAGGATTTATGTGGCACGACAGATCAATCATCGTGCTGAACGCTATCTCCGCTGCAATATTGGCTATTGGTATTTTGGAGTATCTTTAGTCCAATCCAAGCTGACGCATGTACATTGACACAATTTCCTTCTTGCTGAGACCCTTCTTATAGCCAGTTTCAGGATCATAGTAACGCTCCAGCATTTCTTCAAAGTCCTGAGTTTCGTCAAAGTCAGCATGTCCCGGTTCACGATTGTAATCCTGAATCATAATCTTCCTGATGTCAGTAGGTACCTCTCTATAGAACCTCACGCGATTTTTACGCTGGTAATCTGCTGGAGTATCCCCCGCCTCATAACCAGACGCCTGATTAACTGCTTCTGTTTTGATTGCTTGCACGACGGTACGAAGGTATTTACGTTTCTTTGTGTCGTTTTCAATCACTGATAGTCTGGCGAAACAACTTCATCCGATAAAACATTTTCAATGTGCGCACCAAGCGCAGCTTTAGCTTCGTTGTCTAGCTGCGGGTCTAGTGTTTTACGTGGAGCAACTTCAACCCAATCAAACTGTAGACGATTGAGTTCTTTCTCAGCATAGTTACGACGCTCTTCAAATGTCAGACCAGTGATCTGACGAAGCAGCGGATTCACATTACGAAGCGGAATTGTTTTTGTGATATTTTGCACTGACTCACGATCCATCATAGGAGACCACAAGAATGCCTCACTTCCCTCTGCTGCAATAGGAAGGCTTCGCGTTGCTTGCTTAAAGAAGTAAGGCCAGAAGTCGATGTCCTCGCTCAACGGTACGTTACGTAAGCCGGGTCATATTGTGCGTAAATATCCTTGATGACACCTGCACCAACACTAAAGCTGCTCATGTAATTGCCAAGAAATTTAGCTGCAGCAGCTTCAAATTTGTCAAAAGTTTTCGCTTCCGCAGTTTCCCCAAGAAGAAGTTTTACAGAGCCATCAATAATATCAAGTCCCGTACCAGAACGGAACTGGCTACCTGTAAGGGCTTCAACCATCTCTCTGGTGTTGACTTTTTCCATAGCAACACGATCATTGTTATGCAGTTTAAAGTCTGGATCACCCATTAACTCTGACAGTTTGCCGCCCGGTTTACCTAACCGATACAGCAAATCTGCCACATAGGCATATGCATGAACGGGCCAAGAGATGCTTTAGCATTGATCGTACCACCAGTTGTGGGATTATTGTACTCATAGAATTTAGTGTTCTCGTCGCCGTAGTGTACGCGAAGTGCATAAAACGCAGCAAGAGTAGCAGCACCACTAAACTGCTTACCCAAGCGTACCGACATTGCCTGTGATCCACCTCCTGTTTTGTTCAGTATTCCACCCATATTGAGTAGACCAAAAACAGGTGCGTGTTCGTATACAAATCTGAATTGATTAATTAGATAGCGAGGAAATGGTACAACAGAAGAGCCGAATGTTGTACTAAAAAGACGAATGAAGCCGTCGGCAAATACGTTGAATCCGCCTTCTCTACCTTTAAAACGTCCCGTCTGGTACGTGAAGTCTAGTGCTTCATCCATCGCACGAGCAATAGCTTTGTCACCAATAAAGCCAAACTTCTCTCGCTTTAGCAAGTCGTCCAGACCCTTGATTCCTCTTTTAGCAAATTCACCATCGGGATCAATCTGGATCATTTTATTTATTTCACGAGTGAAGATAGCAGACTTAAACATGTTATCACTCATGGTGTTGAAGGTGTTTGCAAAACGAGCAGCCTTCAACATGGGACTAGCTTCAAACCCACTAAGTTGAGCAATGTCACCCAACTCCCTAAACATTTCTTGTGCTTGATTAGAATATTGCAGTCGTGGATCACGCAGCATCTTGGTTAGAATGGCTGCTTCCTGTGACTGCATACCAAAGAACATGTCATCAAAAACAAGCCCTTTACCACCTGCTTTCATCTGTGCAATGCCGGTGCGTACTGAAAGATCAGCGAGGTCTCTCAGTTCCTTATCGCCTAATGCTGTTGCCCTTTTGAACTGCCCTTTAACTATATTGGCACCACCAGTACCCAAGTTCTCTAGAGCATACACATAGTTGCGCATAAGTCCGTTTGTAGTGTTACGGACAGTTGTAGCAGCTTGAATTGTCATCAAACCAATACGTGTTTTATTCAAGGCAGAAATAAAATCACCAACTCTGGTCAGACCAAACTTACCTTGTGTCAATTTTTTGGCTTGCACATAAGCTGCTTCTGTGCTGGCACCCAAGTCCATAAGAGACTTGTCAATAGTCGTCAGGTCAGCCTTGATGGCATCTGCTTCTGCCCTAGCCAGCCTTCCTTGCGTACCAAGTTTTCTAGCAGCTTCTGAGATGTCTGCTACATAAAAAGCACTGAACTGGTCAAGCGTAATTCCATGATCCTTCATAATTTGAACCATGCCATCAGTGGTAATCTGCCCACCCTTTAGACCACGAGCAATACGCGAGGTAATACGCTCTTGGAAGTCCTCTTTGCTTCCACGAGTTACACCATCACGAGGGCCAATCTTCTTCATCACCGCTGTAGCTGCAGCAGCAATGTTTTTGATTTCCATTTCTTGTAGGCTAGTTGTAAGATTTTCGTAGCGAGAATACGCTTTGCGGCGAGTGCCGGTCAGTTTTTTCTTGACCTTTTCCCCAGCCTCTTTGGCACCGGGGAGTGTTTCTTCCAGAGAAAGTTTTAGAGCAGCTTCATTTTCTTTGGCTGCTTTACCATACGTTTTACTGTTGAAGATCGGCTGCGTCTTTGTTTTATATGCTTGCGTGATGAGACGTTTCTGCTTACCCAGTTCACGGATTACGTACTGCTCTGCAACATTAGAACGGATAGCACGTTGCGCACCAGTAAGTGTGCCAATGACACCACCAGTAAGTGCGGACAATCCTGTAGTAAGTCCAATATTAGCGAAGTCTACTTCTTCGTAGTCTTCAATTGCTTTTACACGTGTGAGTTCTTGAGCGGTGACACCTGCACCTGCGCCAATCCCCTCTACAGCCAAGGCTCCGATACCACCTCTGTATCCACCAGCCATAACACCTTGTTTAATATTCCTAGCCCTTGCGCCAAGACCAGCAGGTGCTACCTTTTCGCCAGCCGCACGTCGGGCTAAACGCTTACGTGTTGTATCAAACGTGACATCATCAAGCTGCTTTTTAGTCAGCTTCACGCCTTTTTTCTTTGCTGCTTGTTTAATTACTTCTCTGATGCCTAGCTTAACACCTTGCTGTGCAGCAAGCGCACCAGCTTTTGCAGAGCCAAACGAAAACATTCCAGCGTATGTCGAAGGCGCAGTAAACACGCCACCCAAATAATCTTGAGCAGCGGTAAAGCCAAAGTCACTGTCCATACGGTCATATGTATCCATGAGCCTACCCATACGAGCAATGCCCTCTTCGTCCGCCTGATTTGATACGTAGTACAAATCTTTTAGTGCAGTAACTTCGTTTACATTTTGATAGCGAAAGTGTTCCATGAACGCATCGTAAATTTCTTCTGGATCGCTCAAATCTTTGTTTTCGCGTTCCGCCAGAAACATCTGCGCATCGTCCAAAAACATTTCATTGTTAATTAGAAAGTCTTTGTCGAGAACAATTTCATTAGGCTGTGTTGCCATCTATTCCCCCAAAAGAATATTTGCTTGTTTTCTAACTTCTTGCGGTTTCATTCCGGGGTTAGCGTCCCTAATTGCCTTTTGTAGTGCTAGACGTGCAGCCGCTTTGTCTGGTGCGATAGCACCCGGAGGTAGATTATTGAAAGCAGCCACCGCATCTGTTATAGCCTTAGTTGTGAGATTGACGCCGGTAGTTGGCCCATCTGCGATAACTGAACCATTTGGAATGTATGCGCTTACACTACCACCTTGACCAGCATTAGCATCTATTTCTGATTGATCAGCACCACTGGCACCAGAAAGAATGGTGTCATCTACTTGCCTATCAGAGAGGTAGGTAGTAAAATACTCATTCTTGAACAGCGGGGTATCATCAAGCAACTCAATAGTAAGAATACCATATGTGCGAGTCTCTTGATTTATATCACCGACACCGACAACAATCTGTTTTTCGACAACCTTATATGCACGATTAGTAAGAACGGCTGTAGTTATTTTCTCTCTTTCAGCAGACATATTGGAGTTGCCAGATTTTTGTATATCACTAAGATCGACAGTGGCCTTTGAAGCAAACTCAATAGCTTCTTTAGTGGCTTCGTTAGACTCCTCAAATGTAACACGCTCACCAAGAAGAAGATTACCTTTTGTATTAAGTTCATAAATATTGCCGATTGTTTCAACAACGGTACCATTAGTACGATTGAATTGTGTGTCGGTAAACTCCTTGGCTTCTGCTCTGCGTCCCATAATTTCGTCTTCTTCAAGTACGAGAATTTTAGACGCAATAAGTTTTTGTTTAGGCACATTTCTACTAGCTTGTGCATCTGCCATCAATTCTTTAAAACGATTGATCTCTTGTCGAATAGGAACACCATCACGAATAATCAAGTCGGCATCGTATCCTGTGTCTGCAATAACAGGAAGAACGTCCTGCTCTGGAATGAGCGATTGCATTGCATTAATACTTTGCTGCGCTTCTTCTTCTACAGTAGGCCCACCAAACACACGATCTAGGAAAGATGGCTTTACAGGAAAACCAGACTGTGACACATTAACAGGTGCAGGACGACGAGTAAGTCCACTGGCAATGTCTCGCACCGACAAAGTAACACCGTTATCAGTAGCAGCTTGTCCAATTTCAACAAGTGGGTTTAGATTAAACTTTAGGTATTGCTGGCGAAGACGATCTGCTTCTGCCTGACCACCGGCCAAAGTAAAGTTTTGAATGAGGTATTGCGCTGCCGCAAGAACTTGTTGAGAGTTAGCTGGATTATCTGGTGTAGCAAGTTTGGCAGCAAGCAGCTTTACCTGCTCTTCGTTTTCGTCCAGATCATTAAGGTATTCTTGTTCTTGACGATTTGTTTTTTCAAGGCCATACGTACGTAGTTGATCCAGTGTTTTATCTCTACGCGCTTCACTACGGTCAATCTGCTCGGATACACCTGTAGCAACACCGGCAAGCAACTTCTCGTCAGTAATAAAATCAGCTATATCAGAAAGAAAACGCATACTAACTTCTCCGTGCCATAAGACCTACAGGCTGCTCTTCTGCTACAGGCTCTTCTTGTTCAATCTCTGGCTCTGGCTCACTCTTGTCTATTGCGCTTGCCATCTTATCAATTGTAGCGGCAGACAATGTAGAATCATCCAGCGATTTACCGGGAGCCATTCCTGTGTCATATTCCACACCAGCAGAATCGCCAATCAACATCATAGTTTCCATGATAACTGGCAGCATAAGAATGCCCACATCAGCACTATGCTTACCTTCCATCACGCCAACAAGCTGCATACTGTTAGCAATGGTAGTAAGAGGCACACCAGTTTTCATAGTGTGAATTAAGTTTTTAGCAAAGTCGTCATTGGCAATCTGTGTAATATAATATTCCGCAGCTTCGTCAACACTAGACAATTCCGGCGGCTGCTGCCACGGCCTAGAACCAAGTTCAGCAGTCAACGACTCACCAGCGATAGGACGACTAAAGGATTGATCAGCTATCATTCTTATTTGCCCCTTTAATTTCCATACGGTCACGGCGAATACGCTGATGAATTTTAGCAACAATAAATGCTGGCTCTTTTTCCATCTTACTAGATTCTGGCTGCGACTTTTTAAGTAGTGGTGCCATCATACCTGCACCAAACGACTTTGGCTTCCTGTCTTTGATTTCAGGAATAGCGTTAAAAGCAGACATAACTTGACGAGTTACGTTCGTGATCATTTAAACTTACTCCGTATGGCTTTGTCCATAAAGTAACGGATTACATATTTAATCTTAGGCTTATCTGAAATGAAGTTTGCGAAAGACTTGCCGTGTTTAACATACAAATTATACAGCCAAACAGGAGCATTCTCACGCATCCAAATACGGAACTTGACCCAGTTTGTATTGCTAGGCCCATACACTTCACGAGCAACCCAACAGAACACGCCTTGCTCAATTGCTGCGGCACCAAGCCGACCAATGAGACCACCAATTGCAGTCTTAGACGCTGACGAACTTGTTGCATCTGCCAAAGCCTTTTGTGCTTCGGCATCAAGTTCTGCAATAGCAATGTTTACTTTACGATCAAGTTCACCTTCTGCAGATTTCCATGCCCATTCCATAGTGTCGGCATAATGTTGCCACAAATTAGCATAGGCAGTTTTGCTGATATCCAGAACTGCATTTGCGTTAAGTTCGTTTGCACGGTTGATAGCGGCAGTATCTGCGGTAGCAATCTGACGACGCCACTGTGCATTCGCCTGTGCAATCACAAGCTGGTTCTGTGCATTGAACTGGTCACGCTGATTGTTAATTTCAGCGTTAAACCGCTCTACAGTATTTACCTGACCAGCGTTAAATTGTGCTTGTGCGTTTGCTTGGGCAGCGTTAAACTGAGAAGCCTGAGTAGCCAGATTAGCAAAGAACTGTGTGACCTGATTATCGCTAGTAGCATTAAACTGACGTGCAGCATTTTCTGCAGCTTGATCTGTAAACAGAGACTGAACTTGCTGCTGTGTTTTAAACAACTCAGTCTGCTGGCGATTAGACAGGTTAGCCATGTCAGTCTGCAAAAACGTCTCAGCGTTTTGTACAGCAGCCTGTTGGCGATTGTTCAGGTTAGACTGATCCATCTGCGCAAGAGCAGCAGCTTCTGCAACAACAAGTGCCTGTCTATTTGACAGGTTATTAAGATTTACTGTATTAGCAAGGCGACTATTTTCAAGCTGCACTTGCTGTTCTGCGGTAAAGTTTTGATTGGCAATGTCACTGATCTTAGCAGCGTTTTGTACACGTGCTTGGAAGGCTTGGTCAAACTCTTGACCAATAAACTGCGCACGTTGTTGTGCAGCAAGCATGGCACGTTGTTGCCTGTTAGAAAGGTTTTGCGCCTCAAACTGTGCAATAGTCTGTGCATCAGCTTGAGCGATTGGAAGCGCAGATTCAAGTGTTGCTTGTACAATAGCTTGACCTGCAATACTGGATGCGCCAAGGCCACGCGCAGCCATTGCTTGTGTTGCAGAACGAAGTGATCCAGCCGCCCATGCAGGAGGATTAGATGCGTCAAAGTTAGCAGTAAGCTGTGCAAGCTGACCTTGTACAGTAGCTTGCGCAGTAGGCGTAGCTCTGCAGCTTGTACCTGTTCAGTAAACTGTGCAGCCGTCTGTGCGTCAGCGGCACCAGAGATAAGTTCACCCTGTTGAATTTGCCTCTGTACGGGATTGTCAATCAGGATAGCATTACCCTGTGCGGCAGTGACATTGCCTACACTGGATGCCGTTTGCTGGGCCGCTGTGACCTCTGCACGGGGGTCTACAGTACCTGTGCTGCTTGGGTAGCCTGAACTGCAGCATCAACGCTGGTGCGGCTTGTGCAGCTTCCATGATATTTGCTTGCTGTTCTTGCGGGGCAGCAGCTTGTTGTGTTGCAGCCATAGCGGTAGGCACTGCAACTGCGCCTGTAACCGTGCCAGTAGTGGGCTGTACGTATTGAGGTGCTTCTGTAGGAGTGACAGCAGCTTGTGTCACACCACCTTCAGGCAGACCCGGTGTAAACAGACGTTGAACAGATGACTCCTGCACATTGGTAGGCG
>FUIF01009000.1_pt1 | contig 11638 bp, 16 predicted proteins | sample 1003461 | NCBI WGS metagenome assembly FUIF01 (sample SAMEA80401918, study PRJEB19352) | marine metagenome
TCTTATAGCAAAAATATTAAATAGGCAATACATAGGAATAGAAATTAGTAAAGATTATTGCGATATTGCAAACGAAAGAATAAAACAACTAGACACAAAATTAAAAAACTAATCGTTATATAATTGATTAATCAATCTTTTTCAATTATGGATAAACGTATAAACAATGGTGGTAAGAGAGAGGGTGCAGGTAGAAAACCAAAGACAGAAGAAGTTAAACTAATAGAGAAACTTACACCACTTGAGCCACTAGCATTTGAAGCTCTTAAAAAGGGTTTAGAGAAAGGAGACTTTAAATATGTACAACTATACTACAACTATGTAGCAGGTAAACCAAAAGAAACAAAGGACATACACATAAACGAAGATGTACCTTTATTTATTGATTAATGCAAGTAACCAAAACCTCAGCACTACTTAAACTTAGAGAACTTGAGAAACGAGTTCGTATAATTAGAGGAGGATCATCAGCAGGTAAAACAATAGCAATCATAGCAATCCTTATAGACTATGCAATCCGAAACAAAGGAAAAGAAATAAGCATAGTAGCTGAATCTATACCACACTTACGTAGAGGTGCTTTAAAAGACTTTCTAAACATCTTAAAGGGTTTGAATAGGTATGATGATAGAAAGTTCAATAAGAGTACCTTAAAATACGAATTTAGTAATGGTAGTTATATAGAGTTCTTTAGTACAGATCAGCCTGACAAACTAAGAGGCGCAAGAAGAACAGACTTATTTATAAACGAGTGTAATAATGTTAGCTTTGATTCTTACCAACAATTAGCAGTTAGAACATCAGGCAATATATGGCTTGACTACAATCCTGCTAATTTATTTTGGGTAGACAAAGAACTAATCGGACAGCAAGATGCAAACTTCATAACCTTAACCTACAAAGACAACGATAGTCTACCTGAATCTATAGTCAAAGAAATAGAGAAAGCAAGAGAGAAAGGTAAGACCTCAACATATTGGGCGAATTGGTGGAAAGTATATGGACTTGGACAGATAGGTAGTTTAGAGGGTGTATGTATTCCTGATTGGAAACCTATAGACCAAATACCACAAGAAGCAAGATTACTTTGCTCAGGATTAGACTTTGGATATTCTGTAGATCCCTCAACTATTATAAGACTATACAAATGGAATCACGCTTATATATTTGATGAGGTACTTTATAGAAAGGGTATGTTAAACAGAGACCTCAGCTACTTCATCAAACAAAACGAGATACGAGAACACATATACGCAGATAGTGCAGAGCCTAAGTCAATTCAAGAACTAAGAAACTATGGACACAAAGTATTCCCTGTAACAAAGGGTAGAGATTCTATAGTCTACGGAATTAACCTAATCAACCAAAACGAAATATACATAACAAGTCATTCTAAGAATCTAATTAGGGAGCTGCAAGGTTATGTATGGGATAAAGACAAAGAGGGTAACAATCTACAAAAACCTACAGGTACACATCCTGATTGTATAGATGCAGCAAGATACGCTTTAATGATGCAACTAAAGAATCCAAACAGAGGACAATACGCAATTAGATAGTTTCTAAAACTTTATTTTTTTACGTTATATATATATGAAAGTAGAGGTTTATATTCCTGATACTCTTAGCGAGATTACTTTAGGTCAATATCAAAAGTATCTAAAGATACAATCTGAGAATGAAGATGAGAACTTCTTAGCTATTAAAATGATAGAAATATTTTGTGGACTAAGAGGCGATACAATAATGGCTATGAAAGCAAATAGTATCAAAGATGTAACAATGATACTTACAGATATGTTTAATGAAAAGCCTCAACTTGTAAAAGAGTTTAAGCTAAATGGTAGAACTTATGGCTTTATACCAAAGTTAGAAGATATGAGCTTTGGAGAGTATATAGATCTTGACACATACATAGGAGATATGGAAAATATACATAGAGCTATGAATGTTCTGTACAGACCTATAAAACAAAAGTATCAAGAAAGATATTTGATAGAGGAGTACACAGGAGAAGATCCTGAAGCAATGAAATCTATGCCAATGGATGCTGTATTAAGTTCCATACTTTTTTTTTACAATTTAGGGATGGACTTGTCAAAAGCTATGCTGAACTCTTTGGAGGAGGACAAGGAAATGAACTTAGCGCAGTATCTAACTTTGGAAGAAAATGGGGATGGTATCAATCACTTTTCGGACTCTCTCAAGGAGATATTAGAAGATTTGAAGATATCACTAAATTAAACATACATACCTGTCTTTATGCTTTGAGTTTTATGAAAGAAAAAGCAGAGGTAGAATCAAAGAATATAAAAAGTAAATTTAACCGATGAATCAAGGAGTAAGAGGCTATTACCAAATCACAGACACCATTAAGACTAATCTCTTAACAGATGAGAATGTTAACACTGTAACAACAGGCGATATATTCGATATAGACTTATCTAAACAAACAATCTTTCCTTTAAGTCATATAATAGTAAACAACGTAACCATCCAAGAACAAGTCCTCAACTTTAACATAACAGTAATGTCTATGGATATAGTAGATCAATCTAAAGATGAGGTAACAGATATATTTAGAGGCAACAATAACGAGCAAGATATTATAAACACACAATTAGCTGTAGCAAACAAATTAGTTGGTCTGCTTAGTAAAGGCACACTATACCAAAACAAATATCAATTAGATGGAGATGCTTCTTGTGAGTTTTTTTTATGAAAGGTTTGAGAATCAAATGGCAGGTGTAGCTTGTACGTTTAATGTATTAATCGCTAATGATATAAACGTATGCAGCTAAAAGAAACAAGAAACGCTTTAAACAACTTTGCTAAGTATGTTATTAAACAAGCAAGAACTAATCTAACTAAAAGCAAAAAAAAACAGTTCTAAAAAACTATACAATAGCTTAGACTACAATATTAATGTTAGTAAAGATTCTATTAGTGTTGTCTTTGAAATGGAGGACTATGGACAGTTTCAAGATCAAGGTGTAAGTGGTAAAAAGAATAAGTACAATACACCTTTTAGTTATAAGTCTAAAATGCCTCCTGCTAAGTCTTTTAGTGAGTGGGTTATTCGTAAGGGTTTAAAAGGAACAAGAGACAAGCAAGGAAGATTTATACCAAGAAAGAGTTTGCAATACTTAATAGCAAGAAGTGTATTTATGAAAGGTATAAAACCAAGTTTGTTTTTTACAAAGCCTTTTAATGTAGGTTTTGAAAGACTACCAAAGGAGTTGCAAGAAAAATTTGGAATAGATATAGAAAACTCGATATAATGGCAAATATATTATTAAGAAGTCCGTATTTTGTTACTGTTACTACAGCATCACATTTATCAGCACAAATGGCACTAACGATAGATGGTACACTCCGTTACACAATACTTAAAAACGCTACAAGCAATAGGACAGTATTTGAAATAGCAAGTTTAGCTAAAGACTATTATAGCGCAACTTACGGAGGTGGTACAGGTGGTACAATAGACACAGTAGCTATATCTTACGTTATAACAACTTATACAGCAGTAGATGGTGGAGGTACAGCTACAGCTCAAAGTGCAGTAACACATACAGGCTATTACGGATATTCAGACTTTTGGAGTGGTGTCAATCAAGACTTTGATCCTGATGATTACGAACTAACTAATACAGGTCGTTCACTAATTATTTATTTACCTGAAAACACAGCAGGTTTTGCTTGGGATATGAACTCAGGCACAGCTACTAAAGCTACTATAAGTACAACAGCAACAAGCGTAGCAGCAACATCAGGTAATTATACTTGGACAATAGAAAGAATATGTAGTGCTAAATATACTCCTATTAAAATGCGATTTATAAATAAGAATGGCATACCACAAGATCAGTATTTCTTTTCAAAGTCAGTAGAAAGTATAAACACTAAAAGCGAAACATTCAAACGCAATATATTTAGTTATTCCTCATCTAACTACGATACTAAATCACATCAAACACAAACCTTTAACAAAACAGGTAGAAAGCGTTTTACATTAAACACAGATTACCTTGCAGAGGCTTATAATGAAGTAATGGAAGATATATTGTTAAGTGAGTATGTTTGGATATTCGTAAGTAACGTAATACATCCTGTAACAGTTGTAACAAGCTCATTAACTAAAAAGACATCGCTAAACGACAAGCTAATACAATATACATTAGAAGTAGAGGATGCAAACGATATTATCAATAACATAGTATAATGAAGCGTGAGTTACAATTATACATACAAGATACAAGGGTAGACTTATTTAAAGATGAAACAGTAAGCCTAACCGACACTATACAGAACGTAAGAGATATAGCTAAAATATTTACAACCTTTACAAAGACTTTTACATTACCTGCCTCATCTACAAACAACAAACTATTTAAGCACTACTACAACTTTGATATTTTAGATACTACACTTACTAAAAGTGCATTTGATGCTCGTAAGAAAGTAACAGCAAGAATCGAATTAAACCACATACCATTTAAAGAGGGTAAAATAAAGTTAGAGGGTGTAGATATGAAAAGCAATCAACCCTCAGCATATAGAGTTACATTTTTTGGCAACACAGTAGACCTTAAAGACATAATAGGAGAAGATAAGCTAAACGTACTTACATCTCTTAATTCACTTAATAAGGACTTTGATGCGAGTAATATGCAAACCTATTTAGAAAGCAATCCTGCATCTAACGATATTATAGTACCTCTTATAACACATACACAAAGATTATACTATGATAGTGGAGATACAGACCACAATACAGGCAACTTAGATCCATCAAGTAACAAACACGGAGTAAGATGGGATAATCTAAAATACGCTATAAGAGTACACAACATCATAGAAGCTATACAAACACAATATAGTCTCACATTCTCAAGTGATTTCTTTACAGAAACAAGTAACGACCAATATTCTAAGTTGTTTATGTGGCTACACAGAAAAAAAAGGTGTAGTAGAAACAGGAGACCAAATAGCAAATTTTCCAAGTATAGTAGATGGGTGGAGTACAGGTGTAGGTACATCAGGCTATACACAAATGGTTAATACCTCAACGCTAAGACTTACAGAAGATGCAGAAACCTTTGGAACTGCTTTTACTTTAACATTAACAAGTCCAACAGGAACTTATGATATATTGATAGAAAAAGATGGTGTTAGTTACTATTCAGAAAATGCTATATCAGCTTCTAAGACTATAAACTTGTTCTCATTAAATGGTGGTGTAGCTGAGCAAGGAGACTATACAGTAACAATAACAGTTACCTCAGCAGTTACTTTTAGCACTATAAATTGGTCAATAACTACAGATGAATTTGGTACAGTAATAACAGATCAATTTAACACAGGTAGTTATACAGCAGCAGCAACTTTTGAATTTGTAATAACAAGCCAAATACCTGAAATGAAAGTTATAGACTTCTTATCAGGATTGTTTAAGATGTTTAATCTAACAGCTTTTGTAAACAACGCAGGAACTATAGTAGTCAAGACTTTAGATAGTTATTACTCAGGTGGAACAACATACGACATAACAGAATATGTAGAGATAGATTCAAGTCAAGTAAACGTAGCTTTACCATTTAAGGAAATACAATTTGGTTATGCAGACACAGATAGTTTCTTTGCAGCTATACACAATCAACTATTTAACAAGGAATGGGGTACATCAGATTATAATAACAACGAAGCATTAGATGGTGGTTATATAAAGTAGAATTACCATTTGGACATATGAAGTTTGAAAGACTTGTAGATATACACGATTCAAGCTCCACGACTACACAATGGGGTTGGAGTGCAGATGATAATCAAGATTCATACATAGGTAAACCTGTATTGTTTTATCCTGTATATACTTCTGTGGGTAGTAAGACTGTGAGCTTTGTTACTATAATAAATGAGGATGGTACATTTCATACAGATACCGAAATAACAGGCTCTATAAATATGCCAAGTAATTCGGTAGCATTTGCTTCAGGTACAAGTACAGCAAATATAAATTTCTTTAACGAGCTAAACGAATACACAGGCGATGATACATTTACAGGCACATTATTTCAAAACTTTTATTCTACTTATATAGGTCAAGTATTTGATAGTAAGAATCGACTAAGCAAAATAAAAGCAAGATTACCTATGAATATATTATTAAACTATTCATTAGCAGACAAGTTTAGAATATCAGGCACAGAGTATAGAATAAACAGCATAACAACAAACTTAACAACAGGCGAAGCAGATATAGAACTATTAAACGTATTATGATTAAAAACATTTTAGAGATGCTACCTTATATAGAGGGAGGATCAGAACTTATAGACATAGCTAAGGGTAAATATAAATACCCTGAAACATTTAAGGAAACATTTAAAACAATAAAGGAATGGCAAAAGAAGTAATAATAGAGTTAAAAGCAAAAACCGACAAGATTGAAAAAGATGTTGAGGGAATAAATAAAGAAATAAAAACTCTTAACAAAAATGTAGACAAGACTGCAGAGGGTTTTGAGGGTGTAGAAAAAGCATCGCAGGATACGGCTAAAGGTGTAAAGAAAATTGGCACTACTTTAAAAGCTATTGGTATAGGTCTTTTATTAGCAGCGTTTACAAAACTAAAAGAAGTATTTGAAGAAAACCAAAAAGTAACAGATGCTTTTAATATAGCGTTTGAGAGTTTGTCTATTGCTTTTAACGACTTTTTTAGGTTTTTAGAAAATAATATTGGAACTATTACAGGTTTTTTTACAGACATATTTGAAAACCCAAAAGAATCACTTTTAGAGTTTGGTAATGCAATTAAAAACAATATTATAGAAAGATTTAATTCAGCGTTAGATACTTTAGGTTTTTTAGCAAGTGCAGTCAAAAAAGTATTTAGTGGAGACTTTCAAGGTGCTATGGAAGATGCTAAAAATGCAGGGAAAGAATATTTAGATGTTTTAACAGGAGTAGATAATACATTTGACAAGTCGGTAGAAACAGTTACAAAAGCAGCAAGTGCAATAAAGGGATATGTAAAATCAACAACAGATGCAGCAACAGAAACAGTAAATCTAAATAATGAAGTCTTAATAGCAGATGCTTTACAACAAGGTTTAATTGAAAAATACGATTTACAAGCTGAGAAACAAAGGCAAATAAGGGATGATGAAAGTAAAACTATAGATGAAAGAATTGAAGCTAACAGAAAATTAGGAGAGATACTTGACCAACAAGAAAAAGAAATGCTAAAAAATGCACAACTAAAAGTTGATGCAGCAGAAAGGGAGTTAGCTAAAAATAAAGACAATGTAGAGTTACAAGTAGAATTAATTAATGCCCAAAATGAATTAGCAGGTGTACAAGCACAAGTTGCAGGTTTTAGATCTGAACAACTTACAAACATAAACGCTTTAGAAAGAGAAAGATTAGACCTTATTAAAGAAGCAAACGAGGAGGAGTTTCAACTTGAAATGGATAGAGTAAAAAACAAACAAATGGCTGTAGATGCAATAGCAGGGTTAGTTAATAAAGAATCAACAATAGGTAAAATAGCATTTATAGCAAAGCAAGGTTTAGTTCTAAAAGAAATGATGTTAAATGCAAAAAAAGCACTAACAGAAATTGCAGTAAAAAGTGCTGAATCAGGAGTAGATGTTTCTAAGGGTTTTACTGCAACATTAAAAGCAGGTTTTCCACAAAACGTACCTTTACTTATTGCTTATGCAGCACAAGCAGCAGGTGTAGTCGCTTCTATGGTATCAGCAGTTGGTAAGGCTAAATCACAAATACCAAGAGGTGGTGTAAGTGTTCCAACTCCAACAACACCAAACGCACCTACATCACAAGCACCTGCTTTTAGTATAGTTGGACAAAGCACATCAGACCAATTAGCAGATGTATTAGCATCGCAAGGTCAACAGCCTTTAAGAACTTATGTGGTATCTAATGATGTAAGCACAGCTCAAGAGTTAGATAGAAATATTATACAAGGAGCAAGTATAGGATAAACAAAAAAATAAATTAATACGTTATACATATATGAGAATCGTTGAATTAATTTTAGGAGATGATGAATTAACAGGAATAGAAGCTATATCTGTGGTTGAGAATCCTGCAATAGAAGAAGATTTTATAGCACTAAAAAGCGAGGAAATAAAACTTGCTGAGGTAGACAAAGATAAGCGTATTCTTATGGGTGCTTTACTGATTCCTAACAAACCAATCTATCGTAGAAAGGGAGAAGAAGAATATTACATATATTTCTCTAAGGACACAGTAGAAAAAGCATCACAGCTTTACTTAATGAACGGAAACCAATCAAAAGCTACATTAGAACACCAACATACGATCAACGGATTAACATTAGTAGAATCTTGGTTAGTAGAAGATGAGGTACACGATAAATCTCGTAAGTATGGTCTTAATGTTCCTGTAGGTACTTGGATGGGTGCTGTTAAAGTAAACAACGATGAGATATGGAACAACTTTGTAAAAACAGGTAAAGTTAAAGGTTTTAGTATAGAGGGATATTTCGCTGACAAAATGGAAAGACCTAAAGAGCCTGTAAATGACTTTGAGGACATAGAAGAAGCTGAAGCAAGTGAGATGCTATCTTATATAAGGTCTATAATCAAGTCAGACAAGCGTGTAAAGGGTGGTAAGAGACAAGAACTCGAATCATTTAGTGATTATCCTAACGGAGTAAAAAACAACGCTAAGAGAGGCTTAGAGCTAAACGAAAAAGTAAACAATAAATGTGCTACACAAGTAGGAAAAGTAAGAGCGCAACAATTAGCACAAGGAAAACCTATAAGTGTAGAAACTATAAAGAGAATGTACTCTTATTTGAGTAGAGCAGAAGAATATTACGATGAGGGGGATTCTAAAGCGTGTGGTACTATCTCATATTTGTTATGGGGTGGTAAAGCTGCTAAAAGATGGGCAGAGGGTAAACTTAAAGAGCTTGATCTTATTGACTTAAAGAAACCTTGTCAAGCAGGATATGAGCAATACGGAATGAAAATAAAAAACGGAAGATTAGTTCCTAATTGTATTCCTATTAAGTAATGCCAAGAAAAGTAATTAGTGTATACGTTAAACCAAAACGCAAATCACATCCACACAGCAAAAATGCGAGTGTAGGACAAAAAAGGATATAAAAAACAATACAGAGGTCAAGGTAGATGAAAAAATTTGAAACACCAAGTAAGACAAGTCCAAGAGGAGGGCGTAGAGGTTGTTTATGTAAAGATGAAACCTATTCAGTAAAGTGCTGTAAGGGTAATATAATAAATCAAGGAATCGGTAAAATATAAGTTATGAGAAAAAAAGCGATGGATCATATAGTAGCAGTTACTAAAAATGATAAACAAGAATTAGCAACACACAAAGTAGATTTATCAAAAATGGATGATGTGCAAGATGCAATTAGCACAGCTTATGCTATGAAAGATGCGTTTGAAGAAGCCTATGATGATGCGCAAGTGTTAGTAATAAAAGCATCTGATATAATAAGATTTGATTGGAGTGATGCGATAACAGAAGCAGAGGGGTATATGGATGAATTAGAATCAGCAATCAAAGAATTAGGTGTAGATATGCCAAATGAATTAAAACAATTTAGAAAAGAAATTGATGAGCTTGAAAGCGACAGAAAAGTTGCTGATGGTAAATAGATGGTATAGGAAAATAGAAAATGCAAATATAAATTTAAATACGTTATAGTAATATGAAATCAACAGAAATCTTAAACAAAATCAAAACTTTCTTAGGAGAGGAGCAAATAGAAGAACAAGTTGAGGAAACTCAATTAGAAGAAGCTACTGAAGAATCTCAAGAGAAAGTCGAGTTAGCACAAGCTAAACTTGATAATGGTACAGTATTAGAAGCTGAGGCTTTTGAAGCAGGAAACGAAATCTTTATTGTTACTGAAGATGAAAGAGTAGCAGTACCTGTAGGCGAATATCAAATGGAAGATGGTAAAATGCTCGTAGTAAGCGAGGAGGGAATCATTGGAGAGATTAAAGCTGCAGAATCTGAAGAAGAAGTAGAAGCTGAAGAAGAAGAAATGGCTTATGTATCAAAAGAAGAATTTGAATCAGCCGTTGAGGAGATCAAAGGTATGATAAACGAGCTAAAGGAGAAAAAAGAAGAAATGGCGCAAGTAGAGGAGCAAGTAAAACAAGAACTTAGCGAAACTCCTGCTGTAGAGCTATTGCTCACAATCCTGAAGCTAAACAAGAGTTTAAAGTAAGATTCGGTCAAAACAGAAAAGAAACTGCTTTAGATAGAGTAATGAAAAAATTAACCAACAATTAAAATTAAATAAAATGCCAAATCCAACAATTACAGGTAGTAGTTATGCAGGAGAATTTGCAGGTAAATATATTGCTGCATCTTTATTAACAGCAAAAACTTTAGATGATGCTGCTATTACTATTCTACCTAACATTAAGTACAAAGCTGCTATGAAAGTAGGGGCTTATTCAAATTTAGTAAGAAGTGCTGACTGTGATTTCGATTCAACGACTTCAGGTCTTACACTTACTGAAAAAGTATTGACACCAACTGAATTACAAGTTAACCTACAGATCTGTAAGAAAGAATTACATTCTGATTGGGAAGCTGCTCAAATGGGATTCTCTGCGTTTGACAACTTACCTCCATTATTTTCTGACTTCGTTATCGCAAGAGTAGCAGCAGAGGTTGCAAGTGCAACTGAATCTTCTATTTGGGGTGGTAGTGCAGGAGAGGGTAACTTCGATGGTTTTGTAACATTAGCAACTGCTGATTCTACTGTAGTAGATGTTACAGCAGGAACAGTTACAGCTTCTAACGTAATTACAGAATTAGGTAAAATCGTTGATGCTATTCCAAGTGCAGTTTACGGAGCTGATGATCTTATTATTTATGTATCACAAAACATTTATAGAGCTTACATTAGAGCTTTAGGTGGTTTCGGTGCATCAGGCTTAGGAGCTAATGGTTACGATAACAAAGGTAACAACCAATCATTAGATAATTTATTCTTTGATGGTGTTAAGATTTACCCATCTTCAGGTTTTGGAGATAACCAAGCAATCGCTGCAAGAAGCTCTAACTTATTCTTCGGAACAGGTCTTTTAAACGACAGAAACGAAGTTAAAGTTATTGATATGTCAGATATTGATGGCTCACAGAACGTAAGAGTAGTAATGAGATATACAGCAGGATGTCAAATCGGTGTCGGTGCTGATGTAGTTCTTTACGACTAATAAATTAAATTAACTAACATATAAAGGGGTGGTAGTATTCTGCCTACCCTTTTTTAATACCAATAAATTATGGCTTGTTTATTAACTAAAGGTAGAGCATTACCCTGTAAATCAGGAGTAGGTGGATTAAAGTCCGTTTACTTTACTGATTTTGGTGGGTTAGGCACTATTACAATAGCCTCTAATGAAATAACAGGTATTAGTGGAACTCCTACAGTATATCAATTTGACATCAAAGGAAATTCTACTTTAGAAACTGCTGTTACTTCATCAAGAGAAAATGGTACTACATTCTACGAAAGCACACTTACACTAAACTTTACGTTCTTAGAAAAGGACACACAAGCTGAGATACAATTACTTGCAGTAGCCAGACCTCATATT
>FUIF01005176.1_pt1 | contig 11627 bp, 5 predicted proteins | sample 1003461 | NCBI WGS metagenome assembly FUIF01 (sample SAMEA80401918, study PRJEB19352) | marine metagenome
GTAACAACCACAGATACCTATAGTCCAGAGATATCTACACCAAACAAACAGAAACTGGTTCTGTATATGATGCCGATAAATATGCTGATAAGGGGATGGTTTGGGTTACAGGCGTGTCATCCAACCAAGACTACAATATAACAATCGAATACACAGATAGTTCTGGGATAGCTCAAACACCCCTGAGTTACGCCATAAGTGTCGGTACTACAACCAGTAATATAAGTTTGAACTGGGTAGCTAGTCAGATACAATCTAATATCAATGGGTCCACGGATTTCACAGCAGTACAATATAATAATGCTGTATATTTCTACTCTACCACATCAGCAGCTTTCTTTATAACTAATATAGAAGTTGATAATACATTTGACACCACATCATATCAAGTGTGATTAGAGCAACTATTGATAATAAATCTTTTATTGATGATACAAGTACCCTGCCTCCTAACTTTATTGATGGGTTTAAAGTTAGAATAGCAGAAGAGTTAGATGATGATAGTAATTACTATTTAAAGTATGACTCAGAATTTAAAGGATGGAAGGAGTGTGGGTTAGATGAGACCAGAGAGCTAGATAACTTAACTATGCCTTATATTATCGACAAAGACAAAGTACGTAGGAATAACACAATAACCATCGAACCTAATACGTGGGAAGCGGCTACATCAGGCGACTCTACATCAAATGAGACACCATCATTTGTTGATAATAAAATAAAAGATATCTATCTTTATGGTTCTAGGCTAGGTTTTGCTACAGATGACTCGTTAGTGCTTAGTAGTATTGCTAAACCAGACACATTCTATCGAACAACCTCCTCTCAAGTATTAGAGTCAGATAGGGTCGATATTCTGTTGGATAGTTCCAAAAGAGGTTTTTCAGCTATTAATAACGTAGTCTCATTTGATGGGGAATTGTTCATCAACACTGGTTCAGCACAGTCAGCACTTAAAGTTAACAGTTCATTCGATCTAACAACAGCAAGATTGACTGAAGTTACCTCGTACACATTGGGTAGTAATAAACCAATACCAGTCAATAGTGGTTTGTATTTTTCCGTGTCATCTATATATGGTACTGAGATATACAACTATGTGCCTAATAACGGTAGCTATAGTGCAGCTAATCTAACTAAACATCTACCATACTACATTGAAGGTGCATTCGTTAATATGGACTATGCTGATAATGTGGCTGTATTATCAACCGATAGTGATAAAAGTATTCTCTATATTCAGAATAGATATTCAAGTGGAGAGGGTATGCTTCAAAATGCTTGGCATAAATGGCAGCTGCCATATGATGTTGAATATTTTAAATTTATCGACAATGTGCTTTACGTGTTTATGACAGCAGTTGATTCAAATACAAACACATATACATTTGTTTGTAGCTTTGACCTAACACCGCAAGTGGTGACTGAAGTAGATGAGTCAGCATATATTGGATGGGTACCTTTCTTAGATATTTATACTTACGATAAAAGTCTTATTGAGGGTTTTGATGGATTTATTGGTATCGACACTAAGTATGGTACATTGTATGACTCAGTATCAGAAGCCTATGACTCCACAGAGGTCACCCAGAACACCTTAGGCGACGAGTCAACACCAACTTACTCCAGTTCCTCCCCAGTATACTACTGGCAGATAGATGGTAACCAAAACAAAGTTGTGTTCGATGATGGGTCTGAGATTGTAACTGGTAACACAGAGCAAACCTATTTTGACTATGGTGGTTACAGGTATTACCGAGGTGATGAATCTGAGGACACTGGGTATTACGAGGTGTCACGTAGTTCTATCACTACGTCTACATTCTACGATGAGGATATGCTGTATGGCATTCCATTTACAGCATCAGTAACACTAAGTGAAATCGTACCACGCCAACAGAACCAAGATGGTTCCTTTGCGGTACTGAATTACGCTACGTTGATGCTGAGAAGAATGAGGTTGTATCTAGGGAACTCTGGTGTGTTCACAGTCAACGTAGACTTTGAGGATAGGAATGACTATACAGTAAAGTATACAGGTAAACCACTAGGTAAAATAACTATTGGACGTAACAGTGTGTCAGATATCAACTTCAGGTTTCCGATCAACGGTAAATCAGATAAGGTAACTATCACTATTACATCAGACAGCTCACAACCATTCAACCTATTGAGTGCGGAGTGGCAAGGTAAATTTATTCAAAGAGGACGTAGCATTTAGTTGCGTCCTTATTTTTAAGGAGGTAATATGTACTTAATGGCAGGAATGGCAGCGGCATCTCTTATCTCATCTCACCAACAACAAAAAGCTCAAACAGCAGCTATGGTGGCAGATGCGAAACTACAGAGAGCTAGATTGCAGACAGCTAGATTAAGGGCTACTGAGGACTATCAAACTAACTCTCAGAGGCTGAAACAAGCAGCACAGAAGAGGGAAATACAAGCAGAAGAAAACAGAGTAAAAGCAGGTAGTCAATTCAAGGCTACATTTGCTGGATCAGGTATCTCAGGCACATCAGTGAATGAACTTGATGATGAGATTAATACCCAAGCAGCTAGAAATAAAATTGAAAATAGAAATGCATTGGATCAACAATTAGGCGATTTGACTAAGAACTACGTTAATACAATGAATGACTCAGCAGATGCATCAGCCAGTATTAACACTACTGCACCTAGTACTGATGTTATTGGTAACATTTCAAGTGCTGTTGGGGCTGCGGCTTCTGTGCAGGGCTTAGACCAGAAGCTATCTGGTATGTCATTGTCATCCTCTAGTTCCGGCATTGGGGCTACAGGCAGCACAGCGTATAATTACAGCCCACTTGGTCAGGGCTTGGCAATTGGTTAGGAGGTAATATGGCTGATTTTTATCAGAAGGTGGCAACACCACAAACACAGATGAGACAGCAAGCAGCTCCTAGTGGGGCTACCACTGATGTCAACGCACATGCAAGAGCACAGAATAAAGCTCAGAATAATATCGGTCGTGCTATTCAGGGTATACTCGGGGTGGCACAAGGTGTCTCTAATATATATGATGCAGATCAAGAATATAAAGCTAAGAAAGAAGCTGTCGAATTTAAGAGAATGAAAATGGAGCATAGCCTAGACATTAAAAGTGATATGTCTGGTTATGTACAAGAGTTACAGACAGCTATAGCCAGTGATGGCAAGCCTCTTACTGATTACACACCTGATGAACTCAAGAAGAAAATGCTTGAGAAATCAGCGGCTATCTCTAAAGGTAGAGGGTATGGCGATAAGTCATACTACAAGGCACTACAAGAAGAAATCAACAATAAGAATGAGGCGTTCTTCCAGAGGCAACTTGGTGTCAATGAGGAGTTCCAGTTAAACAAGAGCTACAAGGCAGCATCTAGTGAGATCAGTGATATACTTAGCGCCACTGAGGAGCCTAGCGAGGTACTCAGGGAGTTCAACAGCATCATAGATAACAATGTAGGATATGGTTCTAGACTGGTAGACATAGATGGTGCCCAATCAGAGGTTAGGTACACCATACAAGACTCAAGAGAAAATGCTGAACTTAGACTGTTACAACCACTAGTTGAATCAGCAATGAGAGATGGTGATGTAGCCATGGTTTCCATGCTAGACAGTCAGGAGTTCAGAGAAAGATTCTCAAATATCTCAGATTACCCTGCTGTGGTTGATGCAGCTAAGAAACAGACACAATCAGTTTTGAATAAGAATAGACAAATTAACTTAGATAGAGTATCTGAATCTGCGTTTATGGAGGTAGATATGGGTGTTGTATCTGGTGATGAAGCTATTGATGAATATGTAGATAGGCAAGTAAAATCTATAAAACAAGAGTATAATAGACCAAGTACTGAGGATATCTTAAAGTTAAAAAATAAACTTAAGAAAGCATCCGAGGAGACAGTCAGTTTCAATCAGTATTATAGTGCCATGAAAGATGGTGACTACACCTTTGGTAAGAGGAGTAACATATCAAAAGCTGATCTGGACAAGATGGACGACAGAATGTTCTCTGTAGAAACTGGTATTACAGACTTATCTCCCGAAGGTTTATCTAATGCTATTAAGAGTGGACTAAAAGATGATGCCCTTAAGGCGTACTTTAACTCAGGTCTTCCTATCTCCCCTGCGCTTAAGGCAGCAGCTAATACTCCAGCTACAGGTGGTTGGAAGGGTATTAGAGAAAAAAGTGAGACATTCACTATGCTGCAATCACTGACTCAGGATACGAGCAAGACAGCTTTAGATTTATTTTCTCCAGAAGAGTATTCAAGAATGATGCACGTAAGGGAGATTATTGATACAGCGGATAGTGGTGCTATTACGCAGGATCAGGCATACCAGATGTACTCTAAGTTTAATAATGACAGGCAGAAGAACATCGACAGTATGGGTGTATACAGATCACCTAAGTCTTCTGCTATCATGAGTGATGAAAAGGTACAGCAATGGATTCAAGAGCAATCAACAGATGCTCCTTGGAAATTTGATGACTATTCTGGTTCTGATTATATTAAACTACAGCACGAGAAGTACTTAAGTTTAGCACTGGATACGACAGATAGTATTGATGATGCTAAGGATTTAGCCACTAAGATGTTCTACTCTAATAACACTCAGATTGAAAATCCTGACGGTTCAGAGGGTGTAATACCCAATGAGTTTAGTACATTCACGGTTAAAGATTTTGTGAAAGTAGCTGAGAACTCAGATAAATTCTCTAGTAGACGTATTGCCTCTGGGTATCTTGGACTGTTCAAGGAGTATTCATTCGAGAACAATTTAGCATTTAGACCAAGTGTCGATTATGATAAGACAGGTCTAATGGACTTCTATTATGATGGTCAGTACGTAATGTCCCTATCAAGTAGAGATATGAAGTCACAACTAGATGGAATAGATAAGTCTAATGTGGAAGCAGCAGAGCAAAGAAATATTGATATAACACAAAATAGATAGGAGGTTCTATGGATTACGTAGCTGATTATGCTTGGAAAGATAGAAATAAAAATCTTATTCACAGAGAGGGAACAGCTAAGGCATTAAGTCAGGAGACTGAATATAAGGAAAACATGCCCCTGACTGGACCGAAGAATACTAAAGTTAAAGGGTCTTCTGATTATGGTTTATACTATGATTCAGAAGGCAAGCTCACAGCAGGATATGGACACCTAGTGAAACAAGGTGAAGACCTAAACGAACTATATAATCTAGACTCTAAAACTGCACTTGAAATGAAAGGTAAGGATGTGGCTGCACACGATGTGGATACCATGAACCTACTTAAGAAAAAGAAAATTGATATAAGTAAATTAACACAGTATCAGAAAGAGGCAATAGGTGACTTCGTTTATCAATTAGGATACAACAAAGCAAAACTATTTAACAAGTCTTGGAGTAAGTTAAAAAAGGCTGTAGAGTCAGGTGATAAGAAAGACATGGAAGACGCTGTAAATGAGTTCAAGAACAGTAAATGGGGTAAGAACTTCGAGAGTACTAGAGCTAAGGATTTCAGTGAAAGGATGCTGTATAATGAAGCAGACCCATTGGCTTATAAAGAGAGATCGGGTGCTAACTACAGAAGTAGTGGTAGAATGATTGCCTCTATCATGGAGAGTGTGAATGATTCTCCTTACGCACAGTTTGATCTACCAGAAGACTTCAATAAGAAAAGTGGCAGAGCTAGAGTTAAACTTGGCAATGCTCCTGAGTTTGAACCAGACAGTTCATTTATAGAAGACATCCAGAACTTCACGTTTGAGGGGATGGGTGACGATCTAGTAAACAAGTTTGTAGACAGGAATAAAATTGGGTTTTTAATAGAGGCAGCAATAAGCGGAGTTCTGCAGGAAGATACTATTGACCCAACTTTTAATATCAAAGAGCAAGATGCAGAGCTGTACACCGAGATGACACAAGGTCTTGACGCAGATACTGTTGTAACTATCCTAGACAATTCACACAATAGAGGAGACTTTATTAAGAACGCTAGTTTAGCACAAGGTAAGATGCAAAGAAAGAAAGATATGCAGCGTTATGCTGAGAGTCACCCTGTGTTATCTGGTATCAATTCAGTTGGCAATGTTCTTGTCGAGGGTGCTGCATTTATGCCTGTAGGTACTCTTGCTTCTAGTGCTGCTAGGGCTACTAAGATTAAGACATTAACACAGTTAACAGCAACCCCTATTGGTGCATACATCACTGGGGAAGTTATCGAACAAGGATTACACGAGGCTATATGGTTTAAGTATGGCAAAGACTATGAATTTGATCCCTTGATGTTTGTAGTTAGTGTTGGTGTTGGTATTGGTTTAAAAAGTCTAGCCAATGATGCTCTGACTAATAAGCTAGTTAGAGACTTTGTTAAGGACGAGAACGGTTTTATCAATATTGCTACTGACGAAGGTAAGAAGTTGGTAGATGAAATCGCTGAAAAGGTACAGAGTCAACAGGCAATCGCCATAGCTGAAAAGATTACTAAGAAGAAGGTTAAGGTCGCCAACTCAATCAGAGAAGGTCTTGCTTTCAGAAGGGGAGCTTTACTTAAGAGAATAGATACTCTTGATAAGAAAATAAAGGTAGCTAAGTTACCTGAGGATATCAAAAAGTTCAAAGGTCTTAGACAGAAAGCCACTAGACAATTAACTAGTTTTGATAAAAGATTACCAAATGAAATTAAGATGCTAGCAGAAGGGACACACCCTAAGTTACTAGCTGAGATCAACCCAGAACTAAAGATAACAACCATAGCTAAAGAGCTAGGAATACCAACTAGTGAGGTGGATACAATCGAGAAGGTTAGAAAGTTCATGGGACTAGATCAACCAAATATTGATCCTAAATTCGTAGTTGAAGGTGAGAAATCTTATATGCAGGTCATGCGGAACCAATTATCTGAAATGGTAGATAATAAGAGATTGAACATGAATGAAACTATGAGGTACGCAGCAGGTTCTAAGATTGTTAAATCAATCGATGCTATGCCTGTTATTGGTAAGCTACAAGTTGGGGATAAGCTAAGACAGTTTGCTGAAACTGATGGCCCAGTTAGCCGGTATCTTTTCAATAAAGGTAACTTAGTTTCTTCTGATAATCCTTATGTGGCATCCTATTATAACTTCATGGGACCAGATGGCATGGGTAGACAAGGGATGTCTAAGATAAGAGCTATTGAATCACAGCAGAAGTATGCTAATATTTATGGTGGTGATTTAATGAATATTTACCACACCCATGGTTCAAAAATGTTTGATGAGCTAAATGGTGCAACAATGGGTACTAAAGCCAAAGCTATCTTTTCACCGGATGCCTTTGAGGAATCTGTGGAGCCACTATTGAAAGAAAGGATGCTAGGAAGCTCACAGGCTTTCAGAGCTAAGTATGGTGATGCTTTAGGTGATATCGCTGATGACTTCTACGATGACTTCAATACACTGAATAAAAAGATAGTATCACGGGCTAAAGAGCTAGAGGTACAGGGTGTAGACTTCGATGCCACTGATGGTTGGTTCCATCGTTCTTGGGACTTTAGAAAAGCCAGAGCTGTGGATGTCGATGATCTTAAAGATACAGTTTACAGAGCCATGAAGTCACACGCAGATCAGTTAGGTGTAGAGGTAGAAGAGAAAGTCCTCAGAGATCAAGCAAAGAAGTTCGCCTTTGGTATTAGAAACGCTGACATTACCACTATTGAGGGACTACAATCCGACCATATTAAACTACTCGACAAGCTAATGAATAAGGCTGAAGGATTAGAGGAAGGTGTTATCAGTACTGAAATTGATAGACTAAAAAGACTTAAAGCTAAAAGAGATGCAGGTGATCTGGCTAATAGGGTACAGATGGATGTTACACAGAAGATGTCGAATGGTATGTCACTATCGGACCTTTTTGAAGATAATATTATCCATACTCAGAAAAGATATACAGGAAGAATGTCAGCTAGAATTGCAGCAGCAGAACACGGTATTAAAAACATTGACGACATGGATGATTGGATCAATGATGCTGTGGAGTATGAGATTAACAAACTATCTAAAGAGGGTGTGAAAAGCCCAGCAAGTAGAGCTGAGTTTATTGAAACAGCTATGAGACAGGATTTAGCATCCTTTAAGCATGGTGGTATGTCGGGTCTACATGATTTACCTGAGGATACAGCGAGTGATCTTATTAAATTGGTTAAGAAGTTTAACTATGCTAGATTGATGCAGTACGCTAGTATCTCATCTATTGCTGAACTTGGTGGAACTATAGTAGAAGCTGGTGTTTCTAACACACTACATGCCATGAAGTTACAACTAAGATCACACTTTGAAGACCTATTCCAAGATAATCCTGTACAATATGCAGGTAGACTATACGACGAGCTAAGGACTGTTACTGGAGTTGGTATGGAGGATTTCTCCTTCTCGACAAAGGGTATGTCAAAAGCATCTAGAGTATTTGAATCAGGTGCTTTAAACAAAGTTGAGAAAGCTGTAGATGTTCTAGGAAGGCTGGCACATGGTCCATTTAGTGGTATTGAGAAAGTAGGTAGACGTATGACTGCCAATGCTCTAGCCATTAAGTGGGGTAATCACTTTAAAGGCACAGAGACAGGAGGTATTCTATCAGCATTCTTTGGTAGCAACGGGGTGACAAACCGTGTACTTGAGAACTCGGGTCTAGGTAAATTTGATGATGCAGGTAAATTCATTACTAATAAGAATTATGATAGGATTAAGAAAGCTATGACTTCTTTTGCCGATTATGATGATAGAGGTAGACTGGTAAGGTTGAACTTGGATAAGTGGGATAATGATACAGCTCATGCTTTTGGTGATGTAATCCAAATGCAATCTAACCATATTATGGTAAACCCAGATTCGACCACTATGGCACTGTGGCAATCTACAACAGTAGGTCAGATTCTCAACCAATTCAGAACATTTACAATCAATGCCACAACTAAAGTAATGGGGCAGACTATGGCTAATGCCGCTATTGCAAGTAGCCGTGGGGATCAGTCTGAGTTGATTAAAGCAGGTCAAAAGATATTCTGGGGTACTTCACTGGGGGTACTTAGTGTTGCAGCTAGGCAAGCAATTCAGAGAGCAGGGGGAGACAAAGAAGTTGACCTATTTGATGAAGGTATGATTACAGCGGCAGCTATTGGATTTAGTAGATCATCAGTTGCAGGTAACTTACCAACTATTGCCGATTCTATGTCAGGATTCTTTGGATATGACCCAATATTCGAGAAGACATCTAGTGTTGGTAGATCAAAAAACTTGTTTAATCTAGCTACTACACCTACAGGACAAGCTGTTGGTGGTGTGTATAGCGCAGCAGAAAAAGCAGCTCAAGGTGAGTTTAAGGCTGGTGGTTCTCTATTACTAAGAACTTCTCCAGTATATCGTCAGGTTGGTTTTCAACAACTATTTAATTTTATGGAAAAATAACAAGGAGATAATATGGCAAGTACATCAGTTAGCATTACAGGTGCTACAACACTGGTGGGGTATTTAGTTACCCCTCCTTTTACTACAACAGATACTTATACATTTAGCTTCCCATACCTAGATTCAGGAGACTTTGAGTTAGAGGTTAACTCAGAGACAACGCTTGATGAGGACGATTGGGAACTTACATCATCATATCTTATCCAACTAACGTCAACTGGTGTTACAAAGCTCAATGCCTTGTATACTGAGGAATCCTCATTACTCATCAGGAGACGTACACAAGTAGATGAGAGATTGGTGGATTACATTGATGCCTCTACACTAACAGAGGAAATTCTAGACAAACAAGCAAACCAGCTATTCTATCTTATCCAAGAGCTTAATGACTCGATTGAGGTTACAGGTGTTGGTATCAACCCAGTAACTAATTCATTGGATATGGAAGGTGTAGAGCTTGTGAATATTGAAGACCCTACAGTATTATCTTCAGCAGCCACACTGAACTCCGTTCTTAACAATGTGGTTACTCCAGATTACGCCGAGGGTTCAGATTATCGCACAGGACGTATGGTGTTTTACAGCGGTGATCTATATAGAGCCAACACAGACATCAGTTTTGCACCAGCTACGTTTAATGCAACTGACTGGACCTTAGTATTAGACTCGACTTATCTAGCTAGAATCCAAGCACTAGAGACAGACGTAAGTACACTACAAAGCTCAAAACTTGACAAAACTGGCGGGACTATATCTGGCAATCTAGTGATAGATGGTGCTTTAACCGTACAAGGTACTACTACGACGATAGATGCAGATGAGTTGGTAATAGCTGATGCCAATATTGTTCTTAATTCTGGAGGTACTACAGCTACTGCTGACTTGAACACCTCAGGAGTTACTGTGGAGCTGTCCGATGGTGTTGATGGTATCCTCGGTTATGACTCCACAAAAGCTAGTAAGTTTAAAGTTGGAGATTCTGGGAGTGAAAGTGAGGTAGTCACAGTAGACCACACACAGACTATTAAGAATAAAACTGCGGAAGCAAGCGATGCCATTACTAAGGCTTTTGTAGTAAAGGCAGCAGAGAGTCAAACTGCCGATTTACTGTCAGTAGAGGATTCTACAGATACTCAGGTTATGGGCATATCGTCTGATGGTACACTTAAGGTAAGAGATTCTGCTAGTTCAAATGATTTATCTATATCTAGATTTGGAGCAGATGACCAAGGTATATCTATGTCAGGTTCATCAGGTAATAGAAAAATGCGTATTAGTTCTGATTCATATACAGCAGATATTGATAAAAATGGTCTAACATTCTATACAGGCACTACAAGCATCAAGCCTAATGGTTCTGGTTCAGCATCTTCTCCTATTTACACTTTTAGGGGTGATTCTGACTCAGGAATGTACTCTAAGGGTGCGGATGAGCTAGGGTTTTCCGTAGGTGGTTCAGATAGGCTGGAAATAACAGGAGAATCCGTCAACGTGCTTGGTGTACCATTCTCTCCAGCTGCATTTACTACATCTACCTTACCAGATGCTTCAGTCAATGAGGGTGCTGTTGTGTACGACAGTGATACTAACGAGCTGAAGACATCAAATGGGGCTTCATGGGGGGCTTTAGGTGGTGGTTCTGGAGCAGGTAGTCCTAATATGTATGAAGTGAATGACTGTGAAGATTACACAACCCAACCATTCTCATGTCTTGACGGTGGAGTGATTGGAAGCGGTTCAGTCGTTACGGACTTTGTAAGTCTCGAAACCGCTGCACCCCTTAACGGTTCTCAATCATTTAAAATTACTATTCCTGCGAGTGCATCGGGGTATTACTGCTTGCTTGATCTTGGTGAAGAGATCGACGTTCCACTATTTGCTAGGAGTGCCAAGACGCTGTTTAGATTCACAGCGAGTAGTGATGCTCTAAGTGGTGCAGTATCAGCTTTCCTTTGGGACGACACGACCAGTGACACGATTAAAGATGATGATGGTAACACGCTCTACATTGATATTAAGAATGGTGATAATAAGGTCTATTTTGAAACAGATGGTACTGAGCAATTACGCTTTGGTTTCATCATCAATAACAGCGACAATGAAGGTGCCGTAATTAAGATTGATAACATTTCTTTCGAGGCTTACCCTGACAAAGAGATCAGTGTTTATGCTAGTAGTGAT
>FUIF01017263.1_pt1 | contig 11625 bp, 21 predicted proteins | sample 1003461 | NCBI WGS metagenome assembly FUIF01 (sample SAMEA80401918, study PRJEB19352) | marine metagenome
ACATCGAACAACGTTCGGATGTTACGACAAACCAAAAACTGTTCAGTTTCAGAACTTGCCGAGGGATTTCAAGCCGCTTTTTGCGGCTCGCGAAGAAGGCTGGTTGATGATGGAGATCGACGGCGCGCAGCTCGAGTTTCGCGTCGCCGCTCAGCTAGGCGGGCCGGACAAGCAAGCACTCGCGGACATAACAGACCCGGACTTCGACGCACACTGCACGTCGGCGTCGGAGATGAACGAGATCGAGTACAAGGAGTTTCTGGAGGGGTACCGGGACGGGCACAAGCAGTTCAAGATACTGCGCACGGCGGCCAAGCCGGACACGTTCAAGCCCTTGTACGGCGGAGAGTCGGGGACGAAGAAGCAGAAGAAGTGGTACAAGGCGTTCAAGGAGCGCTACGCAGGGATTGCTGCTGAGCAGGCAAAGTGGGCCGAGCGTGTAGTCGAGAAGAAGAAGCTCGTCACACCTTGGGGACTGAGGTACTTCTGGCCACGGGCCAAACGCGGATACGACGGGTATATCAATGTTAAATCAAGTGTCTATAACTATCCAGTACAAGCCTTGGCCACTGCAGAGATCATTCCTGTGGCCCTTGTCGCACTATGGGCGCACTTACGTGAAGCTCGTGACCTCGACGGAAAGTACAGAATCGTCAACACTGTCCACGATTCGGTCATCCTGGAAGTTGATCCGAGCGCTGTCGACGCTGTCCGAGAATACGCTATCCGGGCTTTCGGCCATGACACGTACACGTACCTCCGGGAAGTGTACGACATCGAATTTGAAGTACCATTGGGCTGTGGCGTCAACATAGCATCCCATTGGAGTGAAGGGGACGAGGAGTCCTACAACATCTGGCCAGATGGCAAAGTGGAGAAAATAGGATGAAAGAGTTTATCGGATTCGTCGAGAAGATCGGCGAGAAGCACGGCACAGGCAGGAACGGCAAGCCGTACACCATGTACAGCATGAAGCTGCAAGAAGCTGACGGTAGCGTGCTCGACACGTGGTTTAAGCTGGGCTTTAATCGGCCGACGAAGTTCAAAGAAGGTGACCATATCAAGTTCGAGGCTACCTTCAACGAAAAATATAACAATTGGGACGTTGACCAGCAGAACGTGAAGGTCAATAAGAACCCGCCCAAGAAGCCCCAATCTGAGTTCGAGAAGAGCCAGGCAGCGAAAGGCGGCGCGAAAGTTACGGAGTCGGAGCTGTTCGGCGAGATCGGCGGCTATAACACCGAGGACGATGTCGCCCGCATGACTTGGGCCAGTGCCCGTACGGCTGCAATCTCTGCTGCCGAGCTGCTCATCGTAGGCAACGGCCTGAAGTTGCCGAAGACGAAGCCTGCGGACTGCTTCGACGTGATCACGGCGACCATAGACAAGCTGACGGTGGAGTACTTCAACGACTCTATGGGCAGCCTGCGCAAGCTGGAGACGGTCGACGACGGCGCCGAGGCGGACTACGCTGCGGAAGAAGTACCGGAGCCGGAGGTAGAAGAGCCTGTCGACGAGTTCGACGACGGCGACGACGACTCCGACTTCGAGTAGAGATCCGTTAGCCCATAGTTTTGGGCTAGGCAGTTCCTGGTCTGCCAAACCAAAACCAGGATTTTGAACTTTCCGGGGACTGAGCGCATGCACACACTGATTGTCGACGCAGATCCGATCGTGTACCGGGCGGGGTTTACGTCTGAACACATCGAATACCACGTAATCCTGGAGTCGTGGACCGGAGAGTTGGAGTCGGTCATCTGCCAAGACACCGAGGAACTCAGTGCGAGAATGCAGCTCCGTGCGCTCGAGGCCGAACGACGTGATGACATCGTCGACGTGCACAGAGTGCCTAACCCAGAGCCTGTCGAGAACGCTTATCACAGCGCTAAGGTGTGCTTGAAGGACTGCATCTATGCCACGCTGGAGAAGTTCGATCTGGACTTCGACGATCTGAAGGTGCGCATTGCGCTGTCGGGACCTGGTAACTTTCGTGAGTGGGTAGCACAGACGGTCCCGTACAAGGGTAACAGGGATCAGCCAAAACCCCATTGGTATCAACAGATTAGGAACTACCTGACGGATCACTGGCATGCCGAAGTCATAACAGGAAGAGAAGCGGACGACGAGTGTAGCATCCTTGCGAATAGCGTCGAAGGCTCCCCGCATGTCGTTACTATTGCGTCGATCGACAAGGACCTCTTGCAAATCCCAGGATGGCACTACAACTATCACAAGAAAACCTTCGAGTACGTCACCAAAAAGCAGGGGAAGAGATTCTTCTGGCAGCAGGTTCTTCAGGGGGACAATACAGACAATATCCCGGGCTGCTTCAGGGTTGGCCCGGTCAAAGCTTTGGAGGTGGTTGACAGCGTCAGCGCTGTCGCTGAGCTGGATAGTCCGGAAATGTGGAAGGCTGTCCTCCAGGCTTACGAAGAGTCGCTTGACAAGTACGGAGACAAATGCCCATACTACGCGAGAGCGCAAGAGGTAGGCATCGAGGAGGTAGCCATCGAGATGGCCCGACTCGTGCACATGCAGGAATACGCTGGGCAGCTATGGACACCGCCTGGCCGCCCTGACGAACTGCTAACTGAGGAGTTTGAAGAATGAACGACTACGCCGACCTGACTGACGAGCTGAACGAGATCCTCGAAGGGTATGCCTACGATGACGCTGGGGTGATCTCGAAGCTGGTGATTATGGACCTGGATTCCTGGGCATCCGCCGACGTTCAACGAGTGCAGGACATAATGCTGCAAGTGCGCCAGATGCGCAGCGAGCAGATTACCGTCAACGTCGTCACCGGAGACCCAGAGTTCCAAGAATGGGCCGAGAGCTTCGACGATGTCGCCTACGACGACAGTGAGCTGTTATGACACTCGTCAACGCAGCTGTCGTCGGCCTGGCCAACTTTGTCTTCATCTTCTTGAAGGCGTTCCAGCAGCGCAACGTGGCATTCCTGCACTACTGGTGGGTTGTGCCGACATCCTTCGCAATGGCGACAGTCGAAATTTTCGTGATCGGCACCGTCGCTGTGCAGGCTGCTGCGACTGACGGCAGCACGTTCATCGAGATGGTCGACGCTCTCTGGCCCCTGGTTGTGGCCTGCGGTCTCGGCGGAGGGACAGGGGCCGTGTCGAGCATGTGGGTACACACGAAGATTCACAAGCGCAAGTCTCAGCCTATGAGTGACGAAGACCAGAAAATGATGGATGAACTCCTCGTAGCCAAGAGGCGCGGGAGGCCTAATGAGTGACGAGGAATTATGCAAAGCGCTGGTTAAGGCGGGGATCATCGAGCGCACCAGAACGCCGCATGTATACCTGTTCGAAGGCGTCTCATTAGCTCAAAAAGAGGTCATCACCGACTGGCGTGTAGCTGGCCGGTGCTTAGAGCTGATGGACTGGGGGCACTTCGATTTCATGACGGCAGGCGGTACGGACATCTCCGATCTGATGGACCCCCGTTCGATCATCGAGGGCTTCGTCTATGCGAACAATTCCTAAATACTTCGACATCATGGGGCACACGATCCAAGTAGTGTTCCGTGACGATCTCAAGGACGACGCCGAATGCGACGGCCGGTTCATTGCCAGCAAGAATCTGATCGAGCTGCAGTCCGGGCACGCCTTCAGCTACACGCTGGCGACATTCTGGCATGAGTGCATGCATGCCATCGCCACACACATGGGCATGAAGAACATCAACGACGACGAGGAAGTCATAGACAAGCTCGGACAGGGCGTTGCCCAGATCCTGAAGACAAAGAGGAGCAAGCCGTGAACACATCGGGGAAAGTGTGGGGGAAGACAGCCCCATTGCTGATGACACCGAACATCGAGGTGCATCGTATCATGGTAGAGCCGGGCATGCGCTGCTCGGAGCACGCACACGTACACAAGTACAACGCATTCTACTGCCTCGACGGTGAGATTGACATCTATGTCAGGAAGAACGACTACGACCTGGTAGACGTGACACGCCTTTACATTGGGGATCTGCACGTCGTCCCTCCGGGCGAATATCACTGGTTCCAAGCCTCACCAAACACTCAGGATGAGGCTGAGCTGCTCGAACTGTACTGGGTTGATCCGCTGGACCATGATGACATCGTTCGCAAGGATGTCGGCGGGGAAGTGTAATGCTGCTGCTCGCTGGACCATGCGCTGCTGAGTCAGACAGATTGTGCATAGAGGTTGTCGAGCACATGCTGAGAGTGCTGCGGGATTACCCGACAGTGGACTGGTACTTCAAGGCCAGCTTCGACAAGGCGAACCGCACGAGCGGCGACAGCGAGCGAGGCATGGGACTGAGCGAGGCCAAGTACCTGTTCGAGTACCTACGCAAGCACTATGCGATCAAGATCGTCACCGACGTACATGAGACGTGGCAGGTGCGGGAGATTGCGCCGTACGTGGACATGCTGCAGATCCCTGCGTTCCTGTGCCGGCAGACGGACCTGATTGAAGAAGCGCGCATCAGCGGGCTGCCACTGAACATCAAGCGCGGGCAGTTCCTGTCCCCCAGTGAGACAGAGCAGGCGTACCTGAAAGCTGCCGAGAAAGTCAGGGATCCGGTTACCGGAGAAACATTCGACGCACCGGTCTACATGTGCGAGAGGGGCACTACCTTCGGCTACGGGAGACTGGTCAATGACTTCGCAGGACTTCATGAGATCTGCAATCGAGTACCACTTATTTATGATGCAAGTCATAGCGCAATGCGCCCCGGCGCAGAAGGAACTCACTCCGGTGGTTATCGCGCAGCTATTGGAGCACTCACGCGCGCTGCAGCTGCTACTGGCATGTTTACGGGATACTTCTGCGAGTTCCACCCGTACCCCCCGAACGCCATAAGCGACGCCAAGACGCAGATGCATCTGAAGCACTTCGAGTTCTGGCTCGATGCTCTGGTAGACATACATGAGGTGTGGCATGGGTAGGGTAGGCACAAAGCGCAGCGACAAACGATGGAGGGCACCCGATGGAACCGTGTGGGACAGCAGATTTGAGTATCAAGTATTCGAGCATCTTCGACGATGTGGCAGCGATGTGCGGAGATGTGAAAAGCCCGGCGACTCCTTTGATTATCTTGAACCGCAGACCAACGTTAGATGCATGGACTGTGGCAGTTCTCAATGTAGTCAGCGCCGGGTTTATACCCCGGACTTTTATATCGTACCGAAGTCAGCCGCATCTGACGGGGGAGGATATTATCTCGAGGCTAAAGGATACTTTAGGCGAGACAAACGTGTGTTATTCCGTTGTTTCCGAAACAGCCGACCAGAAATTGATCTGCGTGTCGTCTTCGAGAAAGCTCACTGGGTTACGAGCGGAAAGACACGGATCACAGATTACTTTGACCGCTACCTGAAGACGACGCCGTACGTCGTCGGCATTAACGAGATCCCGGAGGAGTGGCTATGACCCCTCTATTCAGCGCAACGATCTGGGCCTTCTGCGGAGCAGGCTGGCTTTGGATTGGCATAGTGACAGGCGTATGGCAGGCGACACTGCTCTCTGCTGGGTGCGTAGCCCTGTCAGGATTTTTGCTTTTTCGGGGGGACAGATAATTGCGAATGTCAAAAGGAGCCAGAGAACGTGCCGAGACAAAGCTCATGGATTGGACGGTGCCGGCTGCGCCGCTTCATCCGTCCGTTACGAAGCACCTGCTCGCCGCAGGAGTCGTCGAGACCCGTAAGTCCCGAATGCAGACCTTGCATCCAGGCTGTGCTAAGTGGCGCCGCAAACACCTCGACGTTATCGGCGATTCCCAATCACGAAGAGCCCGCTTCAACGCGCTCGAACAACCGGAGGACTAGACCAATGACTGAAGATAGCAGGGTGAACGAGTACAGCTCGGCGAACATCTGCGAACGAGTATTAGGCATCGGTGATGTCAACAGCAACGAGCCTGGCAGCGGTGCCCGCTACAACGCAGGCAAGCCGGAGCTTGCACAGATTCCCATAAATACGTGGCAGGAGCGCCTGTCAGTCCCGTACTGGATCGAGGACGTGCTCGTCACTCTCGATAATTACCAGCGACTGGGCAATCTCGCGACCCTCGCCCACTTGGTTGACCACGTACCGCTCGAGGCCATGATTGGGGCGTGTCGCGTCTTCAGCTACGGTGCCAAGAAGTACGCGCAATGGAACTGGACCAAGGGCATGCCCTTCAGTGAGGTCGCAAACAGTCTGCTCCGTCACGCGGCCTCTATCTCGAGCGACGAGATCGTTGACGAGGAGTCCGGCTTCAATCACGAGTGGCATGTCGCCTGCAACGTCGTGATGCTCTCGCACTACGCGGTGCACTACCCCGAGGGCGCGGACTGGCTTTGCATGAATGACAAGTCATGAGTGAACCACCAGTGAAGATGCTGCACTTCGACATCGAAGCAGCACCGTGCAAAGGGTACTTCTGGGATCTCAAGACCCGGTACATTCCGCTCAGCCAGGTCGCCGAGTTCGGCTACGTGCTGTGCTTTGCCTGGCGCTGGCACCACGAGGAAGAGGTCTACCTAAGCACCCGCTGGGATCACGGCGAGAAGGGGATGATCAAGCAGGCGCACGACCTGTTGTCCGAAGCTGATGTCGTGATCCATTACAACGGCAGCAACTACGACGTACCCCGGCTGAATACGGAGTTCCTCGTGCACCGTCTCGGCCCGCCCGTCCCGTTCCAGCAGGTCGACATGTACCAGACCGTTCGCAAGAACTTCCGCGTGACCAGTCGCAGCATGAACCACATGCTCTACCTGCTCGGGCTGGACAGCAAGGTGCAGCACAAGGGCATGGAGCTGTGGACTAACTGCATGCAGGGCGTACAGGAAGACCAGGAGCTAATGGAGGACTACAACGCCCAGGACGTCGTCGTCATGAACGACTTGTATCAGGAGCTACTGCCCTGGATGGACAAGCACCCGAACTTGGCGCTGTTCATGGAGCCTAGCGACACGCCGTACTGCCCTAACTGCCTGAGCACCGACCTCCGGTTCAAAGGGTACAAGCACACCCGTGTGCTCAGCTACCGCCAGTATCACTGCCAGAGCTGCGGCTTCTATCCGCGGGAACGGTTCACCATTCACACCGGCAAGAATCGCCGGAAGGACATCTTGACATGAGAAGTGCTATTCGGCAGACTTTGGAAGTACTGAAAGAGGAAGTGTCGAAGTGCCAGCAAGAGATCGACCGCATCCAGCAGAGCATCGAGGAAGAGCTTGTTGCTTGGGTTGGTCAGCAGGAAGAGCTGCGGGCTGCGTGCGACACCTTGGAAAATCTCTTAACTGAGCTGGAGGACAACTCATGACACACAGGCTAACCGTAGACACGATCAACCAGCAGCACTACTACATCGTGGAAGAAGAGGATGAGCTGAACGTCGACGATATAGGAGGGGGCTGCATGCTGTTCGAAGTGGAAGGCAAGTGGCGGCTCCATGTCGAAAAACATAACCTGGCATGGTGGAAGGTAGAGGTGATCGAAGATGGTAGCTAAACTCGAACTGGTTCGCCGCTACCTACAGACGGCAATCCTGGCCGTGTTTCTGTTCTATACGTACACGCTGGGATGGAACTTTGCGAAGGCCGTAGTGCAGCTCGACGCTGCGCGCCTCGAATTGGAAGCTCGACAACTGGAGGAGACGCAGTCATGACACTCACACGCCAACTGTTAGAAACGTTCAAAAACGCCGGCACACTGGTGCCTGCCGAGAACTTCGTCCGCCTAAAAGCGGCCGTCAGCGAGATCGACGCAATGCTAGAGGACGACGGAGACTTCTTCGGATACGGTGTTGTCGACTTAACCTGGGACGTACCGACTCAGAATGCTGCGATACTGGTCACGGTCAACGTGGAGTCGAAGGGCGGTGACGGGAAGTATGATATGGAGGACAGGCGGACGCTTCCGCTAGAGTCTTCTCACGACGAGATCGTCGCAGCCGCCCGCTCGATGGTGGCCACGCTCCGCCGACTAGAGGTAGAGGTGATCGTATGAGTGCCGGATCGAGCATACAACACCTGCACGCAGTCTTTAAGGGGCGCGTCGAGGGGATGTTGCCCCAGGGCTACCGCTTGAAGATGTTCCACCTCTACGTCGAACCAGCACAAGCCGCGTACGTCGTTGAATACATGATTCAGTCACACAGCGACGACATCGCGTCACAGAAGCTGTGCTTCGCCTGCCTGGAGCACTGGCCGGTAGTATGGATTGAGCTACGGCAAGAAGTCCTCAACAGCATCGACACACTGCTGGGCCTTACCCTGGAGGAAGCGTAATGGAACGACTCGCAGCAGCGGGCATCGTCCTGCTAATCATCGCCCTTTTGGTGAGCATGTGGGCAGTTGCGGCAGCAGTGATGTTGCTGGCCCTGGAGATCCTGGGGGTTCCCGTACCTGATCTCGGTCTGGGTCAGTACCTGGTCATGGGTGTCGCCTTGATGTTCGTAAAGTCACTAATCACACGAGGAGGAGACTGACATGGAAGCAGAAGTATTCGACAGGTACGTAGTGCAGATCCCCATCAAGCGGATCATCGCAGCCTTCGGGAGCGACGGGCTCGCCTGCTGCAAGGTATTCGCACAGTTTGACGGGCACGACGTTGAACGTGCGTTCTTCTACTACCCACACACCATGGACCAGGGAGAGGTCAACGCTGTCTGCCAGGTGCTAGCCGAGAGCGTCGCCGACGAGCTGGCAGAGTTGCGTAACGAGGACCCGCAACCATGAGTTACCGAGGAAGGATCGACTGGGAAGACGTTAGTTTGCACGGTGCGCTGTGGTTCTGCGTGCTGCTGTTCGTGGTCGGTATCCCCGCGATGGTCTACCAGGAGACAAAGGCCAGGGATGAGTTCATGAAGGAGTGCCTGCAAGAGCGTCCGCAGTACGAGTGCACAGCCATGTGGCGATCTGGACGCAAAAACACTACGGTGGTTCCAGTAATCATACCGAGGTGAGGCATAAAAAAAGCCCGCATAAAGCGGGCTAAGCGGGGGAGAGACTGTGGGACGGGGCCTAGTTTAGGTCTCGTCCTTTTTCTTTAGTGCGTCTACGACAGTCGGGGCGACCTTCTCTACCGAACGACCAACCACGTACCCGCCCAGACCGAGTTGAAGCAACGTCCACGCCTCTGACGCCAGACGAAACGCCAATAGCCCTGTCTGGTCGGCCACGACGAGCGCGACAAACGTAAGCATCGTGATCGGGCGCCATGCCGACGTAATCCAATGCTCGCTCTTCGCCTCGGCCTCGATGATGCGGGCACGAGTTTCCAACTGTGCCTGCTCCGCTCGGAGCGCAACCTCGATAGCTTCTGCATAGGTGCTTAGCGTGCTGGCCTTTGCTGCCAGCTTCTCCTCTTCAGATGTGTGCAGGTCGTCGACCAGCTTTACCGCTGGCTCGAAGATATCCTTGATGATCTTTAGTAGATTCATATCTGATCCTTGATGTGGTCGACCCGGGTCTCAACAGCCGTGATGCGCTGGATGGTCTCCTCACGGTGATTGCGAGACTCCTGAATATGCAAGTCCATCTTGCGATCGATGTTCTCGACACGCTTCCTGGTCCCGTTCAGCGAGGTGCGCACACCTCCGTATGACGCAGCTCCCGCTACGAGGGCGGTGCCCAGGCCGATCAGTGCCGATAATGTAATCCCTTCCATTAGAATACTTGTCCTTCGATGATGTTCTGCTGTGACTCCTCGAAGCGCTTACGTGCTTCGGGATCGTTTGCCTGCTGCTGCTGAGCAGCCAGACGGAGTGCCGCCTCTCTGTCAGCCTCTGCCCCTGCCAGGACCTGGTTCAGCGCTGACGCTGCTGCGACAGCTCCGGCAGTACGACGGGGCTTGCCCAGGTACGTCAGTATCTTATGCCCCTGCTCCGTGAAGAGGATGCGTTCCAGCTCTGCAGGTCCTAGCTCCATGCGCACGACACGTGAGACGAGGCCGATCGGAATGCCCCCGGTGATATTCCCGCGGACAATCTCATCCAGCCCCTGCTCAGCAATGCTGCCGTCCTTCACGAGGAGGTTCATGCCCTCCGGCCCCAGGTTGCGGATAGCCTTCAGCACCTTGACGCCGTTCGTCAGCCCTTCCGAGTTGGTCGATCCCAGGAGCGTCTGCAGACGGTCATCCCCCTGCTTCTCCAAGTCCCGGAGCACTCCCTTGACGTCTAGGCGACGCTGCAGAGGACCCGAGGTAGCTGCTGGCCCAGTCTTCGTCGAGGACGTATGCTTCGACAGCAGTCGTCCCCAGAGCTGACCCCGCAAATACTTGGGGTCTACCCCGCCTGCTTCGACAGCCTGGAAGGCAAACTTCAGCTCGGAGGTAGGCATGGACAGCAGAGCGTCAGCCATGGCATCCGGGCCTGCGTTCTCCAGGTTATGGATGAGACGGTTGGCTACGCGCCGATCCAGCTCGTTGATGGGCTGGGTCATGCTGCGGTACAGGTCGTTGGCCCGCTGTAGGCCCTCTGTGACATCCTCTGTGGCAGGCTGGAGCGTAGGGTCGACATCCACTTCGTCCAGGGACCGGAACTGTCCGTCTTGGATCGGGGCCTGGCGGACAGGAACTTGAGCCCCGCCCCCTTCCAGCATGTCCTGCTCGAATGCCTCCAGCAGACGGCTCGACTGGAGCTGTGACTGCGCTTGCTGCAGTTGGCTGGGGAGTGAGCCCTTGGGCGCTGTGTCGCCTGAGAGCTGCGAGACGAGGCGCTGGACTTGACCTAGGTCCATGCCCCCGTTCTCAGCCACTCGTGCGAGCTGGTCCCGTACACGCTGCAGGCTGTTGACCTCTGCCGGGTCTATCTTGCCAGGAGTGTCCTGCAGGAGGGCGATCTGGCGGTCATACTCCCTTACCAGAGTGTCCGGGGATACGATCTTACGGCCCCCGATAATGTCCCCTCCCTCGGTCACTGTAGCGTCCACTGAGGGAGCCAGGTCACGCAGAGCAGAGCGGTAGGCGTCCCTCCGGGCAGCTCGTAGGTTGTCCCGGTTTCTATTGACGGCCGTCTGTACCCTGCGCGTGATGGCTGTGGGGTCTGCCCCCTCTGTCAGGACGTCAACTTCGCGAGCAAAGCCCTCGAGCACCTGCTGCGCGCGGTTCTGATAGAATTGGGCTTTCTTGAAGCCAGGGGAGCCAGGTACGAAGGACTCCGGCACCGCGGACTCGAGCTGCTTGGCCCACTGTTCCCCGGTAGACTCGGCGATAGTCAGGTCGACACCGAAAGCGTCAGCTACCCGCTGCGCTTCCTCGAACGTAGACGAGGCCCGGACGTCCCGTAGGCGCCCCAAACGCCGCCCTGCGATAAAGCTGGGGATCTCGAACAAGGTGGCCATACCGGCGCCAACAGCGCCACCTGTGGCCATATACGAAATCATGTCGTCCCGATCTGCCTGGCTGGCAGCAGTGGTGGCTGCAGAGTACGCCGTCTCGGCGCCTATACGGCCCCAAGCGTCGGGGATCTTGCCCAGGCGGCTGCCTGCGAAGATGTCTGGGGCGAAGCTACCTACCCCCTCGAAGAATCCAGTGGCCCCTACAGGCAGCCCTCCGGCCGCCTCGCGCCGTTCCCGGCGCTCCAGGCTCTGCAGACGACGCAGTACCTTGGCCTCGCCTATCTCTTCGGGAGTCATGCGGC
>FUIF01015548.1_pt1 | contig 11619 bp, 22 predicted proteins | sample 1003461 | NCBI WGS metagenome assembly FUIF01 (sample SAMEA80401918, study PRJEB19352) | marine metagenome
TTTTGTTCGGCCAGCGCGCGGCTTCCGTGCTGTGCTTCGAGCCGCCGCAATTGTTCCCGCATGAACAGACCCATAATCGTTTCCTCGCTTTGCAGTTCGGCGGTTGCCGATGGCTCTGAATCCTCGCCCTTGCTGGCGCCACTTACATCGTGAAGACGGTCTCGTCGCCCTGCCCGTGCTGGCCTTCACAGACCGCGTGCGGGACGAACTGATTCGCCGCCGATTCCTCGGCGGTGATGACCGCCGTCCCGTTTACGTCGGTCAAGACGAGCAATTCGGCATCGGCCGTGAAAATGCCGAGTTGTGTCCCGGTGCCGACCGTGAGACCCATGTCCGGCGCCGTTCCGGCCGGCACGCCGTCCGGGTCGGCATCCTCGGCGAGCCAGAAATGAACGACCTTTTGTGCCTTCAGATCGTTTCCGTTGCGGTCCTTCAGTTGGATCGTGAAGTCGATCTCGTCGCCGTCCTCGGCGCCGGTCGTGACACTGACGGATCCGACGGCGTCCGTCTGATCGAGCAAGACCTTCGGCTGAATCTGGACGAGGATCGTCGTCGCCGACGTCTTGTACTCGACCACGACGCCGATCGACTTTTCGTCCGACTCGACCTTTTCCACCGTCGCGCGCTCGAGACCGTTTCCAGATTGCTTCGCAAGACCGACGCGGTCGCCGACCTCGTAAGTCGCGCTTGCACAATCGATCTCGAAGACGCCCTCGGTCAGCACGGCAAGATAACCGGCCGGCGCGTCTCGAAGCTGCGCTTCGTAGCAGACGCCGACGAAGTTCTTCGCGAACGCGATCTGTGACGTCGCCTTGTCCGTGTCCCACGTCATGTTCGCCGGGCGGATGTAATTGCCGGATCGATTCCACTCGACGAGATCGCCGGAGCGGATGCCGAGAATCGAATTGTCAACGACGTCCTGCACCGCACTGTAGGCCGGCGTCGGAAGCCGCTTCGCGTCGTGCGCCTTGTAGCGTTGCGTTGCCATTTACTGCACTCCGTTAGTTGGCGATCTGCCTTCGATCGCGTGCCGAGTCCCGACTACAGCCGGCCAGACATGAACGATGACGGCAACGCATCGCGCTCGACCATGCGAACGATCGCGTCGGTCGAAAGATCGACCTCGCCGTTTCCGTTGCCGTTGGTTCGCGGCGGAAGACCGCCGATGTCGCTCGATTCCGTCGCGAATGTCGCGTTCGATCCGTCGCCCAACTGCTTCCGCGCGTAGTTGAGTACCGCCATGCGATCCTCGACGAGCGCCTTCATCGCAGCCTCGTCCGGGCAGGCGACGAGCGATTCGACGAATGCGTGCTGGCGAAGTTCCTGCGGAACTTTCGATTCGTCGAGCACCTTCAGCGCGACGTTAAGCTGCTGGCGGCGATGCTCGCCGCTCTTCAGCTTGTCAAGCTCTTCGCGAAGCGCCTTCAGTTCCGTCGCCTGATCCGCGTTGGCCTTTGCCGCCGCGGCGTTTTCCTGTTGTGTTGCGGCGGCGCCGGTCTTGGCCTTGTCTTCGATCGACTTGACGAGCGCCGGAGCCTGTGCCCGCAACTGATCCTCGGTCAGCTTTGAGAAATCCATTTTCGACTCCTGTGTGTTTTCCGGCGACGGGTCACTTTCCATGCCGGCGTCCGTATCGAGCACGTCGTCCGCGCTCGGCTCTTCCAACTTTTCAAGCTCCGCGATCGCGTCTCGAAAGAGAGCGATAATCTTCGACTTGCGATCGCCGAAGCTCATGTTCGAGTCGCGCCGCATACTCCAGACGGAATCCTGCACCGCGAACAGAATCTTCGAGAACACCTGATCGACCGCGTCGGCCTTCAGCTTGTCGCGGATCGGGCCCTCTGTGATCCAGACCGTCGCGGCATCCTTCGACTCGCGAATGCCCCATCGGCTCGCCTTCGGGTCATAGACGATGAAGTCCGACTTCGGCCGCGGTTCGCCGGTTACCCATCCGACGATCGACGGCTTGTCGCCGGTGTCGCGCTGCTCATGAAGATTGCGGGTTGCCCCCGGGAATGAGACCGCATCGACGGAGTGAACGTCGCTGATCTCTTCGATAATCGTCTTGCCGTCGTCGCTTTCCTTCGCGACGCCCATGTAATTGATCGACATCCCGAAATGCTTAGCAGCGCTTTCGGCCAGCTTCCACAGAACATCTCCGCCCGGTCCGATGCATCGCATTTCGGTCGCGCGCAAAACGCCCTGATTGTCGATATGCACGCCGGCGATCTCGCCGGCAAGCGCCTCAACGAGTGGCACCTGTCCCTCGGGCGCGTGATTAAGATAGACCGTCCGGCCCTCGAACTTCGGGATCGCCGCCTCGACAACGGACCGCGGATAGATGCGATTGTTTTTAGACTCGCCGTGCAATAGGGCGACGTTGTGGATGATGCGAGACTCGGTGTCGAGCCGCGCTTCGGAGAATGCGCCGCGGCACGCCTCGGTAATCGATCGAGTCTTCGGCTTCGCCTGACTTAGATTGCTGATCGTTGTCGTGGCCGGCACTCGGGGAGCCCCTGAACGTGCCGAACTGCTCGCCGCCCGTCTGGCATGTACCATGCAATCCCGGGCCGTTCAAGCGATAAGGCGAGTTTTTTGACTACGTGCCGGCCGTTTCCCCGTCGGCCCCCGTCTCGATCTTCGGCGATGGCGCATCCCCGAGATCGTCGCCGGCACCGAACAGCCGGCCCTGATCCGCCTCATATCCGCTGAATAGGCCGAAACTTGCGGCGGAATGCTCGATTCTGCCCCGGGCCCGTTCCCAGTAGGCCGGGTCGATTTCGACCCCGACGAATCGCCGGCCAAGCTGAAGGCAGGCATCCGCGGTCGATCCGCTGCCGGCAAACGGGTCGAGCACGACGTCGCCCGGCATCGTCACCCCGAGTAAGTCCTTCAGCAGACCGACGGGCTTTTCGGCGATATGCCGCTTGTCGTCCACTGGCACCGTCGGATGGGATAGCACGTTTTGCGGCGACTTTTCCCCGGGCTTCGGGACGCCGTTCGAGATGAAAAGTACGAATTCAGACGAATGACTGAAGCGCCCGCGCTGCATGCGAACGCCCGGCTTCCACCACGTCACGACGCCGCGCCACACCCAGCCGCCAGCCTGTACCGCATCGGTCATCGTCGGCAACTGTCGCCAGTCCGTGAAGATGCACCCGGTCGCCCCCGGTCTCGACACACGCAATAGCTGCTCGAACCACAGCGTCGCCCACGCCAAGAATGACCGCTGGTCTCGGTTGTCGCCGGCGAACTCGTCCCGGAATGTCTGCTTTGTGTCGGAGTTTATGTACTTCATCGACGGGCCCCGCGTGCGGTCGCCCCTGAACATGCCGCCGCTGCTATAGGGCGGGTCGGTGAGAACGGCGTCGACGCTGCAATCGGGCAAGCGCTGAAGCACGTCGAGACACGAACCGCAATACAGCATCGCGTTGCCGCACTCGGTCGCATAGTCCGGCTTTGGAAAGCCGGCCAGTTCGATGAGTGATTGCGATCCCATGTCTTGATCGTGCTCCGGCGCCGCCCTTCAGCGCAGTTCGTGACGTCACGTCGCGTCTATCAAGTATCGAACAGCCGCTTGTGTCGTCCGCACAGGTTCGGCCCGCGTCGTTCCGTCAAGTGTTGCCGCTCGCATGGCGCGGTCGTGCATGCACGTGCGATCATATCATGTCGCGTGACGTTCCGACTTGCCGCTCGTACAGTTGGCTGCGACTCGTTCCGTCCCGCCGCTTGTTCGGTAAGTGACGCGATATTGAGTGTCAGATTGCCGCTCGTTGCGCTGCGTCTGTATTGCCGCTCGCATCCGTGCAGTTCGTGGGGCGCCGCCGCTTGATCTTGATCTGTTGGCCGATCCGTGTCGTTGGCCTGCCCGCGCGGGGCGGCCTATCCTGATAGCTTCTAGCGCTCGGCTAGCCTTCGCGGATGTTTCGGATGATCTTAACCGACCGACCACCGAGACGCGACGCGACGTCGTCGATCCGGTGATCCACGTCGAACTGCTCGCCCGTATTCAGCGTTACGCGGCACGAATTCCATCGCTCTTGAATCTCGGCCACGCCGCCCGGGTCGATCGTCTTGTATCCGCCATCGACCAGCCGGAAGACCAGCGATCCGGGGTTGCGATACGGCGGGCCCTTCGTCTTGTTGCTCATGTCAAACGCTCCCAGTGCGGCGGCGCGCGAGCGCATCGGCAGTGCCCCGCTCATGCACGCGCTGCCTGATTCTCAATTCGCGAATCCGTAAACGAGCACCGCCGAAAGCGACACCGCCAGCGCGGCGATGATCGCCACGGAGACGGACCGCCAGAGCCTTGCCGATTGCTGTACGTCCTCATAACGCCGCTCGAAGTAGGTCGCCCGGCCGCGCTCGTTTCCGACTTCCGATGCCGCGGCCTCGCGCGCCATCCGTTGCTGATCGGCCACGAAGGAAGCAAGACACACCTTACAATAAATTGGCTCGGAGCCCTCGACCTTGTCTCCACACGTTGCGCAATGCAGTTTCATGGTCAGCCTCGCCTACTCCGTTGCGGCCACGGTTTCGACATCCCGGCTCGCGATGACCTGCGCTGCCTCGACCTTGCAGCGCGGACACGGCCACAGCCTGCCCGCCAACTCGACCCCCCTCGCCGCACACGTCGTCGGCAGTCCGTTACAGTTCGAGCAATACATTCGCACGCGAAAGCCACCTTCGGGACAGGGCGTGCTGGGTACTGGAACATCGATGTCGCGAGCCCACGAAACATCCGGCAGCGCGATGGCCCGTTGCTGGCGCTCGATGTTCATGACGGAGATCAGCAGTACGAACACGCCGACCACTGCGGCGCCAAGTGCAGCGCCAGCGATCATCTTCCATGTCTCTATGCTCATGGGCTACCCCTTTCCGTTCGCTCTGTAGTTGTGGTGCCTGCGGCGATCCCGCGATTCTGATCCCGCGGAAATGACCACCGACCCCGTAACCATGATCGGCCACAGCACGGCCAAGACGGCGACACACACGGCCGCGATTGCCGATTTCTGAATCGTCACGCTGGATCGGCGGGCCCGATACCGCTCCCACATTATCGCCGCCAGCCATACCGCGTTCACCGCGTACGAGATCGCGCCAATCAGGATCATCGGTCATGCCCCCTCAGCAGTTGTCGCTCGATCTCCCGATCGTCGGCCTCGTCCCGATGCCGAATCACGTCGCGCGTGTAGGTGTTCCATCGCCGGCGGCGCCGGATCGCAGCGACGACGACGTATATCGGCAGGACACCCCACGCGGTGATTATCATCACCGAAAACAGTGCCACTCCGACGGTCGGATGGCGCCGAAGCATCGACGGCACGGCCGGCATCGTCTGCCATTCACCGCGGACGAGTCCCGACTCGAACGCCGCAAACATCGTCGCGCCGAGAATGATGCCGATCCACATATACGCCGTTGCCGTCGTCTCGATCATTCTGCCGATCTCGTCCCTTCGAGAAATTCCCGGATGTCGCGCGTCCGCATCGACCACTCCCGGGATAGCGTCCGAACCACGTCCTCGGCAAACGAATTGAAGTACGCCAGCGCCAGCGCGTGCTCGTTGCCGGCTCGGCTCGTCCGCCTGAAATACTCGAACAGAATCGCGATGCTCAATTGCCGCGCGGCCGACGATCGGCACCCCCAGTCGAATCGCGAGTCGTGATAGGCGACCTCCGTGTGCGCCGGCAACGGCCGCGCGTCGTCGGCGGATTCTCGGTCGGTCGCAAACGTCACGATCGAGCCGTAGTCGGGATCGCGCACGCCACGGAAGACCAAGTCGGCGATGATGTCGGATCGGTCTGCGTTCGGATCGAAGCCGTCTGCCGCCATCGCCCCCGGCGGGGCGATCGTCTCCCGCGTCTCCCGATGCGACCGCTGCTCGCCGGCTTCCGGCCGATCCGCCGGCGGCGCTTGATCGCGTCGCGTCCCCGTGCCCTGTGCTTCCTTTTTTTGCTGCCGCGCGTTCTGTAAATTCCGCTTCCGTCGAGACTTGGCAGGCATAGGGATGGCTCCGTCCTGTAGGGTTGTGGCGTGCGCCAGTCTATCGATTCCCGCGCCTGTCGTCATCCCTTCGCCTCGATTTTGTCTGCTTTGTTGTCTGCGCCACACCACGCCGGCCCCCGGGCTTGCGGCTCGATTCGGTCGTCGCCCCGACAATCGAAGTCGCGGCAAGCCGACGGCCGATGCTCGTAGATCGTGCATCGATTGTCGTCGCCTAGATGCACACAAGCGCCATCCTCGCGCCGCCCGAGCAAATAGACGGCGTAGGCCGGGTCCGCGCCGTCCGGCGGAACGGCATCGAACACCATGCACTCGTGGACTTCGGACCGGGCGACCTCGACAATGGTCAATTCCCGGCAACACGGCGCAAGGCATCCGGTGCAATCGAGCACGGGCAGGCTATGGGTTATGCCGGCCACGCCTGTCTTCGACTTCCTTCCGCTGGGCCTCGACGCGCCGCTTCGAGTCGAGCGCGGCATCGAGCGCATCGGTCCACGTCGTGCCATAAAATCGCACCTCAACGAAGTTCGTGAAGTCCGCGATGACGTCAACACACGCGGCGCGATCTGCTTCCTCGGCGTTCGGGTTGTTGCAATTGATCGTGATGCAGGCGCCTTCATCGCGGATGATCTGATTGATTTTCTCGATCGCGATCCTGTGCATGGCAGGAATAACCCCTTTTTCAATCTCGTTCATGTTGCGCCCTTCCGGTGCGTGCTGCGTGCTTCTGCAATGCCCGCCACACCTGATAAATCGCATTGTTGGCCGCGGACCACCACACTGATCGCACTATTGCATCGCCAACTTCGATCGCCTCGATCGTCTGGATCGGCATACCCGATGCGCCAGCAAGTTGTCGTCGCGTGATGCCGAGTTTTTCGCGCCTCCGCCGAAAACGATCCGCCTCGGATCGGTCAACACGTATCGGCGGACGAGACCAGTTTCGGCAACGTGAACACAGCCAGAGATACGGCGATTCGCTCGGCTCCAGTGTGTCTAGGCGGCAAAATTCGCATTCATTCGGCGTCGCGGTGTAGCGTTCCATTTTCATTCCTCGGCCGGGCCGCTTGGCTTGCTCGGTTCGCCATCCCGATGCGCGCTGCGATCCATACTGATGTAGCTGAACATCGCTGCGACGGCGATGTCGATGCACTCGCGCCTGAATGACGCGCGGTCGTTCGCGTGCAGAGCGTCGGTGAGTTCCTTCGTGAATTCCTCGGCGATGACGCCGTAGCATTCGTGCGGGCCGGCGAACCTGCCGTAGCCGTGCTTGCCGAGTCGCAGACATAAGGCGCGTTCTAGTTCGCAAAGGGCTGAAGCGATCTCTTCCTTTTCTATCAGGTCTCGTTGTATCGCCATGTCCTATCGCTCCATCCGCCATCGCCGCCAGCCGCGCAGCCAGTATCGAATCACGATGCGCAGCCGACGCCGGCGGGCCTGATAGTGGTGACGCGCCAGCGCGGCCAGCGCGAACCGGCCGGGAATCTCGATCGCGTCTTCCAGCGTTTCATAGTTCCGCCAGAACGTCGACGGCGTTGTGTGTTTCATCGTTTCACTCGGCGCACTGAAAACCCCGTCGGCATTCCGCCCTCGATCGCCGGAATAACTTCACCCTTCGGCGCAATCGCCAGACGCGCTTCCGTCGCATCCGCCGACACGCTCGCGCCGTCCATGTCGAGACCGGCCGGAAGACCTATGAACCGCATCGGTATCCCGCACTGCCGACACCTGATTCGCACGTCAGCAGTAAAGCGCCCAGTGTCCGTTATGCGATTCACGGCAACGTTTGCGATAAAGTCATCGTGCTGACAAGCCGTCATCTTTTTTCATCTTTCCCGCCGGAGCCCTGTACGATTCCCTTGCACTCTAAGGCTACCGCTCCGACGGCGCCGCCCAACGTATGAGCCTTTCGCAACACTTGGCCGACGAGCGGTCCTTCGACGGCGATAATGTAGTAATGGCCGTCCCCGGGCTCGTACTTCAACTCCACGCGGACGCCCTCGTTCAGCAGATACCGAAGCTGCTTCATCGCGTGCATGTCCTGAAATTCCTCTGACGACACAGTTTCGGCGAAGTGTCCAGCGACAACGGCGGCCCTCGGCGCGCCTTCCGCTTCGGCGCCGGCCGCCGGCTCGGCGATGTTTGCCCGCGGCACGACCGTATTGTTATGGCGCGATATCCGCCGTCGGATCGGTGCCATAATCGCGTCATACGCATCGCGCTGAATCTCGGCATCGCTCTGGCCGTTCAACGATGCAACGGTAACCGACCGAAGCCGCGAAATTGCGCCCATAAACCCCAGCGCCTCTTCGTTCTCCATATCAGCAATGCACGCGACGGCAAAGTCGCGCGATCGCGTTCTTCGCAATTCCGCTGTTGTCGCCTTCGATGTTTTCTGACATTGTTGCCTCCTGTCTGTTTTGTTGGCGAGCGCCTATATCTCGCGTCCCTCGGCCAGCGCGCGGCCCTTGTCCAGCACGACATACCCCGGCGCGTTTCGATCGACCGGCTCGGCCAGCCACGCCATGCGCGCGATGATCGCGTCTATGTCCGGCTGCCCGAGCGGATGCTCCACGCCGTGCCACGCTACCATGTCATCGACGACGAAGCAGACGCCGCGATAGCCCGGGTGCGCGACGAAGTGCGCCTGCTTGTGTAGCTTTTGATTGCGAATCGTGATGCTCTGGCCCGTGCGGTATCCGCCAAGTTTGCGATCCTTCATGAACGCGACATAGTCGCCGCACTGCCGGAGCGTCGCGAATTGCGGCGTCAGAATGACGACATCCACGACCGATCGAATCGCGTCATATTCCCCGGGCGACATAATCTCGACGTGCTTTCGGTATCTCGCGCCCATGCCCGCATCGTGAAGCAGTCTGTCGGCAATCGACTTCATTTTCATTTGGTAGGCCCTGCCATCTTGGGAAACAGCTTGTCTTCCACGCCGAGCATCCACAGGGCGAACCGCCGCATCGTGTCGTCGACGTCCGCCCCGACGTCCGTCATAAATCCGGCGCCGGCATCGCGCACGCTGCCGTCCGGCATCACAACGCGCGCCGTCACGCCTGCGACGGTGCCCGGCGGCGGGAAGCGAACGTAAACCCGTCGTGCGACGCCGCGGCTTTCGAGTTCGAGCATGAGAACCTTTGACGAATCGTAATGATGCGGCGGCTCGAACACGCGAGCGCACATATTCAGCAATGCCTCTGCCCCGTCCCGGTGATCTTCATGAAGGCCCTGCACGAACTCGCCCGCTAGCCGGCGCGCGAACGTCCGCATCCGGTCATCGATGACCCCGCCGAAATACACCCCAGTACCCATCCCGCGTTGCCGGCATATTTCGCGATCGATCTCGCGACTCAAGCGGTACGCGGCCCGCCCTCCGAAGTCGAGCCCGTCCGTGTCAAGCTCTTCAGCCGGCGGCGACTCAGTCGGCGACTCTTCGTCCGGCGGCTTTTCGCCGCCGTTGTTGGTCTGCTTAATTTGCAATCCGAACCGCTCGCGCAGTAAGTCCGCAAATTCCGCCGCGGCATCCTTGTGTCGTTGCAAGGCGCTAAGATCGAGCGGCATCTCGCCCCCGAGTGTGCGGCTTATCTGCTCCATACTCTCGTCGGCCCACAGCTTCATATCCCGCTCGATCTCGTCAACCGCCGTCGCCAAGTCTGCTTTCGGGATGCTGCCGCCTTCAGTCGCTGCCATCGTTGGCCTCACTGTTCCACGCACGGAAGATAAATGTTCCGGTCGGATCCCCTGTTAAAGACGGTCGCGAATTTGCTCGGCGGCAGAACGCCTCGCGCGATGTCCGCACAATACGCCAACCGCATCGACGCGCGCTGCTCGCGAAACGGAAGCGGCATCATCGCGCAGCGAAACGCGAAACCTACAAACTGTGCCGATCGCGCCTCCCCGCTTTCCATCGCGCACGCGGCGTAATAGGCTGCATACGCCATATCGCTGTCGCCGCTTTCGCCGGGTTTCGCCCCGCGGTACATTGTCGTCGCCAGCGACCCCTCGCGAATCTCACACAGCGTCGGGCTCGTACGTGCTGGATCGGGCGATAACGCGCCGCGTATTGCTTCCAGTTCCGCAAACACCCGGCGACTGGTGTTGTTTTTCTTTCCCCACTCACAAGCTAGATATTCGATCGAATCGCACAGCGCCAAACCAACGCGGGCGCCATTGATGACACCGCTAAAGTAGCGAGCCCCGATCAGCATCCAGTCCCCGCGATGACAATCTTGCCACGCGCTCTGCGCGTCGCGATCTTCGAGCCATGCGACCGGGTCTCCGAAATCCGACGGCAACGCAAGCGGCAACGGAGGCCGATGCGGCAATGAACGGCGATCGCGCGCCGGACGAACGGGGCGATCGGAGTTGTCGTCGGGTCGCACTGGGGCGATGTCGTTCCCATGTCGTTGCCCAATTCAGACAAGGCGCGGCCTTGTGTTGCGCTGCGATCGCATCATCCGCCGCTGATTCTCGCGGCGACGCGCCTCCAGTTCCACGCCGCGCGTCATCCAGTATGGCGTGCGGCTCATCCCGTTCCAGTAATTCAGGTCGCCCATCGCCCGAGCGTGCCAGACGATCCGCCGCACTTGTCGGACCGACGCGGCCACCCCGTGCAGCCGCTTCGCGTCCCGCTGAATCTGTGCAATGCCGGCGACCAGTGTTAGACGCCGCTGCGCGAACTCCATGTCGCGAGCCGCCAGCAGTTCGCGAATCACGCGCTCCCCGGCGTACCCGAGCCGCGTCACCGTGTCACCCGACCACCGCATAGCGCTAGCGCCCCTTGTGTTGGTCCTCATTCCATCCGTGGGCTACGCAGTGTGTGGCCGCGTGCCGCTCGCCTTCGGTCGTGAACACGACGTAGCCGCGCGCGGGCCCTTGGCAATCGTCGCCGACGGCGCAGCTTGTCGGGTATGCCTCGATTGTTCGGACGTCGCGATTTCTGCAAAAGTTGTGAATCTGCTCGATATGCTCCGATGGCATGGCGTACGCCCTTCCTTTTTGCTCGTTGTGTGTTTGCCAGTTGCGTGTCAGTTCTGCGCCAGCGCACCCTGCGGATCGGCCGCACAGCGAACCGCCTCGAAGTGGACCCGGTCCGTCTTGCCGCGATCAGCGAGCCGAGTCCCCAGCGCAGTCAGCGCGATCGTTAACGCTTCAGCGACAAACGCCCTTGCGGCGTCCGGGCACTCTTTATAGCACTCGAACAGGCCGTCGGGGGCCCCGATTGTCTTCGCGATGGTCTTCAGCTTTTCGGCTGCGACGTCGTCGCCGCCGGATTTCTCGATGATCGTGTCGAGTACGCTTTCCAGCGTTGCGGGTTTCATCATTATCGACATATTAGCCTCCTGTCTGTGTTTAGTAAGTTGTCGATTGCGCGGGGCGGGAGTCGAACCCGCCGGACGTCGAGCCGTGCGGCCGATTGCAACGCGACGTACACCTGACCAGCTTGGCGACTGGAGTACATGCAATCGGCTTTCGCGTTTGGCTCCCCGTCTCCGCTGCCCGCGGACCACGCTAGGGGCGGGCCGGCCGGACTTTCGCCCGTGTCGCATCCCTGCGATCAGCCTCGCGTGACGAGGCCCCGACCCGTGCGCCGCATCCGATCCG
>FUIF01017798.1_pt1 | contig 11619 bp, 26 predicted proteins | sample 1003461 | NCBI WGS metagenome assembly FUIF01 (sample SAMEA80401918, study PRJEB19352) | marine metagenome
CTGGGCTCTTCGCGGAAATACGTGACCCGTTTCACGTTGGCGACTTTGAAAAGCTGGTAACTGTTACCCGCAAGATGTCAGAGAACGCCTTTGCGTTGCGTGTTGAAGGCGATTCCATGACGGCACCCCTAGGGGCGCGAATAACAATACCGGAAGGCTTTATCGTCCACGTTGAGCCAAATGCCCAATGGAATAATGGCAGCATCGTCGTAGCAAAGTGGGAAACTGAACAGCGCGCAACGCTGAAACAAATCGTATTGGATGGGGACCGGGTTTTTCTTAAACCGCTGAATCCAGCGTATCCAGTCATTGAGGTCACCGACGAGTGCACCATTGTCGGCGTGGTCACTCACGTCGGTTTAGATATCTAGCCCGCCAGCACCACTGCTCGTGTTATTCCACAACAAAATAACAGCAACGCTATTGACATGAAATAATAGCACTGCTAGTTTTCCGTCCTACAACAAGTAACGACAGGCAACGACAGATGCTAACGGCCACTCACTGCCCGCACTGCAACCAGCCCATCGAACCGACTCAGGACGAGCACACAGGCGACCTCTTTGACGGCATGACGATCGACATGCTCGACGCCATCGACGCCAAAGCTAAGCCCGACCACCACGAACACAACACCAGCGCAGAGGCGCGCCACTAGTGGCCGCTGAATACGTCGAAATCGGCAGCCAGGGCTCGCTCGAATGGGACGTCGGCATTCTGTGCGGGCAGCCAAGCGGAGGCACACAGACGGTCTTTTGGGCGCGCGCTTACAGGTCCTACACGGAAACCCTCGACGAGCTTAAGCCGTCCACCGTTGAACGCTACGAACTTGCTTTAGGGGAGCGAGCGTAATGGGCGACGCTGACACTGGCCGCTGCCCAGACGGCATGTGTGGCGCCGCAGATTGCGAGCGTTGCCGCGGGCCCATCGACCGAGAAGCCGAAGCCAAGCGCCTCGAGATTGAGCGGTTTTTCGAGCGCTCGCACATGACGGTCGAGCAAATGATGGCGCTAGACATCGACGTGCACTGGCCGCTGGTGGGCGCCGACCTCACTAAAGCACTGATTGGCGACCGCGCCGACTTCCGAGTGAGCGCGGAGCACGTCAACCGACTGCGCGACGCTTACCTGAGCGCGCATGAAATGTGCCGGTTGCACTGCCTCGACGCGCTAATACATCCCGACGACCTGTAAGGAGAGAGCACTTATGTGGGGTCTATACAAAATCCAAAAGGGCTCAGACGCGGAACACGATGAGCTCGTTGACGAGTTCCAATTCTTCGGCGATGCCGCGGCTGAATGCGAGAGGCGAATCCGCCAAGAACTCGACGAAGACGTGACGTACTACGTCCAAGACACCGAGGCGCCGGAAGCGCCGGACGACACGAACAACGGGCCAGCCGAGGGGGCGCAGGCCGGAGGTTTGGCGCATGGATAGCAGGCCGCAAGAAGACGCTGCAAGCGGCGAGATGGTCGTGCGCCAAGCCTCCGAACTGGCTGACGTTAGCAGCCAGCCTCTAACGCCCATCAGCATCATTGCGTCGCTTACCCAAGCGGGCAGCACGATTGACGTCGATTCGATGCGCCAGTTACTGGACATGCATCGCGAGGAAGAGGACCGCCAAGCCAAGCGCGCGCTGAACGCAGCGCTGGCCGCATTCCAGGCCGAATGTCCGGTGATTATCAAGCGGAAGTCTGCGGGCAATTATCGGTATGCGCCTCTTGAATCTATCGTTGGTCAGGTCAAGCGACTTCTGTACGCGCACGGCCTGTCATATCACTTCGACACGGAAGACCACGACGACGGCATAACCATCACGTGCACCATCACGCACGTTGATGGCGGCACGCACTCAAGCAAGGCGCGGATGCCGTTTGCCGAGTTACGTGGTGGTGCCAATGGCGCGCAAAAGACCGGCGCCACGATTACCTACGGACGCCGCAACGCGTTCTGCTCAGCGCTCGGAATCATGACGGGCGACGCCGATACCGATGGCATCGAGCCAGCGGGCCCCGCGCAGTCCGATGAATTGATTTCTGACGACCAAGCGGACGACCTCGAGTCGCTGTTGCAGGAAGTGCCGGACTTCAACCGGGACAAGTTCTTCCGATGGGTGAGCAAGATGTGCGGCAAGGAAATTGATCGCACTGCCCAAATCCCAGTCGCCAAGTACCGCGACATTGTTCGGGCCGCCGAAGCGAAGAGGGCGAACGCATGATTATCGTCGACGTAGAGCAGGGCTCTGCCGAGTGGGAAGCTGTCAGACGCGGCATTCCTACGGCCAGCGAGTTCGCCCGCATCGTGACGCGCAAAGGTGCGTTGTCCGCCTCTCGCGACCCATACAAGGCGCAACTCTTAACCGAGTGGGCGCTTGATGTCAGCGTCGTTGAGTGGTCCGGCAATTTCTGGACCGACCGCGGCTCGGAATTAGAAGAGGAAGCCATGGCGTTCTATGCCATGGAGCGCGACGCCGAGCCCAATCGTGTTGGCTTCGTCTTTCGTGATGAAGCGCGCGACGTTGGATGTTCGCCTGACTTCCTGGTCGGCGATGACGGGCTTTGCGAAATGAAATGTCCGATGCCCGCGACCCACATGCAGTGGTGGCTATTGGACGACCTGCCCAAAGACTACTGGCAGCAATTACAAGGCCAGTTGTGGGTAACCGATCGGGCGTGGGTCGACTTCCTTTCGTACTGCCCAGGGTTGCCGCCAGTGCTCCATCGCGTTGAGCCGGACGAAGACTTCCAGGCCGCGTTAGACAAACACATGCGCACATTCCTCGAGGAAATGGAGGAAGGGCGCGAACGGTTGCAGCCGTACGCGGCGGCTGCGGCTTGATTATTTAGGAGACCATCGTGGAACCGAGAAAACTTGAAGAATTCACAGAAGAGCAAGCACGCGCCCTAATGGGCGAAATTCGCCAGTGGGCGAATTCCAGCGTTGAGGGGAGAAGCGCGGACAATAGCAACGATAGAAAGCGCATGCGCTCCGTCGCCGCGACCGTCTCAAAACTCAAGACCGTTGTGGACAAGCAAGGCATCGCACTCAAAGAAGAGCACAAGCTCGCTGTCGATGCGATCGATTCTGTCCGGCGCCGGTTTCGCGTCGCATGCGATGAGCTACGCGATGAAATCAAGGCGCCCGCCGAAGCCTATGACGCGGAGCAAGAGCGGATTGCTCGCGAAAAACGCGAAGCGGGGCAGCGTGCCAAAGAAGAGGCTGAGCGCAAGCGGCTCGCCGAAATCGAAAGGCGCGAGCAGGAACTCGCCAAGCGCGAACGTGAGGCACGCGAAAAAGAAGAGGCCGAAAAGCGAAGACGGGAGGCCGAAGCTCGGGCCAAGGCGCAAGCTGAACGCGAAGAGCGCATTCGCCAAGAGGCGGCCGAGCGGGCACGGCGTGAGGCTGAAGAAGAGGCGAGTAAGCGCGAACAATTAGCACAGCAACAGCGTGAACGTGAAGAGCGTGAGGCGCGCGAAAAGGCCGAGGCTGAAGCCACAGCCAAACGCAACGCTGAGCGGCAAAAAGAACACGTCGATGCTTGCAACGAAGAAATTTTAACGGCGCTAGCGGGCATGGGCATCAACAACGGCCAGTTGATTATCGATGCCATCCTGCGGGGTCAGATTCCGCGACTCTCCATTGATTATTCAATCGATGCGAACGACATCGCGGCCTAACTAATCCCATGTTGTCGGTCGGCATCCTTCTGGCGTCACGCAAATGAAGTCGCTCCTCCCTTCCTTCGTGGCGTCGCCGACCGGCCCTTTTATTTGAGACTGCACATGCTCGAGCGGAACGAACTCAGAAAAGTTGTTAGGCGCCCAACAAGCGGGATTTTCTTGCCGTTTGGCACCTACGTCACATTGATACGTCCAGCGCTATCGGGCCTCGGTTGGGTAGTCGATTACGACGGCTCCGAGCATGTGCTCAGCACGGAATTCCTTGAAAAGAAAACGCGGCCCCTAATTCAGCGCACCAAACAATTTCGACAATACGAAACTCGCACGTGCGAGTGCGGCGAACAATTCGAAGCGCGCACCGACTTAGCGACGAAGTATTGCAACAAGTGCCGCGTCCCGGTTCGCTCAAAGTATCTGCGCAACCAAAAGCCAACGTCATGGGCGTCGCTTCGATTGCCGGCTACGGGCGCACCGCTGCGTGCGACTACATAGGAGAAAAGGATGTCAGCAGAGCGAGACAGTTACTTTTTTCGCAAAGGCATGGAGCACGCGCGGACTCTAAGCGACCCGACGCACGAGCCTGTCGAGGTTTACGGAGAGGACTTAAGCGAAGTCAGCAAAGACGCGCCGCCGCTGTTTGTGTGGAGTAGTGAGCCGCCTACGGAGCCTGGGTGGTATTGGTCGAGAGACAAAGAGGGGTTATGTGTAATTGAGTGCGAGAACTTCGTTCGCATGAATGGAGACGAAGAGCTTGGTGTTTTTACGCCTCATGATGACGACCCCTTGCAGTTGACGCCGGAGTCGGTTGCTAGCTTTTCGGGGCCTTGGTCGGGCCCGATTCCCGAACCTGCGGAGGCGGAAGAGCAATGTTAATTAAACAAGGCCAACGCTGTGTGGTCTGGAAAACTCAGGAGCGCAGAGAGATTGACTACAAAGCCAGTTTTCAAGCGTGGGGACAAGACTACGAAGAATTCGAAAGCGGGCCGGGAAATTACTCGGTTGCAATAGTCGTTGATGGTAATGGGAACACCCACACACCTTGGGTGCGACTAGTGTCGTTTTAGGGGCCTCGCATGAAAACCTACAGCCCCGAACAATCCCACCCGCACGTTTACCCGCAAGCGTTGTGGAAAGAATTGCGGGCAAGGATTACGAGCCGCCGCACTTGCCAGTGTGTGCCGCAGGTCGGTTCAAGGATACGCGTTATGTGCCCACCAGTAGGGTGAAAGAATGAGCGTCGCCGGCTGGCTGAACAATTCAATCGAAACCGAGGCGCGAGCACTACGCACCAAAGCAGCGGATGCGACCGGACGCGCTAACACTTTCGAGGGCCTGAACAACAAACCATACGCGGAAGCCATGCATGCCATGGCGGCCGCACTGAACGATGCCGCGGCAACGCTTGAGGCTTGGCGCGGAGCGCTGGACGGATAGCCAGATGCCGATTCGACCAGAAAATCGCAAACGCTACCCGCCGAACTGGCGTGAAATTAGCGACTCGATACGATTCGACCGGGCCCGAGGTCAGTGCGAGTGCGATGGCCGATGCGGACACGACCACACCGAATCAGAAGTCGATGCGCCGCGGTGTAGCGCGATTCATCAGTCACTACATCCGGTCACGCACTCGCTCGTGATTCTGACTGTGGCGCACTTAGACCACCAGCCCGAAAACTGCAACGAGTCCAATCTCATGGCGATGTGTCAGCGTTGCCACCTGGCCTACGACCGCGACCATCATGCGCAAACTCGAGCTCAGTCAAGACGGTGCAAAGGTACCGTCGAAATGTTCGCCCCAATCACTAAAGAGTGAGAACCATGCAAGCAGATATCCAAGCCCGACTACTCGCCAAATACGGCGAGATGATGACCATGCCCCAAGTCTCGAAAGAAACGGCGACGCCAGTCAATTCACTGCGGAATCGTCGCGACAATGGAACGCTAAAACTTCCGTTTCGCCTCGACGGTCGGCACTTGAAAGCGGCGACACGACACGTTGCCGAATACATTGCGACTGGTGATGTGGTCGAGGATTCGGCCGCATGAGTCGCCGCCGTGAAAGGGCGGATACAAACCGCATAGGTATGCGCTATTTCGCGAAGCAGACAGCAACTTTGCTGTCTGTGGTGTCGGCGTAGTGCGTCCGTTCTTTTCCTATTACGGCGCCAAGTACACGGTCGCTAAACACCTGGGCGAGCCTAAATCCGATCTAGTCATTGAGCCGTTTGCAGGCTCTGCGTGCTATTCGACGTACTGGGAGCCGGTCTACGCAATATTGATCGACAAAAGCCCGGACGTTTGCGCGATTTGGCGATTTCTCATTGCGGCTACTGAGGCGGATATTAACGCGTTACCGGATACGTTTGAGCATGACTCCGAGTTAGACGCCTTGCCGAATGGCGCGCAACAACTCGTACGGTTTTGGATAGCCAAAGGTCGCGCCGAACCGGCAGCGAACATGTCTCCCTGGTATTTCAGATACCGCAACGCAAGCGATTGTCGAGTGTGGGGTCCGGCAGTCAAGGAGCGAATCGCACGGCAACTGTCGAGAATTCGCGGTTGGTCCGTGCTTAACACAAGCTATTTTTGCGCGCCCAACATTGCGGCGCATTGGCACATTGACCCGCCATACAACAATGGCGCGGGTCGGCGTTATCCGTACTCCGATCTCGATTACGAATCACTCGCCGCTTGGTGCAAGTCGAGGCTCGGGCACGTGGACGTGTGTGAAAACCAAGGTGCCGACTGGCTTCCGTTCCAGCACCTTTGCAACGTCACGAGCTCGCGCGGCCGGCGCGACGGTGCGGTGAGTCGTGAAGCTGTGTATTCGACCGAGGCGCACCCATGACCACCCGACCACCGGTACCACAATCCGATATCTGGGAAACGCTTAAGCGTCTGATTGAGCGGGAAAAGTACGCTATCAGATACCCCGGCTTTGTCTATTACAAATCGGAAGGGCCAACGAACCATCAACCATTTACGCCTGAGACTGCGGAGCGTAATAGACATGGCTAAGCCACATTTCACGCTATCAACCGAATGGCCTGCCGGGAATCTGGTGTTTGTGTTCAAGAACCTTCGCATGGGCTGGGACGCAGCCATAGACCCCGATGCCTGGAACACCTGGATTCAAGGCATAGAAGACCGAGGCCAACGCGGCTGGTTCCAACCACCAGCACCCGAAACCACGGAGCGGGATAGACAGTGAGCAACAAAAATCCAGTAGAGCGGGGCGAGCGTGAAAGCCTCAAAAGTGCGAAGTGGACAATTGAGCATAGGGAAGTAGCGCGATACCACCCACCCTACGGCTTGAACGTCACGTATTTTCTGCGGACTCAAATCATGCGCGTGATGCTTGCGAGGGCACGGTCAATGAAACCCCAACCACCAGCGCCCGAGGCGCTTGATAGACAGGTGACGGAATGACTATGGCCTACGTGCGCAAACACTACAACGTACCGGTAAAGCGCGGCATGTTTGTCCGCCAGACTGACGGTATTTGGAAGCATAGAGCGCTAATCGTTACACGCTGTACGCACTACGTACACGCGCGGCTTTCGATTCCGGGACCGAAAGAGTCTCCACGCGCAATGCAGTTCCACCCGCTCAACCTTGAGTACAAGACAGCGGACGGATGGGCCTCCCCACCCCAACCACTAGAGGCAAAGTGATGCGCGACTTAAAAAAGCACCCAATAACCATCGACGAAATGAAAGCCGCCATTCGCCGCGTTGCCGAAGACTATGCGGCACAACCGTCGCATCGGTACGGCGACATAACGCTTCCCGCACTACGAGCCGCAGAGCATGCATTAACGCGCGCACAGTTTGTGGTTGAGCCGCAATGAGCCTAGGAATTAACGACTGGTGGGCGATTCAAGACACGGCAACCGGCTTTGTCTATCCGTGCACGTTAGCCGTCACGCGACAGTGCGCGAAAGAGAGGTTTCTGGCGATATGGGACGCGCCGCGATACGACAACTGGCGGCGCTGGCGCGAAGGCCGAAATGGCTCGAAGCATCGCGCCGTGCGTGTGCGCGTTGAGGTTTACGAATTCGACAATGCAAAGTGATGAGCGAGCAGAGAGACGGCGGCGCGCTTTACGCCGAATGGCTTGAGGCGGGCGGCGGCGATACTTACGACGCCTTCATGGCTGGATTCAACTTCACCCCAACCTACACAACAGAGCCGCCTACGGAGCCGGGGCTATACGTGCTCGATGATACCGACGCAGCATTAGTTGCCGAAGTGCGGTTAAGCGCTGCCGAGAAAAGGCCACTGTTCCGCATATGGCGGTCAAAAGACACGTGGTTACCTTGGCCCGCGCCCGTCAATGGGGTGCGCCGATTCGGCCCAATCCCCCAACCCGTAGATGCGGAGCCAACCGAATGAAGTTCGTTTATCTACACGAAGTGCCGCGAGTTAAGCGCGACGGCTGGTCGCGCGCAGAAAACGAAAACCGTTATTGGCAAGACGTTCGCACGCATTTAATCGTCAAAACTGACGAAGTGCTCACGTCAGAGCAAAAAGCGCAATTGGCGTTAGAAATCGCGTACTTGACTATGTTGGGTCATTTGAAATGAAACGCGACCCTAGCGCATTAACGTCCGGTCAACCTCGCTCTATATCTAAAGTCGAAAAATCCAATTCGCCGCAAGCGCGACAAAAGCGCGTGGAGAAATTACAACGCGATGCAAATTTGCAGCGCTACGAGCGTAAATTAAAAGAGCGAGGGCTTTTGTGAAACCAGAGCAACTAGCAAAAATTGCCGAGTGGATGGGGCTGCCTCGCGCGCGCATAGACTCAGGCGGGTGCGGTGTGGTGTACAACCTATCGCCAATAGACTGCCTTGAATTCGACCCCATCAACAACGCGGCGGATGCTTGGCGGGTTTTGGAGCGGGCAATATCGAGCGAAATAGACGTGCAACTAGCTAGAGCGGACGCAACGTCGGTACTAGCCGTGCTGGCGCAAGAAAACGACCCAGACAACCCCGCGCTCACTTCAGCGGGTAGCGTTGCCGAAGCCCTATGCCTAGCCGTATTAGAAATGATTGAGGTGGAGTGATGAGCGAACTAAACCCATATCAGCGCATTGCGCCAGTGCCGACGATCGACGTTTACACCATCGCGCGGCTGTACGACGTAACTGATGCGGCGCAGTTCCACGCGCTCAAAAAGATTCTCGGCTCCGGTACGGGCGAAAAGTCGCGCAGGCAAGAGATACGTGAAGCCATTCAAGCGTTAGAACGGTCGCTGGCGCTGGATAAGGAAATGGAGCCGAAACCATGAACCAACAAGACGCGCAAATGTGGGCGGATGTGGCAAAGCGAATCGGGTTGAACGGTGTTCACGTGGCTTTATGGAACAAAGCTACGAATGCTTGGCATGTGCTTTACACCGTACCGGAATGGGAAGGTACCGGCGATGGCACGCATGTTTTCAACCCGCCCGACAACCCAGCCGATGAGCGGATGCTTTGGGATTGGCTCGAAGCCCGAACACCAATGGAAATCGATTTATCCCGCTGGGAAACGAATGGGGAATGGTACGTCAGTGTAGAAGAAATGGTTGGATGCAAATCTGACCCCTGCCGCGTAACCGCCCTAGGCCGAGCGATAGCGGGGTTGCCGGAGTGAGTGCCCGAAAGCGCCTTAACCTGGCAGTGACGCCAGCAGTGCACGAGCAGATGAACGCACTGCAAGAAATGTCCGGAGCCGAGTCCACGACTGAGCTCATACGCCGAGCGCTGGCCGCTTATGACTTCATTTTGCAGAGCCAAAACAACGGCGGAACGTTCGTGCTCAAAGGCGCCGACGGCAAGCGGGAGGCGGTTAGGTTTTTGTTCTAGCCTTCGACGCCAACATCACCGCCTATGATTGTCTCCGGCCGCACCTGGGTATAAATCTGCATCAACACCCGCACGTCTTTATGTCCGGTAATCGACGCGGCTTCAGCCACAGTTAGTCGGCGTCCAAACGTCGAACCTTCAAACAATCGACTGGCGCCTTCTCTGCGTAAGTCGTGCCAGCGTAAGTCTTCAATTCCGAGTCGCTTAGTGACCCGTCCCCACGCGCGCGTTATTTGTCCGTCGGTGAGATTCCATATGCGACCGTCCTTGGGCTTCGGCAGTCGCTTCAGAATATCTATCGCGAGCGGTGATAGCGGAATTGTGCGCGGTGTGTCGGTCTTCGTATCCGGAATATCTAGGTAAGCGCCTCTCACATGCTCCGCGCGCATCGCTACGAGTTCACCGCGGCGCATGCACGTCTCGATCGCAAAATCCATGGCTAGCGGGAGCTGATTGGGCAGACCGCCACGCAGTGCGCCGAGCTCCAGCAGGGTAGGGCGCCGTGTTCTATCGCTATTGACGCTCAGCACTTTGTTGACGCGCAAAATCTCTCGCGCGGTGTTGACTGGATTCGCTGGTAGCTGAATGCCCCAGATTGCCATCGCCGTGCGACAAACGACTGCGGCCGTGTTCATCTCGTGGACGACGCTCTGCACTTGAATGGGTTTGCCGGTGCGCTCGCTTGGAGTCTTCAAACGGTTGAGTGCATAGTCGACCAATACGGCCGGCGTGAGGGCCGCCATGGTGTGATGACCCAGTACGCGACCAAGATGACGCAAACGGCCGCGCTCTGAGTTGCTGCGCTTGCGTGGCGTGAATTCGTCTTCGTAGCGCCGGCACATCTCACCGAACGTTGTACGCTCCGCTGCCGTGCGATTGACGAAGGTGCCGAGCTCGATTTCGTCCTCGACTTGAAGCGCCCAACGTTGCGCCAAAACCTTGGTCCGGAAGGTGCGCGATTTCTTAATGTTGCGCCTGCGAACTTGCGCTTCCCAGCGCCCGCTGGCAGTCTTTCTGAACGTCGCCATGGGGGCGACTGTACCGCCCAAAGCCGCCCGATGCACCCCGCCGAACATTGCGTAATTGTTAACGATATTGTGGGGATTTTGAGCTAAGTCATTGTTTCACATGAAACTTGGCGACACTCCTAAGCGGTAGGCCGCAGGTTCAAATCCTGCCCGGGGCGCCAATTAAATCAATGACTTACAGGCGGTTCGCCTGAATTTCCCCCACAATCCTCCCACACTCCAAGTCCCTGAAAATACTGGAAGTTCCCCAGGAGCAATCGTGGTGAGTGTGGGGAATTTGTGGGAAAACTACACCCGCAAGCCTAGAACGACCGCATTGCCGGATGCGATGTTGCCCGCCGACATTTGAATGCGGATGGCATCAATATCCGCATCAACCGTATAGATTCCGCCGCCTTTCCATTCGTACGGATTGCTGCTGCTGCCTTGATAAGAAAACACCTCCCACCGGACGTAAACCTTTCGCCCAGAATCGGCGTGCTGGCTAATATGGATTGTCGCCTGGAATGTCTCACCGCCTGTATTGGAAAGCGCGGCGCCGGTCATCTCAAATTCAGAGCCATTACTGGCCGAAGTTGGCGCAGGGGTCGTGCCGCCGTTCAACTGTAACTTTTGCCAAGCGTACGCCGTCGTTTTTCGCGTGGTGTTGTTGTCATCGCTAACCAGCAGATGCAATTCAACGTTATTGTTGGCTGGAAGCATTTCTTCCAGATGGATTTCGTATCGCTTGTAGTCCGTCGATAGCGATAGGTCAAAGTTAGCGCTTGAGCTAAACGTCGCTGTGCTGACTTGCTTCCAGCCGAGCCCGTCGACGTAGGCCTTGGTCGATTGCTGCGAGGGCGGCTGCGTGGCGCTGTCGGACGACATATCGTCTTCGTCTAGCACGTCTGCCTTGGTGACCACTGCGGCCGGGTTCAGCAACTCGAAGCGATCGCCGCTTGAGTGATACCGCAAGCGCATCTCGTGTCCAGAGGCCCGGATGTCGCCCGCCAATAGCGCTTGATTGCCTAGTTTGGTGATGGTCTTCGCGCCGATGCTGTTGACGTTCAGCGTGGGCGT
>FUIF01009542.1_pt1 | contig 11608 bp, 12 predicted proteins | sample 1003461 | NCBI WGS metagenome assembly FUIF01 (sample SAMEA80401918, study PRJEB19352) | marine metagenome
GCATACCGCTTCAACTGGGAAGTAATAAGCGCACCTTTTGTATCAACGCTAGGGCCTGACAATGTAGACCCACGCCGCGAAATACAAGCAAAACGCCGTAAGATTGCTGGTAACTTAGCCGATGTTTTACATATTCGAGGGGAGGAGGCAGGGCAGCCTGGCGTTGGCAGGGCTTATTCACGGCACATGGGATTTATCAAGCACAACACAACTCAGTATGAAAACAAAACGATTGTGTCTATTAACGAGGGAGATACAGCGGTTTTTGAAATTGACAATAGAGATTCTGAATGGGAAGACCTTGAAAAAAGCGATTTTGCAGATACAGAAATAAACTTAAAGGATCTCGTTAATACCGCTAAAGGTTGGCGAGAGCGGGCGTCTGATTTGCTTGTCGTTGGAACGAGATGGATCATCGGCGCAAGCTCTTGGATTGTCGAGGGAAGGGCTAACACTGGGGACCAAATTTTTATCACTTTTAAATGTGTCGCTGTTTTAGGGGTCGCTGAGATTGGCATTCCAGGGCGCAGAACTGTTGAAGAGCCTCTTGGCGGATACGAAGGCGACACTTTCAATTCAAACAAGCATTGTGGAGCGGCGTTTTATAACGTGTGCCGCCTAAACATTGCAACGATCCGCCCAGTGCGTAGGGACGCTGAAGTGATTGAGCTTGGCATTAGAAGTCAAGTTTGGAATCGTGCTTCTGGCTTGTGCAACTTCAACGCTATTCCTTCGCCTAGCAGGCTGTTCCAGCTAGATAAAGATGACATCAATTTGTCTACGCCACGGATGGATAAATACTTTAAGCGTTCATCCTGCTTTTCGATCTGGGTTCGTCCTGTCCAAGAGTATGGCCAACCGCAAAATTCTTTTGTCCGCATCCCCAAAGTATTTTGCGTGCAAGGCAGCGCGCCTATCAATCAAAACAATTATCTAAGAATCCGCCCAAGAACAAAAGGATTTTATGAGTATCGCTTAATACCCCGCACAGGTTCAGATATTGCAATCAATAGCCTTGATGAAAATACTGTGACTGTCCTTGATTCAACAGAAGGCACCCATACGACGGGGACAGCAGTTGGCGTCGATTATGACACCAATTACGGAAGCTTTAGAATTACGACTCAAGGGAAAGAAGTAGCAATTGCCAAAATCAAAAGAGAATGGCGAACTATTTACCGATCCAAGCCAGATAGCAGACGATGGATCAACCAACCAACCGACCAGTGTGCAATTTACTGGCGCAAGTCCAAACAGCAGCAATATCTATTTATTCAAACATGCTTTTTAAACCCAAGCTCTTGGTTTAGCGAGAACGCGCCGGGAGAACAGGAACAAGCACAATTCAAGCTGGTCTTGGAGGCGGAAAGAGTATTAGCATTTTAATCAGAGCTGATTCGCGCCCCGGCGTTTTAGGCGTAACAGTTGGTCCAAAATATGTTCAAGCGAATGGAGGCAGCAGTTACCTTTGGGAGAATGTTCAGTTTACTGTTGCTGCTTCTACAGGGGATTTTTCGCAAGGGGATACTTTTAACCTTGTCCAAAATGTGAACAACGATTTCTCCAATTACGCTGCCACACAAGGGCCTCGGTACACAAGCGTTAGTTTTAGTTTTTACGTTTCGGCTACAACCGTTGTTGTGCCTGGCGTCGTTCAAGGTGGCGAACGTGCGTTTGAGTTGAACTCGCAGGTTTCAGATTGCAGCCATTACACCGAACTCACAAAATCCAATGAGTCTGGCCCAGAGCATGAAATTGTTTACGTTAATGAGTACATATCAAACAACGAACCTGCCAATTATGACGCCATGTCAACGATTGGCTTTACAGTTAAGTCGAGCGGGGAGATCGCAGCACTCAATCAGCTGAGGCTTTATTCAGAAACTGGCATTCCTGTCAGGCGGTTAATTGAAAACGACGATAAGCCGAGCAACCTGTTTGCTGACCTTGTTTTTTACTTGCTGACTAACAAAACGCAAGGCGTTGGTAATGTCGTTCCAGCAGAGCTTATCGACGAGGATGCGTTGAGAACAACTGCTCGTTTCTTGCGAGCAAATAGAATTTTCTATGACGGTGTGCTTGAAGATAGCGAAAGCTTCCGCAGCTTTTTGTATGACAACGCTTCTCTGCAACTCTGTAATTTTACGATCAAAAACGGTCGGTTCGGAATGCAGCCTGCATTGCCGTTTAACTCAAACCATGAGATCAGCCTTGACCCTATAACCGTGCAGCAGATTTTTACTGCTGGCAACATCATTGAGGATTCACTTCAGCTGCAGTACATCGACGTTTCGCAGCGCTCAAATATCCGTGGTCTTGTCAGCTGGCGCGTAACCGTGCAAACGACTTGCCATATCAGGCATCAGCGTTGCTGGAGTGGGCTGACCTACCTGCTAGCAAAAAGGCGACAACAGAACAGGCGTTTGATCTGAGCGAGTTTTGCACCAACCGTGACCAAGCTTTGCGGACGGCACGTTTCTTGATGAGCACTCGCCGTCGTGTCACAAAAACTGTCAGCTTTAAAACTATCCCTGACGCTTTAAGCGTGCAGCCTGGCTCTTACATCCGGGTGATTACAGAAGCCAGCACCTACAACTCCGCGGCAAACGGTGCGATTACGGATGCTGGGACGCTGGTGAGCGTCACGACAGTGAAGAATGGAACGTATGACGCATTGGTCTACGACCCAACGACGCAGGAAGTGATTGAAACGCCACTAACGATTTCAGGCAACGCTGTTACGGACTCAAAATTCAATGGCACTTTGTTCACCCTGCTGGGCGGCGATACGGACTACAGCGTTTATCAGATTGAAGAGCTGACCTTGGATGACGCTGGTTTGGTGTCCATCAGCGCAGTTGAAGTGCCCACTGATGCTTCTGGGGTTAGCATCGTGGCTAAGGACGTTTTGACGCCGAGCAACTTTACGGTTCTTGAGTGATGGCTTTCCCAACGCTGACGCCAACTGGCCGTGACTTCACTGCAGGGAACTTTCCCAGCAAGACGTTTAATTCGCAGTCAGGCGCAGAAGTCCGCATCTTGTATGGATCGCGGCGCGTCAATGCCACGCTGAGTTTGTCTTATGCCAATGTCCCAGACGCATCAGCGGAATCATTCCTGACTGATTACAGCAGCCAGCTCGGCACATTCCGAACATTTACGTTGCCATCAGCGGTCTTTGAGGGTTGGTCTGGAGCGGCATCAACGCTTGACGCACCACCGGGCACGAAGTGGCGTTATGACGCTGAACCACAGGTCCAGGCTGTGCGTCCGGGTGTTAGCAGCGTTACAGTGGCATTGCGAGCGGTGGCGTAATGGCAAAGGTTTACACCGGTAGAGATGGCGTTTTACAGCTGTCTGGAACGACCCTCGCGAAGGTCGCTAATTTCAGCCTGCAGGCAGATTTAGAAACGCTCGAAACAACAACACTTGGCGATAGCTTGCGTAGTTACAGCCCTGGCGTTTTGGGTTATTCAGGGAACGCATCTTTGCTTTATTACAAGGATGATTCTGGGAGCATTAACACTGCAAACCTATTAAACAAGTTGATCAGGACAGGCACTGGAGGCGTATCAAGCAGCGACACTGTTGAGCTGACCTTGCGTTGGGTGGATGGAACGGACGAAAACGACATCAAGTTGACTGCTTATATCACCAGCGCAACGATTGGAGCATCAACAGGCGAGATCACCCGTGCTGACATTTCATTTACTGGAACGGGTGCGCTTTCTACTGCATCGATTTCATGAGCGTTTATTTAGGCACGTTTGGTGATGTAGAGCTGCAACGCGAGTTTGACGGTGGCGAACTGCTATCTACAATCAACGTTTCGGACGTCAATGCAACGGCAAAGCGGTTTAGCTTTGACTTTGAGCATGGCCAGTTATTGAGTGGTGATTCAAGTTGAAATTACGAGCACCGACGGCTCAGCACTTGATTTTATCAATGGCTACGCGGCCACCAGCATTAAACGATTTATTTATGTAGACGAACTGGATGGCATCCGGCTGTATGAAACATTCTCTAATGCAGTCAATGGCGGTTTGGCCAATGCAATTGCCCTTGCCACTCCAGGGAATGCGATCCCAGTCAGAGTCAAGGTGGCAAACTCTGATCGGCGCTTGCTAGTGCAATGCAACGGCTATGAGTTGAACACTGAGCGTGAAACAGTTGACACTACAACTTTGTCAGATGAGTTTCGCAGCCGCATTAGCACGTTGATGTCAGGCTCAGGCAAGATGTCTTGCTTTTGGGAGTATATGCCTAGTGGAGATAATGAGCTACCTAATTATCTTTTAGAGTTGCAATTACGTACCAGAGTGGGCAGCCAATTTAAGGCAAGATTTTATATTAAACGTGCAGACCACAACCCCAGCGGCATTGCAAGCGCAAGCAATGACGAAATTTGGTATGAGTTTGAAGGGGTGTTGACAGGTTGCGCGGTGCAGTTTTCCCCGTCAAATGCGGTGCAAATAGAGGCTGATTTTATTACAACAGGGCCGATTGAGATCAGGATGGATCTTGAGGTCCCCGAGAAGCTGCTGCAGGAAAACGCTGATGACATCTTGTTAGAGCAGGGCACCAACAACACGCTGCTGTTGGAATCATCTGCTTAAAGCCTTAAACTGGGGCCATCGCTTGGCCTTAGGTAGAGAACCCCCATGGCAGACCTCAAGATTAGTCAGTTGCCAGCTCTGGCGGGTGGTGATCTGCTGGCAGCTGATCAGCTTGCTGTTGCGGACACCAGCGCAAGCGAAACTAAGCGAATTACAGTCACCGATTTGGTTGGCAATGCGGTCACGCTGATTGCTGACGCCACTATCCCCGGCGCAAAAATTCTTTTCAGTGCAGGCGGTGTTGCTGGAACGGCGATTGCTGATGGAGGCGTCACAACTGCCAAGCTTGCTGCAGACAGCGTTACGGCGGCCAAGCTTGCGGATGAGTCAACCGTTGATCTTGTTACAACGCTTCCTGCTGCTGGTGCGTTTACTGGTCAGATTGCGCTTGATACTGACGACAGCAAAATTTATGTCTGGAATGGCTCAGCTTGGGTAAGCGTTAAAGGCGCTGGGTCGGTCAACGTCGTCAACGGCAGCACTACTGGTGTTGTCAATATCACGTCAACGACAAGCGGCGATACTTGCACGATTGCTGCAACGCTCGACGATACAAGCGCTGCTGCTCAATTCCTTGGTGGGCCGACTGGTGCTGGCGGCACTGTTGGTTATCGCACCATCATTGGCACTGACCTGCCAACGCCGACCGCTTCTGCCAAAGGTGGCGTCATTGTTAATGGCAATGGTCTTGCGATGTCTGGCGACACGCTGACCGTAAACAACACAGTCACTGCAGAGGCCAGCGAAAATCACATTGTTCAATATGACGCAAACGGTCTTGTAACCGGCGGTCGTGTTATCGCCGCTGCTGACGTTCCAGTTGCAACGTCTTCAACTGTTGGCGTGATCAAGCCTGGATCGGGCTTGGGTGTTGATGCCGCTGGTCAGGTGAGCCACAACAACAGTGTTACTGCTGGTACAGCAGCCAAGGTCTCGTTTGACACTGAGGGCCATATCACTGCAACAGAAGCTTTATCGGCTTCAGATATTCCCAATCTTGACGCTTCAAAAGTTACGACGGGCACCCTGCCTGAGGCTCGAATCGGAAGTGATGCAGTAACAGCAGAAAAGTTAGCTGATCGCTCCACCGCAACAATTGCAGAGACAACGCCTACAGGCGGTGCCTTTATTGGGCAGTGTCACCTGAACTCAATTACAGGCGACTACTTCTTGTGGGACGGAAACGTTTGGCAGCCGATTGGTATCAGTGTTGGCGAGATTGTGCTTGCTGGTACTTACAACGCCACAACCAACAAAGTGGCGACAGTTACTGCTGAAGGTACGGCGTTGAGCTTTGTTGTTGGCAGTGCGCTGCCTGCAGCTTCTGCTTCAAACAAGGGTTATTACGTTGTCGTCAGCACCGCTGGCACTGGTACGTCTCCGGCTCCCACCGTTGCCTTGAATCCGCCTGACTTCCTGCTGTCTACAGGTACGTCATATACAGAGATTGACGTTTCATCGACAGTTACGGCACAGCAAGCCTCAAACATTGCGTTTACGGCTGCAGGCAATATTGGATCAACAAATGTTCAGGCTGCGATTGAGGAGCTTGATTCTGAAAAAGTTGCAGCGGCTAATCCAACACTGACTGGAACGGTGGCGCTGGGTGAAGACGCTGTCATTACGTTTGAGGGTGCAACGGATAACGCGTTTGAAACAACGCTGACAGTCACCGACCCAACAGCAGACCGGACAATCACGCTGCCTAATGCGACCGGCACTGTCTTGACGACTGGGGACACAGGAACAGTTACCAGCACAATGATCGTCGATGGCACGATTGTTAATGCTGACATCAATGCTGCTGCTGAGATTGCAGTTAGCAAGTTGGCGAACGGTACTGCACGTCAACTGTTGCAGACTGATTCGCTTGGCAGTGGCGTTGAATTCACCAGCAATGTTGATGTCCCCGGCACGTTTGATGTTGCTGGAGCGGGCACGTTTGACACGACTTTGACCGTTACTGGTGTTATCAGTGCAGACGGCAAGGTCAAGTTCCCTGCTGGTACGGCAGCCGCTCCAAGCTTTTATAGCGGTACTGATACTGACACTGGTTTGTATTTCAGTGCAGCTAACGAAGTTTCAGTTGCAACTGGCGGCACACAGCGCGTTGTTGTTAATAGCAGTGGGAACGTGGGCATCGGAACAGACTCACCCGCTACGACATTGCAGCTTTACAGTTCAGACCCACGGTTGACTATTACTGATTCTGATCAACCTTCTAGATCTACGCAATTAAGAAACACGACTGGAAATACCTATCTGAGTCAACTTAGTTCTGGCAATTTGATCTTCGGCGTACCTACTGAAGCGATGCGTATCGACTCAACCGGCAACGCCGGCATCGGCACGTCTAGTCCGCAGAATAAGTTACACGTTGTTGACAGCGGCTCTACTGGTATTCGTTCTCAATCGGCAAACGCACAAGCGACAGATACAAATAAAGCACTACACGTATCTAATGGTGATACGACAGACACTTTTAACGTCAGCTACAAAGGTCAAGGTTATTTTGCAGGCAACGTCGGAATCGGCACGTCTAGTCCTTCAGCGAAGTTGGATGTTAGTGGCAGCTCCACCTTCGCAGCCGACGCATCCATCAACTCGCTAACGATTGGCCGTGGTGCGGGTAATGTTTCGACTAATACGACGGTTGGAGATGGCGCACTAGCTGCTAACACCACTGGTTTGTCTAATACTGCTATTGGTAAGAGCGCTCTCAGTGCTAACACCACAGGCAAAAGGAATACGTCTGTAGGACTTAATAGTCTTATTTCGAATACCACTGCCGATGACAACACTGCGATTGGTAGAGATGGCTTGTATAACAACACCACTGGAACTCGCAACGTTTCTAGCGGATATCAGGCTCTCACTGGCAACACCACTGGCAGTTACAATGTAGCCAATGGATCGCAAGCACTTTATACCAACACCACTGGGTCTAATAACGTTGCTATCGGTAAAGCTTCTCTTTATTCCAACACCACTGCTGCCAACAACACAGCCATTGGTGATGCGTCTCTCTTTTCCAATACCACTGGATATGAAAATTCAGCTGTTGGCGATCAAGCTCTAAAATTAAACACTTCAGGTAATACTAATTCGGCTCTTGGAGCGTCTTCGCTTTTAAACAACACCACTGGAGATAACAATACAGCATGTGGTTACCAAGCCCTGCTTTTAAATACAACGGCTAACAGTAATGTTGCATTTGGGAAATGTGCTCTTAGAAGCAATACCACTGGTGTTAGCAGTGTTGCCGTAGGAGTTAACTCTCTCTATAGCAACACTACAGGGCAAAAAATGTTGCGGTAGGTGCTGGTGCTCTCTATACCAATACCACTGCCGAGAGAAACGTTGCCGTTGGCTACGACTCACTGTACTACAACACTGGTACTCAAAATGTGGCTGTTGGTGATGGCTCATTGCACAACAATACCACTGCAAGTTACAACACAGCCATTGGCAAAGACGCTCTTCATGCTAATACCACTGCTGCTAGCAATACAGCTATTGGACGTTACGCTCTTCGTGAAAACACCACTGGTGGTCAGAACACATCTATCGGGTTTGAATCTCTCCGTAACAACACCACTGGAGAGCACAATACGGCAACTGGTTACCAAGCTCTCTACACTAATACTGGTAATTACAACACTGCTAATGGGCATAGAGCGCTCTATCTCAACACATCTGGAGCGGAAAACTCTGCCTTCGGGCGCAGCGCATTATATTCCAATACTACTGGCAATAATAACGTAGCGAGCGGTTATCAAACTCTTTACAGCAATACTACTGGCGCAAATAATACGGCATACGGTAAAAGATCTCAATTTTCAAACACCACCGGTAGTGACAACACTTCTGTTGGATATGAAGCTCTCAAAGACAACACAACTGGCGGAAGTAATTGTGCGTTTGGACAAAGTACGCTAAAAGCAAATACTACTGCTAGTAGCAACTCAGCGTTTGGGCAGGGTTCACTTTTTTGCAAATACTACTGGATCTAGCAATACAGCCTGTGGGTATCGTGCTCTTTTGAGCAACACTACTGCAAGTCATAATACTGCAGTAGGCAAAGAAGCTCTTACCAACAACACCACTGGATATAACAATACAGGTTGCGGTCGCCAAGCATTAGCCGGTAACACCACAGGCGCTAATAACAGTTCTGTCGGTTATTATTCTCTCCAGTCTAATACTACAGGTACTGAGAATACGGCTCAGGGCTCTATGAGCCTTTTTAGCAGTACAACAGCGGGTGAATCTACAGCTTTAGGTTTTAAGACACTTTATTCTTTAACTACAGGTAATTTTAATACCACAGTTGGCGCACATAGTTCTGAGTCTATAACGACTGGTTATAACAACACCGCGGCAGGTGGTGATGCTTTAAAAGCTTGCACTACTGGCAGCAACAATCTCGCTCTTGGTGTTAATGGTCTTTATAACCTAACTACTGGCTCAGGCAACATTGCCTTGGGAACAATGAATAGTGGGGCGTCTTATTCTCCAGTATTTGACCCAACAACAGAAGACAATCGTCTTGTACTGGGCCACACCAGCATTAGCAACGCCTACGTCAAAGTCGACTGGACCGTTACTTCAGACGAACGCGATAAGATGAACTTTGCTCCAGTACCTTACGGTCTGGACTTTGTTAATCAACTCAAGCCAACTGCCTACCAGTTTAAAGTAGACCGCGACACAGAAACACCTAATGGTGATGTGCGCTATGGCTTCAAAGCACAAGACATCCTCGCTTTGGAGGGTGACAACCCTGTCATTATTGACACCGAAGATGCTGACCATCTGAAGTACAAAGGTGAGCATCTTGTTCCTGTTCTGGTGAATGCCGTTCAGGAGTTGACTACTATGGTTGACGAGCTAAAAGCTGAACTAGCTGCCCTCAAGGGCGCTTAAACGTCACTCTTTTCCTGGAGCTTCCACATGGCCGACACTTTGACCGCTGGAGAAATCGCACAGAACTACTCTGCTGCTCTTGATAGCGTCACTTTAATTACTGAGCTAATGGCTCTTTCTTCTCGTGATGCTGAGCAAACTGCCACAGTTGCACGCAATGTCGAGCACCTTGAGTTGATGGTCGCTAAGGACTACTGGACTTCCGAGGACCTTGCGCCTCTTAATGCAGCTATTGCCGCTGGCAAGTAGTTCGCTAACTGGTCGAATGCCTCGTGGCAACGCGGGGCTTTCCATTTACACTAAGCCTGTATTTGTTGAGCTATGTCAAACACCTACACTTGGAAGGTCGGTCAATGCGACCGAACCCTTGAGACTGGCGTTATTACTACGCTTCATTTCACCGTAGCTGCAGAAACCGAGGACAAGGTTTATTCCGTTGGGTCGTATGGCTCAATCGGTCTTGAAGCTCCTGACGCTGAGGACATGATCCCTTATGACGGGGTGACCGAAGCGCAGGCAGTTTCATGGGTTCAAGCTGCACTTGGCGGTGAAGAGAAGGTCTCTGAAATCCACGCTGCACTCGACGCTCAGCTGACAGAGAAGCGCACTCCGACCACTGGCGCTGGTACCCCCTGGTGACCTTTATTGCTGGTATTGCCACTGGAGCGTTACTCCTAATCGGGTTTGCGCTTCTTTCTACTGCTGCTGATGACTGAACAATTCCTGCAGCCTGATCCGATGATCCCCTGCAAGCCAGGGGCACAGGACACAGAAGCGATGGCCAACCGCCAAAAATGGTTGGATCATTTGTATGTGCGTGATGGTCGTGACAAGCCTGACCATGAATTTCACGGTCTTTACACCGGCTTGGCTTTGAAATATCGCAATCGATAATTTAGCTGTTAGGGACAAGACAGAAAATGGACACCTTGTCCCTACCGAAGCAACAGAAACCAAGTACGGTAGTGCCGGAAAACGTCAATTTACGTTCCAATGATCAAATCAATTGTTTTTGGTGCAGCCGCTGGCGCACTTGCCTTGGCTCCCCTCTCTGCAATCGCAGGCCCCTATGCCAACGTTGAAGCTAACGCTGGCTGGAGCGGCAGCGACTACAGCGGATCAGTGACTGATCTGCATGTTGGCTGGGAAGGTGGCGACGGTGTTTACAGCTACTACCTGCAAGGCGGTCCAGCAATTGTGATGCCTGACGGTGCTGACACTGAGCTGGAGTTTTCCGGCAAGGTTGGCGGCGCTGTTGCTGCTACTGATGCACTGTCTGTTTATGGAGAAATCAGCGGCATCACTGGTGATGATGTGAACAGCTACGGCGGCAAAGCTGGCGTCAAGTTCCTTTTCTGAGTAGTCTTAGATCACGGACCTGAACACGCCGTAACCCTCCGGTGGGATTTAAATCCTCACACCAAGCCGGGGGGTTTTTCTCTGCTTTGTTTTCGTCATGCAAAAGTATCTGAACGCAATCGGTGCTGTTGGCTTTGTCTTAGCTGCTGCTAACACTGCAGTGATTGTGTTTGCTGTGGTGCGTGGCCCTGCCATCGTCGAAGAAAACCTTGGCAAGGTGCAAGCGTTAATGATTGAAAAGATGCACAGTGCTTTGAGTGATTCTGTGACTGAGGCGATGCCCAGCCAGGTCAAAGAGCTGATGCCCAGCACCACTGGCCCTGCTTTGCCGTTTTAGTGCCTGAGATTCGCACTATTGGGATCAACGACATCCGGCTTTGGGACGGTATCCCTGCTTTGTCCGTTCCAAAGGCCCCACCTGTCACGGTCAATATCGGCGTTCCAATCGTGGATTTGCCGTCATTTGATCCGATGGATTTCAGGCCAAGCAAATTAGTGTTTGATCCTGAGGCTGTCCTGCCAAACCCTTCGACGCCTGAAACACCAGAGCCGCCAACGCCAACTGCGCCGCAGCTTCCCAAGACTGCTGTTGACGAAGACCCAAGATGTCCGCCGCTTCGTGCGAAGGAGGTTGGAACGCTTGTCCAAAATGGTTCAAAAAGAATTGCGGGCTACGAGATACAAGACGGTAAATGCGTCGTCCTGTA
>FUIF01013917.1_pt1 | contig 11606 bp, 14 predicted proteins | sample 1003461 | NCBI WGS metagenome assembly FUIF01 (sample SAMEA80401918, study PRJEB19352) | marine metagenome
CACCCACACCTGAACCATACCCGTTACCCGCCTAATGGACGCGACAACTGTGGAGGCAGTAGTTGCGCCTGTGGCGCCTACGATCAGTGTGAGTGTGGTGCTTCGACGTGGACTGGACTCCGTTTGAGGTATATGCCTATCGGGAACTACTCAATATGATCTACAAGGAAACAGTTTCAGGGGACTCCCCAGAGACATCCTTGAGCGTGATACAAAACCACACCCTCTCCCTCATTGACCCTGAACCCTTTATCATTAACCCTGCATTAGGGTAAGTGAACAGGAATCAGGGATCAGGAATCAGGGTTAAACCAACACCAATGAACTACTACAAAATACCACAATCAGAAAAGCATTATGTCACCGAGAGCCACAAACTATTTGAGCAGGTAGGAGAATCCCCTGACCCCCTCAAGGACAAGGAGGTCGCAACCTACTCAAACTCAGGTAAGTTCCGCGCGACCATCAAGGGTCATGACGGGAAGCGATACACCATCACACCTGAAAATATTATCCTCAATCACGGGGACCCGTTCCACGCGGAACCCTTAACCCTCGAGGAGATCCTACATAAGGAGCACGCCGTCCCCATCGAGCCCCTCTTCCCTGACTACGCCATCACAGAGGACGGAATGCTATACTGCATAACCCCACCCCAGCGAGGTAAGTGGGCTGGTCGGCTATACGCGAAGGCATCATCTGTTGGCGACGACGGGGTGGAGCGGGTATCTCTGAAACGCTTCGACGGGAAGTACACCACCGCAACTATCGCCGCCCTTGTGAAAGCCGCGTGGGGTAGTCCAATGCTATCATCGGTGTAGCTCAACAAAAACCTTGACCCCTGAACCCTTTACCTCTATCCTGCACCACATAATTATTATGGCGACCAAACCAAGTTCATTCGCCGTCATTGATGGCCTCGGGTTACAAAACACCGAGCAAGACGGAACCCTAGCTAAAACCCGCATCAAAGATGTTAAGTCCGCGCTTGCGATCTACACAACGCTTCATCAGGCGGATCGGGAAAGCTCACTCCAGCGTGCGCGGCTCGACGCCATGTTCGATGGGGCCGCGCCTTATGACCAAGCAAAGCTTCGGGCTAGTGGTCAGAACATGAAGACCAACTTAAACTTCGGGGAGGCACAACGCCAACTCGACATTGCATTATCGGCATACGTCGATCTGTATTCATCCCTTGAACGCTTCGTAGATGTTCGGGGGACGGAAGGTGAATCCAACCAGCGACTTGAGCGTGAGGAGATTGTTGCCGATGAGATCTCACACATGCTCCGCTCGTGGCCTGAGTTCCACTCATCTTACCTACGCTTATGTACGACCTTCATCAAGCACGGTGTGGGCGTGGCTTACTTTGATTCCCCAACAGGTTGGAGATTCAGGGTCGGATCCTTTGAGGACATCTTGATCCCTCGGCAATCCCCCGCGACGGAGGAGGCGGTTGATGTATCAGTCATTCGACGGTCCTATCGGATAAGCGAGCTAAACCATTTCATTAAGAATGAGAAGACCGCCAAAAAAATAGGCTGGAATGTCAGCGAGGTTAAGCGGGTCATGGCGAAGAATGTTAAGACCACTGGTCGCGGTTCCTATGGCGGCGGTGTGGTATCAGACTTCGAGGCAATGCAAGCCGAGCTCAAGAACAACGATTTATACATGGGGTGCAGAACCCACAGTAGACGTCCTTCACTTTTTAGTCCGCGAAGCGAGCGGCGGGATTTCTCATTACACTTGCGCTGAGTCTAGCCCCGAAGCATTTATGTTTCAGAAGGTTGACCGATATCAGTCAGCCGAAGACGCCTTTGTCATGTTCTCGTATGGTGTTGGTTCCAACGGGACATACCATTCAGTCAGGGGTCTAGGCCAGCGCATCTTTGCCCACATCCAGACATCCAATAGACTTCGTTGCCAAATGGTTGATGGGGCTATGCTCGGGTCTGCGGTGATGATCCAACCAGATTCACAGCGAGCCCTTGAGGAGCTCGACTTCACTTTCTACGGTGCTTACGCCGTCCTGTCCCCTAACGTAAACATTATCCCGCGCCCATCCCCGAATCTCGGGACGGCGGTCATGCCCGCGCTAGAGGACATGAATCAGCAGTTGATGCGTAACACTGATGTCGTCAGTAGCTACGGCCCTGACAAGGGTTCACCTTACCGCAACGAGATGCAGGTGGTGTCCGATATGGATGTTGCCACACGTTTGAGCGGGGCTTCACTTAATCTGTTTTACGCTTCATGGAACCGCCTAATGCGTAGTGTGGTTAAGCGTATTGTCTCAGAAAAGAACGACCCAGCCATTAAAGAGCTCATTGGTCGGTGCGCTGAAAGAGGTGTCCCAGAAAGTTTCATACGATCCCTTGATGTCGATAAGACCAAAGCTGTCCGATCAATCGGTGGTGGGTCACAAGCCAACCGCATGGTTGCTCTTCGTGAGCTACAAGGTATTTCAGGACAGTTCCCTGAATCAGGTCGCCGCAACTTAACACGCGACATCGTTAGCACGAGGGTGGGGCATGACCTCGCTGACCGCTACACCCCACGTGAGCAAGGAGCCCCTGAGACCAGCGCATCGAAGATCGCCTTCTTTGAGAACAGAGACTTGATGGGTGGCAGACCAGTTCCTGTGCTGTCGAGCGAATACCACGGAGCACACTTGGAAGTTCACCTACCGGAAGTAGAAGGGATCATCGAGGGTCTCGACTCGGGTGAAGTAGACCCAGTTCAGGCACTACCCGCACTGCAAGCGTTCTACCAGCACCTAGGTGAAACAGTTCAGTTCGCCGCGGGAGACCCTGCACTAGAGGGTCAAGTTGGTTACACGAAGCAGGTAATGCAATACGCCGAGGAAGCCATTAACAACACGTCTAAGCATCTCGAGAAATTACAACGGGAGCAGGCAAGCCAAGAGCAACCAGAACAGCCAGCGCAACCAGAGCAACCAGACCCCGCCCAACTCGCTAAGATGGAAACTCATCAGCAGGACATGATGATGAAGAGGCAAAAAGCTGAGTTGGAAATGGAGTTGAAAAAACGTAAATTTGATGAAGAACAAGCTTTACGTGATGCCGAAACTGCGCTAAAGTTCCGCGAAGAGAATACTTAACGGCACACCAACAGCCGCATCACTTGGTCTATACCAAGGAACCAACCAACGCGAATCCTAATGTTCAGGAAGACCCCACCAAAACCAATGCCTGTTAAACAGGTAAACCCAATCGACTTGCCATTATGGCATCAAAACCCCGCTAACGGATCCGCTCTTCGGGAGCTTATTACGTCGGATACTTTTGTATTGGCCGCAGTTTCCTTGAAAGAGGCAGGTAGACCATCACGCACATCCTTAGCTACGGAACATGAAAATGCTGTTAGCCACACATGGTATGCAGGCTACTGCGACGCTTTTCGAGATCTCCAGAGACTAACCTTACCCACAGGACAACCTGAAACCAACCCCGCACTCTCAGAGTGGAACTACATCCAAGATAACATATAACCATCAAAAACCATGACCAACCCTGAATCCCCTACCGCAGACGCCGCCCCCGCACCTGAGTCCACAGATGTAGCCCAAACACCAAACCCCGTTGATAGTATCCCAGCCGCAGAAGATATGGGCTTCGGGGAGTTTTCATTTGATCAGGCTTTAGAGAACGCATTAAATGGTGGCGACAGCACACCAGCACCCGAAGGCGACAGCACACCAGCACCCGAAGTCGACAGCACACCAGCACCTGATCTACTCGAGTCCCTTGAGGGGGATGCCCCCAGAAGACTGGACACCAAAGGCCGCCTCAGCTTTCCAGCGATTGAAAGGTGAATTAAAGGGCCACGTAGAAGAAAGGGATGGACTCATCCAACGAGCCACTGTTGCTGAGGCAAGGATTAAAGAACTCGAGGGCGTCGTGGGCGACGACACAGTTGATTCTTTAAAGCAACGCATTGCAACTTTTGACCAAGAGCGAATGCTCACTGATCTGGAATCTACAGACGCATATAAATCCGCGGTCCTTGACCCCCTCGACGAGATATTCACAGGGGTCAGTAGTTTAGCGGAGCGTTATGAAGTAGACCCTGAGGCTTTAGCTGAAGCCCTTTCCATTGAGGACGAGGCCACACAAGAGGAGAGAGTATCAGAACTCTTGCCCGAGGCATCTGATCGTGACAAGGCTATTTTCTACCGCCTAGCCGCAGAGGTAGACCCGATTCTAGCTAGACGAGATAGCCTCCACGATAACGCCGAAAAAGCGCTCCAAGAGGCTAAACTCGTTACAGAACAGCGAGAGAAGATGGCCGCCGCTGAGAGGGCGACTAATCGAGGTAATGCTACACGGAATGTTGTTGGTAGAATTAGCGAGAAGCTACCATTTCTAAGCGGGTTTTCAGATCTCGATTTAGATGCTGTGCAAGAGAGCGCGGCGTCAGTAGACCCTTCCGTTGTTCACCCAGTTGATTTTGCATACCAAGCAGTAGCCGCACAGTTACTCCCTCGTATCGTTCAGGAGCTCATGGTTTCCCAAAAAGAAATGATGCCCTCACAGGTCAACTGGCGGAATACGCTGACGCGGAACCTAACTTATCGGGAACCCCGAGTAATGCCACCCCCGCCGCGAGTTCCCCTAAAGGTTCATTCGCAGAGGCATTGGAGAGGCAAATCGGATTGGTTTAAAATAGGTGTTGACCCACAGGATTTTATCCATTAGTATGCGTTTGTAGATTACAAGGGTTTCAACTTCTGGTTGCTCTCGCCATTAACGAGTTCTAAGAAGTAAAGCCCAACCAATCCACAGATGGCTATTGCCACAAAAGACATAGGATACCTCGTATGGTTGCTCTTGCCCCACAACAAGTTCTAAAGAAGTAGGTATTCGCCCGATACAAACAATCCATACATCAGCCTGAATCGCAGGCTATGTGACTTACTTTAACACCATACTACTACAATATCATGTCATTCGCATCTTCTTCAGATACTGGTTTGTCCGCTATTGATGCCGCACTCGTCCAAGAGGCTGGTCGCATCGGTTCCGACATCCACAAAACGACCCTCCACACTTCACCGTGGATGGACCTTATTAAACAAACTCCGTTCCCTGAGGGAATGGGCTACACACAGCAGACACTTATTTATGACCGTGCCCTGCCTACTACCGCTTCCGCTGGTAACACCGCGGGCGTTAACTGGCATGACATCGCTATCACTGAGTCTTCTGACACTCTCAACAGTTCTGTGGTTACTGGAACCCAGCCATTGGCTAAGGCTTCCAAGCAACACGCAGGTGCCGCTGGTGGTGATCTAGACGGCGACGGAGATCTCACGGATCAGGATACTCGTTCTTACATCAACTTCAGTAAGAAGATTAAGTCTTACAACCTACGCCGTGCATCGGTCGAGTCTCCTAAGCTTTCGCTTGAGGACCTCCGCTTCGCCGCACATCGTCAGGATCAAATCCGTGCCATCATGGATCTGATGACCGAGGCTACTGCTTACACTTGGGAAAACCGCTACCGCGACGAGTATGAGCGCGTTTCTGAAAACTTAGTTTCTTGCCTTGCCTCTGGCACTGCAATCCTATCTACAGTTGACGGAGACGGAGACGGTACCGCTGATGATTCTTTCGAGGGTGTTTCCCTTGATAACTCCATCGACGGACTCGACCTCTCAACATCGGGAGCAAGCAACTCAGACGTTAGCCCTGCGGCTAATATCTCGAACGCTATCCTCGACAAGGTTTACTTCAACAGTGTCCGTAAAGGTGCTGGACGTAACGCCTACGGTCGGGAGAATGGCCGCCCTGTGTTTGGTCTCATCTGTTCTTCGGAAGCTTCGTATCAGCTACAAACTGAAGCTGAGTTCCGCGACGACGTAAGATACAATCAGTCCGCAGTGAGTGACCTCATCGCACCTCTCGGTGTTGAGAAGTCCTTCCGCGGATTCTACCACTTGGTAGACGATCTTGCCCCACGCTTTACAATTAGCTCTGGAGCACTTACTCGCGTTCTTCCTTACACCACCGCAAGTGGAATCGTAGCAGACAACCCTGCTTACGACGCCGCACCGATCGAGGCCGCATTCGTGTGTCACTCAGAGGTAATGGAGTCTCAGATTCCTAACCCCTTCGGTGGATCAAACGGTATTACTTTTGATCCTGTTGATTACAAAGGTAAGTTCAACTGGTTGAACATCCCACATGCCACTACTAACCCAGATGGAACCGTTGGTTTCTTCCGCGGTGTCCTAGCATCAGCTTCCAAGCCGATCAAGACCCAGTATGGCTTCGTGATCCTATTCAAGCGCGACTCGTCTACACCAGCCGCCTAAGTTAACCTTCACCACTTCACCCCTTCGGGGGTGGGGTGGTGTTTAACTATTAAAATATTATGACATTTAATGACCTGCAAAAAATGGCAAGTTTAGCCATGGATGACCTAAGCGATGTTACACCACAAGATGTAGTCAAAATGATTATGGTTGGGGGTGGAAAGGTCGAAGACGCTGGTAAAGCAATGGCAGATGGCGCTAGGATTACTGCTAACCAAGCTGGAAAAGCAATGGTAGACAGTGGAAAAGCAATGGCAAACAGCGTTAATAATGCTGGTAAAGCAGTAGCAGACGCCGCTGACTATGCCCTATCAGGCATGGGCAAGGTGACTCCTTCTGACGTTGGCAAGGCTTACACGGAACCTAGAGAAAAAAGACTCAACCGCGCAGGGCAAGTTGTTGACGGGTTAGTCCGTTCTGCTAAAGTTGGACTTCAAGATCTCGGTGACGTCTCATTCGACGATGTTGGTAACTTACTCGGGGCTAAAACCAAAGATGTATTTACAGCCATTGCGGGACCCTCAGATGAAGATAGCTTTCCTGACGCACTAGAGGCCGCCGTAAAAAGCGGTATGATGGAAAAAGCCACTACAGGGGGGATCCCATTAACTAAGATTGAGGCGGAGACTAAGGCGGCTAAGGCCCAACCCGAAGCCCAACCTGAACCCGAAGCCCAACCTGAACCCGAAGCCCAACCTGAACCCGAAGCCCAACCTGAACCCGAAGCCCAACCTGAACCAGCAGAAGCTGATCCTCAGAAGGCCATTGAATTATTCAAGACGGTCCATGGAGGTGAGTTTGACCCTAAGTCATCTATGGATAAGAGGAAGCTGGCGGAGATCAGTGAAATGCTCGCTGACAAAGAGAACGCAGGTTTGTCCCCCAACCAGTTTGCCCTTAAACTGTATCGAACAAAGGGGTATGTATAGCATATGCCTTCCACAACTAACCACCCGCTAACTATCGAAAGGGACACGAACTTCTCGTTCGTGTCCACTTTCGCGTTGGTGGGTATGTAGGAACATCTCTGACAATATCTGAAGCCCAACTTATCATCACTAAACTATAATATACCATGCCTAGCACTATCGAAAAACAATCTTTCGGGCAGAGTGGAGCCATCATCGCAACCCCTTCGACAGGGCAGTAGCTGGCGATTTCTGTGCCATATCTTTCATTGAAGAGTCTACTCTTTCTGCACTAACGTGGGCTGAGTTAAGTTCTTCTGGGGACAACGGAACCACACCTACATACCCCGCAGGTTACGTCCTTTACGGGCAGATCACGGGATTCACTTTGGCTACAGGTTCTGCTGTTGCCTACAACCAAGCTTAACAGATATGCTGGGTATAGGTTTAAGTATCGTTCGGATTGGGGCTCGGACACTTGTGTCCACTATATCCACTGTCAGCCGTTTCTATCGGTCTCCTTCTGGTACCCGTTATACCCAACCCGACGGCACCACTTACTATAAGCAACCTTAATCCTAACACCACTAAAAATTATGCCTGACGTAACTGTAACATCCGATATAGATACTTTTTTAAAGAGTTCAAATAATTCAACTGCCAGAACAAACCTTGGAGCAGAATCTGCACCCACCTCTATCGCCAACAAAGAAGCCGCCTATGCCCTGACGGGTGTGGCAGTCGGCACGGTTTATAAGACCACCGACACGGGGCAAGTGCTGGAATATCGAGGGGGAGGGGAATCTTTGCCTACCAGTTGGCAATTTAACGTCACTGTAGACGGGGGCAGTAAAAACGCGAAACTCTCCGACATACCAGCAGGGAACCCAGCAGGTATCGTCAGAATGGTCAGCACAAAGACCAGCAACTTATCCGTCACGGTAAAACATGATGGCACGGAGTCGGCTACGGGCATCTGTTACTCAGTGGACGGAGGCGCACCTGTCTATGGAGCCATTGCGGCAGATACCAGCCTTAATCTATCCATCCCACACAATGGCGGCGCCCCCACGGAAATTTACATTTGGAGTGCTACCAGTGCCTCTAGCGGCAAGAAAGGGGAGTTGACCTATCTGTCTTGCAACAACAACTCCTTGACCTCACTCGATGTTTCGGGTTTGACGGCATTGACCTATCTGTATTGCTCCAACAACTCCTTGACCTCTCTCCTAGCAACGGGCGTTGACCTTAGCTTTGCGATGTATGGAGCAGTAGGCTCCGACATCGGTGACAACGACCTGACCGAAGCGGCATTGATCGCGTTTGTAGATTCCCTCGCCACAACCGCAACGGGGCTTATCGCATACGGCGGCAACATAGGTTCCGCAGAGTTTGAAACATGGCTCGCAACGGGCGATGACAAGGGATACATCTGGTTAAATAGTTAATATGAAATGCGCTAATTACAATAACACAGGTAAGCAGGTCGAACGTGACTTTGCAGCGTCACAGGCTGTAGAGTTTCGGGAGACGGGCAACGTCTTTGAGTTTGGAACCTACCATGGTTTCACCACTGCTTGCCTTGCCGAAGTTGCCGACCACGTATGGACTCTCGATCTACCTAACGGTGGTGAAGGTCTGCACCTTGAAATCCAACCGAACAAAGACCTTGGGCATTTTTACAAGTTCCACAAGTTTGATAACATCACTCAACTCACGGAAGACTCCATGACGTTTGATCCGTCAGTCATTCCTCCATGTGATCTTGTGGTAGTCGATGCAAACCATGACTACGAACACACCAAGAACGACTGCGACAAAGCACTCTCCATGCTCCGCGCTGGTGGCTGTCTCCTTGTTCATGACGCACATTATCCCTCAGTGGCTAAATACCTAGCCCAACACGATCACGAACTCATACCTAACACACGCTATGCAAAAATATTACACAACTAAAGAAGACAAGGACGGAGATTACGTCACCGTCAATCACGTTCGTTATACCGTCACTGAGGTTGATCCAGCACGGGTTCACATCCCAGCAGGACGTGAGGCTGACATTGACCTCTATGACCCTCAAGCTGAGTTCCTAGAGTCAATGGGACTCTCTCCAGTTGAAGGTCATGTTTTCCCAGAACCAGAACCATTTCCTGCGGTTGCACCAGTTGTGCCTGACGTAGTGGACATGTGGAAGCTAAAGGCTGTTTTAGACATTGTAGGTAAAACCGCCATGATCGAAACTGTCATCGCGGGCATTCCCGACGAAGATACGCGAGTTGCAACACAGGCTGGATGGAAACATGCTTCTACTATTGAGCGTGGGCATTCATTAGTTCAGGCGATGATTGCAATCCCCTCTCTCGATATTGACGAAGAGGACATGGACGAATATTTTTTGGCAACTAAACAATACGATAAGTAATTATGAGGGAAAGAATACCAGACGAGATCCTAGAGTTTTGTGGGCGACCTACTTACAAGCAACGTCTTGTGGGGAAGATCATCCAGATGCTACTCCTAGCAACGGTCGGTGTTCTTTTCCTTCTATGCTTTGCGTCTTGCTCTATGCCGATCAGCGGCTCTGTTACATACAGAACTCAGTCAGGCTCTAAGGCTGGGCTAAGGTTTCAGCCTTGGTCAAAGCCTAGCCTGTTCTTTAAACTACGCGCACCCGAAAAAGTATCTGACTCCAAGTAGTCATGCCCAAAGTAACTACAGACCCATGCCTACCAAGAAACGTGCTTTCCACCGCCTTTATCGGCAAGGAGCGCGTGTTTTTGGTCTAGTGGTGTGCTGAGATTCAAGCTCCACAAAGGCGCAGAGATAAACATCCCGAAGGGTTTCCTGAGTGACGGGTTGAGTATTCCTAAGATGTTTCAGAGCATCTTTAGTAAAAGTCCTTACTATATCTATGCAGGTATTCTGCATGATTATCTTTACAGGTCAAACTGCCCGTTTCAATTGAAGCGGGGTCACGCCGACAGCCTCTTCCTTCTATACATGAAGAAGTATGGTGTTGGCTTCTTTACGAGGCAGATGATTTTTAGTTCTGTCCGTGTTGGGGCTGGGCGAGTTGGAGGAAGTGCAAAGCTAAATTCTACAGCAATGAAACCAGTATCTAAATCTGACGTATGGAAAGCAATTTGGTTGGCTGAGAATAAGCCGATGGATAAGGTTGTGGATTTTTGCGTAGTCTACTTCCACAATATAGCCCATCATCCTCTAAGGGTCGCATTAAGGTTGCCGTGGTTGTGGGGCATAACAGCAAGGCTACAGGAGCATACGCTCCCCACCCAGTGGGTAAGAGTGAGTTTGAGTTTAACTCTTTGGTGGCTAAAGAGATGGTTGCTCTTGCCTCTTACGATGATGAGATACAAGTGAAGGTATTCTATCGCAAACCCATCAGTAGCTATTCCCTACAAATTGACGAGGTTTACGGGCAGGGTTAATCAATGGAATCCAGATCGGGCTTTGGAGCTACACTTTAATTGGTTGGCACAGGCTGGCCGTGTTGAGATGGCACATTACGTTAGCTCCAAGAAGGGGCTAGTATAGCGAGGAACCTTTTGAAAGCATTTACTCGTCTCATGAAGACCACCACTAGGAAATCCAAACTCTTGCCAAGGGGTAAGAATGATCGCGGTGGCAGAAGCCTGTGGGCTTGCAAGTGTCCTATTGTGTTGACTGAGCCTTTTTGATTGTTCTAACATGAGCCATCTTATGCGCGTCGATGAACTTGGGATACAATCTTTTGCTGAAACTTATATCAATGCCATCAAACAGCGCACAACACCTTAACCTTTACCTTAATGACCACTCCTATGAACATACCTCTATTTCCTTTAACTTCTTTAATGATTGCCAGTATAGCCACCAACGCCGAGCTACTAGGCACTACAGACTTTACACACATAGCAGGGCAATACGGAGCTTTGGGGATGATGACGGTAGCCCTTGGGGCGTTTAGCGTCTGGATGGAAAAGAACCGCCGCAAGGGGGAAAAGGAAGACCGTGAAGAGCGCAAGCTACATCACGATGCCCTTATCAAAATCATTGAGCAAAAAGATGCCGTCATTCACAAGAAGGACGCGGTCATCGAGGGGATTTTCCTTGAAGACAGCCAAAGAAAAAGGTAACATACCTAGAGAACACCCCCATATAAAATATGCCTTTAGCACCTCAACGCCAGAAGTTTACGGTCTTTGTCTCCCCGCAGAATGAGGACTTTATTTCTATGAAACTGTAGATTCCCAAAGGGTTGGTGAAGAAATCCCCGAATACCAATCACCGCATCCCGATACAATTAATTACCCGAATCATTTTTTTGTATTCGCGGCACAAGAAGAAGAGAGGATAGGTTA
>FUIF01001664.1_pt1 | contig 11604 bp, 22 predicted proteins | sample 1003461 | NCBI WGS metagenome assembly FUIF01 (sample SAMEA80401918, study PRJEB19352) | marine metagenome
TATTCGTATTTATATTGTAAAGTGAAATGAATATTGATATTATTGAATAGAAATAAAATGGATGGGGCTGGGTAAATATATTGGGTTTGGTGGTGGGGGTGGGGGTGTAGGGGAGTAGGGGAAGCACCCGGGTTCTATATTTACAATACGGGAGTAAATATATCAATCACTATGTAATTATCTTATTTGTACAACAAAGAATAAAATACAATAATTATGTCTACAGTAACAGCAACATTAACATTATCTAGCTCGGACGTAACGTCTGATGCTCTAAGCTTCTCAGTAAGCAAAGCGCTTGGCGTAACAAGACCAACAGAAGTTGTGTCAAGAATAGAAGTTCCTGTTAGCGCTAGTGTAACAACTATTAAAGCTACAAATGCAGCAAGACAACATGTGTATATTCACCACACTGGGTTTCAAGAAGATGGCACAACTTCAACAACAAATACTATATTAGTTGAATTAACAGGTGATGACACAAGTGGCTCCTCCAGAACTATAGATATAATAAACATAGCAGCAGGTGAGTGGGCATTTTTCCCAGTTGCGGCTAGTACAGTTTTAAAACTCGGATCATCAAGCTCTCAAAAAATACAAGCAGAATACGCATTTTTTACAGCTAGCTAAATAAATTAAACATGGCAAGAACATTAACATCGACAATTACATTATCAAGTACAACAACAGGATCAGACGCATTGTCATTTTCAGTAGCAGCTGATCTTGGTATAGATTTACCTATAAAAAACATAGGTAGAGTAGCGTTAAACGCTTCTGGTGGTGCAGATACAACATTAATAACATCTCCATCAGCCGCTATAACATACTTATATGTTAAAAATATGGGCCTTCAAACAGATGGAACTACAGCTACTACAAACGTGGCTGTTTTAGAGACAGGTGGTACAGCTTTTGCAGAGGTACCAGCTGGTGAATGGGCACTAATACCTGTTGTAGATGGTAGAAGTATAGATGCAATATCTGGTAGTTCGCACACTGTGATAATAGAATACGGATATTGGACCAAAGCATAAGAAATAATAAGGAAAATCCTTATACCTAATTAATTAAAACCAAAAACAATGACATACATATACTATAAAAGTAGTAATTATACTACAGAACCTAAAATTTCAGAAAAACAAATGGCAGAATGGAAGCATTTAGCCACTAAAAAGAACTGGAGAATTACGCAATTACCCAACGGTACTACCAAACAGAGGTAAATAAGCCCGAAAATAACGATTCTTGGTAGATATTACGCGAAGAGAGACAATGGAAGGCGCAGAAGCTGCAATAAACGGTAGTGTAGAGCACTTTACTAAAAAATTAGAGTACATTAAGGGCCCAAAAGTGGTCAAAACCTTTAAATAATTAAAAAAATGAACAAAAACACAAGCTACTATAAGGCAATGCATGCTAAAAGTGAGGCAGCATCACCACTTTCTAAGATTTATGGAACAACACATAACAAAAAAGTGCATGATTCAGCTATGGAAATGAGTCATATGAAAAAACATTCAGCTATGGAAATGAGTCATATGAAGAAAATGGATGATCCAGCTATGAAAATGTACAAGCATACAAAAAAATAAAATGGCATTTAAGCTTGGATCTGAAAAACGTGGGATAAAATTTCCTAAAGATGTTTCTTTTACTAATAAAAAAGTTACAACTAACGGCAATATGGGCCCAGGTGTAGTAGCTCAAGCAAACAACGACGGGTCTATTGAAGTAGACCCTAGCGTTGATTTAAATAGTGAGTTCGGTAAAAAAGTAATGAAACACGAACTAAAGCATACTGAGCAAATGGAGCAAGGTAGAGCTGATTACGGAGATAACTGGGTTATGTGGGAAGGTAAAATTTACATGCGTAAAGAAGAAGGCGGACAACCTATAATTGATGGACCAAATGGTCGTTGGCCAGAAGGGCATCCTAACCATCCTTGGGAAGCAGAAGCTATCCAAGCAGAAGACGAATAATAAAAAAAATAACAATATGGCATTCAAAATGAAAGGCTTTCCTTATAATAAGCCAGCGCATAAAAAAGTAGATAATAATGTTGAAGTTGAGGTTAATAATCCTGAGCCTTACATGACTATTGACGGTTACAGTTTGACAAAGCCACAATACGAAAAGTACCAGCAGCTTGAAAAAGTTGGCAAAGGTAATAAATACTTATACTCAGTTGGTACAAAAGATCCAGATTCAATAGTTAATAAATAACAATATGGCAAGAACAAAATTAAGTAGGGGCGTTAAGGCTTTTCAATTAAAATCAGGTAATACAACACCCTATCCATTTCTTAGGGGATTAAAGAACGTTGCAACAGGAATCTTTGGAACTTTAAAAAATCAAGGTTCAGGCGGAGGCGGTGGTAGCGAGAATAGTATAGGTGCGCGACTTGAAAGAATAGAGCAAAAACTTGATCAAGGAGGCGGAGGTAGTGGAGCTACTACATTTGGTGGAAATAATATTGATCCAGCAACGTTAGCTGCAGGTAAGGCTAAAAAAGCCGCTCAAGGTGACGAAGAGATACTAGAGCAAGAAGTATAAAGAAGTAGAACTTTAAAATCTACACAAGTTAAATTAAATTAAATTAAATATTATGGAATACAATTTACCAAGTGAATTGGTGAAAGATTTGTCTTTTGGCAAGGATGCTAAAAGCAAAGTTATCACAGGAGTTAATAAATTAGCCCAAGCCGTAAAATCTACATTAGGCGCATCAGGTAAGTGCGTTATTTACGAAGATGGCAGAGGCAAGCCGGTCATAACAAAAGATGGTGTAACCGTAGCGGAAAGCGTAGTCTTATATGATCCGGTCGAAAATATGGGTGCAACCCTAATAAAAGAAGCAGCTAGAAATACAGTTAAAGAAGCTGGTGATGGCACAACAACCGCTACTGTACTAGCTGAAGCAATAATCAAACAAATAGATACTGCGGTCGCAGAAAATCTAACAATCAGAGAAATTAAAGATGGAGTTAACAAAACACTAGAAGATGTTATTAGCTATTTAGATGAAAAAGCTATAGACGTTAAAGGTGACATGTTAAAGTCTGTTAGTGCTATATCTTGCAATAACGATCAAGAACTTGGCGCTATTATAGCAGAAGCTTACGAAACGGTTGGTAAAAATGGTGTAGTACTTATGGAAGAGAGCCCAACTGAAGAAACATACGTAGACGTAGTTGATGGTGTAAAAGTAGATTGTAAGCTAACATCGCCACATTTTGTCACTAATACGGAAAAACAAACATGTGAGTTAGATAACCCGTTAGTTTTTATTTGTTCTTCTGAAATACCTAATGTACGCAAAATACAAAATATATTAGAGTACGTAATAAAGAACAACCGATCTTTACTTATAGTAGCACCAGTTGCACAGCAAGTAAAGTCGGCGCTGCTTATGAATAAAGTAAAAGGTACTATAAAAGTTAATATAATTGACTTACCAGGCTTTGGTCCTACTAAAAAAGATGCTACAGAAGATTTAGCTATACTTACAGGTGCTACAGTATTAAACGAAGAGCTTGGTGATGATTTAGATCTTATGAAACCAGAACATCTAGGTCAAGCTGAGTTTGCTGTAACTGACGATAAAAATACAGTATTAACACTTGAGGGCATGACTCAAGGTATTGAAGATAGAATAGATGAATTAAATAAACATTTAGCTGAAGAACAAAACGGTTTTATTAAAAAGAAACTAGAAGATAGATTAGCTATGTTATCAGGTAGCGTTGGTATAATTAAAGTTGGAGCAAATTCTAAGGTTGAGCTTAAAGAAAAGAAAGATAGAGTTGAAGATGCTATATATGCAACTAAAGCCGCTTTACAAGAAGGTATTGTTCCAGGAGGTGGAGTAGCATTATTAAACGCTAGCCAAAAAATTTCGACCAGCAGAGCTGGTAAGGTATTACTTGATGCTTTATCCGCACCGTTTAATACTATATTAGATAACGCCGGTTTAGAGCAAGTAGCGCCAAGACCTATAAAAGGTATAGGTGTAGATGTAGTAACTAGCAAAGAAGTTAACATGGTTGAGTCTGGTATTATTGATCCAGTACTTGTAACTAAGTCTGCACTTAAAAATGCTGTAAGTGTAGCATTAACTATCATGTCAGCAGATTGTGTAATATCAAATATCAGAATAGACAATGCAAGCAGTTAACGATTACGTAATAATAGATATAATAAAAGAAGGGCCGAAGAAAGTTGGTGGCTTCATATTAACAGATGAAACAGATGAAACTAACAGATATAAAAAAGGAACTATCATTCTGTGGGGAATGATGTGCCGATTGTTAAAAGAGGTGATAGTGTTTACTATGATGCTGTTGCTGGTCACGATATTAGTTATAATGATAGTATGTACCGGGTAATACGTGCTAGAGATATAGTTATAGTAGAATAATTACTATTTAGTAAAAACGTGTAATTACTATTAAAGTAGATTATACGTAAACTATAAACCGTAAACAAAAAACAAAAAATCATAAATTAATTATTAATCATTAAAAAATTTATAATATGAATTATTTATATTTTGCAGAAGGAGCAGTAGAAACAACAGGTGAGGCTTGTATGTTTCCTGCTAGCGCTTTTTTAGGCGCAGATCCTATATCTGCTACGACAACAAGATTGTCTTTTAAAGCAAGAAACGGTACATCTGTCGATGATGATGTACTAATAACACACGCCTCTGGAAAACACGTTGAGGTCGCTGAGTTAATTGCTAGTGTGTTAGAACCAAGTTCTGTTACTAGAACTAAATTTATAGTAGTAGCAGATGAAGAGCACGGTGTTTACTTGGATAATGGAAATGGAGCTGATTTAACTGGTACTGTTACAGTTACCACAATAGCTTAATTATTAATAAATTTAAAATAAAAAATTATGAAAAGATATCTTTATTTTGGTGAGGCTACAGTGGAAACAACAGGTGAAGCCGGCATGTTTTCAGTAGACTCATTTTTAGGCATGACGCCAGCAAGCGCCTCAGGAACTGATATGAAATTTGAATCAAGAAATGGAACAGCGAACAATGATTCAGTTAGAGTAACTCACACTGGGTATACACCAAAAGAGTTTATGACAGAGATTGTTAAGTTTATGCAAAATAATCAAAAAAATCCTTTTTTGATTGTAGCTGACAAAGACAATCCTACGGCTGTAACAAAAATGATAGCAAGCGTAAACGTAGTAACTGAAGCGTAGTATTAACTTTAAAAAAATATAAAAATGAATGTAAAAGAAACTTACTTATACTTTGCAGAAAATTTAGGAGGTGATGCTGCGGGAGACTGCATTACAGTTCCAGCTTCTAGATTTTTAGGATGCGATCCTATATCTGCTACACAAACAAGAATATCATTTATGCGCAAGAAAATAACTTTAGAGACGATGATATTTACTTACTCACGTAACTGGTAAATTTAAAGAAGTTTGTGAAGCTTTAGCTCACGCTTTAAGTGATACCAGTGGAGAGTTAGTAGTTTTTGCAGATGAAGACAATAGTGTTTATCACAAAAAGTTAAGAGATTTAGGATGCGTTGATTCAAGTACAGAGCTTGATATTACTTTAGCATAATAAATGCGATTAACTAGTCACGATTTACGTGATTTACAAATCCTTAAGTATTACAGGCTCGTTAGAAAATGGGCCTGTAAGACTTACGGGTTAACTGATGCAGATTTAGAACTTCTTATTTACTTAGATTGTAAAGGAAGATTTACGCGTCAAGAATTTATCGACGGAACATATACCATGAGTTGGGATAAGAACCGTTGGGAGAAATTAAGGAGGAATGGTTGGATAGAAACGTGGAGACACAGAAATAGAACAACCATCAAATACTCTGTATTCAAAACCTCCTTTAAGTGCTCACACTTAATAAGTAGAATATATCGTATACTTTTAGGGGAAGAAGATATACCTACTTCGGAAAAGAGTGTGTTTTTTACTAACCAATCATACACCGATAAGGTCATGAATAAGTCTATCGATGATATGATAAAAGATAATAAACGATGATAGGAAAATTTGTTAATGGCTTATTCGGCAAAATAGTAGATAATGCAGAAGGTATACTTGACAAAGTTGTTACGACAGACAAGGAACGCGATGAGGCGAAGCTCGCTCTTAGAAGATTACTACTCGAAGCCGAAGCTGAAGCTTTCGCCAAAGAAGTTGAAGACAGAAAGAGCGCTAGGGATATGTATAAAGACGATGCGCTTATTCAAAAAATCCTTGCTACGTTATTTACAGCAGCGTACTTTGGATTAAGCTTTATGATGTTTAGATACTTTGTAATAGGTGATATAAATATGGGCGAGTTTGAAATAAGCTTTGTCTCTACAATATTTGGCGCTATGAGTGCTAAAGTTAATACGGTTGTCGATTTCTTTTTCGGCGGATCGTCAAAGAAAAATGAACAACAACTAAATAATAAAAAATAATTATGGGATTAAATTCAACAGCTACGGCTTATAATTTTGGACAATTTGGCTCTACTTTTTTAAGTGGTGATGGAGCTATATTAGATTTGTCACAATCTGACGCTAAATACTACGTTTGTGCTATAACTTTTGTTAGCGCTACAAAATTTGGTGGTCAGTGGTTTAGGTATTTTAGATGCTGGTAAAGGCCTTGGATTAGGTAATACACACTTTGCTTCTAATGAAGACACTCAAACATTAGACACTGATTGGGGCGCTGATACTCAAGAGAGCGATAACGATAGTGATCTTATAGTATTAGATGGTAGTGGTACAGAATTTCCTGCTGGCATGACTCTATATGGCATGTATGATTACGTTGAGCTACACTCTGGAGATGTTATATGCTACGTAGCACCAAGACCAGATTACAGATCTAGAAGCGCTGCTATATAATGGCATTAGGTAATTCAAACTCATCTGCTCAGTCTAGAGGTAAAAACAAAGCTGTAGTAGTAAAAAGACGTAAAGAAGTTGTGCTAGCAGCAGATTATAAAGCTTTTTCAACAGGAGCAGTTAAAACTGATGTAATAAACTCTTGTAATATTTCTACAGGTAGTATGACTACAGAGTATTTTCACGATGGTAGTCACGGATCTAACTTACCATTTCAAGTTGGTGATAAAGTTTATACTAGAAAAAGAGCTAACTCAAGGTTTTACTTACCAGATGGATTTTACAAAATAGGTCCTGATAGAGGAAGATATTATAGTATACAAGTAACAAATGGAGCAGTGGCTGCAATAACAGCTTGTCCATAATAATAATTAAATAAAATAAAATAAAATGAGTAAAAAAGAAAAGTTGGTTGACTTAAAACCAGAGGTAGATAAAATATCAGATGAGCATTTAAAAGAGCTACAAGATATATTAAATATGACAAACAATATCCAATTTAAAATTGGACAATTAGAAGGACAAAAACATACCTTACTTCATGAATTAGGTTTAACACAAAAGAAAATAGTAGATATGCAAGGTAAATTATCTAAAGAATATGGCACTTTTGATGTCAATATTACTGATGGTACTATAAACAAACCTAAAGATGAAAAATAATATAATTAGAAAAATCACTATAGGTAAGGATTATAAAAATGATGCTATGCACTATTCTGTTAACCAAGAGGTTTATGGTGGTCATAAGATTTGTGATATAATAGAAGAGGAAGATAAATACTCTATTTATATTAGAAAAGACAAAGTGGTTATACCTTGGAAAGACTTTAATAAAAATATGGCTATATCAGTCGAGTATAACTTAGAATATTAATGAATGCTTATAAAGATTTTATTGTCTCTCCTATTGGCGGGCGTTATAATAACACTAAACAAATTGATGACAAAGAACTAGTATTAAATACTGAAATTTATAATCATCAATATATAAATAGATCAGCAAAAGTTATCGCTACTCCACTATTGTTTCAATCACCTTTAAAAGTAGGTGATGAAATAATAGTACATCATAACATATTTAGAAGATGGAGTGATGTTAAAGGTAGAGAAAAAAATAGTAGATCATATTGGAAAGATAATAAATATATAATATCAAAAGATCAAATATATTTATATAAGCGCGATAATTGGATTGCTATGCCAGGCTTTAGTTTTGTAAAACCTTTAAAGGCTATAAATAAATTTAACGTAGAATCAGAAAGGCCATTAATTGGTATTGTTAAATATTCTGATGGCAAGTTTAATAAAAAAGACTTAGTTGGATTTAGACCTAATAGTGAGTTTGAATTTATTATTAACGGAGAAAAGTTATATAGGGTTATGAATAATTTTATTACAATTAAATATGAATATCAAGGAAACGAAGAAGAATATAATCCAAGCTGGGCAAAAAGCAGTTGAAGAATTAATTAAAGTAGCTAAAGAACCTATAGTTGATAGTGATGATGATATATCAGCTGATAGATTAAAGAATGCTGCGGCTACAAAGAAGTTAGCTATATTCGATGCTTTTGAAATATTAAATCGTATAAACGAAGAAGAGAACATGCTTGAAGGCAAAGTCGAAGAAAAGAAAGAAGTTAAGTTTAAAGGTTTTGCAGAAGGTAGATCAAAATGAAGTACGAACAAAGCTTATATAAAATAGTAGAGCCAATAAGGTTAAATACTATTAAAAGATTAAATAAAGGTAAGAAGTGGGAGTATGGATACAACAAAGAAAATGATGTAGTTGTTATATCTAAAACTGGAATGATAGGTGATGTTATAGAAATACAAGGTTTACAAATAGCTTTACCTAAACAACCAGCTGATATATATAGTTGTAGTAAAGACAAAGCAGGACAAAAATGGAAGCAGTTCCAAGTTAATCCAGCTTTTAAAAAAATTAAAACTGTATTTGACTGGCAAGATTATCCAGATGATTTTAAACAAGATCATTACGAATATATAGACGAAGAGTTTAAAAGAAGAGAAGAAGGTTTTTGGTTTATGAATAATGGTAAACCAACCTACATAACAGGAACACACTATATGTATTTACAATGGAGTAAAATAGATGTAGGTGCACCAGACTATAGAGAGGCAAATAGATTATTCTTTATATTTTGGGAAGCTTGTAAAGCAGATAAAAGAAGTTACGGAATGTGTTATTTAAAAAACAGACGTTCTGGTTTTTCTTTTATGAGTTCAGCTGAAACTGTTAATTTAGCTACATTAGCTAGTGATAGTAGATTTGGTATATTATCTAAAACTGGTGCTGATGCAAAGAAAATGTTTACAGACAAAGTGGTACCTATTAGTTTAAATTATCCTTTCTTCTTCAAACCAATACAGGACGGTATGGACCGGCCAAAGTCCGAGCTCGCTTACAGGGTGCCTGCTAAAAAGTTTACTCGTAAAAAAATACGTGAACGTGAAGAGATGGACGACGTTGAGGGACTTGATACAACTATAGACTGGAAAAATACAGGTGATAATAGTTATGATGGTGAAAAACTAAATCTATTAGTTCATGATGAAAGTGGTAAGTGGGAAAGGCCTGATAATATAAAAAATAACTGGAGAGTTACAAAAACTTGTTTACGACTAGGTAGTAGAATAGTAGGTAAATGTATGATGGGTAGCACTAGTAATTCACTTGACAAAGGTGGTGATAACTTTAAAGATTTATATAATAATTCTGATGTAACAAAACGTAATCGTAATGGACAAACAAAATCTGGACTATATTCTTTATTTATCCCAATGGAGTGGAACTACGAAGGTTTTATTGACGAGTATGGTCAACCAGTATTTAACACACCTAAAAAAGAAATATACGATCCACAAGGATTAGAAATAGACCAAGGTGTTATAGACCATTGGGACAATGAAGCTGAAGGATTAAAAGATGATCAAGATGCTTTAAATGAATTTTATCGTCAGTTTCCTAGAACTGAAGAGCATGCATTTAGAGACGAAACAAAAAATAGTTTGTTTAATCTTATAAAAATATACGAACAAATAGATTATAATGAAGGAAATAGAAACTCTTCAGTATTAACGCCAGGTAACTTTCAATGGATAGGTGGAAAGAAAGATACGTTGGTAACTTTTAATCCAGACCCTAATGGTAGGTTTAAAATAAGCTGGGTGCCAAACGGTAAATTACAGAATAACGTTATTATTAAAAATGGCGTAAAATATCCAGGTAATGAACATATAGGAGCATTTGGATGTGACTCATACGATATATCTGGAACAGTAGATAAACGAGGTTCAAAAGGTTCTTTGCATGGACTAACAAAGTTTTCAATGGAAGACGCTCCAGCAAACACTTTTTTCCTTGAATATATAGCAAGACCACAAACAGCTGAAATATTTTTTGAAGATGTTTTAATGGCATTAGTATTTTACGGTATGCCAATACTTGCTGAAAATAACAAGCCAAGATTATTGTATTATTTGCGAAGAAGAGGGTACAGAGGTTTTAGTATGAATAGACCTGATAAGGTTTGGAATAAATTATCTGTAACAGAAAAAGAAGTTGGTGGTATGCCAAACTCAAGTGAAGACATAAAACAAGCTCATGCCGCTGCTATAGAAATGTACATTAATGATCACGTTGGATTATTGCAAGACGGTACTTATGGTACTATGTATTTTAATGAAACATTAAATGATTGGTCAAAGTTTGATATAAACAAAAGAACCAAACATGACGCATCAATAAGTTCTGGCTTAGCAATAATGGGTTGCAATAGACATCTTTACCGACCAAACCCCAAACAAAAAAGAGAACCAGTAAATATACATATATCAAAGTATAATAATAAAGGATTTCAATCTACAATAATAAAAAATAAAACATGACAGAGAATTATATAAACTTTCCATCTCAAGCTGTTAGTGATTTAGAAAAGTTATCTGAAGATTACGGTTTAAAAGTTGCTAAAGCTATAAGACAAGAATGGTTTACGGGCGCTAATTCTAAATTCAATAGTAATATAAATAATTATCATGAATTAAGATTATATGCTAGAGGAGAACAATCAGCACAAAAGTACAAAAACGAATTATCAATTAATGGTGATTTGTCTTATTTAAATTTAGACTGGAAGCCTGTTCCTATTATTCCTAAGTTTGTTGACATTGTAGTAAACGGTATGTCCCAAAGAAATTACGAAATATCTTGTTTCTCACAAGACCAATATGGTGTTAATAAAAGAACTGAGTACATGAAGTCTATTATGGAAGACATGGCTGCTAAAAATTACAGTAACTTAGTTCAACAACAATTTGGTATAGATATATTTGATAACGATCCAGAAACGCTACCTGATACAGAAGAAGAACTAGCTTTACACATGCAACTTAACTATAAGCAAGCCGCTGAAATAGCTGAAGAGCAAGCTATAGACGTTTTAATGGAAGCTAGTGATTATGATTTAGTAAGAAGAAGATGTTTGTATGATTTAACCGTGCTTGGTATAGGTGCGACAAAAACAACATTTGACTTTACTGATGGAGCTAAAGTTAAATATGTTGATCCAGCTAATTTAGTTTACTCTTACACAGAGTCACCTTATTTTGACGATATATATTATGTTGGTGAATTAAAAGAAATACCAATAAACGAATTAGTAAAAGAGTTTCC
>FUIF01024342.1_pt1 | contig 11604 bp, 24 predicted proteins | sample 1003461 | NCBI WGS metagenome assembly FUIF01 (sample SAMEA80401918, study PRJEB19352) | marine metagenome
GTTCCAACTACAATCTATTCTCCTCTTGTTCAGGATCTGTTAGATGCAGTTCCTATCCTAGGTATGTCCCACATCACTGGTGGTGGTATCCCTGAGAACCTTCCTAGGTGTCTTCCAAAGGGTCTGAGGGTAGATGTGGACTACAACTCCTGGGAGAGACCAGAACTCTTCAATAAGATTCAGGAAGCAGGAGACATTAGTGAGGAAGAGATGAGAAATGTATTCAACTGTGGTATTGGATTCTGTTTAGTTGTGCCACCAGATGCAGTAGCATTGACTCAAGAAATTATTTCAGATGTACCACATGGTATGAGGTCATGGGTGATTGGTGAAGTGGTGTAGACAATACATGTTCTAGATGGTATACTGAGGATGCAACGGCATCCTTTTTTTATGGATTATAATCCACCCACACTTTGTATTAGAAGTATTGCACCCTCTGAAACACCAGGTAAAGTATTTGTAGATATGCCATCTCTATGGAGAGATAGTGATCCAGAAAAATCCTGTAGAGGTTGATGAAGAAATAGTTCAGTCTATTATGAGTGAACCTTATAGTGTTCCTATGTGTCCACCAGGTTATCCAAATCCCCCCGAAATTTCTGAATGAAAGATTATTTCATAAAACTAATAACGCATCCAGCAGTTCATTATAATCTGATCAGTATTGGATTACTTATTGTAATAGGATTACTACACAACCATGCACACTATGAGATGAGTAATGACCCTGATGCGTATGTGTTTCAGTGGTGTAAGGCCAATCCAGAAAGATGCACATACCGACCACGGTGAGGTTGACAAAACTTTACCTTTACTATATAATTATGTAATACTTCTTCACAAAGGACATGACCGTAACAACTAATGACCGTGGACAACAGAATTTGTTTGCCAAAGAGCCCACAATGTATGTCTCTAAAACTGATGCAGAACGTTATGGTTATGAGTCATATGCAGAACGTGCAGAGAAACTGAATGGACGTGTTGCCATGCTCGGTTTCGTTGCAGCAGTTGTATCTTATGCAACTTCTGGTAGTCTCTTCTTCTTCGGAGCATTTGGAATCTGATGACTGAATTTGTCTTTACCCTGACAAGCATTACATTTTTTGTATTGCTGTGTTATTCTATTGAAAACCTATCTGAAACCTACTGATGGAAACCTCGTTAATTGAACTCCTTACTTACTATGTGATTGGAGGTGCTCTTATTATTGGACCACCTGCAATCTTCTTGATCATTGCTATGATGGCGGCACTCCAAAATACGAAAGGACGTATGGTTGGATACAAAGACCACCAAATTTATGGTAATAGTTCCATCTATGATCCTTCATCGAAGTTACCAGTAGATCAAACCAAATTTTATCTTGAACTTGACACTTGATGCTTGACACGGTATCAAACTTTCTATATAATTACAATTGATTCTACACAGAATAGATGACACACACTATCACAACTAAAGCACCTGACGGCACCAATACTACGTTTGAATGTGCTGATGATCAGTACATCCTTGACGCTGCTGAAGAAGCAGGTGTTGATATGAACTACTCATGCCGTGCTGGTGCTTGTTCATCTTGTGCTGGTAAACTTGAGAGTGGTTCTGTTGATCAAAGCGATCAATCGTTCTTGGATGATGACCAAATCGAAGCAGGTTTCTTGCTCACTTGTGTCTCTTATCCTACTAGCGATTGTGTAGTCTTGACTGAACAGGAAGAGAGTCTTTATTGATGTCTAATCCCAATCAACTCTATGAAGACATGGAGAGACTGAATGCCCTATACGAAGAACTCTGCTGGGGGCATGAGGATGAATTAATTTTTATCCACGAAAATGGCAGAGTCGTTATTTACAACAAAACACAGGAGCAAGAACAATGAACGAAAACGCAGAACGTATTAATGGTTGGGCAGCAATGCTTGGTGTCGTTGCAGCAATTGGTGCATACGCATTGACAGGTCAAATCATTCCAGGTATTTGGTGAACGTATACCTAGGACTAATGGTTGCATTCGTCGTAGTCTATATCATTACAACACCTGGAGATGATGACGATGGACCAGATCAAGGTATGATGACCCCAGTATATCAAGGATCCCAATAAGGGGTCCTTTTTTTATAAATATTTTGAGTGATCTAGGTGTCCTGTGGAAAAGAAACCCGAAGAGCAGGTAAAGAAAAAAGGATTTCTAGGTAGGATAAAGGAAGCAACAGATGATAAACAAGAACAGCTTGAAATTTTGTCTACTTTTGTTAGGCTTGGCATTCTTGTTTGGTCTGGCGGAATACTCACACTGGCGTACATTCAGTTACCCCCAGCACTTGGAATCCCCGAACAGAAACTAGACCCAACATTCATTGCATCTGTCTTTACTGGAGTGCTCGCAACGTTCGGTGTACAGGCTGCGAAGAAGGCTGGAGAAGGTGGTGGTAATAGTGGTGGTGGTGGTATCTCAAAGGCAGATGTTGAGAGACTAATTGAGGCGGCAGGAAGGACTGCACCATCACAAACAATCAGATTAGAACAGGCTCCAATTGTTATCAAAACTGATGGACCACCTGTTAGATCTACACTAGATCCTAAGTAAAAATAGATATTAGGAACCCATAACAATAGGTTGATAAAAAACAGTATCATGTATAACTAGTGTAGTTGATTAAACTACAATGAAGTTTATCCGTTTAATGATTCTTGCTACTGTAGCAGCAATGGTTTTCTTCTTGCCGAAGATGGCTTATGCTGTAGATGTTACTATGGGTTCCAATGGAAATCTTGTATTCGATCCAGATAATATTAGTATTAGTGCTGGTGAAACACTTCATTTTGTAAATGGAATGTTACCACCACATAATATTATTGTAGAAGGTCGTGCAGATCTTTCTAGAGAGTCACTGATGTTTACACCAGGTGAATCACAAGATATTAAATTTGCTGATGCAGGAGACTATGACTTCTTCTGTGGTCCGCATCAAGGTGCTGGAATGATTGGTCACATTCACGTAGATTAATATGGCACATGAATTCGACCCTTGTGAAGCACCTGTTGAAGGTGAACTTGACAAGTGGGGGTTTACTATTAAACCAACAATCACTGAAGATCAATTGATTTTACTTTGTTTAAAGAATGCTCCATGTGGAACTGATAGGAAACAAGTAATGACTATCGTCAAAAAATATGAGGAAAAACTAAGTCATGGAAACTAATTTCAAGACAAGATTTGATTTTGCAATGAGTTCATTCTCTAGAATGTATGGTGTCAATAGAGTGAGAACTTCACCTGACATTACTAGGTTCTGTACGAAGTGGGCAAAGACTGAAGAAGAACATCCTGCAGGAAGTTTGACTTCGATTGATTTTTATTTCAGAGACAACTGGGAAATCTGGGGAGAATATGTATGAGTCATATAGCACTGAAGGCAGCACACTTTGCTTCTGCCACACTCAATAACCCATGGGGTGTTGGGAGTTTGAGTTTTATATTAATCGTTGTTCCTGTCCTAGGAATGTGGGCAGTCCACAAATACAATTGGCAACACTGGGCGCCATTTAATAAATGAACTTACTACTTAGTCCCCACGTCAATGTAAATGATCCTGTGTGGTCAGTAATTATATCTGTGATACTTGCGGTCGGATTAGCATTAGGGTATGTCATATACATATTAAAGATATCCTATACGGAGTTAAACGATGGGAGCAATGACACCCCCGAGCAGAAAGTCCTGCTACAACTTCCGAGTGACGGAGATCAATCGTGTACTTGACGGCGATACTATTGATGTCACTATTGATCTGGGGTTTGATTTATACAAGAAAGAAAGAGTTAGAGTTGCAGGAGTTGATACACCGGAGAAAAGAACGAGAAATCTAGAGGAGAAGGCTCTTGGAATCGAAGCAACCAACTGGCTCAAAGAAAAACTGGAAGGCGCCATCAATGGTGATGATGAGTTGTCTGTTAGGACTGAACTTGTTGGTGGCGTCGGGAAATATGGTCGTCTTCTCGGTTGGCTTTATATCGGGGATGAACTTTTGTCGCTCAATGAACAAATGATTACGGAAGGATATGCACATGCCTATGATGGCGGAACAAAAAACATGGATCTCGAAGCACTCAGAGAAATCCGTAGGGCCAACGGCACGATGGTGTAGAAGTGCAGTCTGTGGTTCAGATGGTTTCATTCCAGACTCCGAGTTTGGTGGGGAGACATGTGAACTAACTTGTAACATTCATCAGGATTAATATGGCATCTCTATTTGTGTTCGGGTTTATAACTATACTTTGTTATGGTCTACATATAACATGGCCTATAACAAAAGGTAAAGGTTAAGATGCAAAAAGTAATTAACATTCTGGCAGTACTATCCTTTGTAGGAACTGCAGGTATTGTAGGAGGAGGTACTGCGGTGTACCTCAATAAGGATTCTATTATTGAGAATGTGAAGAATCAAGTTGCTGCAGCTGCAGGAGAAGCAATTGCAGGAGCACTTCCTGGGATGGTAGACTCGGCAATGCCAGAACTCCCTGGTGCAACTGGTGGTGTTATTCCTTCAGCTGGTGGTGTTATTCCTTCAACACCTAAGTCTACCGGAGGAGTACTTCCATTCTGATGGAAATTCGTGAGATAGACATAAGGAGTTTAGATATACCTGAACTCCCTAGTTATTTGATATCACCAACGGTATCTCTTCCCCCAATAGCTCCGGTAACAACAGTAATAGGAACACCAGTTGTTGATATGCCGGGGTGTGTGGAAGCACATGAGTCAAATAGTTCCAACGATAATTTATTACAAGATGACCCGAGAGGAGTACTTACGTTTTGCGATTCTGGCGTCCCTAGTTTTAATCCTATTCAGTTTGAACCGAACAGGATGATACCAACTGGTGTCCCAAACATTCCAAAAACAGAAACCCCAGAACCAACAGTACCACCACTACCAGAACTTCCATCACCACCTGTTGTTACTGCTGCAATAGAATGTCCCACACAAGTACAAGATACAAAAGAACCTGTAGGAACATATGTCAATGGTTATAGAGACAAAGTTATTGAGTATAAATTAATAGGTAACGAGTGCCTTCAAATTACAGAGTCAGTAGGTATACCTCAACAAATTATTGCGGGTCTTCCTAGTGGTGGTGAAGTTTCATCTGTTGGTGGTATTGCGGTTATCGCAACAACATCAGCACTACTTGCAAAACCATTAGCAGATATACTACTGAAGATAGTTAAACCTACTGTCAAAAAAGTAATTAAGAAAATTGCAACTCTTAGGGGAAAGCAACCTAAAGTTTTATCACTAAAGGATCGTAGAGATCTTCAACGTGAAAGAACAGAAGCTATAAGAAAACTAAAATCAGTTGTAAAACCAAAATAACATTATGGATTTTTTTGAAGAACATCGTAATACATTAGATGAAGATTTTTGTAAGCATGTAATAGAAAAATTTGAAAAAGACTCTGGAAAATTTGCAGGAGTAACTGGTGCAGGGTTCGATACAAAAATAAAAGATTCTACTGACTTATGTTTTTATACAGATCCTAATTGGAAAGAAGAAGACGCAGTATTTTATGAGAGTCTTAAAGAATATACAACACCATACATTCAAAAATATTATAATGACAGAATTACTGATGCAAATGTCAAGTCATATGACACTGGATATCAAATACAAAGAACAACACCAGAACAAACTGGATACACTTGGCATCACGATTCAATCGCACAAGTAAATCCTAGAGGTCATGTTACCTGTAGAATAATTACATTTCTTTGGTATCTAAACACTACTGTGGGAGGGACCACAGAATTTTATGATGGGACACATATAACACCAGAGGCTGGTAAGTTAATATTGTTTCCTTCAACCTGGACATATGCACACCGAGGTCATCCACCAACAGAGGGGTTAAAATATATCTGTACCGGTTGGATTTATGAAAATATAGGACACATACCTACAAATGTTGGTTAACCTCCAATTGGTCCACCAAGGTCTTCAGCTTTAGTTGATGCTGGAATACTATGTCTATGTTGTGGTATGACTCCGCCAGGATTAGTCACGATAACATCCGAACATATCTTTGCGTATTCACTTTGAGGGTGGAAGTATATACCAGCCTTCATTAACTCACCACAGTTCTTAAGTCTTGCAATCTCAAAGTCTAATCTTTTATTGGCTGCGGCTTGGTTCATTAAATTAATATTTGCAGCTGCAGCTTCTTTACATTGTTGTTGCAACTTTCTATCTAATGGTTGTGATATGGTTGCTGAGAACCCTAGAGAGAGGTTGTAATTATCTTTCTGACCAGTTCTAGTAGGAATCGTATACAGGATACTTCCTGGGTTATCTAGAGAACCATCCTCGTCTAAATCTCTCATATCATATACTGGGTCATTAAAGTATGGTTCATAAGGTTTGGCTGCAGATGCAGAACCAGTTATGAACGGTGTGATATTAAGAGTAGGTCCTTGACATGATATACCTCCACCATAGGTATTTGTAATGTATGGACCTTGTAAGACTTGAATGGCTTGATTAGTAACACTACCCGAGGAGTTTGCAACAGGTGATGCAGTTGCAGAAACACCACCAACACTATTTGCTAATGCTACCGTTGGAGATAACATACTAGCAGATACTAAACTAATTACTGAGTGAAGATAGAAGTTGTATCGGTTACGCTTTCTATTTCCGTTGTTCTTTGGATAATCGTTTGATTGCTTAAACCAGGACCGCGATAAGTTTCTGTGAACTGAAACGCTCCACCTGGAGTCGATAGCGCAAATGATGGTCTTGATCCTACTCCCGTCCATGATGAAGTCACCCCTTCAATTGTTACTGTATTTGATGTTGTGCCTGGAGATAAATTACCTGATGCGGTAATACCAGAGCCAGTGGCAGTGTATTGATAACCTGTGTTGTAATCCATTGAGTTAATTGTTTCCTGAACAATACTCGTAGTTTCAGTATGGCTTGTCATACTACCTTGAGTAAAGTTAGGTACAACAGGGACTGCATTAGCAGGTTGAGACAGTCCCTGAATCATACCAAGAAACAATCCAATAAAGATTGTTCTCTTCATGACTATTACCGCATAGTGACTTCAGAAATGTACTGTCCTGTAGCACTTGTTCCAGCACCACCTGCCGTTAGTGACACGACTCCTGCCGAAGTAATAGTACCAGCCAAAGCCCCAGCAACACCCCCAGCTGTGGTTGTGCTATTCCCAAGATTGGGAAGAGTTGGAGCAACTCCCGCCGTAATTGTAGTTGCCGTTGGAGTTGCATCACCTTCAAGGAATGCTTCGGTGAAGGAGAATGGTGATCCTGCAGTTGTGATGCTATAGTCACCTGCTGTATATCCCACTGCAGAACCTGCTGTGAGAGCGCCCAAGCCACCAGCAGTATCCAGAGTAACGTTAGTCCCGGATACAGAATATTGAGAACCGATTCTCTGAGATTGAGAAGCCGCACTATCGACTTGGAGCTGAACTGAAGAAGAAATTTTATGAGTAAGATCGGCATTAGCTGGTGCCGTCATCAAGAACATACCAAAGATAAAGAAATACTTTTTCACTATCTTTTGTCATATTATATGTGTATTTAGAAACTGAGAATTTTATGAGAACGTTGTATTATATTAAATATCTATTACGGTATCACTATAAACATAAAATGGATACGAAGAAATGTCCTCGTTGCCAGGCCACATGGATAGAAGGAGTACACTACTGGTCAACGGGTAAAAAAGGAGACCCAGAAACACTATCGAATCTAGTCTGCGGAATGGCAGAAGATCCTAGATGTATTAATCCTTCTCATATTAAAGGTCATATTTATGGTGACAAAGATACTTGGGAGAAGAGAAGATCGTTTATAGATAGACAGGTTAAACCGAATATTTAATTATGCCACATGGTAACTTGACTCGATATGAAATGCTGTCAAAGGTTTATAAACTCAAAGATGAATTACATACAAGGCAAGAACTGTCATCAAAAAAGGTTCTTGCTGATGAATATTTGAATAAAGTACTAGATTATATCGGAGAATTTACTTATTAAGGTATAGTTTAACTATCAACCGGGACAAGCCTAGTCTATGTGGCATTTGTATTCTTGTCAACACTTGTCGAACCGATAAGATCATGTTATAATAAGTACAACACATTATTCGGGTTAAAGACTTGAAACCATTATGCCAAAACCAAGAAGTACAGAGCACTATGTAAACAATAAGGAATTTCTGAATGCTCTTGAGAATTACTTTGCACAGGTTGCAACAGCAAAGCTTAATGACCAACCCAAACCAGTTATTCCTAGGTATATTGGTGAATGTTTCCTGAAGATTGCAAACCATCTATCATACAAACCTAACTTCGTGAACTACATGTTCAAGGATGATATGATTTGTGATGGTATCGAGAACTGTGTAAGATATATCCATAACTTTAATCCAGAGAAGTCAAAGAACCCCTTTGCATACTTCACTCAGATTATCTACTATGCTTTCCTGAGAAGGATTTCTCAAGAGAAGAAGCAACTAGAAATTAAAAACAAGATTCTTGAGAAGAGTGACTTCGATGAGGTCTTTGATTCCAATGAACTTGACAGTGGTAACTACTCTGACTATAATAGTATCAAAGATGCAGTGCATCAAAAACTGAGAGGTGGTTGATTATGAATGGGAGTCTTGACCCAGAAGAGCGTATTCTAGATGAACCAACTATCAATGAACTAGTTGCTGGTTATGTTGAAAAACTTGGTTGGTCCGTAGATGACGAGATTACTGTAGAACTTGGTGGTACTCAAGTTTCAGGTATTGATGTTGGTGAAGAGTACAACAGAAAGTGGCAGTCACCTATCGGTACTCGTAAGTACAATAAAGATTGTTTCATCGTTATCAAAAATCAATCTCGTAGAGATTTGACTGGATCTCTCCCTATGGATAGGGAACACAAACCTCAACACCCATATACCCCTGTTGAACCACAAGATATTGTTGTCAATCTAGATGGTGGTGTTGGTGGGTCTTGGGAAGTTAAGGAATAGTAATGAAGATTGGTATCATAACCGACACACACTATGGTGCTCGTAAAAACTCTAAACTCTTTCATGATTACTTTGAAAAGTTCTACAATGATATCTTCTTTCCTACTCTAGAAAAGGAAGGTATCGATACTGTAGTACATATGGGTGATGCATTTGATAGTCGTAAGGGTATTGAATTCAAAGCACTAAAGTGGTCCAAGAGAGTTGTGTTCGACCCTCTTAAAGAAAGAGGTATCAAAATGCATCTTATGGTTGGTAACCATGACGCATATTACAAGAACACAAACGAAGTTAATGCAGTAGATCTTCTACTGAAAGAATATGATAATGTTGAGGTTTATTCTTCTCCTACAGAGGTGTCACTGGGCGGTCTTAAAACTCTCTTTATTCCTTGGATCAATGAAGACAACCAAAAAGAAACCAATAAGATTATCAGTAAGACCAAGTGTTCAGTCGCAATGGGACACCTTGAACTCAATGGATTCAAAGTCAACAGCCAAATCGTCATGGACCATGGTCACGACAGTAGATCCTTTGATAAGTTCAAAAAAGTATTCTCGGGACATTATCACACTCGATCCGACAATGGGACCGTTTATTATCTCGGTAATCCCTATGAAATGTTCTGGAGTGATGTCAAAGATGCCAGAGGTTTCACTCTTTTTGATACAGAATCTCTAGAACACACTCCAGTAAATAATCCTCACAGACTACTTCTATAACATCTACTACGAAGATACCGACCATCAAACATTCAATACTACAGAGTATGAGAATAAGATCGTCAAGGTCATCGTGAGAAAGAAAAGTGACATCAAGAAGTTTGAAAAATTCATTGACAAACTTTATGCAACTGGTGTTGCAGACCTTAAGATTGTAGAGAACTTTCAACTCATCGAGAGTGAAGAGTTTGAAGCAGAAGAATCAGAAGACACTATGTCTATCTTAAGTAGATATATTGACGAGTCTGAAACCGAGTTAAATAAACCATTAATTCAATCCCTGATAAAGGAAATATATCAGGAAGCATGTGAGGTTATTTGATGCATATTATCACAGTCGTAGGTAAGGAAAAAGAAGGAGCATATTCTGTTATTGATGAAGATGGAGAACAGGTTCTTTACATCTTTATGGAAGAGGATGATGCCACAAGATACTCTATGCAATTAGAAGAACTTGGTTATCCTGAGATGACTGTGTTAGAAGTAGATGATGAAGTAATGATAAAAACTTGTGAAATGCACGATCACCGTTATACTGTGATCACCCCCAATGACATTGTAATTCCACCTGACGAAGAATATGATAACCTTTAAGAAAATCTCCTGGTGTAACTTCTTATCTACTGGTAATCAACCAACCGAAGTTATTCTTGATGGTACTGCAACCACTCTAATTATTGGAGCCAATGGTGCAGGTAAGTCAACTATTCTTGATGCATTGACATTCGTCTTGTATGGAAAGTCATTTCGTAAGATTAATAAGGCACAACTTATCAACTCTACAAATGAGAAGAGTTGTCTTGTTGAGATTGAGTTTGATGTCAATAGTGTAGAGTGGAAAATTCAACGTGGTATCAAACCAAACATCTTTAAGATTACTCGTAATGGTGAGGAGTTAGATCAATCACACTCTGCGATAGATCAACAGAAGTGGTTGGAACAGAATGTTCTCAAGATGAACTATAAGAGTTTCACACAGATTGTGATCTTGGGTTCTTCTACCTTTGTACCCTTTATGCAACTACCTGCATCTAGTCGTAGAGAAGTTGTAGAAGATCTTCTTGATATTAAAATCTTCTCATCGATGAATGACCTAATCAAATCTAAGATTCGTATCATTCGTGAAGAGACAAAGACTCTACAGTTGAAGAAAGAATCAATTCAAGATAAAGTCGATATGCAAAAAGACTTTATCGATAAACTTGAGAGTCAAAGTAAAGACGACATTACCGTAAAGACTAATAGTATCAACTCTATCAATCTAGAAATTGAAAATTTGTTCAAGAAAAGTTTGACTGAAGAAGATAGACTTGCAGAACTCAATAAATCTTTAGAAAAATTTGAAGGAGTTCAACAAAGACTTCGTGAGTTTGGTAATGTCAAAGGTAAATTGTCACAACGAATACAGACTATTGTAAAGGAACATAAGTTCTTCAGTGAAAATACGGTTTGTCCTACCTGTGACCAGGACATTGAAGAATCATTCCGTGTAAATAGAATTAGTGATTCTCAAAATAAAGCAGAAGAGTTGCGTGAGGGGTATGAACAACTCCAAGGTGCAATTAAAGACGAAGAGTTGAGAGAATCACAATTTAATCAACTCACCAAGGACACTACAAAAGTACTTAATGAAATTTCTTCTTTCAATGTACAGATCTCTAGCTTACAGAAACAGGTTAGGGGACTGGAATCAGAAATTCAAACTGTTACCAGTCAGATCCAGAACAGAAATACTGAACATGAAAAGTTAGAAACCTTAAGAAGTACACTTGACCAAACATACGATGAACTTACTAAACGGAAAGAGAATATTTCCTACCAT
>FUIF01021231.1_pt1 | contig 11595 bp, 16 predicted proteins | sample 1003461 | NCBI WGS metagenome assembly FUIF01 (sample SAMEA80401918, study PRJEB19352) | marine metagenome
AAAGAAGAAATTGCTGCCAAGCACCTTGTAAACAGAACTAAACTGCTACGTGAGGGTGTAATTGCACAGGAAGACTACGATAAAGCCGTTAAATTGATGGAAGGCAAGTAGTTGTCCAAAAAAGGTTGACATTTTTGTAGATTCGTGTATAATGTTACACATACTAAGAAAATTAGTATAATTTTTAATTAACTAATGGAGGCCACAAATGGCATTTACAAAAATCAAAACTAACCAAAAAACATTCCTAGAAACGTATCTACGTGGAACAGGCAAATCATTGACAGCGGCAGACGCCAAAGCAAGATTTGGTATTCAACAACTACCAGCAAGAATGAGCGAACTCAAAGCGGCTGGCTTGAATGTGAAAACTGACGTTGCTACAACTGGCAAAACACGTTACTCAATGACAGCACGTGATGTTACTGGTTCAAGAGCGAAAATGTTCTCATAAGGTTTACCAAAACTAGTTGACAACTAACTAGACTCCTGCTATACTGTTTATACAGTTTAACAATAGCAGGAGTTTTTTTATGACAATGGGACTTGTGAGAGGTATGACTTCTCTTAATACCAAAAAGCGTAAGAAGAAAGCGTTAACACCTAAAGACGTAGAACGTTATACTATTGAGTGGCGCAAGCACAACAAGTCAATGCGCCGAGCAAACAATCATTCACTACAGTACGACACTGTCGATGACTACATTGCATATGTACGAGGCGAGTACAAAGCACCTAAGCGAAAAGCAACAACTTATAAGCCAGACGAGAGCTGGCGCAGAGATGAGCCAAGAATTCCTTCTTCAATGGAAGAAGCAATCAAGAACGGTACGTTTAACACAGGTTGTTCAGGCGGCACTAAGAAAGAGTCTATGAAATACACAGGCGATCTTATTGTTGGTATTGCAACAATGCACAAATCAAATGCAGTTCCGGTAATGCGTGGCACTAACGAAGCCAAAGAAATTGCCGCGATGCGTCGATAGGAGTTTATTATGACAAAGCTAACATTAAAAAGAATCATCACCATTGCGGTATTTTGTTCAGCAGGACTTAGTTTTGCACAAGCAGGACAAGCTAAAGGCTTGTTTACAGCAGAAGAACGTCCAGAGATGTGGTGTCTAGCACAGAACATTTATTTTGAATCACGAAGCAGTAACAGAGCAGACCGAATGGCTGTTGCTGATGTAGTTCTTAATCGTGTACAGGATACACGTTATCCAGATACTATTTGTAAAGTAGTAAACCAAGGCAAGCAACGTCCTAGCTGGAAAGATGAAACTAAAATGGTTATGGTGCGTAACAAATGTCAGTTCAGCTGGTATTGCGATGGCAAAAGTGATTGGCCAAAAGATATGGATTCTTGGGTAGAAGCACAACAGATTGCATACAATATGGTTGTTCATTTTGATGCTCGTGGCATTACAGAAGGCGCAACACACTACCACGCAAAGTATGTTGATCCAAGTTGGGCTCGACACTTTCAACTGATTGGCAGAATTGGCGAACATATCTTTTATCGACAAGATTAGTTTACCAAAAAGTATTGACAACTTTAACAACTTATAGTATAGTGTAACTATAAATGAAACAAGGCTCAGGAGGCTTGATTATGATTAAAGGCAAATTAACGGTGCTACTAGCAGGTGTAGCAATGATTACAATGACAGCGTGTAGTTCAACAAAGACATACGTAGAATCGACATCATACAAAGTACCTAAATGGTACGACGACTGTCAGCAATACACTACCGACGAATGGTACAAACTGTTCTGGAGTGAAAAGAACTTAGTAGGCTGTGGCGCCGCAACTGATGGCTTTGAAGACTTTTCTAGAAGCACAGCAATTATGAACGCTAAAGCAAAGGTTGCAGACAGAATTAATGGCGTAGTCAGCAGTCAAGCAGATCTAACATATCACAATGAAACTAAAGATAATAAACTAACAAGGTCGAATAAGATCAAACCATCTACTCTTAAAGAGTATGAAGTTATTGATTCGATGACTTATCCTTACCAAGGTAAGTTTGTTACATTTATTAAAATTAAAGTTCCAGAGGATCAGATCAATGTTGCAACGACTCAGTTACCTAATTAGTATTCCTTTACTAGGACTAGTTCTTATAGTTCTTGGTGGATGTTCGAGTAACCCAACGTTTGTACCTGTAGAAGCATCTATGGACTGTGTCTATAGCAGTGATACACAATCAAACAACGGTGACATTGATCATAGTAAACGATCAAAGTGTTCAACTAACCCACTAGAACTTTATGCAACAACTCCTCCGAGTATACAATGTATGTATTCGGAACAGGAATTTTTTAACAGCGTTACAGGAGCAAAGACCAATGTTAGACAGAAAAGATGTCGTGATCAAATCACTGGGAATTGGTATACTGTTAGCACTCATTAGTGGGTGCTCCAGTACAACTATTAGTACGGCTGACGGTTATCAACAGCCAACTACAGCAATAGGCGTAGTACACAATATATTCAGACACGAGTATCATAAGTTAGACAAAGAGTCGTACAACAAACATCAAGCCTGTCTTGCAACATCGTTGTATAACTCTAGCTACGGTAATAGATGTGACTGGAGTACTAATACTGCAAGAGGTCAAGTAATGGTTGCTGATATGTATCGTGCAGGAAGTAACACTTGCAAACTATTAAGATCGTCTATTAGAGATACAAATGGCGGTACTTTTACAATGACCCAGCGAGCGTGTGGCTCCGGGAATAACTGGCGCTTTATTAAAGTGTAACGATTAGGGTAAATAATATATGTTCTTAGCTATACTAACTCTTATCATAGCATTGTGTATCAGTGCTGTGGCAATATACTACTCTGTCGCAGGTTTGGTCGCAATCTTTGCGGCGGCTGCTGTCCCCATTATGATTATGGGAGGCGTACTTGAAGTAGGTAAACTAGTTACCGCTGTGTGGTTACACAAATACTGGAAGCAGGCAGCGTGGTGGCTTAGAACTTATCTAGCCACAGCAGTAGTAGTCCTTATGTTTATTACAAGTATGGGTATCTTTGGTTTCTTATCCAAAGCACATATTGAACAGACTAGTGCAAGTGAAGAAAGTGTTGCTAGAATTGAAACTATCCAAACAGAAATTGATAGACAACTAGGTATTGTAGGCAGAGCTGAGAATAGAATACGTGACCTAGAAAACAGTGACACAGGTGCAGACGCTAACATACAATCACAAATTGACAAAGAACAAGAACGTATTGACAAAGCATTTGATCGTATTCAACCTGCTATTACACAACAGAACACAATTATTACAGACGCTAGAGCAAATGATTCTACACGTACAAAGCCATACGAAGATCAGCTTACAAGTATTACAGCAGAGATCCTACGTTTAGAAACTAGTGCTAAAGAATACGAAACTAAGATTGCAGGACTTAATGCAGACTCAAGTGGAGTTGAACCTTTACTTGCACAAATAGATGCAATTGAAAAAGAAATTATTCGTGTTACTAATCAACTACAAAGTAGCGAGCGTGATCAAATACGTGCTGGACAAGCTATCATAGGCGTTACTAGTGACGGTGCATTTGGTGGAAACACACGTAGAGCATTAGTAGCTTGGGTTGCGGCACAACGTGAACGTATAACGCAAATACAAGGCGAAGTAGCAACAGTACGCAAAAACGCTACAGACACAGTAGACAACGAGCGTGTAAGACTAGCAAACGTAGTCAAGGACATACGCACAGTACAAATTCCTGCGCTCAAAGAACGTGAGCTTACAATGCTAGGCAAGATTGACGATGTGCGTCAAACTGAATCGCCTGTAATTGCTACAGCAAGAGATGAAATACAACGCCTACGTGAAAGTGCTGAACAACAAGTAGCACAATCTAATGAATTAATTAATAGACTACGAGCGCAACTTGGTAACAAAGAAAACGCAGAAGAAGTCCAAACGGCCATAGACGAGCAGTCCGAACGAGTTCAAACCGCATCTTCCGAGATAGAAACACTAACTGAGGAACGAATTGAACTAGAAGGCGAATACCGTAAACTAGAAGCAGAAGTAGGTCCTATCAAATACATTGCTGAATTTGTTTATGGCGAAGCGGCAGATAAAAATATGCTTGAAGAAGCAGTACGCTGGGTCATTATGATTATTATCTTTGTGTTTGATCCACTGGCAGTACTATTACTAATTGCATCACAATATACCTTTGATTACATAAGACGTAACAAAGATGACGACGGTGAGCGTCTTCGGCTCGAGAGAGAAGAATACGAACGAGCAAGAGCACAACGTATAGTTGACAACGTTCCTTATAATCCTGACACTCCTACGCCGCCTGAAGAAGAAAAGGCTGAAGAACCTAAAGAGCCAAAATTCGAAGACGTCGACCAAGAAACGTTAGACAAAGAGTTTGACGATGAGTTTGGTGATATAGAAGAACTACAAAAAGAAGCAGCCGACCAAAAAAAAAGTCCTGAAGAATCCGACGACCTTGACAACTGGAACAAGTGGGTAGCAGCCGCTGAAGAAGAAGTTGCCAAAGAAGAAGCTGATCCTAAAAACAATATTCCTGACACAGCCAACAGAGTGTTTTATCCTGAAGAACTTGATAATCAGGAATACATTATGAAAGAAAAGGGCAAACAGGTTGTAAAAGAAACTAAGCCAGATTCGAACAATCCAACCACTAAAGATAGTTATATACAGAATGAAGAACAAAACGATTCATCACTTTGGAAGAGGTTAAAGAAGTAACATTGGATAATAAACTATTACTTATTACCCCGCCTGACAAACTATTCAATCAAAATTACTCGGTAGTGTTAGTACACCCTAGTGATGCTGTGAGAGAACAGGCACAAGAAATTTTAGCAAAGACACAAGGCCAAATTAACATCTATCTGTATAACGCAGATGATGAAAACTCTGATGTTGATTGGTTGCTGTCTTGTTCTAAAATGAGCAACGTTGTTGTTTTAGATTACGACAACAGTCCGAACCACGTTAAAACATTAAGTAGTTATTTGGTAAGTCTTCCACATACTTATTGGTTGACAAATGACGACTGGATGTTGTATAATAAACTAAGTCCAAATAGAATTTATGGATTAGATATAATAGAAGACTTAATAGGAGGTCAATTTGAGAAGAGATAATAGAGATCGCGGCAATCAAAGAAATAATGATAAAGATACGCCAGCGGGACTAACAGTAACAGTACGGAATGGTGATTTTCAAAAAGCATTACGTATTTTTAAGAAGAAGGTACAACAAGCAGGTGTCCTTCAAGAGCTAAGAGAACGTACACATTACGTTAAGCCTAGTGAAAAACGTGCTAAAGCAAAAGCCGCAGGTATTGCCCGTTGGAAGAAAAAACAAAGGCAGAATCAAGACAAAGGTTATTAAGCAATGGCTATGAACGCGGAACCGTGGTTTCCTAGTGTTATTTGGAATGCCGATGTTCAAGGCATTGATAACCAAGCACTAAAAGAATATGCAATTAATCACGCACAGACTGACAAAGGCAGAGTTATTAGTAACTATGGTGGTTACCAAAGTAATGATGTTAAGTCAGGTCAGAACGCAGTACTTGATCAATTAGTACAACATATTAACGAAGCCGTTAACGAGATTGCAGAATCAGTAGGGTTACACCCTGTTACACTGTATAACGTGTGGATTAATATTAATCCTCCAGGAGCATATAATCACACACATCATCACCAAGATGCAGTGTTTAGCGGAGTATATTATATTGATGCACAAGAAGGTCACGGTAACATTAATTTTATGCGTAACGATGGTGCTGAATATCATTTACCAAGTACATTGATAAAGCAAGCACATCACTTTAATTCATCTAAGACAACTTACCCTGCAAAGACAGGAGCACTATATATTTTTCCAGGTTGGCTACATCACAGTGTTGATGGGAATACATTGTCAGAGAATAGGATTAGTATTTCATTTAATTGTGGAGCAAAATAAATGCGTATTGAAGAAGATATGAAGTTAGACTACAAGGATGTTCTATTACGTCCTAAACGTTCAACACTAGGAAGTCGTAAAGACGTAGACCTAGAACGTGGTTACACTTATCGTAACTACAAACCAGAATTTCCTGACAACGCAGAATACAGACACTGGCGCGGCACTCCTATTATGGCTGCAAATATGGATGGTGTTGGCACATTTGAAATGGCCGATGCACTTGCTAAACAAAACATTATGACTTGTCTTGTTAAGACTTACAGTGTAGAAGAACTAGTTGAATTTTTTGATACTGATGATTACCTACGTACAAACTATGTAGCAATGAGCATTGGCATTACAGATAAAGATATGGACAAGTTTCGTGAAGTATATAAACTAGCAGACGGTAATTTAAAATACGTTTGCATTGATGTTGCTAATGGATACAGCAACAGGTTTAGAGACTTTGTTGCAGACTTTAGAATGCTTTACCCGCACTTAGTCATCATTGCCGGTAACGTGGTAACAGGAGAGATGACAGAGGAGTTAATTTTAAGTGGAGCTGATATTGTTAAAGTGGGCATTGGTCCCGGGTCTGTTTGCACTACTAGGATTCAAACTGGTGTGGGATATCCGCAACTATCTGCAGTCATCGAGTGCGCTGATGCAGCACACGGACTTGGTGGTCACATCATTGCTGACGGTGGGTGTACTTGCCCTGGAGATATCACTAAAGCCTTTGCAGGTGGAGCAGATTTTGTTATGCTTGGTGGTATGCTTGCTGGGCACGATGAAGGCGGCGGCGAAGTAATTACCAAGTACTATCAAACAAATGAATTAATACGTGAAGACGTTGGCGACCAAACAAAAGAAACACGTCACGTTGAACAAAAACAGTTTGTACAATTCTACGGAATGAGTAGTGAAAGTGCAAACGACAAACATTTTGGTGGATTGAAAAACTATCGTTCATCAGAAGGACGCACAGTGTTAGTGCCTTACAGAGGAGCAATTGCTCGTACTGTACAGGACATACTAGGCGGTGTGCGTAGTGCTTGCACATATGCAGGTGCTAAACGCTTAAAGCATTTAATGCGCTGTACAACGTTTGTACGCTGTACACAGACCCACAACGGAGTATATGAAAACTCCACAATCGGAAAATAAACTATGAATATAAGAGCAATACAAGATAAAGTTATTTTAAAACTAGATGAGCCTGACACAGAAACAAGTGGCGGAATCATTATTGCAAATGCAGTTAACGAAGGCATTACCCAAGGTGAAGTCTTAGCTGTAGGCCCTGGCACATACAGCGATGACGCAAGGAAATTTGTTCCTACTACTGTTAAAGTAGGTGCCCAGGTATTAATTAATGCAGGTAGTGGTGCCAAGTTTACTCATCAAGATGTAGAGTATGTAACCATAGTCGAAAATGAGATTGTTGCGCAAGTGTCGCAATAAATATTGATAGACAAAGGAGACACAATGGATTATAGAGATGTAAGGTTTGGTGCTGAGAGCCACTCTAAACTAATGGTTGGAATTAATACAATCTCAAATGCAGTTAGAAGCACACTAGGCCCAAAAGGACGTAATGTAATTATTCAAAAGCCTTTTAAGTTACCTGTGGTAACTAAAGATGGTGTTAGTGTTGCTAGAGAAGTATTGCTAAAAGATCCTTTAGAAAACACAGGCGCCTTAATGGTATTTGAAGCAGCCAATAGAACTGCTGATTTAGCAGGTGACGGTACAACTACAGCAACAGTATTAACACAATCAATTGTTAATGAAGGTATGAAACTAGTCGCAGCCGGAATGAATCCTATGGATTTAAAAAGAGGCATTGACAATGCTACTGCTAAAGTAGTAGAGAAGTTAGTTGAGCTATCTTCAACTTGTTCTACACCAGAAGAAATTACGCAAGTAGCAACACTATCAGCTAACTCAGATGCGTCTATTGGTAGTAACATTGCCGAAGGATTACAAACTGTAGGTAGAGAAGGTGCTATTTCAATTGAAACAGCTAAAGGGCTTACTGACGAATTAGAAGTTGTAACTGGATTACAAATTGATCGTGGGTATATGAATGCTTACTTTTCTACTGATCACGAAGCACTTAAAACTGTATTAGAAGACTGCTATGTATTTTTATACGACAAAACAATTACAGACATTGCAGACTTAGTACCGTTACTAGACGAAGTTTCAAAAACACGTAAGCCTATTTTGTTTATTGCAGAAGACATTGAAGAAACTGCTATGCAAACGCTATTAATGAATCATCAAAACGGTTCGTTAAAATGTTGCCCAGTAACAGCACCTAGTTTTGCAGATCGTAGACTTCCTGCACTAGAAGACATTGCAACACTTACAGGCGGAACAGTATTTTCTAAAGAACTTAACAGAGACTTAGATACAGTTACACTAGACCAGTTAGGCAGTTGTGAACGAATTGAAGTTGATTCACTAACTACAACCTTTATTGGTGGTAGAGGTGATCCAGAAGTAATTGAAGAACGTGTAGCGGCAATTAGAAAACAGTTATCAACTGCTTCTAATGATTACAATGCTGACAAACTACGTAACCGTTTAGCTAAACTTACAGGCGGTGTTGCTGTTATTAAAGTAGGCGGCGCAACTGAAATAGAAATTAGCGAAAAGAAAGATCGATATGATGATGCATTAAATGCAACTAGAGCAGCCATTGGCGATGGTATTGTTGCTGGCGGTGGAGTAGCATTAATGAGAGCAAAGTCTGTATTAGAAGATTTTGTAGTAGATCACATTGATCAAACAGCAGGAGTTAAAATTTTAGCGAAAGCACTTGAGGCTCCTATTAGACAAATTGTAAGCAACGCAGGTGACTCGCCTGATGTTGTTGTTAACAAAATTCTCGAAGGTAGTGACAATTATGGTTATAATGCCGCTACTGGAGAATACGGTGATATGATGCAAATGGGCATTATTGATCCGGTTAAAGTCACTAAGACTGCATTGCAAAACGCGGCGAGTATTGCTGGATTGCTGATTACATCAGATTGTAGCATTACATACGTAGCACCGTTGGATGAAGGCAACAAGCCTTTTGATCCAGAAAGTGTTCACGCTCCGGATCCAATGGATTATTAGATGATAAATAAATGTGTACGCCGGAAGGGTACATAAATTAATCTTGCTTATTATAAGGAGAAAACTATGACAAGACTAACAACTCTAGACCTACCTAACTTCAACAGAGCCACTATTGGCTTTGATAGACTATTCGAACAAATGAATACACAGTTCGCAAATAGTCCAAATGGAAACGGGTATCCCCCATACAACATTGCACAAATCAACGAAGATGAGTTTATGATCTCATTAGCAGTTGCCGGCTTTGGTATGGACAATCTTTCAATTACAACAGACGGCGATCAGTTGAAAATTGAAGGTACCGCTCCTAAAGGAGATGACGAAGTCAAATATCTACACAAAGGTATTGCCGGACGTAATTTCCGTAGAGAGTTTACACTTGCTGACCACGTCAAGGTAGCTAACGCAAGCCTTGAACTAGGTATGCTAAATGTACATCTAGTACGTGAAGTGCCTGAAGCACTAAAGCCTAAAACAATTAAGATCAATGACGGTCTTACAATTGACGGCAACACTGGCAAGTAATTGTCTAGGGGGAGTGAAATACCTCCCCCAAATTTATAAAGGAGTAGATTTTAATGACTGAAACAGATATTGTAATTGATGAAAAAATTGATGAAATCGTCTTAGAACCGCCGAGGTATAAAGTTGTAATGTTAAATGACGAAACAACTCCTATGGAATGGGTAATCGAAGTATTAGTTTCAATATTCAAACATTCGGAAACAACTGCAAAAGAAATAACACTTGCCATTCATAACGAAGGAAGTGGCCTTGCAGGCATATATAGTTATGAGATTGCTGAACAACGCTCACTAGAAGCAGTTTCAGCAAGTAGGGAACGTGGATTTCCGTTGCAAATAAAGTTGGAGGAAGAATGAGCAATTTAAAAGATTTAACTAAAGAAGCACATACAAATGCAGAGCGTCAAGGCTTTGTAAAAGTATTAATGAGTGGAAAAATTAATCCACAGTTTTATGCAGCCTATCTATGGAACCAGCATAAGAAATATGATTTACTAGAAGCAATGGCAGCAGTCAACGGTATTTGGGCAGAGATTCCTTTTCCGATCCATCGTAAGATGAAGATTGAACAAGACTTCTTAGAGCTATGGGAAGACAAAGAAAACCCACCGCCAATTGTTCCTAGTACACACGAATACATTGACCATATGCGTCCTATTATGCACGACCGTGATAAAATTATGGCACACATTTATACACTACATATGGGCGACCTAAGTGGTGGACAAATGATTAGAAAGAAAGTTCCAGGCGAAGGACGTATGTATCAGTTTGAAGGCGATGTTGACGCAATCAAAGATGCAATTAGAAACGCTACCAACGATGAAATGGCAGACGAAGCAAAGTATGTATTTGAATCAGCGGCACAACTATTTAAAGAACTAATGGAGTTAGACATTGAGCACTATCTGGAACAAACTGATTGATTGCCAAGATGAAATTATTTCAATCTTCAACGAACAAGCTACAGAAATTAATGAACCGGGACTTGATTATTTTAACCGCCCCGATGGTGGTTGGATTAATCGCGTGTGGGCTAATGATAATGTACGAAGAGCTCATATTGATGTAGTTGATGCCCGTGAGTCTAAAGGCTTATGGATGATGCACGTATGTATTTTTCCAACACTAGATAACCCTGCGCCAATTTACGGCTTTGATGTTATTGCTGGTAAGAATAAAATGACAGGTGCCTTCCACGACTTTAGTGCAAGTGCTGATCCTCAACACGATATGATCAAAGGTTACTTTGAAAGCGTAGAACATTTTGTTCCTGAGAAACAACGCAAGCTACCTGAGTGGGCGACTAATATTTTTACAGAAAAAATGTTGGCAGCTAGTAATGTAAAGACTGAAGAAGAATCAGATGAAATCATACGCATTGCGATTGCTAACCTTAGAGCATACTTTGACGAAGTTGGCGCAAGTAAAGGCGAAGGTGATCGGACACTAGTAGCAGCATCACAAGATTACTATTGCCACAACCAGCAACAAAACCCGCATACTCCTAATGTTATGAAGAGTCTAGGACTTGACGAAGCTGATGTAGATCGATTCTGCACAGACATGTTGTTTCCTAAACTTGCATAAATACATAAACAGGAGTAGATTACATGCGTTTTAACGACTTTAAACTAGTAGAATCAAAAAGATTACTTGAAACGGCTAATGCTGGGCTCGAAGCTCAACATGCTATACACGATATTGAAGCTATTAGTGATGCTGTACCTACAATGGATCCACAGCTGAAAGCAAGCATTATATCTAACTTACAAAATCTTGCTTCAAAGGTTGGAGATTTTGTTGCTAAGAATATAAAGCAAACGCAACCTGCTCAACAACCACAACCACAAGCACAACCCAAACCAGACCCACGAGCAGAGCGATGGGCACAAGATAATACATGGTTCGGGCAAGATCAAACCATGACTTATGCTGCTTTTGGTATACATAAAAAATTAA
>FUIF01017997.1_pt1 | contig 11589 bp, 25 predicted proteins | sample 1003461 | NCBI WGS metagenome assembly FUIF01 (sample SAMEA80401918, study PRJEB19352) | marine metagenome
ATAACTCGGATTCGTTTAACTCGCTTGATTTCGGCTTCTGAGGGCTTGGAAGAAAATTTCAGAGTCGTATCGGTTCCCGCCAAAGTTGGGAGCCTCCCACTCAAGCGAGTCGTGGCCAAATGTTCCGTTAGTTGCTGCCAGTTCCACTCGATCTCGGAATTCAGGGCCATACAACGCTCCTATCTCGTCCGGCGTCATCCACCGGCTGATGAAGACCTCATTCCACGTCCGTGGGTCGTATTCCTGCGCCCCGGGGTCGAGAATGACGTCTGTTGGTTCGATGACTTCTTCGCGGATCTCGCCATCCAGGTTGTCGCTGAAATCCATGTAGTAGTAGATGTATCCGCGATCCTGAATGAGGCCGTCCATGAAGCACATCTTCTCTTTGTGCTCGGACTTGTTGTTGATCGCGATTTGCTTGAAAAGGAAACGCAGCGCGTTGGCTGTCTCCTGTTTCGCACCTTTGCCCATCGGCGAGAAGCTGATGTCCTGCCGGGACTTAATGTATTCGCCGAGGACCGCGTTCACGGTCGACAGAACGAGGTTAACGGTGTGGTAGGGGCGCTTCTGCGCGTCCAGTGTGTCTTTGGTGGCCTGTTCCCACTGATCGCCGTAGTAGTAGTCGTCGAACTGACGTACCTCTTCGACCCAGTCAAGGTGGCCGGCGTCGCGAGCGCGGGTATAGGCGACCCATTGCTGGTCGACTACGTCATCCTCTTCGATCGAGTTGTTGTGTGTAGCGGAAGCGTTGTTCGGCTCGAGATCGCCGCCAAATGCGTTTTTCGCTGTCATAGATTACGCCGACATAAATAAATAGGACGGGTTTGTGGCATTACTACGCTTATGCCACTGCAGCGAAAGATCTCGAAACGCAGCCTCTCCCCATGTTCCGAAGGCGGCGTTAAGTGCCCAAACTATAACACGGCAGTTATCCTGTGTGTAGCCCAGCTCCGAATTTACCCGATCTATGCTGGGAGTAAAAATATCCCGGGGGGCAGCTAAAAAATCAAATGGCATTCCGGACAGCTCGCATACACCCTCTAAGCGACTCTGTATCCAGTCTTTGGTGAGATCGAAGTCCATACCACGACTTCGTGCTCTGCCACGGCAAGAAGCCAATAACACGGAGGCGCGACCGGCGGGTGTAGCTCGCCTTAGCTTCGTAGCAGCGTTTCTGGCTTCTCTGTTCCGGCGGTAGTACCTAGATTGTCTGGTCATCATGCACCCATATGTGGTTTCTTGGAGGAACCGGTTGCCTTACCGACATACCCTGCAAGCTTTTGCTTCCAAGACTTGTTCATCTTCTGGGCCTTGGGGCGGCCCTCTCCGACGTACTGCTTGTTCGCGACGAGCTTGCCTATCCACGCAGCAGCGTCCACCCGATCGTCCTTCACACCGTTCGGGAATCGAAGCAGCTCATTCATGGCGTCATCGACCCACAGGGCGCCTTGAGGCCAAAGGACCTTGCCTAGCGACATCAATCCCTGAATGGTTCGTGCTCTCAGCTCTTTATCGGCCTTGCCCGGGGGCATTTCTTCGATATGAAGCTCAGGGAGGTTCTCAGCCAGCTGGCGCTCCTGAATATACGTATCGAGCGTAAGCGAAATCTGGCCTTTTTCCAACCCGAAGTACCTCGGGCGCCATATACGGTGGATCTCGAAGATCTTGTCGACGATTTCGCGCGCATCCCATCTGCCGCGGTATTCATCGAGGAAATAGAGGTTTCCGAACTCGTCTTTACCCACCACATAGAAGACGGTCCAGTCCGCGTGCTCTTTTTTCGAGATAGCGAGGTCGCCGGCGCAATAAATGTCCAGCCACTGCGGCGCAGTTTCATACATGCGGAAGTATTTCTTCTGGAAATAGGCTCCCTCCTCGACTTGCGGATTCTGTTGATAAAGTGCGGCCCAATCTCGCGGCGCCAGCGTGCGTTTAATCTTGCGGAGAGCCGGTAACGGGTACCGATCCTCATGGAGCGCCTCTCCGAACTTACGATACGGCTCATCGCACGTAGCGATCGCCGGGAAGTCAATACAGCGCCACTTATCGGCGTCATCCGGCCACTCACCGGTCTCTTGGGCCTCCTTCTCAGCCTCCCTCATCTGAGACAGGAGGTGCCCGGACAAGTCGTCGTCGTGCCAACGGGTCTGAATTACAAGAATTCCAGCACCAGGCGCAAGCCGAGTGTAGGCAGTAGATGAGTACCACGCTTTCGCAGCTTCTCGTACAGTCTCGGACTCAGCCTCTTCACGGTTTTTAACGGGGTCGTCGATGAGTAGGACATGCGCGCCGCGTCCCGTAATCGGGCCTCCCACACCGGCGGCCAAGATTCCGCCCCCAGTCCTTTCGTCGTTGTCATAGTCATACATGCTCCATCGTTCAATGGCCTCGTTCTTCTTGGTGACGCCCAAATTGCGCCCGAAAACGAGGTGATAGTCGTCGGATTTAACTAATTCCTGGATTTTACGGCTGAAATCCATCTGGAGCGACTGTGCGTAGCTCGTGTTAATGAACTCAAGGTGCGGCCAGCGTCCAAGTGCCCACGCGGGGGCATATTGAGACGCCAACATAGACTTACCGTGGCGTGGAGGCATGGTCAACATGAGCCGAGGGCCTTTTCGGCGATCACGTCCTCAAAAAACTGCATCAGCTCCGCGCAAATCCACTTATGGACCCCACCCGGCGAGATAATTCGGCTCATAGCGCTTGACGAAAGCCAATAAATGGCGTTTAGCGAGCTCCCGCCGGGCCAATTCCGCCTGCGCCTTCTCCTGTCGAGTCGCTTCACGCTTATCCTCGGCGCGCTTATTGCGTACTTTGGGCGGATCCCGGCGAATAATTTTGGACCTCTTGCGCGGGTTCTTGGCCCGACTGACTTTCAGCATGGCCTTCGCGTGCTGGTGCTCGCACTCAGTGCACTTACCGAGGTCTTCCCAGTGATCAGTCTCCTTCTGGCACGCTTGGCAATGCTTTTTGACTGTCTTCTCGGTCGTGTCCGTCATTTATGACTGTGTACTCGCCCTCAAGAGCGAGATCCTCCATGTCTGCGAGCTTAAGCAGCTCTTCCGTTTCCATACGCTCCAGTGAAACTGACCCTTGGTGCGTGTGTTTGTGCTCGACCTGCTTGGGCGCCGCCAGCCCGTGCAAGTTAATCAACTCCTTGACCGCTTGAATCTGCTCAGCAGCCGTCGCAGCGTTACGGTAGGCCTCAATGAGCATGTCATGCGCCTCCCGGCGGCCGAAGCCAATCTCTTCCGAGAGGTCCTGCATAGCCGCCACCATGGCAGCCTGTACGTCCGGCAGCTTATCGACCTTAGTCGCGTTGTGTTTCGGGTTAGCATAACCCGCTGCTGCTGCAGCTGCGACCTGAGTAAGCCCGTCGAGCCGGCCTTGGACGTAAATGCGCTGTTGAGCAGTGAGCTTAGTTAACGATGATGTCAGATTTTTGCTCACTGGCCTCTGCCTGCTGCGAATAATCGAACAACTCATTCACCTTAGACATAACCTCGGCCATAATTGCTGATGCCATCTGATGTTCTCCGCGAATAAGCAGTAGCATGCGCGTGTCGTCGCTCTGCTGCTTAATAGTGACTGGCACAACCTGGCAGCCACCTTCAGCACTTGCGTCATAATAGTCGAACAGGTCCGTTATGCTCGATTCCGGTGTGAGCTTATTCATTTTTTTCTCCTGGCAGGCGCCGCGGGCGTGCCTACAGACGTAACGCACGCGTGCACCAAAAACCTATTGCCGCCGTAAACAACCGAATACTCTATGTCGATGGGTTGACTATCAAGCAACTCAAGAAACGAAATCTGGAGCCACTCTTCAACCGTGACGTCGCCAAAGCGACCTTCGAGCAGTGCCGTTCGAAGGCGCTCGGACGGTTCACTCATCGATGTCAAATCTGGCATATATTTCCTTAAGGGTGTCCTGCACCGCGGAACGCCCATAGTAATCCATCTGCTTAATAGTGTGAAGCCGGTGACAACTTACACACAGCACCCGGCATTTACGGATCTCGGCCTGCAGCGTCTTGTTAGACCACGCCAGATTGCGCAGCAAGGTACTCACGTTGTGCTTCTTTTTCGCAGGATCACGGTGATCAAACTCAAGCAGACGCGGATCACGCTCGCCGCAGTTCTCACACCCCTGCTCCGCGAGATACAACAGTGACTGAATGCGCGTGCGGTCACGCTGTTGGCGCTTACGCTCAGCAGCCGGCACGGGGTTACCGGTACGACGGCCGGACATAGTCCATTTAGTTTTGCGATCCGCCCCGAAGTCCTCGTTGTTAGCCGCTGGCTGATACGTGCAGTACTTACAGGCCGATGTATATTTACGCGGGTCAGTCGCTTTAATGCGGTGGATGACCCCGTCAATTTCTTCAAACAGATCCCTATAAAGCCGATGAAAGTTATCAAGCGTCTTCTTTTCCCCACACTTAGAGCAGACCTTGGACGCGGACTGACGTCGCGCCTCAAAGCGAGCCGAACCCGTTGCGTTAGGATCAGGCCCTTTATAAGACCCAGCCACAGTGGGCTACTTTCGCGCTGGCCCGCCGCCCACCCGCTGGTAGGTGAGCGCCTCCGACGCGTCGCGCCGAATCTGCGCGGCCGGGGAGTACTCCTGCCACATCTCGAGGAACGCCTCAATGGGCGCCTTGGTGGCATCGAACGCCACGTACATAACGCGCTTGTCGCCACGCATGCGCACCGGCCATATCTGGTAGAGCCAGTCGTTGTCTCCTTTCAGCACCGTGTGGTCTTCCGGCACGATGCGCACGTTGCCGGCCTCGGGTCCACCAACGAAGAGAACTTTATTACCCGTCTTCATACCGGTAATCCCAGCAGAGAGGCTGTCTTGTCGCTGATCTCAACGAACCCCTCACTAAGTAACTTAGTCACTAAGCTATCAGTGACTAAGTCCTCGACGTAGTACGTCCATGACCCTGCTCCGTACTCCGCTATGTAAAGACGCGCACCCTGCGTCGGGTTGAACGATGGTGCCCAATAGAAAACTTTCATTTCGCTTCCTCCGCTCTTTCCAGAGCATATATTCGCTTGACAGCAAGATCCCAGGCACAGTCAGACGAGTGGCTCGCATTAACCGAGCCGCCGCAGCGACATACAATAACGCCGAGTCGTATGGCCTGTCTCAGGCGTTGAGATTCGCTCATTTCTTCACCTTCGATCCTGTCGGTTGCTCCGCAACCGTCAGTCTGCGTGTCTCGCACCGCAGCGTGAACACGATATTCGGATTACGCTCCAGTTTAGGCGCCAGCCGTTCAATAGCCGCCGAGCAGTCACTTACCGGCGCCTCGTGCACAGTCATGCTGAGATGTGGTGGGTAGCTCCACGCGATGACCAAGTAGGTTATCAGCTCAGTCTTCATTCCTCGCCCTCCATATAGGCACCTTCGATGTCCCACCCTCCGCGTTCTTCGTTCCACTCGATGTCCGAGACAAAGAAACTCGTGTACTGGGGATATCCGTTCCTGAGCACGTACTCATTAAGCGCGGCAGCGAGCAGGATGCGTACATCTTCGTCACTTAGTGACAAAGTGACTGAGTCACTAGGTAACACGGTGCTCATTCTACGATCCTCCAGTCCTCAGCGAAAAGATCTTCGTTACTCGGTGACCAAGTACCGACTGAGCCGTCCCAGTTACGCTTGTCGATGCGCGGCCGGTAGTTGATGGGGACACGGTCCACTTCGAAGGTGCTGCCCTGTACGAGGAAAAGGGACTCATTCAGGCCGGCCCAGTCCTCGCGTGCTACACGCTGGCCGGCCTTGAGTGCGGTAAGTGCTGTTTGGAAGTCCACAGTCTACTCCTATAGTGGTTTGTTGTGACTGAGACATTACTACGGGGGCTGTGAAAAGTCCAGGTAAAAATTTTCTGAAAAATATATCGGATTCGGTATATCGCGCCAAATCCTGCGTATTGCGCCTCTATATAAGCGTTTTTGCGCCAAAAAAGTCTCAGACAGGTAGTAAGGAGGGTACTAAGTCACCTCGTCACGAAGTCACCGGGTGACTAAAACCGAAGTGACTTCGTTACTCAGTCGAACGGTCGCAAGTTCAAGGAACCTTCCTACCCTGACAGTTTCATTGATGCAGTGACTGAGTCACTCGGTGACTGAGTGACTAAGTGACCTAGTGACTGAGTGACTCAGTGGTGTAGTGACTAAGTACGTAGAAAAAAATCATACCTCGTAGTTACATGTATTTGGATTGCCTTACGGCAATCGTGCTTAGGGATTAGTAACACTCATGAAGGAGAACGACATGACTACTGCAACACAATTGGACATGCTACACAACGCAGAGAAAGCGCAGTGGAAACTGCCAAGCAAACCGAAAATTGTACCCACGAAGCAGAAGGGGGTGTATTGCATACTCTGCCGTAATACAAATGCATACCTCAAGCACCATGGTGGCTTCGCCTCACCAGCAGTGATCAGCAACGTGTGCCGCGCTCTCAACATCAACACACTCAACCACAACAACATCGACTTCGCTTGCGGTAACAACACCAAGCGTTGGTACGTAAAATTCAGCTAAGGAGAATAACATGTACGCACTCACCGAATGTGAAACCCTTGCCTGCTACACCATCGGCTTCTTCCCTTCCGTGGAAGCCGCAGAACGTCACGCACGTATACATCGCATCAACAGTTACTCAATTTGGTGGACACCGAAACCACGTCGATAAATGACTAAGTGATCCGGGGCTTACGCCCCGGGTGCTTAATTTGTAATGACACTTAGGAGACAACAATGGACATGATCACTCAAGGCTTCATCGCCGCTGCAACTGCAATCTATCTACTCAGCTACATCGGATTTCGCCGTGTTTTCGCGTTTGCATTCTTAGCTGACATTATCATCACTGGGGCATTCATCTTGATGTTCTCCGGTTCTTACGCCGGCATGATGACTGGCGTCATCGCTGGTCTCCTCGTCAGTTTCTTCATCCGCGCTGGCCGTAAGTTCTTGGGCACTGAGCACGTTCGCCTGGTCCGTGGCTACGGCCGCATACTCCCCAACATTGTCTGGGTAAGGAGCAAGTAATGAACTTCCGCGTAACCATGCAATATTTACCGGGGCGTACTAGCACACCGACCACTACACTCATTCGTATTTATCGTCGTGCTTTCAATTACACCTTAATGAAAGCACTATCCGTTGTCAGAGCACACCATCCAAAACCGAGAGTGACTGATTTGATCGAGCTCACAGTCGGAGAACGTGGTTTGGGTCGATTGTGCTGGCTCGAACACCAAAAAGAACACATCTCTGTTCACGCTGTAAAGGAAATAAAACCATGATCTCTACACTTATCGCTATCATCAACTTCGTTCTTATCACCGCTGCAATACTCGGCGTATGGATACTTGGCTGGCTCATGGTCGAGATGCTCATATGTACCTACATTGGAGGATACACCCATGACTGATACAACCAAACGTCTCGTCATCACCCACAGCTACTACCACGTCGTCCGTCTTTCTGACGGCAAAGTAATGGGTACATTCAATCGTGAACGTGACGCTGAAGAGCTGCATCACGAGTTGCTGATCCACTCTACTGGCTGCGTCATCGAACGCTCATACACGTACCACTATTTGGAGGGCTCAGCATGATCCCTGACACAATCGAAACGGTCATCATCTTCATTCTGACGTTAGCCGTTTGCTTAACTTGGGTCTTCGAAGGAGATGATGATGAAAACTCATAGAATAATTGTTACTTGCGCCATAATCTTGTGCTGCACCGGATGTGTAACCAGCTACAAACACATTTCTGATCCTCGTGTAGCCAACGATGGCTACGACTGGTTATGTGTTGGAGCTGAATACAAGAAGGCAAACTTTACTGCCCGCGTCGATGGCTGCAATGGCATCGGCACAACAACAGGTCAGCAGACTATACATGCGACACTAGAATGGAGACCAAAATGAAACGTGTAAACAATCGACTCTACAACATAACCACCTACGGGTGCTTAATGCTGTTCTTGCTATTTCTTTTTCTCAGTTCCGATTGGGTTCGGGCTACACCTGTCGAAAACAAAGCAACGAGTCCTGTTGCTGCCGCGCAGCAGCTTGCTGCTAACTGCGTAGGTATACACGTTGCTATCGCGAAAGTTGTAGAAGAAGGCAACCCATTATATGCGCAAGCAGTAGACGAAGGTGGTTGGTGGATGGGATTCCTGATCGCTTGGGTTGGCAACCACACGATCGCCGAAGACTTAGCACGCACACAAACTCACAAGTACCTTTACTGGTACCACGCAAAAATCACCTCATTCGACGAGTTGATGGATGCTGCGCAGGTATGCTGGGAGTCAAAAGAAGATTTCGATAGTGGTGAGTGACTGGGCTTACGCCCAGTTTGCTCATATCGGGGTGAGAGTCGACAAGCAGGAGATAATAATATGACTCTAAAAACTGTGTCAGTGGATTCTGGCACAAATAAGCAGAAGCACGCGAGACGCGCAGAGATGGAGCGATTCAGACCGTCGACAGACGATCCCCTGAACATCCTGATTCGGCTCGAGGAGCGTGCCTACGTACTCTTCAATTGCGGCGAGTACGATGATCCAGCAGTGGATCGACAACTTGTAAACAACTACATTGACAGACGAATAGGAGATAACCGCAATGTTCAACGAAAACAGTCAGCAACCCGAAATGCCTGCAGGACACAACGAGATTCCCGAAGCACCGGTGCAGCCAATGGCTGCCGGCACACCGGACGAGCCAAGCGTTACTGCGAGTGCGGCAACCCCGGCACTCCAGTGGTGGGACGCGATGAAATACGAGTGGCGCCGAAGCTCAAGAGGTGGATACCATCTCGCACCGCAAAAAGTGTACGTTGACGACGTAATGGATCGTGCCGATCACTACATCACCGCTGCATCTAAGAAGTTCATGGCTGAAGACAGCCAAGACTTAGATCTGGTAACTGACGAACTCGCGGCTGCACGTGAAATCATGCAGAGCCGTGCTGCATTCGACAGCTCCGGTGTGGAAACACAGGCGTTCCTCCGCGAATACCTCAACCGTGCAGTTATCGCTCGCAAGGTATGTGGCACCAACGCTGTCTCCGCTGAACACCGCGTGCTCAACGAGTTGGCACGCGGCGAGAACGGCGACGTGCAGGGCATGAAGGATGACCCGAAGGGTTTCTACGCGTCCGACGTTGAAAAACGTGAACGCTGGGCATTCAAAGCGTGCTACTACGAGTACCTGTGCGTACAACTCGCGGATGATGACATCATCCCGACTTCGCCGGATGCTTTCGCTCAAGAGCTCAGCAAGCGAATCAGCCGTTCCATCTACGATGACGCCGTTGATCGCGGCAATCGCATCAAGCGACCGGTGAACCCTACTGCAACCGGCAACAACAAGCAACTCACCAAAGACGAGATCCTCGCCCTCACGGCGTAATTTCGCACCATTGGGGATCAGGCCACGTGCCTGGTCCCCTTTTTTGATATACCAAGTATCATACATCACCGCACGAGGTATACGTGGACAATTTATTCATCGACTACGAATCATTCTGGGACGTGGGCTATAGCCTACGATCAGCCAAAATGAACATGACCGACTACATCCATCATGATCAGTTTGCTGTGCATGGTGCCAGCGTAGCCATTAACACTGAAAGTCCATACTGGTTACTTGATCATGAGCTGAGAGCATTCTTCGACGACCTAGCCTTTACCAATGCAAAAGTGCGACTCGTCGGGCACCACACACTGTTCGACGGCTACATTACCAAGCATACCTATAACTACGAGGCAAAAGAATATTTCTGCACGATGGGCATGATCGAAGCGCTGTTTCAAGGAGCCGTGGGCAGAGGACTCGACGAGGCCATGACTACTCTGCTGCGCTGGCAACAAGGCAAAACCGATATCCTGACTCGTACAAAAAGCAAATATTGGCATGAAATGAGCGATGTAGAACAGCGAGAAATGATCAAGTACGCCAACGACGACTTACGCGCTACACAAGAGCTGTTCCATCGATACAGCGGATACTTGCCACAGGACGAATGGTCAATCATGAGCACGCTGCTTGAAATGTTCTGTCAGCCGCGTTTGCAGTTCGATCGCGAGCTATTAAACCACGCGTTGTCAAGTGCGCAAAACGATCGCGATTCACGAATAGAGAACGCACTGCTTCTCTTCAATTGCACCGAAGATGACCTCAAAGCCAACATCAAATTCGCAGAAATGGTGGCATCCACCGGTATTGAGGTGCCGATGAAAGAGTCGCCGAGTGTAGCGGGCAAGATGATTCCTGCGTTCGCCAAGACTGATCAGGGATTTCAAGACATGCTCGAGTCTGAGGATCCACGAGTCAAAGCTCTGGCCGAAGGCCGAGTTGCTGTCAAAAGCACGCAAGGCATAACACGAGCCAAACGCTTCCTTGATCTCGACAAGAAAGTCGGTTACCTGCCCGCTGCATACAACTATTATCGAGCACACACAGGGAGACCATCAGGTGGTAATAAGATCAACGTCGCCAACCTCAAGCGCGGATCGGATCTTCGCCGAGGCATTGTGGCGCCGAAAGGTTACGTCATCGCCGTTGCCGATAGCTCTCAGATTGAGGCCAGAGACAACGGTTATCTGTCGGGACAGTCTGATCTCATGGATCTGTTCCGAGAACGGCGAGATCCATATAACGACATGGCGTCGACTATATTTGGACGGGAGATCAATCGAAAACTCGACTCTGACTACATGGAAGGATTTATCGGAAAGACTGCCGTGCTCGGCCTTGGATACCAAATGGGCGGCCCGAAGTTTAAGCTCACGGTGGAAACGAATGCGAAAGTCCAACTCGGCATTGACCTCGACTACCCACTGGATGAAGCGTACAACGTAGTCAACATCTACCGTGCCAAGAACTACAAGATCAAAGAAATGTGGAGCCGCTGCCAAGAATGGCTATTCGCGATGGTCGCCGGTGGTGAAGACTTTGAATACGACTATGGCGACGGGTCATTCCTTATTTCTCCCACCGGGAACAAGATCTGGTTTCCCAACGGCACATACCTATACTACCCCGCCCTGGAATGGAACGGCGATTCATTCACATACGCTGTCAAGCTCGGCAGCAAATACGTACGAAGGTACATCTATGGCGGAAAGCTAGTCGAGAACATTGTCCAGAAACACAGCCGAGACATCGTGTCTTGGCAAATGCTTCAGATCGCCAAACGATATCGTGTGGTACTCCACACATACGATGAGAACTCTTGCCTCGTACCAGAGAGTGAGGCTGACGAGGGGACACAGTGGATCGTCGACCAAATGAAACGTACGCCTGATTGGGCAGCCAGTCTCCCGCTGGATGCTGAAGGTGATTGGGCGAAGGAGTATTCGAAATGAACGAACCTATGGAGTGTCCGAACTGCAGCGAAATTAAACTCGAACGTTGCGATAACGGCATGTACAAATGCGATAACTGTCACTGCGAGGTGCAGTTCACCGGTAACTATGAGAAAGACGATGGACAGTAAATTCAACTGGTTTCAGGGATTCATAACTGGTGTGGTAATCGCCACATG
>FUIF01003915.1_pt1 | contig 11584 bp, 10 predicted proteins | sample 1003461 | NCBI WGS metagenome assembly FUIF01 (sample SAMEA80401918, study PRJEB19352) | marine metagenome
CCACCAGTCACTTCCAGCTCAAAACCAGAACCACTGCCGCCAAGGTTAGAAGCAGAAGCAGACAGGATATCACCAATCTGATACTCTTCTAGTGTGGAAGCACTTGTAACAGTACAAGCAGTCACAGCACCACCAGCAACAGTAATATCAGCCTGCAAACCAGAACCAGTAGTACCACCAGTTAGGGGTACGTTAGTGTAGTTAGCGTCTGCATATCCAGAACCAGCAGTTTTAATAGACGTGCTGATGTCAGCGTTAATGTCATTAATAGCAGCTTTAATAGTCAGCTTAGGACCACTAATGCGGTGACCAGTTTTACTGTCATCACCACCGGTAGCATCAACATAGATAACCTTATCCTGAGTACGGAAGGAGCCGCCAGACGCAACATCTAGCCAGGCACTACCACTCCAGATTTTAAGAGTTTGGTTATCATCATTCTGCAACCAGGTTTTACCAGTCTGCCAAGCAGTGCCTGTAGGAGTAGTCGTTTGTACAATCGTATCGAAACGACGTGCAGCTGCAGCACCGGTAAAGATGTTGCTATCAGCTGGTGCTGGAGAACCTGCGTTTTGCTCAGCATAAGTAATTTTGTCGTCGTCTTTAATCTTATCAAGATCAACAGAATTATTAGACAATCCAACAGTAATAGTACCATCACCGTCATTGGTGATAGATACACCATCAGATCCTGCAATATCACCAGTAATAGCAGCATCGATCATGTCATCGATCTTAGCTGTAGTGGCGATAGTAATATCGTTGTTTGGATTACTTTCCGAAGAAGTAATGATGTCAGCTGGCTTAATACGATCCAGGTCAACGGATCCTTGGGCAATACCAAGTGTTACCTGACCGCCAGTTGCAGACTTTTGCAGACCAGTGCTGTCAACCAGAACGTCAGTTTCAACTACATGATCGACGTAGTTTTTAACAGCGCCTGTAGTAGGCAGTGCTACGTCGTCATCAGGAATTGCATTGTTATCAGTAGCAAGCTCAGCCTTAGTATAGGTTTCAGTTGCTTCATCCTGGAACCGTGCATCCATTGCAGCGGTAGTAGCAATTTTAGTATCATTGCTAACCCAGGTGTCAGTAGAGTAAACAGTCTCGTCGAAGTTATTCCAATAATAGTCTTTTAGATATTGATCGACAGCATCAGTAACACCCTGACAATTAGATTCCTGAATAGCATAACGAACTTGTTCAAAGTTCTTATTCAGATCATCAGAGCGAATAGCTGAACCAGGGTTAAACAAAGCCCGGATGTCATCAACCTTAGTGATCCTGCGGATCTTAACGTTGTCAACAGTAGCTCGCCTGGTTCAGTTGGGGCAGAAGGAGACGGTGGCGCAGTACCGGTAAACTCTACAATAGTAGGGTTAGCATCAGTAACACGCCAAGGGTAGGTGGAATCAGTCGTGAGCTTTTCGTCGTATTCTTTTGTTGTTACGTTCCAGAAATAAACGTGAATCTCAGATTTAAAAATGTACGGGAAATCAAAAGAGAATTGTGTCTTTGACCCGTTACCGGCTTGAATTGTTTGTACGTCAGAGCACGACATAATTAGTTAATTACCTACGAATGTTTAGTGGTTCTTCAAGACCAAGAGTTTGTGCCCGATCTTGTTCCTGTTGTTCATAACGAGACGTAAGAAGACGTTGTTGATATTCAGGATTCAACCGTCGATAAGCCTCTTGCTCGGCAAACTTTTGTGCCATCCGAAGACGACCGTGGATGTTATGCCATTTTTTAATATCAGCTTCATTACCGGATTGACGAAGCTTTTCAAAAGATTCTAGGGATTCCCAATCCTTAACACTCTTCATAACCTGCTGAATACCACGTTGGAAGTGACCATCCTCACCCATCAACCTAAACAATTCAGATTGAATTTCAGGAGGTACTTTGACACCATCCTTAGTTTTAAAGGTAGTACTTACGTCATATTCAATATGATGCAAGAATGCTTCTTCAGGGCTTTGTCCATCATGGATAGGGATAGCAGTGTATGCATTCCATGCACGTTGCATGAATCCATAGCTGTTTGCTTTCTTACCGCTGACAGGGCTGTAAATAACAGGGGCAGCTGTGGTACCAAGGATACCCTCAGCAAAACGGTTACGGTTACCCATATAGGCAAACATATCATTTTCTACAATACGTAGACCATCGGTAAATACTTTACTCCATTCACCGCGTTGACCAGCCAAAGGACCAAGACCATTAATAAATCCAGCACTCCATCTGTTTATAGCACCTTCATTACCGCTAAGCATCTCAAGCATTGGGCGAACAGTAGACAGACCAGTGTTGTCAGTAATAGAAGCACTCAACACAAAACCAAGTTTAGGACCAAAATCTTCTAGACCTGGTGCACCAAGTGTATCGAAGTTATCGATAACATTAACAGTAGCTGCCATCCAGTCAGCAATAGGACCAAGGAAGTTGTAAGAATAATACTTACCATCTAGTCCTTTAATACTACGGGGTTTCCAGTTACTATTCCTAACACGTGAGGCTTGTGTTTCCTTGTCGTAGTGACCATCACCAGTAATACGATCATCTTGGAAGAAAGACCAGACACCAGCAACAGCTGCTGTACCTAGAGCTTTACGACCCATAGCTTCGTATTTAAGGTCAGTCACACGATTAGCTTTAGCCAGGGCTGACATGTTTTCAATGTCAATACCACGAGTAGTCAAGATGTGATCAATAAACTCTTCGTTACCTAGCAGCTGTTTAAGAGGTGTAAACGCTAGCTCATTGTAATCTTTTTGGAAAGGTGCAAATGGAGCATATTTACCAAACATAGTAATGCGGTTAGCGCCAGTGGTGGGGAACATTAGGAAGGGTTTCATGAAAGACACATGCTTTGCAAACTCATCTATGTTCTTAACCAACGGTGAGTCAAGGTTCAAAGCAAGTTCGTTGTTAGTCCAGCGAGCTGCTTCATCCTTAATCAAACCATTCTTATCAAACATCTTTTTGTAATGCTTTTCTACCACAGGAGCCAAGGCTTTCCTGGTAAGAGGAGTGCCTGCATCAACAGCTTCTTCCATAGCTCTAAAATAAGCTTCAGAGTGAGCGGTCATAGCACCAGTAAATCCGTCAGTTGTGATCAAACCATTAGGTCCAAATCGAACAACAGGGTCTTTTGAGAAAGCAAGTTGTGATTCCATCTGCTGTACAATGTAGCTCAAACCCCAATTACCTTCAGCTTCACGACTTTTGGCAACTTCTCTAAGAAGATCCATGTCGTTTTCTTGCTTAAGCAAAAGGTCTCTACGAGTTACAGGTGCAATGTCATCTACATTTTTAGAAGCTTTACCGTAGATCTGACCCATGTAGTTATACGCCCGCCTCATTGAGTCGTTCATAGCACCATATGCAAGGTAACCTCTTTGCAGAGATTTAAAATCACCATGCATCATAGCACCAAGGAAATGCGTAGTAGGCTTAGAAATAAGACCACCCATACCACCAATAACTGCTTGCATTGGTGTCTTAAATGCAGACAAGTAGGAAGCGTAGATGTTAGACCACATACCAGTCAGTAGTTTGTTATCTACTTCAGGGTTAGGATCAAGGATAGCTTTACCAAGGTTAATGGATTTATCAAAGATAAACTGGTTAAGCTCTTTAATAGTGCTAACCTTACCTATCAGTCATCTCATTAAGCCATCAAGAACTGCTTCATCAGCTGAGGTTTTACTTCAGCAATAGAAGCCAAGGTCTTGCCAAATTTTTCAGATTTGTCAAAAAGAGTTTTACTCAGTTGGCTAGCACCACTGATAGTTTCTTCATTGTAACCAGTGATGTTTTTAAAACCGTTCCGTGCCAGTGTAATCAGATCAAGCTTCCGGGTTTTGTAATAATCAGCAGAGCCAGACAACTGTACAAGATACTTCATCAGGTCAATGACCTTTTCTTGAGCAACCTCAACAGCAGCAGTACCTTCCATTAGGCGAGCACCTTCTGCCAAATCGGAAACACGTCCAGACAAAGAACCGGCAAGCAGAGAATGAGCACGGGTAACATCCATAGATGTAATATCATCACCAAAACCACGGATAGCTTTCGAGATAATACCAAACCCTTCTTCGCTCAACACTTCTTTGCCAGTATCATCCTGACTAATAAACGGTCGAATAATACGGTCAACGTCGCCACGACTCATACGTGGATCAAACAGGTCAGCTGTAATGTTAAGAGTGTCATCGATCTGGTCATCCAGGCTGATCTTCCAGCCCTTACCTTCCATACCAATATCACCAGCTTCATTAAGCTGCCGTGCAAGACCAAGTACAACATCGTCAACATTACCTTCGCCACTCAGTCCATACTTAATAGCAGGCTCAGAAATGACACTACCAATACGACCGTCTACACTATCTAGGTTTCGAGTAATACGAGATTGATCGACACTAGCACCAACGATGCCAAAGTCATCTACAGTACGAACACCAGTTTCGGTGTAGTCGTACATATCATGTACACCTTTCATAGGCTGATCGATTTGAGGTGACTTGTACATATTGTACTGACCAACCTCATCCAAAGCCTCGTCCAGGCGAACCATGCCAAGCTCAACGGATTCTTCTACAGTATTAGCAACAGCTGGTTTGTTAGTTTCAAGCCACTTACGTGCAGCTTTAGAGTTACCTACCAAGCGGTTTGTTTGAACCTGTGCACCAACTTCACCAAGCATGGCGGCTCCCATCTTCCACATGGATCCTGCCAGGACTTGTACAGTACCTAGACCAATATCTTGGAAGAGGTTTTTACGACGTTTGTCATCAGGAGAATCACCGTCTAGCGTAGCAAGAGAGTCAGGGATAAAATCATATTGAGGAGGAAGTGCCTTCTTAGCCATGCCAAGTAGGTTATCACCTTCTTCATACTGTTCGCTAATTGAACCAACAGCAAGACTACCGCCAACCTCAGCTGCCCGGTCACCCAGGAAACGCATGAAAGGTGTGTTACCAATAGTCCAACCTGCACGGGCTTTACCTGCTGCAGTCAGTGCTTTAATACCTTTAGTAGCAATACCAGTAGGTAAAAGGAGCGCAGCAAGGTCTCTTCCTGTTTGAGCTATTTCATTTTCGTATTTAGGACGCTTAGGAATGTCTGTCCTAAATACAAAGTTTACAAGGTCTGTACCAAAATCAAGAACAGAATCCACTGCAATCCTGTCAAACTCACCACCTGTTTTTCTCATGGCGTCTAGATCGACACCACCGTCTTCAGTCCGAAACGGACTTGCCCCTTCCGTAGTAGGAGCTGGGGGTTCCTCTGGCGTTTGTGTGACTTCCGTAGAAGCGGGTAGTTGTGTCTGAGTTACTGCTTGAGCTTCGTTTGCAACTGCTTGATTAGCAGCTTCTTCTGTCAACTCAAGCTCTCCCTCATCTACCCTAAACGACTCTAGGGGATCATATTCCATAATTTAGTTTCTAAGAATCAATGGATGTTGTAGTATAGCTGGATCACCGCTATACTTGTAAAGTGCACCGGCAAACTTTTTACCGTGGTTAATCATTTCATTAACAACTCGTTCCCACTCTTTTAAATCTGCTTCAGTTTTAACCCAATCAGGAGTTTCGCCAGCTGACCACATGTTATAAGTACCAGGACCACCGTTGTATGCCATAGCAGCGACGATAGGGTCGTTATTATACTGCTGTTTCAAGCTAGCATAATACGCAGTACCGTAGGCGATGTTAGCCTCAACACTAGGGTTTCCGCCATGTTGAGCATAGAACTCAGGATGAGCAGATCTGTTAATCATCATCGGACCTTCTGAAGTACCGTTGTAGCTAACAGACATCCCTTTGTCATTAAGGTTGGCGGTATTATGATTGCTTTCAATTTCACCCATTGCAGAGTTTTCGGCTGGTGAAATACCAGATTGTTCTGCACTAGATCGGTAGATCTCACGAAGAGTTGCAGGAACCAAGCCTTCATTCCAACCAGTACCGATAGCTGCTGTACCCATGCCGTGACCAACGTTATCACGATTTACACTGCGGAATCTCGATATCAAAGCTTGAGCTTTGGGTGAGTAGTTACCAGTAATCTGCAAAGACGGCGGGGGTTTGATTTCAGGTTTACCTTTCACATCGGCAATCTTCTGCATGATCTCCATAGGAGATGCCTTTAATTTTTCAGCAAGCATCTCAACCCGTGCCGGGAATGCATACCCAGGACGAGCCATATCAGCAATGTTTTTGTCAAAGGCGATATCAGTAAGAATCATGTTAGGGTCGGAGAAGACATCTTGCAGCTGACCAGCGGCAAGTTTCTTGCCAAATTCTGTATCTGCTTGATCAAGGGTATCAGCAATTTCTCTAGCTGTTTTTGTGTATAGTTGAGGGTATTCGTAAAAACCAGTGTTAGGGTTGTACCTACGATAGAAAGGTGAACTTTCATCGTTATGACCTTGTTCAATCAAACGACCAGCATTTGTCGCTGCATCATCGATTGATGCTCCATCTGCTACACCATTCCTTACAAGCTGTTCAAAGTTTTTTTGCAACCTTTGTGAATCGTTATAGCTGCTAACAGTTGATGCAGGGTACTGACCAAATGAATCTTTTTTAGAATTCAACTTACCAACAATTTCATGCATCGCTTTATAACGATCGTTGCGCATGAATGGATCTTGATCGTCAAGAGATTTCTGCAACTCGTTACCAAGTTTAGGATCAACCTCAAAGACCTTATCTACAAGATCTTGGTTCAGCATCTTGCGAGCTTGGAAGTCTTTAGCTGTAGTAATCAAACCAGAGTTGTAACCACCTTTACTAGCATCACCTGCACCCCTCAATTTACGGAGCCATTCAGGCATACCTTGTACATCATCTTTAAATGATTCGGCAGCTGCAGCAAGGTCTTCAGGCGAGTTGTTACCATCAACAACGATGTGACGATGCCAGGCTTTAGACTCTTCCTGATAATTTTGTCTATCAGTAGTAGCTTGACCTGTATTCCACTGCCTGCGTTTTTCTTCCCTAGCATTCATAATAGCTAGACCACGTGACTCGTTAGTACCAGGGTTTTTAGAATCTCCAGTATAGTAGGGTTTACCATCTTCACGTAAAGATGCAGACATCCATTGACCATCTGAAAGTATAAACTCACCCTTAGAATTCATAGCCGTAGCTTGCTTTTGAAACCACTCTTGAGCTTGAGCATGTGTACCAGAAGCAGCGTAGACTCTACGGTATGATGTAGACAATTCAATAGCAGTCGGGTTAACTGCAACAGCATTTGATGCTGCTTCTATAGTCTGTGCTCTATAGGCGTCTGTAGCCTTATCAGTAACACCTTGGATAAGAGTCCCATCAGCAGCGGCTTTAGCTTCAATAGCACCAGCTAACAATTCTGGTGAAAATCTATCTAAATTATGCTCTTTTTTAAATGCTTTCCAAGCTTCCCTTGCAGCTGCATCTGCAGCGGCTGGATCAGACAGTGCTTCTGGATTGTTTTCAGCAATATGCTTAGCTCTAAAAGATGGGTATTTAAGAGCAGTCAGTGCTTTAAAGTTTTTCTGAAGATAACGGACAGAACCAGTTACACCGTTAGCAAGTTTAGTTGAATATAATACTCAGGTACACCCATCTCTCGTAAGAGTTGTGTGTTCCCTACAATCTTTTCTATACCAATCTCTTCTTCATCTGTAACCGCATTTAACTTTACAGAAGCTGGATTAAACGGACCTTTTTCTTCAATATCAGTTTCAACCCGTTGCTCAACTTCTTCTTCTCTTTTTTTAAGAGCAGCATCTTGAGCTTTTTTAGCTGTCGCGCTGATGTTAACAATACTATCCATAAAGGCGTCCATAGCCTTAGTGCTTTGAGCAAGGTTGTATTGTTCAGCCTCAGCGTTATATCGTGATTGTTGGATCTCTGTTCTTATGTTTTGATCCTGGATTCTGTAATCTCGATCACGGACACCTTGATAGTAGGCGGCGTTGTCCTTCATGTCCTGAAGGCACGTTGGTCGTTCTCCCGAATGGATTCCTGACGTGCCCGCATACCTTCTAGAATGCGTTGATTTTCTTCACGCATCCTGCTAATGTTAGCATCGCTAACTTGAATTGGGGAGAACCCCCTGGCGCGTGCTGCGCCGGAAAACTTTCGTGCCATAGTTTAATTATTCAAAAGCACCAATAACGCTAGCAGCATTACTAATACCGCTAAGAAGTGGTGCAAGTGTACTTTGTCTTTGAACAGGTGGTACTGCCCCAGGCAGAACCTCAGCAGGTTCAATAAACGTACGTTCAGGACCAAGCTCAGGTTTAATAAGAGCAGGCAGTCGCTCAGGTTTAATCATAAGATTAGCCTTAGCTTGCATGTCAGCACCGTATTTCTGCAGTGCATTATCCATCAAACCACGTTGCAACTCTTCTGTACTGCTAACCAACGTAGCACGCAAGACAGCCAGATCTCTACCAGTTTGAGCATTAGCAGATTGCATAGCTTTACTTCTAGAAACACCAGCTTGTAGCATAGCTACTTGTCCTTGAGCTTGAAGCTGTTCTACTAACGTACCTTGCTTTTCAAATGCAGCAGCATCTAATGTTTCATTGTAAGCTGCCATTTGAGAATCTTTGGCAGATTGATATGCCATATTATTATAGACAAGCTGTTGCCCATAATTCTCTACAGACTTACCGTATTGCTTTACATCTTGCAGATAACGGAAGTCCTGCACATCTTGCTGATATTTATGATTCTTGAGTGCCATCTCATACTGGAACTCTCGTGCAGCATAGTAATCATTTTCTCTGCCTCGAACGTAGCCTGATTATACTCGTTAGTAATCTTGGCTTGTTCTTCGTTTAACTTTTTTTGTTCTTGGTATCGTTTTTTCAGCAAGCTTATTAGCTTTACTAGCAGAACGGGAGCCAAAAATACCACCAAGAATAGAAGCACCGGCTCCAATTGCAGCCCATGGCATAATTAAGCCCTCCTATAGAATCGTGGGGAATAGTTACCTTCCACATCATTGACACCAACGATACAGGGTATGGAAAATTACTTGTCACTTTTAATTCAAAATTAGTATTACGTTGATGGATAGGTAAGGTAAAGATCTGCTCGTTAACTACAGGATTTGTATCGCCTTGATAGACATCAGCCTCAATAGTGTGCTGTACATCTTTCCATTCATTAGAACCGGTTGGCTTCAGTTTAAACCGAATAGCACCAGTTCGACCGACAGACAATCTGACTTTACCAATAATTAAAGTTGCAGTATAATCAGCCCCAACACCTTGACGTTGGAAATAAAATTTAGGGAATGTGGCTTCTAAGTCATAACCATAACCCACTACGATACCGTCAGCATAATCAGTAAACTTACCTTTAACTTCAAAGTATCTGTAGCTAGTACCAGTCTCAATACGCTCAACAGCTTTAGCCCAGTAACCCTGATCAGAGTCTAGCTCAGCTGCAGTACCGTCATCAGCGGTAGGTACAGTAAGAAGCATCACAGCATCCTTACCGTCAATAGGTGTATAGGGCACGTAGATTTTGGTAATGTCATTTGTCTCGTCATACACCACAGGATTGACATTACCTGGATCTGGGCTGACAGGACGAGTTGCCATATCAAGAGGTACGTTACCTACATAACTAGAAGATGTAGAGACAATATCACCTGACGGCAATTCGTCCATCCTAATAGTACCTAGAGTATACTGATCCTCATGTTGAGATACAATCGTAACGTCATCGTTAAGGATTTCTGCTACCTGAATTGTACCAGGCAGTTCCCACTTAACCCAGCTTGGAATAGGTCTTCCCTGCCATTGTTATAGAACCTATACAGGTACATGCATGATGTGTCTCTATCGACAAGCATCACAACAGAGTTCTGGGGGCTGGTAGTTATAGTGTCAACCGTGTCAGGCAACCACTCAACAACTGCTTTACTAATGTCAACAACAATAGGAGTCTGTTCTACATCACGCAAAGCAAGTGTAAACACTTTGCTGTAACCAGATACTCTACTAACAAAAGCAGTAGTTGTACCGATATCTACAGGACGCATGTTCGGATCCATCTCATAGTTAGATAGAGAACGGATCAATGCAGACGTAGGAGTAAGCAGACTAGCGTCAGCTGCATATACCTGGAACTGCTGGCGTTCGCTGAACAGCACCAGACCCTGGGGTGAAGGTAGTACATCAAACAGTCTGACAGGACGTACGCTAGATACGTTAAGGTCAATAGGGTCAGTAGCAATCTGTGTCAGAGCTGACTTAGCAAAGAAGTTATAATTATCATTAGCAACACCAAAGATAACATTGTCCTCAGCTAGGACGCCAAATCTATTGCTAAAGAAAAACGTAGAAGAAATTTTTTTGCCAACAAATGAAGGCTTAGGGTTAGTATTGTCATCACCTACCAACCGGTCTTTATATGAAATAGGACCGAACGTAAATGTTGTAGCACCAGTGTTAGCCAACTCGTGAGGCATGGTGCTATCAGTTAGACCAGGTGAAGCATCTCGTGCTATAGTTTCCTGCCAGTGACCAGCTCCGCCGACGCCATCGTTTGCTACAAACTTGAGGAAGTAATCATCATCAGCACTATCGCTATTGAGGATCCTAATGACATGGTTGTGAAATGAGTCTACAGGAAGTTTAGCTACATCTGTAACGTCATCCTGAAAAGCTTCCAAGGCAGTGTTGTTTACACCACCAGTAGCTTCTACTTGGAACTCTTTGTAAGTAACACCAGAACCAGCTCAGCGCCAACTACAACAGCATCAGATTCAGTTGTCCGGCGAATCTGAATACTGTTACTGTAGGAATTAAGATACCACTTACCAGTAAACTCACTATCATTAGCACTCTGACGTGCCTCTAGAAGCGTCTTGACGGCTCCTAAAAGGTCATGGCTAGCATGTGTACCAGTTAGGAAGCTATTAAACGAAGCAGAGGCTTGTACGGTAGCTGTAGCGGTATGCTCTGTACCAGTAAGTGAGCCTTTAATAAATACCTTATGCTCATCACCATCGAGCAATGACAGCAACTTTATAGTACCCTGAGATTTAGAAACAAACGTACCGTCTGCTTCCATAGTAACGGTTACAGTCTTGTTAGTAATGATTGTAACGTCTTGGATACTACGAAAATGGTAGTCAGATTGTTGGGTTCCAGTCAGGTAACTACCACCAGTATTAGTGACAGTACACCAGGTACCAGTGTCAGCAGTCCACACATAAATGTTAGAACCTTTAATTGCCCCGACATAAGAACCAGCTGCCCCACGGTCAATAAAGAACCATGCAGAACCAGCTAGTTCAGTTTTAGTAAAAGCATCACCATTCTGTTTTTTAAGCACATTAAGGTGACGCATACCTGGTCGTTTTAGGAGACCAAAGGTAGGGTCAGGGTAGCCATTGACACACTCGGTCAATGTGTTGGGTAGTTTCTTATCATCAGTTTGGCGGGATACACCACCAAGAAAGTTAGGGATCTGTTGTGTTACTGCTGGCATTATCGTTGCAGGCTATGGAACGGTTTGTAGCTATTGTAATAATTCTCACCCTGCGGTTCACCAAAGAAGGAGTAATC
>FUIF01026417.1_pt1 | contig 11584 bp, 6 predicted proteins | sample 1003461 | NCBI WGS metagenome assembly FUIF01 (sample SAMEA80401918, study PRJEB19352) | marine metagenome
AAAAGCATTAATATTAGAATAATGAAACTTACAGCAAATATAACTCTTGACGAGTTAACTAAGTCGCAAACTGCGGAACGTAAGGGTATTAACAATAATCCTAATCCAAAGCAAATTGACAATATAAAAGCTTTGGCTATTAATATATTACAGCCGGTGCGATCTCATTTTGACAGACCACTTATTATATCTAGCGGATTTCGTTGTGCTCAGCTTTGCGTAGAGATTGGTAGCAGTGTGAACAGCCAACATGTGGCAGATGACAATGCAGCTGCAGCAGACTTTGAGATACCTGGTGTAGACAATAGAGAGCTAGCAAAGTGGGTTAGATCAGAGCTAGAATTTGACCAGCTCATCTTAGAATTTTACAGAGATAATGAACCAACTTCGGGCTGGATACACTGTAGTTATTCTACGGATCACAATAGGAACCAATCATTGAGAGCTATGAGAGAAGATGGTAAGGTTATTTACAAACCGTGGTTAGAGTAATTATTCTCTATCGTCGTGCCAACGCTCATTAATTTTTTTAGCCATCCAATAAGCCACAGGAATACATAAGAAAAAACATCCATATTTTGTGCTAAAAGGAGAGATATCTGTATTAAGTCAAGACGGTATAACAAACATTAAAGCCCCATATCACGGAATAACAGATCCTGGCACTAAAAGAATAATATTTATACATGAAGATTCTATATGGATAACAGTACATGCTACTGACAAAGAAAGTGTAGAAGAAACTCTTAATGATATAGTAGCTAAAGACTTTAATGATCCAGATATTAGCATAGAAAATATGAAAAAATATTTAAAATTAAAAAATAAATAACATGAGTGTAGTAGCAGCAGGTATTGGCGCCGCGGGTAGCATTGTCGGTGGTCTTATAGGCGGTGGTAGAGCTAAAAGAGCAGCAAGAAGAGCCGCTAGAGAAAAAGCAAAACATTTAGCAATAGTTAACAAGCTAGAAAAAAGTAGACAAGAAATAATTAATCCATATAAAAACACTAAAAGCGTTGCTAATATGGCATTAGACTTGTCTTCTAAAATTTCAAATCCTTTTGCAAATTTAGGTGTAGCTACTAAAGCCGCTGAAATGCAGATACAAGAATCTGATACTGCTTTAGCTACATCACTAGACGCTATGTTGGCTACTGGAGCAGGTGCCGGTGGTGCAACCGCATTAGCTCAAGCGGCTTTAAGAAGCAAACAAGGTGTTGCTGCTAGCATTGAAAGTCAAGAAGCTGCAAATGAAAAATTAAGAGCTCAAGGAAAACAACAGCAGAATCAAGCTGAATTGTCAGAAGCTCAAAGAGTTCAAGGTGTTAACATATCTGAAGCTAGAAGAGTTCAATCAGCAGACGCTGCTGGTCAAACGTTTATGTTTAATGCAAGAGAAGATAGACAAAACGCTAAAATAAATAGGCACGCGGCTTTAGCAGGCGCTGCTGGTCAAGCTGCAGCTTCTGCTAGAAGAGATCAAACGGCCGCGCTAACAGGCATGATTGGTTCTGTAACTTCAATTGGCATGAATGCTTTTAGTAAATAATAAAAAATGGAAGATAAAAACATATTAAATAATCTTATTATAAAGCAATTCAACGAAAGTAACGCTATTGCTTACAATAAAAGATTTTTAGCTAGCACTTCAGATTATGGTTATAATATATTAGAACACGCCTATAAAGGTACAGGTAAATTGTATGCCCGCTTAAAAATGGATATACAACAAAAAACCTGTACAGATCCGTCTTGTGAATATGAATATAAAGAAATTAAAAGACTCGATGCTGCTCCTCAGATAACTGTTGATTTTTTGCAAAATTTAATGGCTGAGCTAGAAGTTGTTGAAACACAAAACTTTGATGTTAATAACAATTATGAATATACTATTGCTAATAACATTATGACCAGTAAAGCTGGTTTTTCAAAAACAGATGGTTATTATGTTGGTTTAACGCTAAACCAAGACTCAAGTCAAACAATAGTCTTTGATGGGCCTATGTTTGAATATCCATTAGCTATAAACAGCACTGCTTTAACAGCTTTAATAAAATCAAATACGGACTTAATAGCTGAGACACCAGATATACAAGCAGAAATGCAAACTCTTTTAACAAAAGTTGGATTATTTACTCAAGATCAAATAATAGAAGGAGAGTTATCACCTATGGCAACTATTTCTGATGAATTCGTAATTAAAAATCCAGATGGTTCTTATGATTATGAAATAATAGATATAGGTGGTGGTAAAGGTAGAAACATACTTAAATTTGATTTAAATAAAATTAAAACAAAAGCAGAACCTTTTATTAACGCAGAAGTAGCTGGTTTATTAAGTTCAGAGCAAGAAGCCATAGCGGCTTGGAATGTTTACATTTCTAAGGGCACAAGTGTTGATGAAGATGATCAAATGGTACAAAATGCTAATGCTGGTAGTTCATCTTGGTCATATGAAAAAGATCTTCCACTTAGCCAAGATAAAAAAATTAAATTTGAAAAAAAATATAAAGATTATTTCTTAAACAACTATGTAACACCTTTTTTAACAAATAGATTTCCAACAGTTGAAGAAGATGCTGCTGTGTTTGATTTAGCTGAAGCTAAAAAAGCTAAAGCTCAAAAGTTTATTGACGATAATAACCTATAAATTTAATTAAATGACATTACTAGAATACGTACAATCACTTCAAGATCAAGGAGCAACAGATATACCGGCTAAAGTCCAAAAATGGAAAAAGCAGAACCAACCAGATGTTGAGGAAAAAGTAGAATCAAACAAAGTTGAAGAAGCAAAGCCAAAAGTTGTTGTGGAGAAGGATGCACCTGCAGCAACTACCCCGGAAGCATCCGAGAATTTAGAGTCTGGAAATGGAGAATTAGAATCTCAAGAATCTAACTTTTTTAAACCTGGCATGACTCCAGAAGAAATAGATCAAGCTAGAAAGTTACAAAAACAATACGTAGATTACGCTTCTGTGGCTAAACCAAACGAAGTTATAACTAAAAATGGTTTTGATTTAAAATATGATACCAATGGAGAGTATTTTTATAAACCTAAAGGATCTGACAATAGTTCTTGGAAAACGTATGACAATAAGCAAAGCGCCGCTAATTTATCTATAGCTAGTCAGTTTGGACATTCTGATTTTAATCTAGATGAATATAATAAAACAAAAGATACACTTAAACAAGGCGAAGAGCTTTATATTGGAATTGATGGTGGTTTAAATATTGGTGAACCAAAAGAAAGAACTTTAAGTCCAAAGCAAGAAGAGTTAGAAAAAAAGTTTTTAGAAGAAACTGCTTTAACTGATGATGACGAAAATAAAATTGAAACAAATACTAATAAGTGGTTTAACAATAGTACTTTAAAAGAAACAAAAAAAGAAAGTTATACTATTACAATACCAGGCGGAGGTACTCAAACAAGAACTAGAGAAGTACCTACAGGTAATATAATACCAAACCCGGAATGGGAACAAGCTGAAATAGAGTCTAAAAAAGCTTGGGATGCCTTAGATTCTAAGCCAGAAGATGTTACAGAGCAAGAGTGGATTGAAACAGACATGAAATCTAATCATGCTAATTTATTAAAAAAACAGGCAGAAAAAGAAAAACTAGAAACTTGGATCGAATCTCAAGAAGGTGGGTTTGACCTGAAAAAAGCCGTAAGTTTATTTGGATTAAATTCTGGAACGGCTGTTACTGAAGCTTTTGACAGAGGCGATAAACAAAAAATGGTTGAAGCTATACAGCAAACTAGAAAACTTAATTTAGATGATGCTTCTAAAAATGCCAACGATTTTGCCACTACAGCAAAAAGCACTTTAGAAGGTTTAACTTCTCAAATGAAACTTATTGCAGACGCTAAATACCAAACACCTAAAGAGGTTGCGCAGGGTAAAGCCTTACTAGCAAAGCTAAGTAAAAAAGAGATGAAGTTTTAAGTTTATACGAAGGCAAGGTTGAAGATCTTAACGAAATGATGCTAAAGCCTGAGTATAAAGATCTAGGAACAAGATTAGATTATTTAACTAGAAACTTTAATCCTGTCGCTATTTACAGCGAAAATGTAAAAGTAGGTATTGCTAACGCTGGTGTGGCTTTGGCAGATTTAGCACACATGGTTGCAGATGCACGTAACGCTTTTGGTATAGAAGAAAATCCTTATGCTAGTAAAGCTCTCAGTATTGTTTCTCCTCTCTCTTCATTAGCTGCTAAGTTTGTTAAAAGTCAACCTTACCAAGAAACAAGAGAGAAAATGAAAGCTCAAGTTGAAAATTATGTCAATCAAACGATGCAAGGCATAGCGCACTCTCAAACTTTAAGTGACTTAAAAGACGGTAGTGATTGGGGTAGATATTTCTCAACAATGCTTGGTAGTCAAACTTTCAATACCGCTGTTATGTTTGGAACTGGTGGTGCTGCTCTACCTATATTAACGGCTCAAGCTGTAGGTTCTAGCTACGGTGAAATGGAAAAAGAAAATAAAAAAAGAGAAGATTTAGGTTTAGAAACGTTTTCACCTTTTCAAATGTATACAACAGCCATGGGTAATGGTGTTTTGGAATATGCTTCTGAAAGAATATCTTTAGGTATAATAGGTAGATCTAGGGCCGCTTTTAACGCTATGGGTCCAAGTGTTAAACAAGGTTTTGCTCAACAAGTTAGCAGCCTGTTAACTAAAAAAGGAGCCGCTAGAGCCGCTAAAGCTACGGGTTATTACGCTTTAGACGTTACTAAAGAAGGTTTGTCTGAAGGTGGCGTTGAATTAGGTAGCAATTTATTTGATAGAATAATACTAGGCAAAAACGTAAATCTTTTTGAAGGAGTTGCAGATGCTACATTTAGTGGTGCGGTTATGGCCGGTGGTGTTTATAAAGCACCAGCTTTATTTGCTAATATATCTCAAATGGTTCAAGGACCAGACAGCAATACTAAGATAGCAAACAATCAGCAGAAAATAAAAGATTTAGAAAATACAATAGCTTCAAACCCTAAAATGTCTAAAGCCAATATGGCTAGGTTAAATGATCAAATAGTTGATCTAGTTAAAGACTCTAGTAATGAAATAAATAAAACGCTAAATAGATTTACCGAAATGGATAGATCTGAGATAGACGCTTTATCAGATTTAGAGCTAGGTATAAATATAAAAAGAAAAGCTATTGATGAGGTCAACGCTGATCCTAATTTTAACGACAAAAGCGCTGAGATAAATAGAATTCAAAATGAAATTCTAGAGCTAGACATAAAGAAAAACAAAATACTAGAACCTTACATACAAGCTGATAGCGATATAGACACTAGTCAAACTGTAGACTTAACACAGAGAGTTCAAGAAGGATCAGATGTTGTAGCTGAACAGTTAGGCGATACTGGTATATCTAGATTTGATACTACAGAAGAGTTTTTGGGTGGTATTGAAACCTTGAAAGCTCAAGGCATAAAAGTAGAAGTAGCAACTAACGAAGCAGGTGAAACTTTAGACGCTAAAGATCAAGGTTATGGTTTAATCGCTACTTTGCCTGATGGTACTCAGCAAGTTATTATAAATAACGCTTCAAGTGAAGCTGACGGTGTTTTACCTGCAGACAAGCATGAAATACTACATGCTTTTGCTGCTAAAATGGATCCGGCTAAATTAGCTAAAATGGGTATGGACTTGAAAAACAGTCTAGATAGCAACCCTAACATAAAAGTTAGTGCTGAAACTCAATCTTTATTAAATGAGTATGAAGCTGATTTAAAAGACGGAAAAATAAATGAAGCTACTTTCTATGAAGAAGTAATGGCCGTTACTAGCGACGCTCTTACTCCAGATGCTAATGGAAATATAGGTATTACAGTAACTAAACCTGGAAAATTAAAAACGTTTTTAAATAATTTCTTAGAAACAATAGGTTGGAAGCAAAGTTTTAAAGATGGTGACCAAGTTTTAGACTTTTTAAAAGGATTTAATTCAGATGTTATGAGCGGTAAAGGTTTGTCTCAACAAACTTTAGATACCGCAGAGGTAGACATGGGGTTAGTTGCGGAAGTAGATTTAGGCACTGTTAAAGAGTCTAGAAAACTTACGCCTGAGCAAGATCAACAAGCTCAAAATAAAGTAAAAGAAATACAAGAGCTTCAGAAAGAAGGTGAAGCTTTGGCTAAAAAGTTTGACAAACCTTTTGTAAAAAGTGTTAAGCAACAAAGATTAGAGACTGAACTTGCTGCAGATATAAAGCCTACTGTTGATAGTTTTGTAGAAAGCAGAACTAAAGCGCTGTATGATCCTATAGCGCCAGACGCTAAAAAAGGTGTTACAAGACAAGACTTCGTAGAATCTATGAAGTCTGATATAACTACAATGGTTAACAATGAGTTTCTAGCTAAACAACCTTTAGAAAAGTTTATCACAAGTAGAGGTTTTTTAAGAGCAAATAGTTTAGCTGAGAGACTAGGAATTAAATCTGTTGAGCAAGGTATTGATCAAAGCATAGATACAGCTTCGAACGTTACAACTAAAACAGATAGTGATGTAAGAACAGAAACTGAAACTAGAAAAGCTCAATCACCAAGAGAAACAACTAAGTTTACATCGGACTTTGTTGGTAATCTTGATGTCAATACAGAAGGCAAAACTCAAGCAGAGATAAACGAAGATGTTCAAAAACAATTTGACGAAGCTATAGCTAAAGATCTAGAGGCTATGGGACAAGTAACAACTTTCGGTCAAACTAAAAACATAGGACCTGCACTAGCTGCTTTAATAGAAAAAGCGACTGGTATGCCGGCTAAAGTTTTACAGATAAAACTAAAAACATATCAAAGAAGGATGCTACCTCTGGCGCTCTAACCGCTGTAAAACAATATTTAGATACTAATGCTCAAAGAGATTTTAATAATCTACCTGATGCATTTGCTTCTGGAACTGGTAAAGCTACATTTATACCTGAAAACGTAAAGAAAGCTTTATATAAGAAAAACGATAAAGGTCAATTTGTTTTAGATAAAAGTAAAACTATTAAAGACTATAAGGATTTATTAGGCGACATGGTAAAACCTGTTTATAGAGCTAGTGAAGCTCAGACAATAAAAGGTTTAATAGCATTATCACTTAGAAACAGAATATTTGAACAAGCAGTACCTGATGCTATAGCTAGAAAAACTACAGGTGTTAAGTTTAGTAAAAAACCTAAAATAGAAACACTAAACAAAAAGCAACTTGATGAGGTAAAAGAGGTTTCTAATTTAAAAAATATAAATCAAGTTACAGAAAAAACTGATATTGGTGATATATCTATAACCCCAGAAAATAGAGTTGAAGTTCAAGCACAGACTTTACAAGCTATTGAAAAGTATGGTTTAGATTTAAATACCTTCTTAGGTAGTGCATTTGCTAATTCAGGAAGACAATATCAAAAAATAACGATGTTAAGTTTTTCACTTTAACAGACGGTAGTAAAGTAAAAGAAGGAACAAAAGCCTATAACAAAGCTGTAAAAGATGGAACTTTTCTACCGGCAAGAGGTAGACTTTATTATGGTGTTACAGATCCTGCTTTTAAACTAGCTAAAGAAGCTGCTATTTTAAACACAAAAAAACCCGCTTTAAAATCAAAAAGAATATCTATAAAGAAAGATCAAAAAATAGATAAAAACTTTGTAGATAAAAATCTTGAGCAGTCTAAAATAAATATGGATATTTTAGAAAATACTGTTAATCAACTTCAAGAAGCCGTAAACAACGGCATGTCAATGAAAATTGCAGCTACATTTATAGCTCAAGGTTATCAAGCTACTAGAGGTATAATAAAAATAGCTGCTCCATTTGTTAATGTTTCAACAAGCTTTGATTATGCTACAGATGGAAAAGCAAGTGATAAAACAGGAGCTAAATTTAGAGAAGAACATAATCCACCTGCTTCTGTTATAGGTGCTAGTATTATATGGGGTTTAAAGAATAACGCCACTGGCCCAGTAATGGAAGCTATTAGAAAAAACTATACTCAAACTCAGCTTTCAAAAATTGATGATACTAAATTAGATAGAGCTGGACTAGCGTCTACTTTGCCAGAAGGTTATAGTATATTTGATAATCCTGTTGTTAGATTTACAACGGCTAATATAAACTTAAATAACATAATAGATGCTAAAACGGGTAAAACTTTAGCTGAAATAAACAATGTTGGTGTTCAGTCGAAGGCTTCTAAAAAAAATCCAAACATTATATATGCTCAAAACAAATTAATAAATGAGCAATTAGTTGGTGATATTAAAGTAGATGTTACAATGGATAAAGCAGCTATGAAAAAGTTTGATACTTTTGGTATGGTTGAAGTTGTTTCTAGTAGATTATTTGATGAAGCAAATTACTTTAAGTTAAACGATAACCAAAAAGCAAAGGTTCAAGCTGAAATGATTAGCAAAGATATAGCTAAACTAGCTCAAGATAGAATAAAAGCTTATGAACCAATAGCGGCTTTAGAATTAAAATCTAGTAAGAAAAACACTAAAACATATGGTGGCAAAGTAAATCCTGAAATGACTATAGCTGAACAGTTAACTATTTTAGGAACATATGATCAAGCCGCTAGAAAAGCTAGAGCTTTAGACGCGCCTAAAAAAGGTATTAGTGTATTTGATTTCGATGATACTCTTGCTAAGACTAAAGAAAAAGTTATAGTAAATAAACTAGATGGAACTAGTACAGAAATATCTGCAGCTAAGTTCGCTGAAACAGCTACTCAATTAGAATCTGAAGGCGCTACATTTGATTTTAGTAATTTTGAAGGTGTTGCCAAAGGCACTGCCAAAGGACCACTAGCTGATCTAGCTTTACGTAGACAAGACAAGTTTGGCAGCAAAGACATATTTGTTTTAACAGCAAGACCACAAGCTTCTGCTCAAGCTATACAAACGTTTTTAGATGGCATTGGTTTAAACTTACCTATAGAAAATATAACAGGTTTAGCTGACGGATCACCAATAGCTAAAGGCAATTGGGTTGCAGGTAAAGCCGCTCAAGGTTATAATGATTTTTACTTTGCAGATGATGCTTATAAAAATGTAGAAGCTGTACAAGAAGTTTTAAGCCAAGTCGATGTAGATTCAAAAGTTCAAATAGCTAAGGAGAGTAAAAAGAAAACATTTGATAAGGTTTTTAACGATATAATAGAAAGTTCTACTGGCATTGAAACATTTAAAGATTATTCTAAAGCTAAAGGAATAATGACAGGGAAAAATAAAGGAAAGTTTAGTTTCTTTACTACTCCTTCAGCTGAAGACTTTTTAGGTTTATTATATAAAACTTTAGGCAAAGGTAAAATAGGTGATGCACAGTTAGATTTCTATAAGAAAAACTTATTAGATCCTTATGACAGAGCTGAGCTATCTGTGACAAAAGCTAAGATACAGGCTGCAAGTGATTTTAAAGCTTTAAAAAGAAACTTAAAAACGCTACCTAAAAGTTTATCAAAAGAAATGGGTTATGGCGGTTTTACATTTTCTCAAGCAGCTAGAGTTGCCGCATGGACAAGACAAGGTCTAAACGTTCCTGGATTATCTAAAACAGATCTAAGAGAGTTAAATAAATTTATTGACAACAATGCAGAAATGAATACATTTGTTGATGAACTTATTAAGATACAAAAAGGTAAACCTTATCCTGCTCCAAGTAAAGACTGGTTGGGTGGAACTATAACTACAGATATACTAAATGATATAAACAAAGTAAATAGAAAAGAGTATTTACAAGAGTGGCAAGAAAATGTAGACATTATATTTTCTGAAAAGAACATGAGTAAATTAGAAGCTGCATATGGTCCTAAGTACGTGGAAGCTTTAAATGACACGTTAAGACGAATGAAGTCAGGATCTAACAGACCTATCGGCGGATCTAGGGTTGTTAACGGGCTATTAGACTGGCTTAATAATTCTGTTGGTGCTATTATGTTTCTTAACACTAGATCAGCTGTCTTACAGACTCTTTCTGCAGTCAACTTTATCGGTGTAGGTAACAATAGTTTAATTAATTCTGCTAAAGCTTTAGCTAATCAAAAACAATATTGGAAAGACTTTAAAACGTTAATGAACTCTCCTTATTTGGTAGAAAGAAGAAATGGTTTAAAAATAAACGTAAGTGAATCTGAGATAGCTGATGCTGTTGCTGAAAGTTCTAATAAACCTAAAGCCGCTTTAAGTTACTTACTTAATAAAGGTTTTGTATTAACAAGATTTGCTGATAGTTTTGCAATAGCAACTGGTGGTGCTGCTTTTTATAGAAACCAATTAGACATGTATACCAAACAAGGTTTACCGACTGAAATGGCTCAAGAAAAAGCTTTTGAAGATTTTTACTCTATAGCAGAAAAAAATCAGCAGTCGAGTAATCCTAGTAAAATATCACAACAGCAAGCTAGCGGCGCTGGTCGTGTTGTGTTAGCTTTTGCTAATACACCAATGCAGTATGCTCGTATAATAAAAAGATCTGCACAGGATTTAAAAGCTGGTAGAGGTGATTGGAAGAAAAACGTAGGAACTATAGCGTTTTATGGCGTTGCACAAAACGTTATATTTAATGCTCTGCAAAATGCTTTGTTTGCTGATGCTTTTGGCGAAGACGATGAAGACGAAAAGAAAGAAGACAAGACAGGTAGAATAGCTAACGGTATGGCTGATTCATTATTGTCTGGTCTAGGTATACAAGGTAAAGCAGTTTTGTCTATTAAAAACGCTTTAATAACTTTAGCTAAAGAAAACAATAAAAAGTCACCTAAGTTTGTAAAAGCAGTTTATGATTTATTTGATTTTTCACCACCATTAGATTCTAAGTTTAGAAAACTAAGATCTGCGGCTAATGCTTTTACATGGGATAGACAGTTGATGAAGGAAAAAGGTTTTAGCTTAGACAACCCTGCTTATTTAGCTGGCGCTCAAGTTGTGTCTGGTTTAACAAACGTACCACTTGATAGAGCTATGTCTAAAATAAATAATATAAGAGGCATAATGAGTGAACAGTCTGAAAAGTGGCAAAAAATAGCTTTAGCCTTAGGCTGGTCAACATGGGATGTGGGGCTCGGTTATTACGGAGGTTTTGATCCCGTAAAACCTTTAACGCCAGAGCAGCAGTATGATTTAGACGTTTCTAATATGAAAAAAGAAACAACAACAGCACAACAAAAACAAACGCTTTTGGATCTAGGTTTAACTAGAGCTGAAATTAAAAAACTTCGCTACGAAGAAGATAGAGTTAAAAAATAATTGCATTACAAAAAAGAAAAAGATGCCAGATCCAAAAATAAAAAGTATCTAGAGATACTATAAGAATTAATAAACCTAGTAAAATTTATAAACCAAACGACTTGGTTACAGAAGATGATTTTGAAAAGCAATTTGCTAAAGTAGAAGGAGATTCATCTACTTTTCCGCAAAGCTCTGTTCAAGATTATTCTAATATACAAATAGATGACAAAGGACCTTACGTTGTTAAATCAGGTATAAATATGGGATCACCACTTTATGGTAAAATAAGTTCAGCATGTAAATCTGCTGCAAAAAGAAAATTTAAGGTCTGGCCTAGTGCTTATGCTTCAGG
>FUIF01020007.1_pt1 | contig 11581 bp, 9 predicted proteins | sample 1003461 | NCBI WGS metagenome assembly FUIF01 (sample SAMEA80401918, study PRJEB19352) | marine metagenome
TTTTATTACCTAAATGACCTGACTCTTTATTTTGTAGGGCAATACCTAATACAGTATTTTTTCTCCTGCAACCTTATTTCTAGACTTAATACCTTCTATAAGATTTAAACCTTTTGTTACTGTAGTAAATGCTCCTATTATCTTGTTGTCTTTAATTATTTTTCTATAAGAATAACCAGGGCCTCCTTCTCCTTGTGCTTCTATTTCTTTTCCACTTATTCTATTTTTTAACTTATATATAGATGATGTGTAGTTGTCGTAATAAACAACCTCTAAAGGTTTACCAGCTATGTCGTTGGTATCTAATAAATCAGCTACATCTATATCAACAGCAGATCTTTTAGAATCTGTTTTAACAACCTTACCTTCTGTTTTAAGGTATGTGTTGTCGAACATTGTTCCGTTGTCTACAGACTTGATTATAGCTACATCGTCCTCAGTAATAGCCTCACCCTTAGCAACTTTACCTGCAAGAGAATTAAGAACATCAATAATTTCAGTGTCTGTAAAAGGTTTTAAACCTAGTAACTTAGCAAGCTTATCTAAGAATTTTTTAATTATGTTTTGTGAGTTTGGTTTTAAGTTTCTATAGTCACCTGCTAAAGCTCCAAAAAGTTCCGACATCATTTCTTCGTTTTGAATCTCAACATCATAACCAACGTCTTTTACCGCTTGTGAAAGCAGTTTAATAAGTTGTGGGTCTTGAGTATTTCTCATTGCCTTAATCATATCCTTAGCAACCTTTTGAATCTTAGCTTCAGATTTTAATGAATTAAATAATACGGCATGGAACACTTCGTGTGCTACAGTTTTTGAGTTTGCTTTAGTTAGGTTTATACTTATAGTGTTTGTTTTAAAATTATATACTCCCGCATTACTTCTACCTGTTGCTCTTTTATATTCATTCTCGTTGAAGTAGGTGTTTACTGTTACGTTAGGCATTAGTTTACCTAAAGACTTTTTAGCCTTTTCAGCCTGTTCTTCTATCTTAATCTTTTCTTTAAGTGGATTTCTTCTTTCCACCTTTTCATCTTGTAGTTTTTCAATCAAAGGATCCCCTACACCACTAATCCCTGGATTAAGATTCATATTATCTATAATACCTTGAGCATCTTTTTTAGTGTCTGTGTCTACAACTATTGTCCCTGTCTTTTTGTTAGCGATCATCCACTTACCACCGTCCTTGTCTGTACTTCCGTCTCTGTTGTCAATAATCTCAAAGTCTTTTTTCCATTCTTTTTTGGTTTCAGGCAATACGTAGGTTTGTTCTATTTCTTGCTCTGTAGTCGGTTGAGTATCTTCTTCCAATTCTGATACAACTTCGGCTTGTTCGGTTTCTGGCTTTACTTCAATTTCTTGCTCTTGAAAAGAATCTATTTTAGTTTTAATATTATCTCTTATTTCTTTTATCTGATTATCTATTTTTTCATCAAACAAATTATCTTTAACTTTTCTGTTTTCAAGTTTAGATATTTCAGCTATGTCATCAAGAATCTCTAATGCTAGTTCAGGATCTAAATCTGTAGGTAGTTTACCAATACCCTCTTTATAAGTATTAACTTCAGAGAGTAATTCGTTTTTTTCCTGCACCGTATACACGCCTTTAGTAACCTGATCATCTAAAAGCTGTTTTAATTTATCTTCGTTTCTTACAAGATAGTCAAGGCTTTTTATTCTGTCTATACCCTTAAGACCCATTATGTCTCTGGCTTTTTCTGTTTGCAGTATTGATTGCTGCACCAGCCCCAGGCATAAACATACCAGCTGTGAACGAAAGTATTGAAGTGTTTATAAAACCATCTAAAGTTATAGTGTCTTCTGCAATTTTTTGACCAGCCTCTTCGTTTATATTTCTATTAACTACAAGAGCTTCACCGGTTTGCTGAACATTTTCTTGTCCGAGTTCTTTTAAACCTTCTCCTGTTAAGTCAACAACTTTTTTACCAGCCTTTTCAAAAGCTTCCATAAAACCTTTTTTGCCCATCTTCTTGTATCCCTCTATCGCAGATTTAATAGTTGCTGATTTAAGACTTCCGAAAATAGCTTCTGTAGCTTTTGTTTGTGGTGATATTGGTGCTGTAATAGCATACAACGCAGCCATCTGAACAGAACCATAAGACGCTAGCTCTCTCGCTTCGTCTTCGTTTAGCCCTGCATCTTTTGCTAGTTGATAGGTTTGGTTATAGCCACTACTTGCTCCTAGTGTTGATTGAGCTAATATAGCTGAAGACATACTCCTTGATAAAGGAACTTTACTTAAAACATCTTTTACTTTATGTATAGCACCTATACCTCCCTTATAACCAGCTCCTGCAGCTAAAGCTTTCCCTGTAGCACCTGTAAGTGCTATCTGAACAACCATATCTCCTATAACATTTGCTGATTGAAACGCCGTACCTCTTGTACTAAAACTTTTTGATTCAACACCTTCAGTCTGAGATTTTGTTAGTATGTTTTTGCTTTCTTCAGGTGTTAAGAATTGTCCCACGCTTATTTTAGCGTCTATATCATATATATTATTGTTTTCATCTACTAGGTAGTTGGTTCCGTTTACATTTACTTTCTTTCCACTTGCATATACGTAAGACAGGTTGTCTACACTAAGAAGTTTTTCTTGGTCCATCTGCATTCTAGTTGCTTCGGCCATATTCTTAAAGTAGTCAATACCTGTTTTGCCTAATGTTCCATAAAAAGATGCTGACAGTCCTTGTATCCTACTTTCAATTCCTTTCCATCCCTCACTAACAACAGTACCCACAAACGTACCTGTGCCAATTCCTCCGTCCTTGTAGTCTTGATATAGTTTTATGTTTTCAGCCTCAGTCTCTTTTAGTTTTTTAGTGAGATAAGGCATCTCTTTTTCTATATAAGAAGTTAGAAGGTTTGTATTTACGTTACTTTTTGATGGTGTAAAGTTAAACTTGTCTTTTGTAAAGTCTGGATCTATACCTGTTTCTTTTTGTTTTTCTAATTTTTGATAGTCAATATCTCTGTTTATTTGTTCTGCTATATAAAGATTTAACAATCTCATTTTTTCTAACTCATATCCAAGCTTAGGATCTTGAGCTGAACCGTATGTTTTTTTAAACAGACCTTCGTTTTGTTTTTTATAAAATCTTTCTTATACCCTTTCTCTTCTAAAAAACCATCAAAATCTTTTCCATTAATGTTAAGTAAAGATAACTCAGCTTCTCCATAAACATCATCTACAAAAACTATCGCCTGATGCTAACTCTTTATATTTATAAGGTGTATTTAATTTTTGTTGGTTTATAGCAAGGTCTATTTCTTCTTTAGTCTTTTGTCTTAACGAAGATATTTTTATTTATAGATTCTTGTTTAGATCTTTCATCTAAAACATTTATAGAAGAAACTGTATCAGGGTCTTTTAATCCAGCGTTTATTAAATCTTGATCTGTAATTACACCACTATCTATAGCAGCTTGAAGGTTTAAGTCTTGATCTAGTTTTTCTTTTGTTATATCTTTTCTGTCAAAGTAATCAGATATCCCTTGAAGTTTTTCTGTAGATACCAATGAACCAGCGTCCGTTGATACAGGCTCCGTAACGTCCTTTTGAGAAGAAGAAACGACAGGTAAATCTTTTTTTTTAATGTCTTTTCTTGAAAAACATTTAATGGAGATTTTTGACTGAACATTCCGTCCTTGTTAGATATCCATTTGTGTATACTAGCATTATAATTAGCATCGTTCTCCATCTTTTCTACAAACTTTTCGGGTGTAGCTCTAGATGCAAAGTTAGAATCCTTGCTTGATATCCAGTTGTAAAGATTTAATAAATACTCGTTCATATGTTATTCTGGTATTGGTGCGCCACTTTCAGTTGCTAATCCTGATTAATTTTTGTGCTAATTGTGTTCCTGTAGTTTTTCCAACAACCCCTATCTGTTTATCGTCATATGTTATAACATTCATTTCTAATTTAAATAAACTAGGATCTAGCCCTAAAGATCTTCCTAATCTAGTCAATTCAGCATTTATTTCTTGTGGATTGGGGTTGATAGTTATAGGTTGTCCTAACATATCAGTTCCTTGTTTTGGCAACATAACAGCATCAAGACTTTGTATTTGTTCAGGTGACAATGAAACCTGTCTTGAAAGCTCGTCATAAATTGTATTGTCGTATACACCTGAGTTTACTCCTTGACTTGTGGACGCTTTTGATTGAGTTCTGTATGTTCCTGCAAACTTAGGATCAATTATTCCTGCGATTGAAACACCTACATCTTTAGAAGGAATATTGCTTCCGTCTGCATTTTTTAATTGTATAGGTATAGCGGTTCCATCTTTCTTTATAATAGTAAGTTTATCTCCATCTGTAGAAAGTTGAACATCACTTGCAACGTTTTGTAATAAAGCTTTTAAACCTGAGTATTGTCCTCTAAGAACAAAGTCATCTATAATTGTTGTATTAGATTTATCTGTTTTTTCTCCTGGACTATCTTTAATAGGTCTTACATAATCCTTAGAGGCTTCTCTAGCAACATTAATTTCTATAGCGTTTTTATATGCATCCTCTGCATACTTCTTTTGCTCATTTGTAAGTTGGGGTTCTAGTTTACCTGACTTAGGATTAAACTTCATTTCTACATCACCAACATCCACTTTAACATCTTCCATTATAAGTTCACCATTTGGACCATATTCCTTAACTCTTTGATAGCTAACACTTCTTTTACTTGGTGTACCATCTGTGTTATACTCTATACCTAGATAGTCCATAAGAACAGAGGCTACCTTTTCATTAGAACTTAATGCACTCTTTGTTGTATTGTCTATCCAACTTTTATAGTTAGGATTAAGTCTAGCATCCTTTATATCTGTAGTCGATGATAAAAATGTTTTCCATTGTGATGCATTCTTAGCAACCTTAGCTGCTTCAGCGTTTACATCTATAGTCTCAAACTCCTGGTGTTGTATGTTAGTAAGAGCTTTTACAGGAACAGCTGTGTTCATATCTATCTTTCCTTGATCGTCTACATTAACATAGTACCCAGCTCCAGTATTTGGTTCGTAGTATATCTGTTTACCTTTTAAATCTAATTGATCTGACATAGCTTTTAGCACAGCCTCATTTCCTTTACCGTCTAAATCACTAAGTCTTTTAAAGTTTTCGTTATAAGTTTTTAATGAATTACTAAGTGTAGACCACGTATCTCCAACACGTTGTTTTATAAGCTTAGAGTCGTTAACACTTCTAAGTCCAGCTTTCATTATTTTATGGTTTTCCATTAAAAAATCTCTGGCTTGTTGGGCTTGCTTCATTGCAAACTCATTAGCTGTTGGGTCTACTCCCTGCTCGTATTCGTTAACTTTTTGTAATTGTTCTTGATAGCTTTCTTCAAGCTCAAACTTTCTTTTTCTCTATCAGCCTTCTCTTTTAATAGATTATCAGAAATGGTTTTAGTTAAACCACTCCAGTCAATCATAGACTTATCTAGATCTCTTTCTTTATATTTGTAGTACGTTGCCATATTTTATAATCCAGCTAGTTTGAGAATTTCTGATTGACTATAATTACCATCTTCTAACATTCTTCTTCTAGCTTCTCTAACATTTAATCCTGCATATTCTCCTTGTTTTTGTAGTTCAGATGCTGCTTTTAATTCGTTTTGTCTAGACTGATATAAGTCACTGTCTCCATATAGTGTCTGTACTGCAGATCCTAATCCAGCAACACCACTCGATAAACCTAAAGCAAACTGCTCTTCTCTTTGAGCTGCCGCTTCTTGTGCACCCATTGCTTCTTGTAAATCTAAACCTGCTAGAGTCTGATCTATACTGGACTGTTCTTTTGCTATTGCCTCTTCTCTTTGAGTTATAGCCTGCTCCATTTGTCTTCTCGTTTTTTCTGTAGCGATATCTCCTGCCATTTGTAATTTACCTACCCCTGCAGCTAAAGATCTTGCATCACCCTCTCTTAATGCTTCTAAAGATTGCATCTGCTGTGCAGTGGTTTCTCTCATTGCAGCTTCGTAAGCGTCTAGCGGTAATTGAACACCTTCTAGTCTATTTACTTCTAACTTACTTTTAGCTTGACTTAACGCTACTTTTGCAGCTCTTTCTGCATCACGTTGTTTTTTCTTAGCATCAATAGCTTGTGCAATTTGAAAACCAGCGCCTAAAACTTGTATGCCTGCACCTATAGGGCCTAACGCACCTATTAGCTTTGAACCAAATCCTGCTGTTTCATCCATGCTTTTATTTTTATATAGTTATTGCAAAGATAGTGAATTTTAAGGAAAGCTCTTAAATAGTTTTGAGCCCACACTATACAGTTCTGTAAATGCAGTAGAATCGTTTTCTAGTGTATATTCTAGATAGTATCCTGTGGTTCCATAAGACTCAGCTATATTGTTTTTTACGTGCATTACAAACTGACTACCTGAAGGTATTGATCCTCCAGTAACCGTTGTGTCTACAGTTATTGTTACTCCAGATATTGCTGTTATATTACCAACAAGTGAGACGTTACCTCCAGACTCTTTATAAAGTTTATCACCTACAGAAACTGTAGATCCAATGTTAAATCCAAAAGTTAAAACAACAGCACTTGCTGTAGAGGAATCTAAACTTGTTATTTCACCTATACCTAATGCAGATCTAAGTTCAAACACATCGTCATCCGCCGTTCTTCTTATATGAGCATAGTGCTCTCCTTCTTTTTTTACAAACCAGTTAGAGTCTATAAACCCACTTCCTAGGTCAGTTGTTATTGTACAGTCCCAAGGATTATTACCTTCAAGTGATATTGTCTTAAAAGTTTTAACTGTATTTGGTGCATCATTGATAACACCAGTTAGTGTAGAGTTGTATTGTGCACCGTAGAAATTATTTCTAGTTGCATTTGTGTTGTGTCTGTAAAGGTTGCCATTCTTAAATGAATAAAAATAATTGTTCATTCCTATCATCATATCTGGTTGATAAGAGTAGAATGAAGGCCATCCTTTTGCTGATTTGCTGTATGTTAGTGTATAGTTTGCCATAATTAATTACATCCTGTTGTTTCACCTAAATCACCTTGTCCTGATACCGGTCTACAATCTGTTCCGTCAGTATAAAAATACGCAGGAGCAGGATTATTACCAGCCGAATCAGTATATATTTTTGAAGATATTGCAAATACACCTCCAGATTCAGTACTACCTACATCTACATAAAACGTTCCTGAGTTTCCTCCTGGGTAATTGCTACAAACAGATGCACAACTAATACTTCCGTATTCTAAAGTTACAGGATAGTAAGTGGTACTTCCTCCTCCGTTTCCTCCGCAAGATGGGCATGCAGTTGATGAAAGTAAGTCACCTGTAGTCTGTTCCCTAACAGATGTTGCACTTCTATAATATCCATCAGTTGCTCTATTTAATAAGTATACGTCACTATAGATACCAGCTGCAGTTGCAAAAGAACTACCGTCTATATAGTAAGAACTTGTGCTTGTACAGCTACAACACGCATCCTCAACACTTGTACTTGAGTAGCATAAAGAAGCAGCTGTTCCAACACCATAATCCCATACTAAATAAAGATATTGATGATCTGAAGTGTTGGTATATGTAAAAGAAGCTTGATATACACCACTAGAAGGATTGCTAATAGGAGTTGCTTCCTGTAGTAATGGAGTTAGTGTTGCTATTTGCGCTTCTGTATATTGTGTGTTTGATACTAAATACTTAAAACTAGCTGTAGCATTAAGTGCTGTATCACCTGACTTAATAGCATGTTTCATCGTTATTGTAGATCCATCTTCAGGAGTAACTCCTTGAGACTCGTTTCCAATAACTGACTTATATAAAGAAACTGAACCATCATTAAATGTAAATGCGTCTGTTGTTATAGGACTTGTATGTCCTGATTTTGACCAAAAATACTCATGGTGTAATGTTTGTGTTTCAAACTTATCTGTGTTTTTTATTATTCTGACAACCGTAAGCTCTTGTGTTGCTACACATCCTACATTTAAAGAATAAGTTGCGCTTGTAGGTGTAATAACTAAAGTAGCTTCATTGACATTATAGTTATCCTTAGTAAATGTAAGTGTTCCAGAACCAGTTACTGTACTATTAACCTCTTCTGTCCCATCGTAGGTTAGTGATACGTTTATACTTCCCGAAGTTACTGCATACGTTATAGTTGAAGTGCCTATAATATCATCAAGACTAACAGTGTAAGTTAATGCATTACTTGAAGATTCTTGAGTTATTTCAACACCACACTCTATTGTATCTGTTTGTATATCTAGGTCGTCATCAGTTAATGACAGTACATACTCGTTCATATATGGGTCATAACCTCCTAGAATAATGTTGTTTTTCTTTTCTATAAACCTATCTCTAAACCAAGAACGCATTCCTAATTGTGAAATAATATTTAATTTATCAGTATTATAAGACTGTCCGTTTATATTTATAACACATCCTCTTTTAGCATCAGTAAAGTATACGTCACTACCATAAGTAGAAAAACTCCCTGGATTATTACTTATACCAAACTCTTCAGCTCTAGATATTTGTTGACCCAAAACATCTGGTGTACTTATTATAGCCCCACCTGCTGCAGCGTCAGAGAATAAATTTTTTCCGTTTGCTAGTACATATGATATCTTATCTTCTTGTAAAACAAGTATGTCTGTTTGTCTAGCGTGTAACTTTTCAATTGATCCAAATGATTTTTCTAAAGATTTAAAGTTAACAAGTCCTAAATTAAATTCATTTAGCTTATTAACGTTTGTCTCTATTTTATAAACACCACTGTAAGTCAAATCTGCATACCTGTGTGATTCCTTGTAATCTTGTTCAGAAACAGCAGTAACCCTTGCACTAATCTTAAAACTAGGATCAGACAACCCATCGTTTATTTTTATACTCTCTACACCATTTCCAAAAGAGAAACAGTCGTATAAAGCCACATCCACAACTGCATCGTTAGATGCATCTTGATTAGTAACATTACCAGAATGGTATCTATTTGTTATAGGATAACTCTTTGTGCTTTCGTAGTATATTTCGTTTGTATTGTCATCTGCCTCTGTTTCAAATACTAATAAAGTATCTGCTCTTTCTACTTCTATGTTTACATTCAACCAATAGTTTCTCCCGTTACATCCGTGGCCAGCACTAACAAAACCTAACCAAGCTCTACCGTCATTAGCTGTATCTGTATGTCTAAAGTATCTAACCTGCATTACCCCTTCAGAGTGAGCAGGATCTGTTATATAAACATCGTCACCCTCGTGACCAGAAACTGTATGAATAATTGTTTGAAAAAAATCATTTTGATCCCCAATAGTGTCAACCCAAGCAGCTGAAGGAGTAGTATCATCCGAACTTTCAACCTCTGGATTATTTGTTGGATTATTAAAGTTTATATTTTCGCCTTCAATAAAATCATACATATTGTCATAATCCCTAGTAGCTGTAAACGTTCTTTCAAATATAAAGTACCTAGATCCACAACTTGAACCCGAGCCTAGTCTTTCATTTTTTACTGTAAAAGTAACTCTACTACCTGCAGGTAAGGTATACTCTAAATAACTAGCACCAGACCCTGTATTAGGTATTGTGGTTCCGTATATAACATCTGTATTTTTTGCTTCAATATTACCATAGTCTACAATAGCATCAGGCTTATCATTAATACCAAACCCTATTGGTTTTATTTTCATAAACACTCCACTATTTTTAGGGACTTCATTCCCATCCGTGTCGTCTATAAAGTGTTTTTCTTTTGTTGTTAAGTCAAGTATTTTTGTTTTTATAACACTATTAGCTGGTCCTGAAGATGCAGACTTTACAATTAAAGTATCTCCTGTTTTAGCTTTTGTTTGGTTATCACCCTCTAACTGTAACCACCATGCACTTTCTTCTGGATCCCAATAATATAGCTTAGTATAAATAGTTTCATAGTTACCCTTACTAGGTTTTAATACAAACCTATACCTACTTGCCCAAGTTGGAGCTAAGTTTTTAATTGTTGCTTTTATATTATTTTTAAATGTAGATTTATTAGCCGGAACATATACCGTGTTATTACTACAAACTAAAGCGGTCGAAGCTCTGTTATACTGATCTAAATAAACTATGCCAAGCTCATAGTCTCTGTTACTATGTAAGCTCTGTCTATTACCAGCTTCTATTACAGAAACTGTTGTTGTAGAATGTTCAAAATATTCGTAAGCATAAGTTCCAGCATTTGCATTATCCTCATACCTTATAGCAGGAATTTGTAAGCTTAATGTGTCCCCTGAGTATGATATTTCAAAGTCTCCAGTTTCAGATGTTATACCACCTCCATCAGCTGTCCAACCTGTTTTAGCTTCTATTTGAGCGTAAAATAAATCTGTTAAACTATTTCCGTTTGCAGCATTAGACAAAACTTAACGTGGATTGTACAGAATTTATAAACTCAGTAGACGTAGCTAAGTCTCCAACAGAAGTAAATGTTCTTGGAAATATAAACTGAAAGCTTTGATCATAACTATTTTCAGGTGCTGAACTATAAGTTCCACTTCCTCCAAAAGAATCATGTATAATGTTAAAATCTATAAATAAAGAACCTCCTTCTTTTAGGTCTATATTTGAAAGATCCATATCTAGTTTTGAATCAGTAATTGAAGTAGAGCTATCAATGGTATAAGACACACCTTGCGACTCAGATTCTGGCACTGAGTTAAACCCAATTTCTTGTGAAACCAGTTCTATGTCATAATCTATTGTTGTGTTAATATCATAACCATCCGTGTAGTTTCCATATATAATTCTGTTACCTATTGTGGTTTGAGACTTTGCTTTTTTAGGAACATTATCATAAACCCTTAATAGCTCACTCTGTGGTAGTGTGGTGTATATTTTTTGATTATCAAATTCAATAGAAACATCAGTATTGTTAGACCATCCCTTTTCTATCTTTGTAAACTTTTCAATAACATTAACGACGTTAGAAGTAGATAACTTAAAACACAAGTCAACACCAACAACATTTGATCCTCCTGTATTAAAACTTACAGAAACAGAATTGGCTGTATTTTGCATACCCTCCATATCATAATTTCCATAGTTTAATTTAAATTGTCCTGGAGAAAATGCTATATCTGAAAATTCAGACAACGCAGAGTATTCTCCACCCTTATATTTATATCTATATGCAAATCTAGGTAATTTACGTTCAAACAAAACTTTTCGTCATCTATTAATTCAAACTCCCAATTATCACCTACTACATTCACACCATCAATTAGTGTTATAACTTCTACTAAATATGCTGTTTCACCACTAACCACTGAAGGAGAGCCACTATCGTTTGTCCATGGGCCCTCGTTTATTTCTAGTATTTTTAATTTAACTTCATACTCCTCTTCTTCAAAAACTAAACCTGAAGACGTGTCAACTAAACCTAAAAAATCTCCAACAACAAAATCACAAGCCTGACCGGTTTCATTTTGTTCTTTTGATATTTGGTATGTTCGAGTTTGTGTTCCACCACCACAATTTGCGGTGCATTAGATGGAAGAATATTTGATTATGAGCAAGGACCAAAACCACCACAACATTTTAATTGTAGAT
>FUIF01018607.1_pt1 | contig 11578 bp, 22 predicted proteins | sample 1003461 | NCBI WGS metagenome assembly FUIF01 (sample SAMEA80401918, study PRJEB19352) | marine metagenome
CATCCGGTGGATGGCCTTGGCCGCCTTCGGGCTGACCTGGAAGCTACTCGGTTCCATCAGTCCTCCTCGCTGGTCGTATAGTATGCCGCCAGCTCCTCCAGGTTGTCCAGCACCAGCTGGATGTTCTTCTTCGACAGCTTGGTCTTGTCGTGTAGGAGGGCGATCACCGCCTTCCGGTTCAGCCCCGAACCCGCAAGCGCTTGCGCTGCCGCGCTCACCTTCCGGATGGCGTCGGCCAGCGTCTCCTCGGAGATCTCCGTCTCTTCAGCTGCCATGGTGCTCCTCGATGGCCTTGGCGATGTCTTCGCGCAGGCTTGGCCCGTGGGCCGGGAAGGGATACTCGCGGGCGATGCGGGCCGCCTCGCTCACGAGGATCAGGATCCATGGTGTCGGGGGGCTGTGGCTGCTCGCAGGGCGACCTTCTCAGCCACGCTCATGGTGTGGGCCTTGGCGTTGCAGGGCTCGCAGGCGATCACCAGATTGTCCAGGTGATTCGGGCCGCCTGAGGACCTCGCCACCAGATGCTCGATGGTGATCTCCGAATCCTCCAGCTCCTGGAAACAGAACCAGCAGGCCTTCCCGTCTCGGGTGATCAAGGCGTGCAGCTTCTGGGGCCTGCGCTTGGAGTTGCCAGAGGCAGTGGTCTTCCCGGCCTGCCACTTCCGGCGACCCTTGAACGCAGCCCAGGCCTTGTCGGCCTCACCCGTCCAGGTCAGCTCGTCGTTCTTGTTGCGATAGAGGATCGACGTCTGATCGTTGGCCACGAAGCGGAGCACCTCCCACTCCGACATGGGAACGAGGACGTCCGCACCGCGATCACGCAGCCACTGCGTGAAGGTCTCGATCTCGTGAGGTCGTAGCCGACGGGGGGAAGGCATGGAGGTATGTGCCTCTTGGGCTCACTTGGTGACGTCCTGCTGGACTTCCCACTGGCCCTGCATGATCGTGCGGATGAAACCCGTGCCGTCCGTCCACTGGAGATCGTAGAAGTAGACGTTGGGCTCTTGGTCCGCGCGGGCCGTGGACAGCGTGACCGTGATGACGCCGTTGGTCGGGTCCGAGAGCGTGATGCCGTCTCCGACCGTCAGGCTGAAGAGGTTCGCGGTCGCATCCGCCGGATCGGGAGCAGGGTCCACCGACAGCTTGAAGTCGTAGCCGGTCACGTTGATGGCACTGCTGCCATCCGTGATCGTGACCGTGAAGGGGGCCGTGTCGCCCCGCTTCCGGCAGATGTCCACGTTGCTGATCGTTGCCATGGCTCAGGTCACCTCCGACACGAAGCCCAAGGGCTGGACCGTGCAGACCACATCGGGGGACGAGACCGTCGCCGAGACTCCCGGAGACGAGACCGTGGCCTCCAGGATGTCGATGGCGAGGGCCGGGTTGACGATGACGTCCCCACCGCCGCTCTGGTAGAAGCCCACCGGCCCGTTGAAGATCATCAGACGCGCCTCCGCTCAGCGACCACCACCGTGGAATCGGCCAGCGGGTTGTTGCCGCTCGTGGCGTTGCCGGCAATGGGCGCTCCGTCCTGATCATACAACTCGTATTGCTCGTGGACCACGCTGTCGCCCGCGCTGGCCTCGTCGTAGGTGTAGACGTTCAGCGTCCAGGCAGGAGTGGCGCTCGTGTCGATCACCGTCCGGCTCATGACGCCGTTCAGGAGCAGCGTCAGGGCCTGCCCAGCGCTGCCCTGTGTAGTGTGGTCGGCCCGCAGCTCGTCCCAGACCGCATCGGCGATGGCCGCCGCCGTGGGGTCGTTCAGGGCTGCGATCTCGGCGGAACTGGCCCGAGACGAGACCGTGGCGTCCAGGTTGTCCAGGCCGGGGGCTCGGCCGACCGTGTAGCCCTGGGCCGTCAGGCCGGTCTGAGTGGCCGCTGCCACCGCCGTGGCATCCAGGTCGTTCAGGGCCCCGATCGCCGCCTGCGTGGCATCGTGCTCGGTCTGGCTCGTGGCTGCTGCCATGGGGACCGTCGTGTTGGCCCCGTCCGTCCCCCGCATGGCCGCGTCTCCCGTGAACTCCCCATAGGTGCCCGCGGTCGTGTGCCCTGCGCGTGCTTCGTCCCAGACGGCGTCGGCGATCGTGGCGGGGTCGGCTCCGGCTCCGGTCTGCCAGCTGCCGGCCCCATGCGCAGCCGTGAGGGTCGTGTCCACGTCCGAGGCGGAGATGTCGTTCAGGCCGGCAATGGCCGCCTGGGTGGCATCGTGCTCTGCCTGATCGGTCGCAGCCGCCAGCGGGACGGTCGTGTTGGCACCGTCGGTGCCGCGCATGGCTGCATCGCCGGTGTGCTCGCCGTAGGTCCCGATGGTCGTGTGGCCGGCTCGGGGCTCGTCCCACACGGCGTCTGCGTTGGCTGCTGCCGTGGGCACCGCCGCCGTGACGTCCGCACTGGAGAGATCGTTCAGGGCTGCAATCGCTGCCTGGGTCGAGTCGTGCTCCGCCTGACCCGTGGCCGCCGCCAGAGGCACCGTGGTGTTGGCACCGTCCGTGCCACGCATCGCAGCGTCCCCGGTGAACTCGCCGTAGGTGCCGGCCGTAGTGTGGCCCGCCCGTGCCTCGTCCCAGACTGCGTCCGCCGCCTGCGCTGCGCTGAGATTCTCCAGGCCCGAGATCTGGGCGGGGATGGTCGTGCCCGTGTCCACCAGGATCGCGTCCACGTTCCCGTCGATCACGTCCTGCGTGGTCTGGCTCGATCGGCTCGACATGGTCGTGTCCAGCTGGTCGAGGTGCTCGATGTCGGTGCCGCTCAGCGTGCCGTGGAAGTAGCGCTCGCCGGTGGTCACCTGACCCAGGCCGCCCGGGTCGGCGTCGATCAGGAAGGCGTATTCCAGGGTCGTGCTGGGCGTGAAGTTGTAGCGCCAGAGCCCTCCTCCGACAGACGTCATCGACGCCGCAGACACCACCGCCACGTCCGTGTCGAGGCGGTAGATGGTGATCTGCGGATCGGTGGCCGGCGACGTCTGCGGGACATCGTCGTCTGTCATGAGGAAGGTGATCTGGGCCATAGGTCACTCCACGAGTGTGGGCTCCGAATCCATCGCCGGAGTGCCCTCGGTGCTCTCGACCGGAGGCGTGAAGTCCACCTTGTGCTCGTCGCACATGACCTGCTCCACGGCAGGGACGAGGCCTCGGCTCACGCGGTGAGGCAGCTCGTCCAGGACCTTGTGGACTTCGGCCATGAGAGCCACGGGGACGGCGATGTAGGTGTGGTTGGGGGCGTCCATGTTCTTCCCTTCTGCTAGGTGCCGGTGCCGCCGACGATGCGCCAGCGATTGACCGTCACGTCATTGTAGACCAGGATGGCCGACTCTCCGGGCGCGATCGTGTAGTTCGATCCCGTGGGCGAGATGATCCGGTTGGCCGCGATCGAGTTGGTGTCCTGATGGCCCAGGATGATGTTGCCCGTGAAGCCGGCCGTGCCGCCGTTGGTGATCACCGCGAACTGGCCGTCCCGGGTGTTGCTGACCGTGAACCCGGAGACCGTGCGTGCGGTCGTATCGTTGGTCGTGACCACCGCGTAGGGCGTATGGCCAGCTGGCGCGGAGTAGCCGAATACGTCCCAGTCGTCCTGATCCGCCGAGATGGTCGGGCTATTCGACCGCATACAGAAGCCCCACCGCGGGACATGCTGATCGGAATAGGGGTTGCGAGAGAAGCACCGCCACTTGTTGGCGAAGGTCTCGTAGACGAAGAGGGCCGCGTCGTTCGGACGCAGGATCAGGTCCTCGCCCTCGCCGCTCGTGAAGATCCGATTGTTGACCAGACTGTTGGCACTATTGTGGCGAATCCTGATCCGGTTGTTGGTCAGACTCACATTCAACAGGATGATGACCTGACCGTCACTTGCGTTGGTCGAATCGAAACCAGTGATGTCGATATCGGCACTGGGTGCCGCACGGATCATGGAACGGCGAGTAGTCGTCGTGCCGCCCCACCCAAAACCATCCCAGTCGTCCTGGTCCGTGTTGAGAGTGCCCCCACCAGTACCCCGCAATACCAGCCCGTCCATGATGGTCTGCCCACCACCAATGAACTCGTTGGGGGCAGCAGCCACCGCCGAAGATGTCGTCGTGACGATGCTGCGGTGATTCGCATCGGTCGCAGGCTGCGTAGAGTAGAGAGCAGCAGAGCGAGTCGCAGGAGCGAGAGACAGGCCCACGTATCGAACCCCATACCACTCGGTGAAAGTCGGGGCGATGCCGCTGACCTGATCCACATCTTCGACATTCAGGCCAGCAAACCGCGCGACGTTCATCGCGGCTCCGACCGGCCCCACATTCGTGGTAAGGCCGGCGTTCAGGCCATAGACAGAACCAGCATTCATGGTGCCGCTAGCGTTTGTGACGCTGAGCAACGGTTGCGACACGAAACTCTGAACCGTCCCCAGGGACTGCGCGACAGCCCCTGTGTGCTCGTGGGTCTGAACCGCATTCACGATCACCGATCCAAAGGCGCTGGTCAGGGCGGAGGTCATTCGCGGCCCTGCATTGAAGAGAGCGAATGCACTGAACACCGGGGTAGACTGCTGGTCGAAGACGGATGTGACGTAGAACCCGTTGTAGACGAAGACGTTGGTGTTGACCGTCCAAGTCTCGTTGAATCGGACGCCATCCTTCACCTGAACGCCAGCAGGCGCTGTCACCGAAGCGCTTGAATGGATCAGGTGCTCGTTGCCAGAGGCGATCTGCTGATTGGTCCAGGCTCCGCCTAGATCCAAAAGCGAATTCGCGACGATCCAGCCACGATCGGTTCCCGTGCCAGCACTGCCCTGGAGAGTGAGGTCTTCACCCGCAACCGTGGACCCGATCAGCGTCTGCCCACCAGAGCGTCCAGCCAGCAGCGCATACTGCGCGTGGTCGTCGTCCGTGAGGCCAGTCAGGCTTCCATGATGGCGAGATCGCCCACCGCGTCGGGCGGCGACGGTATTGAAGGACATGGGCCGGGCTCCGGGGCTGAGAATCCCCTAGAGAGTAGCCGATGCCTCGGGGTGGGTCAGGTCTTGCGCAAGCGCTTGCGTCCGGCCTCCTCGACCAGCTTCTCCGTCCAGAGCCTGCCCAGCTCTCGAAGCTGGGTCTCGGTCAACTCGTCGATCGGGATCTTCCGGGCGTCACGCTCCCGGTCGGTCGTGCCCCCGGCCATGATGAAGTTGGGGGTCCGAGGAATCTCCAGCTCGATCTCATACTTCATGGGATCACTCCTGCGTCTCTCAGCATCTGGATGCGGCGGTCGAAGACCTTCTGGTTCAGCTCCACCACGTATTCGATCAGCTCGGCCTCGTCCTGCTCGCTCAGTCGGCGGAACCGGCCGGTCTCCATGGCTCTGTCGAGCACAACCACCAGGATTGCCTGGAAGTCATCCTTCGCCATCGCCCAGCGTCACGTTGGTGCCCGTAGTGGTCAGCGGGAAGATCTTCTCGGCGTCTGCCAGCAGCTGGTTGCCCAGGATCTGGTCCAGCTTGATGTTGATGGCCGACAGCAGCTGTAGCACCGACCCCTGCTCCACCTCGACCATGTTGTGGGGAGCCTTCCCCAGGTCGCTGTGAAGCAACTCTGTGCGCTCAGCCACCTGCCCAGCCAGAAGCCTCAGATAGTCCAGAGGAGAGCCCCCCTGCGACTCGTAGCCATTCATGGTGGAGATCAGAGCCCCTCGAATCTCGTCAGCGAAGTCGTCTCGGAGTAGGTCCCGGAACTTGGTCACGTCGAAACCCTCGTCCTCGGTCTCGACCTCCTTCAGCTCCTTTTCCGTCACCGTCTTCGGCTCCAGCTGGTGGAGCAGCTCCATGGTCGGGCTGTAGGACAGCGTCACCGTCAGCTTGCTGGGGAACTTCTTCTTGGGGTCCGTCTGCATGGGGTCGAGGAAGTCCTGGATCAGTAACCCCGACACGAGCCAGCCGGCGGGCTCCAGTAGCTTGGCCAACTTCATCCTCAGGTCGGCCTTCTCCAGCACCGCATCCAGGTCGGGATCAGCCATTGCTCTTCCCCTTCTGCTTCTTACCCAGCTGCCCATTCTTGGCCTGCTTGATGTTCTCGATGAAGGCAGCCTCCGAGGCCTGCCCGATCGCCTCGACCACCACGTCCTTGAAGCCAGGGTTCTCGTTCACCGCTGCCAGCACCTTCAGCAGCTGATCCGGGGTCAGGGAGTTGGGATCCAATCCGCTCTTGGCCGCCTGCAAGGCGACCTTGGTGTTGGCCTCTTCGATGGCCTTGGCAAACTCAGCCTTGCCGCTTTCCGTGCTCCGGAAGACGTAGTGGGTGATCAGCTGCTCCCCGACGATGCTCGACAGCCGCTCCAGGAAGTCGGCGTCCATCAGCTGAGCCCGCATCACCTGCGCCATCTCGACCAGCAGGTCGGTGACGCTGTAGGAACCGTCCTCTTCCTCCTCCACCAGAGTGGGCTCTGGCGATTGGTCCTTGGGGAGGTCCTTCGACGCATCGAAGAACGGGATCTGCCGGATCTCCAGACCCATGCACCACTGATCTGCTTCCACGTCCTTGGACGTGGTCAGCTCCGTGATGACCCAGCCCTTCTTCAGAAGAAGGTCCTGAAGATCGTTGATGGGCTCCGGAAGCATGGGGTCCGAATCGAACTGGGTGGGCATCAGTAGGTCCGGTCCATCCGCTCGTAGATGTCGGCCCCAGCCGCGTAGCCCAGCTCTCGGAGCAGCTTGCCCAGCAGATCGTCGGCGAGGCTCTGGGCTCGCTCGGGATCGGCCTTGGCCCCGCTCGCGATGCGGGACATTTCCTGGGTGAAGTCTTGGGGGGTGATCGGCATGGGAAACTCCTAGTGGGCCAGCTGAATCATGGTCTCAGCCACACAGCCGAGGAAAGCGCAGAGTATGGTAGTGCCAATCAGGGCAGCAACGTGACGCCCCAAGTGGTTGGGAGGGGGATCCGGCGGACGATCGGCGCGCTCTTCAGCTCCTTCACGGATACCCCCATCAGGACGGCATACAGCATCAGCACCGCGAAGAGGACCAGCAGCGAAAGACACAGCAAGATCACGCCCTCCGCGGCGTGCAAGATCAGCGTCCACATGATGCCAGTCCTCCCGACACCAGTCTACGTCAACCGGGGGAATCTGTCAGGGCTTGGGGTCGGGATCCCACTCGGGGAGACCAGGGATGTGCGGCACGCACTCGCACTGCGGCATTACCTGCCCGCAGGTGTCACACATCGGCGGAGCCTCGGGGAGGCCCTCCTCAGGGATCTCCACCGGGTTATGCGGAGGAGACACAAAGGAGTACCCGATCTGCTTCAGCATGGCCCAGAGGATCTTCCGCTTACCCGCTGAGCCACTCCAGCTAGAGGGCTGGAAGTTGGGGTGGGCAGCCAGCTGGTTCATCAGGTCGGCGAATGCTTCAGCCGTCTGAGTCTCGTTCAGACCCATCTCGTAGAAGGCCTTCTGAATCTGCCCCTTCAGGATGCCTGTCTGCTGGAGCGGGGTCAGGGCCTTCGCTGGCTCTAGCTTGGTGGTCTCTACGTGGGTGAACCCCATGGACACACCACCGTCATCCGATGCCTTCAGCTCAACCGGCCCAGAGTGACCCTGTATCCAGACCTTGGTCCCCTTGGTGAAGATCTGCCCTTCCGGGGGCGTCACAGCTGGGTCCATCGCGATGTAGTTGGGCTTCGGGGACAATGCTCCTCCTGGAGCCCCCAACGCCCCTAGCGCCTTGCCCGCTTGCTCCACCGTAGGCGCTTCCTGCTTCACCTTCTCGGTGAACTTGTCGATGGCCTTGGCGAATTGGTCCAGGCTCTCTTCGTGGGAGGCCTGCTTCTTGGCTGCCTGATCCTTCTCCCAGATCTTGAAGTAGGCGACGTGCTGCTCGCTGGGCAGCCCCACCAGCTCCACCAGAAGCTGGCCTTCTCCAACAGCCCACACAAAAGGCGGAGGCGTGTTGACCACCGCTCCCTTCTGAGAAACGTCCAGAGGCGACGAGAAGAACGCCAGACCCTCCTGCTCGAAGGAGGCGAGCACTCCGCACACCAGCTTGAAGGATTCCATGGTCGGGCACGGGAACTGGATCGGCTCCACATTCTCGAAGCGCGGGTTGCCTGCCCCAAAGTGCCCCATCTCCGCGAAGATGAAGGTCACCTCTCGGCGGGGGATGTCCTTGATCTCCACGCCGCGTGCATCTGTGACGCCGATCCACAGGTCGAGCATGGGCTACCAGCCTGCGAGGTACTTGGCCCGCTTGTCCATCTCGGCCTCCAGCCGCTTGCGCGACAGGAAGATCCTGCGCCACCAGGGCAGGCCCCTCAGCAGATCGTCCGAGATCGCCTCCACCATGCCGCACATGGCGATCCAGCAGGCTGCGTCGGCCTCCTCGATGACCTCAGACCCGAAGGACTGCTCCAGAGCATCCTCCACGATCTTGAAGATGCGCAGCTCCCAGGGCAGCTGCCACTCGTAGCGCACACCAGGGAAGTTTCCGCGCTTGGCGTAGCGGAGGTAGCGCTCTCGGTCCTGATCGAAGTCGTGGCGCAAGAAGTCGGCGTGGGCCTGGGCCTGCTTCGCCTCCTTCTTCCAACCTTCCGGGGGGATCTCCATGTGCATCATGTTCTCCGCAAGCGCTTGCGCGCGAGCCATGCCAGCAGCAGGAGCCCCGCCGGCATCGCTGCCACCATCGTGGGCTCGGGCACCGGCGTGGCCGGGGTGATGAAGTGGACGCGCCCAGTGATCAGGGCCTCGTTGGAGAGAGGCGAATCGGTCGCCTGCCCCACGTCCTGACTCATGAGTAGGGCCTTCGACGGGAAAGGTGACGTCTGCTCGGGCAGGTGGACCCAGCCGGAGTAGATCCAGGTGTCCTGGGTCACGTCCCTGGGGTCAGGACCCAGCGTCCGAGACACCAGACCCATGGGGTAGCACTCGTCCCACTCTCCTCCGGTCAGAGGGCACAGCATCAGCCAGCGGTCCTCCTCGGTCTCCTGGGGGTTGGGGTCGAGCCAGCGGGCCTGCCAGACCTTCTGGACGCCCTCAGGCCACGAGTCCTCGATGGGCGGGTCCTGAACCAGGAGCACCGTGGGCGCGGGCTCCAGGTCCTCTGGGTCGGCCATGGCGATGGCTGCCTTGGCCACAGCCACCAGACCTGCGTAGGGGTCTCGCGGGGGCTCGGGGTCGGGCTCCGGCAGAGGGGCCGGTGACAGGCCAGCGCACCCTACCAGAAGGACCATGCAGCACAGGGCGAAGATTCGGATCATGACGTGAGTCTCCCACAGGTGAAGCCGATGCCGAAGATCCACAGGATCGCGGCCCCCAGGATCAGCCCCGGCAGCCACGCAGGCACCGGGCTTTCGTAGTCGTGCCCATTCACGGGGATCAGGTGATCCTCTTCCCGCTTCAGGCAGTCGTCGCAGACATAGGGGTTGGGCGGCAGGCACCGATCATGGGTGGTCGGGCCACCACACACCGGGCACTTGGTGGGGTCGATGTCCATCAGATAGCTCCAAGGGCTCGCAGGACCAGCAGCGTCCCGACGATGCCGAGGCTGAGGCCGGTCACGAAGTTGTCGAAGTCGTTCTGCCCGCTCGGCTCGAAGTCCATCAGGGGTGCCACAGCTCGAAGGCTGCGGTCGCCTTCACGTAGAGGGGATGTCGTGGGCTGCCGTCTTTGGTGCGCCCCAGGCAGTAGAAGCCAGTCACCAGCATGTTCTCCATGACCGCCTCGTATACCACCTTCGCGCGCCCGCGCGTGGGGTTCGCGCCCCAGGCCCCAACCACCATGTGGGAGCGTGCCAGCGTGTCCCTGATGTAATCGTCGTTGTCTGGCCCCACCGCGATCTCCAGGGGCAGATCCTGGATCACCTTGGGGTCGGTCGCACGGTAGGCGAAGAGGTTCACCACCTCGATGCCGTCGAAGCCCTCCCGTTTGGCGAAGCCCATGCACCGGCGGATGGTCGGATCGTCCTCGAAGGCGTCCGCCGTGCTCGGGTTCAGCATGACCCAGGTCATGATCAGCTGTCCGGGATGCGGGTTCCATGTGCGCGCCAGCTGATAGCGGTACTGGTGACAGTCGGAGATCTCGGCGCTGGTCTCGTACTTCTTCATGAGGCCACCTTCACTGCCCAGATGGCCGCGCAGCCGATGATCACCGCCGCAGCGAAGATCTCCAGGCCGATGATGTGCTGCTCCGCGTAGCGCAAGCGCTTGCGCAGCGACTCGACCTCCGTTTGGGGTGTCTCGTTCACGATGTGATCCATGGCCTCGATGTCCTTCTGCGCTTCGTCCCAGGCCTTCTGGAGAGCCGCGCGCACCCGCTCCACCAGCTCCTCGGTGGGCTCTCCTTCCAGGCGGCGCAGGGCACCCATCTTCGCCCGTGCCAGCCGGTTGGCCTCGTGCAGAGGGTTCTCCACCGGCGGGTCGGTCTCTTCGCTCTCGGGCTCGCTCATGTGAAGCTCCCTATCACGTAGTCCAGGCTCACGGGGTAGTAGTCGTGGGCATCTACACCCACGTCCATCGACGCCTTCGTCCCCTCCAGCGTTCCGTGGCTATGCCCGTAGAGGTGCCAGCTCCCATGGAAGCTCCTATCCCAGACGCGCATAGCGTAGTGGCACAGGACGATCTGCTTGGGCGTGCCGTCGGGCAGCTTCACCTTCACCGTCTTCAGGTCGGAGGTGCTCTGCCAGAGATCCAGGAACCACTGCTTCTTCCTGAACCGGGCATCGTGGTTGCCCCAGATCAGGTGCTTGAAGCCGGGCAGCTGCTCCATGATGCCTTCGACGTACTCACGCGAGCCGTTCCAGACGAAGTCCCCGATCACGTAGACGTCATCGGTCTCCCGCACGTACTCCTGCCAGCGCTCGATCATGAGCGCGTCCATCTCGGCCGGCGTAGGCCTCGGGCGGTCGCAGTATTTGATGATGTTGGCGTGCCCGAAGTGGTGGTCGGACGTGAACCAGATGTTGCCCACCTAGAGATCTCCCTGGGCGAAGGACTCCAGCTTGCCTCCGTCCTCTTTCAGCTTCTTCAGGATGTCGGAAACCACCTTGCGCACCCCGTGCTTCAGCTCGTACTTGGCGTGCTTGCACGACTCGAAGGGACCGATCCAGAACTCGTGATCGGGATCCCCTGCCCCATCTCCGGCGACCCCGACGTCCTCCCGGATCCAGACGCCCATGACGCAGAAGTGGCCGCGCTCGTCCTTGTCCAGCCACGTCTTCACTCGGAAGTTGGCCTTGCTCATGAGGTCTTCTGACCCTTCAAGATCAAACGGGTGAAGCCGTCGATCTGCGCATTCAGCCGATCCCTCTCCCGCTCCAGGCCCTTTCGATAGGCCTTCAGGCAGGAGACGCAGGTAGCTTGCTCGGCATACTTCGGGGCCACCTAGCTCCCAGAAGAGGCGTTTCACCCCGCACAGGGAAAGTCTCTCCTGCTTATCGACGCCTCTGCCGGGCGGACGGGACCAAGCCGTATTGAAGATGTGGGTCTTCCCCGATCGCCGTTTCGACTGATTCATGGTGGGTAGTGCCCTACTCGGGTGGAGAGGTGACGGCCCGCAGCTTCTTGATCAGCTCCCAGATGCTGGTCTCGAAGGACTCCATGGGCATGGCGAACTGCTCCACCGCCTGCTCCAGCATG
>FUIF01021485.1_pt1 | contig 11575 bp, 14 predicted proteins | sample 1003461 | NCBI WGS metagenome assembly FUIF01 (sample SAMEA80401918, study PRJEB19352) | marine metagenome
AAAAATCACTATTCGCATCGTCATCAACGATACCTACAATGCGCAAAGGCAGCGTGGCTGTCGTTGCGATTGAAGATACACTTAATGCTGAGTTAGAACGCCCCGTATCAGTTGAACCTGTACGGGCAGAAGTACCAAGTGTTGCGTTTGCAAATACAGCAGTTAGAGCAGTGGCTCTACTGGTAATACTAGCATCGGTAGCAACTTGGAAGAGTTGGTTTGGGTTGTCAGCAACAAACGCTTTTACTGGATAATTAGTATCCACACTTACACCAGCAGAACCGGGCCAGTAATTGGGCCAGACAGGCTTCTTTTGCGTCGAGTCTTGGTACATCACACCTGTAAGCACGCCTAATGCTTGTGTTGTACCACCTGCGGTATCACCCGCTTGATCTATATACCCAGAGGCCAAAGGGACACAAATTTCGCCGTTATAGATAACATTTGTATTACCACTAGCGATTTCATATTCCGTGATACCCGTTGAATTGGGACCACTACCCACCATGCCAATAGGACGTAGACCATAGGCTGTTTCTTGATTTGCCATAAGACTAATCTCCTAAAAGGTTAGGGTCACTCTTTAAGAGGACCACCAAATTTTACACGCGTTTGCCGGTCAGGTTTGCTGATCGACATTGAATTATGAGCGTTTTCTCGCATAAGATCCTGATCAACTGCGTCTTGCAAGTCCGTTGCACGGCCTTGATAATAAGCATTTCGCTCTTCCACAGTTTCTACGGGTATCCTAGCTAACAACAACCCACCTACCCCTATTACACCTTCATATTTACCTGAATCTACTACAGGAGCCTCGAAATCCGGGTATTGTTCGGCTCTTACAAGCTCGTACCCTTCCCTCAATCTTGCTGACACGTTTTTGGTGTCAGAAAATCCGCGTGCTTCTGATCGTATCCAACGGTGTTTATAACCGTTAGGTGCAGGTGGTGCGTCTAAACTAGAGGAAGGAGCCCAAGGCTTCCGCTTGGCTGTTTTTCTCTAGTAAGTTCTGCGCGAGGAGTCTTAGTGCCCTCAAAACCTTTCTTAGTTGATGACATCTCGTTCTCCTATTATTTGACGTATTTCGCGTATTCTTCTACGGGCACATTCAATCTTTTGGCTATCGCTACTTGGCTTGATGTGAGGCGAACCTTCTTACTCTTACCGCGTCCAGTGCTTGTACTGCGGGAACCACTAGCAACAGTCTGGACGGGTTTTCTGTTGCTTCCGGAATTTGTTGTCCCTGCTTTCCCAGGAAAAGTCTGAGCAAGCCGGTTATCTATTTCATCATAGTATTCATCGCTTTGTGGGTCAAACCCTTCTTCTTCCACCATTTTCTTGTGAATGCCGAAAGTAGCAAAGGTCATAGCCTCATCTTTCCCAAACCAATCGTTCTTAGAAGCCCACTCTTCTGCTTTAGGGTCAGCCTGTGGTTGAGGGGGGGCGACTTGTCTTTGAGGCGGAGGAGCTTGTTGAGTGGCTTGTTGCGCTACCCGTTGAGCCTGTTGAGTGCGTAACTCTTGCTGTTGAGAAGCTTTAGCATACTCGTTGGCAGAGACAGCTAATTGAGCAATTTTAGTTTGCGCTTGAACTACCCCGTCAGGGTTATTGTCCAGCATTGCTTTTTTGAGGTCTTCTTGCGCTTGCGTCTGCTCGGCTTTAATACGACCACCGTATTCGTTTAAATACCCATGATCTAAAGTGCTAACGCGGCTTTTAAGCTTATCTGCTTCCGCTTTTTGAGCTTGGGCATAGCTAATTGCTTCTTCCCGTTGACGCTCTGCTTCACGCATTTTACGCGTTAACTGATTAATCCGCTTTTGAGAATTGCTAACTTCCTTCGCATGTTCGTCCTCAACAGACAAAACTTCTTCTTTAGGGCTTTCTGGTATTTCTTCCACCGTAATCGCGGATTCGGGAGAAGATTCTTCTTTAGTGTTTTTTAGCTCAATTTCGGTTTCTTCGTAATTATCAAAATCTAATTCAACATTACCGTCATCTGCTTTATGTTCATTTTTAGCCATCAGGGCCTCCTACAAGCTTAGAATATCGTCGGGGTCTGCAATCGTAGCGATAATCTCATCATCATTGATAATGCGAACTTCGCCGCCTTCGATCTTAAACCGCGTGCCACCGTACCGAGGGAAAATCACCCAATCCTTTTCCTTACACCACGGCCCTGATGGAAACTTGTCCGTATCTGCATAGGCTAATGGACCCTGCGCTACGACATAACCCACTACAGTCTGTAGTTGATCCTCTACAAGCGTTTGATCTGTTAACAGAATACCGCCGTCTGTTTGCCCTTTACCTCGATAAGGAAGGACCAAAAGCCTCCATCCTGCGGGTTGTGGCATCCTTTCGATAACAGACAACTCTAATTTGCTGGGGTCTAACACGCGGTCTTCCGCCGAAATATACGAACTTTCGACTGGGTTTTTAGCGGAATTAGACTTTTTGGACGAAACGTCCGGTGATGACTTCATACTATTTGCTCCTGTTTTTCTAGCAGGTTTGAGATTTCCTGGTTTATGTAGCTCAAGGCGTTCAATTCACCCATGCAGTGCTGATACTGCTCCATATTTTTAATTCCATTCCCTTCAAGGCAAGACATCACTCCTTCTTGCCTATCTTTGATTGTGCTTTGAACGAATTGCACAAGTCTTATCGCGTCAATGTCCACAACTATACCTCATAAGTCCGATATTGTTGCGTATGATAGTATATCTACGAGCGTTTGCGAGCTTTTTTTTTGCTTTTACCCGCTGTGCTCAGAGCTATCGCTACCGCTTGACGTTGGGGATACCCTTCCCCGCGCAATTTTTTAACATTGCTACTTACTGCTTTCTTGCTTTTGCCTTTTTTAAGGGGCATAGATCACCTAATTGATGGTAAATTTTCCACCGCGAAGCATTGCACCCATGCCTCGACACGTTCCAGTGGTTACCGTGCCTTTAGCCGTATTTGGCGTAGGTACTTCCTTGTAATTACCAAAGGGCACGCTACCTTGGCTTTGAATTACCTCTTTATTCGACGCTTTGGGCGGATTTGGAGGGGTAGAGCCGTTCGTTCTGACTGTTCTCTTCATGGTGTTTCTCCTTCTTTTTGACGTAGTCTCATGTCTTCTCGCTCATTTGACGCATTTATTCGTGCTGCCGTCTGTTTTTCCTGCGATTCTAGCCTATCATCAAACTGACGGCTTCTTTCACTAAGTTTTTGCTCTTCTAATCCAAACTTAGCTTGATCGTTGGCAATATCGGCCATTGTTTTTTGTTCTTTTATGCCTAATTCTTGCTCTTTAAGCGCAACAAGAGGATCAGGGCCTTCTGCTTGACCTTGACCCATGATATTTTGGCTCATCATACGCACTTCAGCAATTTTATCGGCAATAACCTGCGATATTTGCGCTTCAATGCTTATAACTTGCTCTTCTGTAGGCTCTTGGCCTTGATTTTGTTGCATAAATTGCGTCATTACCTGCTCTTGAGCCATCAATTTTACGTGTTCCATGATGTGCTTCTGCAATGCCACCGCTACAGGAGGTGATGCTTGCACCACACCAGAAGCCATGAACACTAAATGCGCCGCAATGTGCGCTTCATGGTTCTGCCCTTCAAAAGCTTTGAGATCAATGCCATCTAAAGCATCTACATTCTCTTGCGCAGGATCTTTAGGCGTCGGAGCGTCTAGTTCTGGGGCATTCAAAATGCTATCTATGTCCCTTACGCCTAATGCTTCATACATTCGACGATACGCTTCTGGCAAATTATGTAGATCAGGGGCTTGAGCCGCTAATTCTAGCTGACTTTGCGCCAAAGCAATGCGCTGTGCTTGCGAAAAGATATTAGGGTTAGATACCGGCACAACATCAATTCGATCATCAAAGTCTTGCGCCATAATCTGAGGTGTCGCGCCAGCCACATCATACGGATATTCCTGTGGCAAAAACTCATGCATCACTCGAGCAAGGATCTTAAACTCTTTTCGCATGGCATAATGCAAACGTTTATGAATAGCACTCATCACTCGAGCACCTTGCTCAAGCATAGCAACTGTAGTGCCTACCGCTGCGTTCTGATTACCATCCCCCACTTTCATATCCGTAATCGTTGCAAACCGCTGTGCGGCATCAACCACAAACCCTAACAGTTGAAACAACACGGTATCAGGACCTTTGAAAGGTAAAGGCATTAAGCTGTCTCGGATGGCCCCTCCTGGAGCATCTACATCCCTAAACTCACCAGGCTGCAACGGATCGGCATCATCCCTTACTCTTAGGCCACGCGCCTTAAACCCTGCGGGAAGATTAGACAAAGTTCCTGCATCTATCAGTTGCCTCAACGAAGCCGTCGCCGTAGTGGCTAATCCGCCAATGGTGTCAATAAGCCCTAACCCGTAAAAGCCAAATCCAGGCAAAAACTTGTAATGAATAAAATACTCTATCTTTAAAAACTCTTTAGAATCTTCCAAATAATTTCGACGTATAGACAAAATAGTGCTCATGTCTTCGCAGATAGTGACGATATACGGCAGTTTAATCCCCGTCGTTTCGCCTTCTTCATCCTTATGCTCAAAGCCGTCTAAGTCCAGTTCCACGTGAAACTCAAGAATAGTGGTGTCATAGTTGCCTTGAGACGGCTCGACACCTTCAATTTTGTTCATCTCTTTTCTTACTTCGTCTGGCGCGGCACTGCTCGGTACAATGTCTACATCTCGATAGAACCCTGCAACCTGCTGCTTACGCAAGTCGTTTACGCTCATATCAATCCGATGCGTGATAATAGGACACGTTTCTAAATTAGACGTCTCATACGGCACAATCAAATCAGTCGCTTGAATAAACGTTGAAACCGGTCGATCCAACGCGGCGTCATAGTACACTTTCTTAAACGCCGATCCGGCAAGAGGGAGGTAATACAGCATCTGATCAAACTCAGGCGTGTACTCCTGCATCACATTCATCAAGTAATAGTTCATAAACTCTTTGACACGATGGGCCTGTTGTTCTTTTTCTTTGTCTATCGCACCCATTATCACCGTGCGGACAGGGCCGTCTGGCGGTAAAAGCTCGTTGTAGGCTTGTGCTTGGAACTGGGTGGCAGCTTCTGCCAACAACGGGTGCGTTACCCCGCTTGCGCCCTTGAACGGCTCTGTGCGGTCTTCATACTTGTAGCCAAGAAGCTGAAGCCCTTTCTCGTAGTTGTCCCGCCAATCCTTACGTGTTTCGTTGTTATTCTCATACTGACCCATTAATTCGCTGGTCAAAGTCCCAAGGGCCGTATCATCTAGCTCCTCGGCTAGGTTGCGGTAAAAATCTCCCTCGTCTACCGTAACTTCAGGCTGCGGATCAAAGTCCACCGTAGCACTGCCGTCCTCTTCCGCTATAATCTCAACGGTAGAGCTATCTATCTCTTTGGCCCTTAATGAATTAGGCACTGCAATCTCAACCTGCTCTTCAATCGAGAGTTCAGTCATAGGGTCTAGTCTTTCAACCATCGACGTAATCGGATCGTTTTCTTCAGCCATTTTGGTTTCTTCCCATAATGCGATCTAAAGCAGATAACATTTTATTGCTTGGCATAATTCCCGCTCGGGAATTCATCATGTTTTGAACGCCCTGTTGCCGCTTCTGCATGGCAATCTCATTAGGGCCTACGCTTACCGACATCGTAAACTCTTTGTAAGGGTTCGTGGGCTCTGAAACAGGGCCCCCTTGATTAAAGGTGTACACGGTCTCTTCTTCCTCCATGTACGGAGTGTCTGCACCAAACTCCGGCTGATACTCCCTCTGGATGTTGCCTCGGACCGCATCAACGGTGGCTTCGGTGTCAAGGTCCAACAGGCGAGTAGCCCCACTCATTTGGCCCCCCGCTGCAATTTGACCTGCACTAATTCCACCAGGCGTAGCTACCCCAAGGGCCGCTATTTTTGCTTTACCTGCATCCAAGGCTTGTTGCTTTTGCATGGGCGTAAAGTTTGCGCCTAGCATAGCCTCCGATTCCCTAATGATGTTAGCGACCTTCTGCTCAACAGAAAGCGGTGTCTGACCGGTATCTGCCGCAGGATCAGGGTCTCCAGGTTGAAACTTAGGTAAACCTATCGGCATGACCGAAGTATTTACCGTGCCAGCAGTATTGGTGCCGCCTACTCCTGTGCCTATGTTCATCACGTTAGGGTCAACTTGGCTAACCGTCGGAGTGTCAAACATCGTCAGGTTATCGGCCCCTGTCGCTACAATGTTGCCCGTAGTGTCCTGTGTCCCTACCGTCGTGGTGCCCGTGCCATCCGGATTGATCCCCATACCTGTAGACGGGAACTGTGCATAAGTTGTTAATTCGCCAATGTCCGGTCCTGACCCTTGGGCCGTGCTCTGTCCCATCGTGATCGCTGTAGTAGGCAGTCCCGAAGAATCTAAGCCTCGAGACACTACAGGGGTCCCACGCGTTATGTTCCTTTGCTGAAATGACATCGGATCAAACAAGCCCGACGCAATCTTACCTTCGGCAATAAGATCATCAACCGTGCCATAGGAATTTGGATTTAAATTTCTAAAATCTTGCGCTGCATTCGGGGCTTGAAAGTCTTGAGTCCCTCCAGGCTGATAGTCCGCTAAACTAAAGCTAGAAGCTACCATAGGGTCTACCGGCTGTTCGTACCGATCCATGATGCTGTCAAACGCATCCCCGATGTCTTTGAAATCACCGACGCCCTCTACCTTTGGTGGGGCCCCTATAACTCCTACAAAATCAATGGCGTCAAAGTCCGCTGCGCCTTGGTTCCTGTAATCAGTGACATACTGCGCGGCAATCTCTGTAGGCGTCATGGTTAAAAAATCACCGACGTCCGAAAGCCTTAACCTACTTTGATTGTCCTTAATAAACTTAGCATAGGCATCTTCTTTTGCCGCCGTCTTACTTGCCCCCTCAATCACGCCTATGCCCGAATCAATCTGCTTAGTAATAGAACTTAGCTGGGCCAGCACTTCTTCTCGCGTTAAAAAATCCGCCATAATCTACCCGTAATACTGTATTTGTGAAGGTTCTGGAGTATCCCAATCATCCGACGGCAACTGAACAAAGTTGCCCTGCCGATACCGCATCAACGCTTGTGTCGTGCTATCTACCAAGTCGTCATACTCCCCGTTTGGAAAGGCTGCACACTCTTCTATCAGCTCCTCGGCCCACATCTGATCTGGAGCCCAGATCATACCGCTTTCAAATAACGGAGCTACACTGTGTACACGCGATACTTTATCATTACCCCTAGAAGGCGTAAAGTTTACCACAGGAATTCCCATGTTCCTTAATTCATGCGTCAAAGGGGTCCCTGTCGCTTTTGCCTCAATAATTACTGTTTCGGGGTCCCAGAAGCGATATAACTCATACGCCTTCTCCTTCAACTCCGGAAAATCCCATCGCCCCTTCACCGAATCCAAAAGTATTAAATTAGGGGCCCCTGACTCATTAGGGTAGAAAACCCCCCACGTAGTAATCGCACTAAAATCCGCCGTCTCCTTCTTACTGAACGCCGTGTCATAACTTTGAATAACATACTCCAACGCCGGAACCGACTCCTTCTCCCAAAGGTTCCACCACTCCCGCTTCAAAATAGACGTCTCATCACCCGTCGGATTCTGCTGATACTGCGCATTCCACTTGCTGACAGGGATAGACGCCTGTACCGCCTTCAAATCCTGTAAAGGCCAATACTCCGGCCAACACGACCGCCCACTAGGCATGATCGCAGGTAACTCCACAACCTCCCACTGGTCCGCTCTATCCTCTTTAGCCTGTGAGCGCATCAACTGTCCCGTCAGATCCTTGTCTGACCAACGCGTCATTACCAAAACTATCGAACCTCCAGGCTGTAAACGCTGGCGGGGGCCCCCCGTGTACCAATCCCATGCGTCATCAAAACCATGGTTCGACATCGCCGTCTGCTCAGAATGAGGATCATCAATAATAATTAAATCACCACCACGACCCGCTAAGTTAGACCCAACACCCACCGCATAATACATACCCCCACGCGCCGTATCCCACCGCCCAGAGGCTTTTGAATCAGCAGATAGCTTAGAATCAGGAAATAAATCCATATAGTCGTCACGCTCCAAGAGATTCTTCACCTTACGTCCAAAACCCACCGCAAGTTCCGTGGTGTGTGTGGCTTGGATTATCTTCATGTTTGGATTTTTCCCGATCATCCATGCAGGAAACAAGTAACTGGCAAACTCACTCTTGGTATGTCGAGGCGGCATATTGATTATTAAACGCTTTAAATCGCCGCTGGCTACACGCTCCAGCTTTTCTGCAATAATTTTATGATGTTTACCGGTTATAAACTCAGGCCACATGGCTTTGACAAAGGGTAAGAAATTATTGCTACAGGCTTCCATACGATCAAGCTGGGCTAACCGAAGCTGGAGCCTCAGAGCCTGATCGGATACTTCACTTGTTAGTTCGTTATATGACATTTGGGTGTATCATAACATTTTTTTACACAATTGTTAGTTAAAAACATACACCTTGTGCTCTCCCGAGGGAAATCCCCTACTGTTCTCTCAAAACGTACCTACCTATCTTCCCATGATTCCATCTAGCCTCTATTCAGGGACTCCTGACGCCCCCCACCCTCCAGGATACCTGGACCAGGGACCTTGGAAGGTCCCTTGGGTGGGGGGCGTCAAGGGTTGACAGGCCCTGCCTGTCATGCTAGGCGCACGCAAATTTTTACAGTCGCCCACAAAAAAGCCCACCAAGCGGTGGGCTTTGGTCTGCAGCCGGTCGGCTATACGATCACAGAATTCCCATTCCCTTCTTCGTAGGCTTCGAGTATCCGGTCGCGTGTTTCATGTCCGTACTGCTGATATTCCTCGAAAGCTATTTCACTCATGATGTAATGATTGACGGGGCCTTCCGCGTTGTAATGAGCATGATCCACCCGCTCTAAAACTCTATTCAGCACAATTCTGGACGGGTCAAGCCCCTCTGGATTGGGCTTGTGATGGTACTCATACACATCCGTCCCCTCACATTGGTCACAATCCCGTGACCAAATCGCTAGAACCGTGGTTAATTTTCCTTTGGAATTGGTGAACGCTTTAAGCATAATTTCTCTAAGTAGCTCACCAATCTCTGAAGAATCTAACGCTGTCAATAACTCTGGGTGCTTGATGTAATCAATCATGATCTATGCCCCGCAAATGCCGGTGGAGCCACGTTCAAAAAGTAATCAAACACCCCGAGGTTATCATGTCCGTATTGGGTTACACGATCCGAACCCCAAGTCCCAATGACCTTGAACCCATCGGCTGAATTAAACTCTACCCAAATGGTGGGCCCGCCGCCCGCCACCATCAAATGAACTTCGAGCATTTCGCCCTGTGAATTAAACAAATAGTTTTGATCATATGTAGCACGGGCTAACCAATCGCCCACATCTTCATATTCCCTAAAAGCAAATCGACAGTCCGACTGTAGCCACTTGTAAACATCTTTCACATTTGCTTCGAGTTGCAGTCGGCTGCTGTCCTTCTTTGGTGGTATTGGCATTCCAATTACATCGTCCATAGTTAAGTTTTGAATATCCATCGTTATAGCTCCTTTGGTTGAAGAGCCATTATACACATAAAAAGCATATAGACTCAAGGCCCACCCCTTGCAATATGCTTTGATATTTTGCATGGCAAGGGGTGGGCCAACTGGCACACGAAACAAAAAAAACCCGCCATGTGGCGGGCTTATCCGGAAATTGTCCTGGCTATTCTATCTTATTCAAATAGAACCCCGCCCGTTTGATGTGGTTCAAGGCATTTTCGATCTGATCTAACCGTTCCGAAAAATTGAGCTCCCGAGCCTGAAGCCGGTGAACAGACTGCACAGTTTCATCGTCATACGATGAACGGGGTTCAGTATCCCATTTAATTTGATCCAAACGCTCGTTTATATGATTCGTGATTGCATCAAATTTTTCCTTAGTCACAAAGTCATCGCCGTCGGGTATCTCGTCAAAATTATATTCCTCATCTAACCGTTCAATCTGTCGATCGGTATACTCTTGACAATAATCTTTCACCCATTCCATCGTCGCCCACCCCGCCGGAAAAAAGGGGTGATTCTCGTCAATCTGACTATTCGACTCAAAATCTAACACCATTGCCCTAACAATGAGAGTAACAAATTCTTCTAATGTCTCAGTCATTTCACTCATCGCTGCGTCTCCTTAACCCTTGCCGCAAAATTACGTTCCGCCGTCTCGAAATTATCTAGATAATTTCCCCACACAAAATTTACCTTGCCGCTGCCGCGCTGTTTGGTTGCGACCCATGTGACGAAAGGGCTGTGGGCATGGTCGCGTTCCACTAAAATCACGGAACTTTCTAAATTTCCATACGACTCGGGCTCGTGTCCCCCGATCTTGTGAACAATCCCCCCGCTAACGGCGGGATTGGTTTTAAAATTTTGCTCTATTTGCTCTCTGGTTATTGTCATCGTTTTAGCTCCTTTGGTTGAATGGTCATTATACACATTTTCCTTGCATATGTGCAAATCACCACAAACCTTGAACCACAGTTCTTGGTTCAAGGCCATAGGATTAGGGCCCAAGGCCCCCGCCCATGGGGGGCTAGTTTAACTGATCAAAAGCGGCCTTATACGATTAATCACACATTGCATTAACTTGTAAGGCTGCAAGTAATCAACCGATTGTCCTAAAATTTGATGCGCGATTGTCATTCCGGTTTTAGGCACTAATCGTTGAGGAATAGACTTTAGTTTGGCGTGCTCTTCCGGAGTAAAAAGTCTTTCTTTATTGTCCGCTCTCACCATAAAGGGCTCGGTTGATCTGCGTTTAGCATAGTGACGACCAATTGTTCCCACTTCTGTTTCTTCACCAGTTAATAGTTGTCGATTGGCAAAACCTTTTCCCGCTGCTGCGTCTCGTATTTGTTTATCTTTTAAATATTGATTGTCCGCCCACATTGTTTCCGGAACACTGTCTAGATAGTGCTTCAACGGAATTAAATTGGGCGCAACATCCGAGAGCGAAATATCATCCGGTGCTAAGTTTTCACTGATCGCTGTTAACCAATACCGGCGTCTTCTTTCCACTGAACCCGTTTGTTTATTTGATAGTTCTGTTTCAAATACTTTATAACCTAATCGTTTTAGTTCAGAAGTTAGCAAAACGTATATTGGGCTGTTCATCGCTTCCATAACATTCTCGGAAATAATGACGGCGGGATTGCTGGATTTAATAGCGTTTATTACACCAAACAAAGCTGTTCCAGAATGCTCTTCTGCACTCATCTTATGCTTAACTTTTCCCGCTTTACTAAAACCAGCGCATTCCATCGATAAAGATAAAACGTCTACTTCTGTAAATAGTTGAGTTTCTACTTCTTCAACGAGACCATTTAAAATTACTGTTTTCGTCATCAATAGCAAAACAATTTTGTTGAGCTTCGTTAATATATTTTGAATCTGCTTCACAAACCCAAGTACAACCAGTTTTAATTAAACCTTCTTCATTTAGTGCAGAGTGAATAGCGTCGGTTGAAATGCCACCACCAGTAAAC
>FUIF01008104.1_pt1 | contig 11570 bp, 21 predicted proteins | sample 1003461 | NCBI WGS metagenome assembly FUIF01 (sample SAMEA80401918, study PRJEB19352) | marine metagenome
TATTGTTAAACCTAAATAGTGTTAGTGGATTTGTTGTTTAATGGGTAGATTAATCGGTTCTGTTGGTTTAGCTCCTGGCACAGATGAGGGTTTTGATCTCACAACTAAGGGCGATATGCATGGGTATTCTAGTGCAAATGCTCGTATTCCGATTTCAACAGATTCGTTTACACTTTTTTGTGATAGTGGGGAGGCTTTAGGGTTAAAGTGGGGAGCTAATACAACTTCTTTTGTTTTAGCTTGTTCTGATGAAACTTCTGAACTTACTACTGGTACAAAAGTAACTTTTCGTATGCCATATGCATTTACTGTAACTGCTGTAAGAGCTTCATTAACTACTGCTGCAACTGGTGGAACATTACTAACTGTGGATATTAATGAATCAGGAACTACGATTTTATCTACAAAAATAACAATAGATGCGAGTGAAACCACATCGACTTCGGCTGCAACTCCTCCTGTTATTTCTGATAGTGCCTTAGCTGATGATGCACAAATGACGATAGATATAGATAATATCGGTTCGACGAATCCAGGAAAAGGACTGAAAGTGTATATTATTGGTTATCGTGTGGTATAATGTCAGAAGTTGTGGTTAATCCCTACATGATTATAGTGCCAGTAAGTGAAGACTGTCAAAGTGAGGGAACGGAGGGTGCATATATGCAAGAGCCTCCAAGTGGAGGGGGATCTGGTAGTAAACAAAGAATAGGCTGTAAATTAGAATCAGGTTCGGTTTTTGTTGGGGAGACTTATAGCTCAGCAAAAGTGTTTCTTAAAAAAGAAACTGGATCGCCTAATCTTAATCTGAATGTAAGTATTTATCGTGACGGTACTGCGTTACCAGTTCATACTTTTCAGACAATTTCCACTAGCACTATTACTGATGAGTATGTAGAATATACTTTATCTGGTGGAGGGGATTATACCATAGTTGCAAACGATATAATTGCGATTAATTGGGAATCTGAAGATTATAAATTATATACTTATGTTTATGGTAGTGCTGTTTCAAATTTACCACAAATGCGTTATAATCAATGGGACGATCCAAATCGTACAACCTGGACAGCGTTTACAGCAAATTCATTTCGATTTTGTTTAGGAGCTTAGAATAACTCCATAAATACTAGAATTTTTATAGAAAAACAATGGATAAGAAAAATGGTGGTATAACCGTAGGAATATCAGGAGCTGTTGCAGTTATTATTTCTGTAATATGCCAGGTCTTTCATAATGGTGGAATACCTTGAGTGAAAACAAGAAAACAAAAAAAGATGAAAGTGAAAGTTTTATTGATACTTTGAAAGATTTACTTGCTGAGCCTCATCAAGATGATGTGTGGAATGAAAAATTTAAGGCAACAGTTAGGAAATATTTTGATATTTAATGGCTAGTTTAGCTGGTTATAATGTAAAAGAAGAAGCTACCGAAGTTAAAAAAAATCTTTTTGAAAATAGAGATACTTTTGTAATGTTAGTTATTGCTTCTGTTGTTGGTGGAGCTATTACAAGATTTGTAATTCCAAAATCTGTAACGGAGGGTTCTGTTTTTAGTCGTTTTAAATCCTGGTTCGGTTATGACCAGGAAGAATATGAAGAAGAAGATTAATATCATAGTTTAATTTTGTAGTTTTTTCATGGAGAACGAATTGTTAGGAATTATAGCAATAGTGGTAACTGCTCTAACTGTCTTCGGTATGAAGATAAGATCAGCTTAGAAAATCCACCTTTCTTTTTTTTTAATATCTACCTAAATACTCCTCTAATTTACTATAATTGTTAAAATGGCTAAAACTCCAAAGAGAAAAACAAAAAAGCAAAAAGCAGCAGCAGCAGCTAGAAAAAGAAAAGGATCGATAAAATCTATGCTTAGAAAAGTTGTGGATAAGGGGTCAGCTCCATTAGCATTTTGGCAACAGTTGAGTGAAAAAGATTATCAGGTTTTAAATGCAGACGGAAATTATGCAGCATTAGATTATTTAGGAAAACTAAAAGTAGCTTCTAATATTCTAACTGGTTCATTAACTGGTAGAGTGTTATTTAGTGATCAGTATAATCCTAGTCCTAGTGGTCAACCAAGAATTAACCCAGCAGGGATTGCGAATAAATGGGTAGGAATTGGAATAATCGGAAAACTTTATGGTAAAATAGGTAAAGGTATGAAACTTCCAGAAGCTAGTATGATTGATAGAGTAGGATCTAAACTCATATTTGGAGGAGCAGTTGGTGGCTTTTTCGATCCACCAGGTAATCCAGGAGGATATGTTTCAACTGCTAACGTAACACCTAATGTTATGGTTCAAAATAGAGCTCAAACAAATAGAGCATTTGCAACAGCTCAAAGAAATAGAGGTTTTGTTCCATCAGGTGGTTTTGATTCTTCAACGGGGAGTGCATTTAGATGAGTGGCGCGTGGGATATTGCAACTGCAACTTCTCTACTAACTGGGGTCGCCAAAGTTCAGATAAACGGAGGAAATAATTTAACAAAACCAACTCAGGCAGTTAATCTTGTTGAGGTAGTTCCATATACGGTCAGCTCAGGTGCTTACACGGCAGGAGAATCCATAGCATTAACAGCTTATCTTGATTCATTTTCAGTTGATTTATTACCAAAAAGAATGATAGTACCACCAATTCAAGCAGGACTAGGAACTCATATTAACATTGTAGCTCCAATTTTAGAAGCCTACGAATGCAATACGGGTTTGCAAGAGGGCGCAACTTCACAATTTATAGTATCAGGTCAAGCACAGGTAGCTAATACAGTAGCACCTTTAATGGCTATGGCATTACATTATTCTACTACTCCACCTAATCGACCAGAACACTTCTACCATAAACCAGATGATGAAAGTTCTTTCACAACTGCTACAACAAATGCAGGAAACGATTTCACAATCAATGACGGAATATGGCTAGAAGATATGTATGTCTCAGTATTTGCAGGAACACCAACAGTATCACAATCAATAAGTGGTTATGGAACATTTAGTTCTAACGACTTTGGAAACTCTTTACCACTTAAAGTGCCAATGCAACCTGGCGCTTGTGGTCTAGCAGGAACAATGACACCAGGAAACTTACAATTGGCAAGTTATCATAATACACATATGCCAATGAAAACATCTTGTAAAATCTCAACCAGTTTCACTAACGATATAACTCAAAGTGCGGCTACCAGATTTATTCTTGGAGTGGGCTATACTAAACAGGGCTAGGAGTTGATCCTAGTTGTCACAAATTCCAAGAGATTCTTTTAGTCCAGCTTTAATAAAACCGACTTACAATGTTGGCGATTATGGTCATGATGTAATTATTCCATTAAATTGTTTAACTGGTTCTAATACAACTACATTAACTCCATCTACTGCTACTTTTGTACAAGTTTTAGAAGATGGTAAAGTGCCAGTTGATGAAGTAAATCAATTCATTACAGATAGTGATAAAATGGAACTTATTCATGCTGGAAATGATACAGATTACGATACTACGTTTGAGTGGCTTCCTGACATGAGTTTTCAAGCGTACAAAGCAAGTTTCTCAGTTGCAGTAGCCATGAAAGTGAGTGCCTATACTAGTGGAAATTTTGCGATTTCTTCAGTACAATTAACATTAAAAGCGATTGGAGGGGGAGAGGGAGATCAGGTTATTATGGATAAAATTGTAAATCCTGGAATGTCGAATATGACGGGAGTTGCAGAACAAGTAGCAATTCTTAATGTAGATACTAAAACAAGTGCAAAAATATCTGATAAAGAAGTATCAGTACAAGTTAAAGTTAATACTACTTCAGGTACTGGTACATATCAATGTGGTATAGTTCCGTTATTTTGTTATTTTGGAGCTGCTGTTCCTAAAACATGGACTACTTCGAGTGTAGTTGTTCATGCTCACGCTGATCTAGCTCATGCATTCCCAATATTTAGAGATGAAGATAACATGAATATGTTAGATAGGAGTGGTATAGGATTATGATTGTAGAAGAAATACCATATTTTGTAGAATTTATTGTATTGGGAATTGTTTTAGGCTTTGGGTATGGTTTTACTAAATTATTTTTAAACCATGCCAAAGATAAATCAAGAGTTAAAAGATCTGAAAGAAAAGCCAAAGAAGCTAACAGCGTAGAAGATGAATTAGACAAGTATCTGAATAATATTCCTGCGATTACTCAGCATTTAGAGATAGAGTTGATGAATTTAAAGGAAAAAGGAGCTACACCAGAACAATGCAAAAGTTTAGAATCAAAATTAGATTTGGCTAGAAAAGCTCAACAGTACGAAATGCCGATACGAATGTTAGGTAAGCCAATATTAAAAAAAGTTCTAAATATTGTAGATAAGTTTGGGGTTTAACAATGGTTAGTGTAGCTGTTCCTGCTATGCTAGCTCCAAAAGCTAGTAAAAAAAGTGGTCAGATTTTACAAGAACAATTTGGATATAATTTTATAGATCTTATTACAAAACTTGCAATATTTTATGTGATTAGTTTTCTAATTGCTAAATATATGGAAGCTGTAATTTATTTTCAAGGTGGTTTATCAACTATTGCAGGGTTTTTTGGGATAAAGATAGTTCAAGCTGATCAACTTCCGAATCAATGGGTTAGTCTGTTTGTAGATACTGATAAACAAACTTTTTCTTCTGATCCTACTGCACCAGGAAAATTTAACCCTCCTGGCTGGGATCGCCCTTACGATTATGGGAGTTTAGAACATCAACAAGAAGAACCACATTTATTTCCAGAAAAAGATCAACAATTTAGATTTTGGGATCTCATAAACGCTATTGCAATTTTTTATATTTCATGGGAAGCCTACAAATATTGGAAACGTGGAGGTACTGATTTCTTAACGTTAGGTATTTTTGGTTTATTGATAGCTGTTTTATCTGTATTATCTTTTTCAAGATTTCTTAAGAGATTTTCTTTAAACCGATTCCAGGAGGCTAACAAATGAGTTTAAGAAGTGGTACTCAGAAATATGGGGATAATATTCAAGATGTTTGGATTAATGACGGAGGTTATAATAGAAATCTTGCATTAGAAGCTAAACTTGCACAGGATCTTATCGATGTTAAACAGTATGATAAAGAATGGAAATCAGGTTTAAATCCAGAACGTTTAAAATTACCTTCATGGTGGGATAGTAACCCAAAAGCAACAGGTCGTAAAGGTTGGGAGCAAGACGGATTCACAGATCAAGAAGCGATAAACTATTTGGAAGAAGGGATTAAAATATTAACTGCTAAGGTTAATGATGCTAATTATAGATGTAATAATTATCCAAGAGATACATATTATTGTCAAAATTCATCTCAATTTGGTGGGGAAATAGGAAATTCTTCAAGAATGATAAAAGATATTAAAGAAGTGATGACTGTAACACAACAATTTGAGTTTTTACCTCAAGCAAGTGCCGAAGAAGATCCATCTATTTATCAATCTGATGAAGTTGTAACTGTAACTCCTGGTGCATTGACATGGTATTATGTAAAAAAACCTAGTGGTATTTGTGAAAGATTGAATGTATCACAGAATTTTGTTGATAGAATGTCATCTAAGGGTTGGATTTTTAGTTTAACAGATATTTGTAAAACTGATGTTAAATGTCCTGCGAGAGTTAGGATAATTAATAATCAAACAAATCAGGCTTCAGGGGACGGATTTTTTAATTGCGATACTATTGAAAAATATATTGAAGATCCACGTTATAGAGTAGAGTATTATGATGGTGTAACACCAACACCAACACCAACACCAACACCAACACCAACACCTACAACTGTTCATGTTCCTCCACCAGAACCAGAACCAGAACCAGAACCTGAAGAACCTTATGTTTTTACTCAATGTGTAGATGTTTATAGAGTTACTCATTCTGATCCTTATGGTCATATGATGGTATGGTCAAAAAGAGAAACAATTGATTATCAAACATTATCGGATTATGTTAATGTTCAAAATTTATTGGTTCGTGAATGTGGTCAATCTGTGCCATCTGATCAGGAAGTTTTAGATTATTATGGTATATCGCAACCAACTCCACCAACTCCACCAACAACACCAACTCCACCAACTCCACCAACTCCAACACCAACAGAACCAGGTCAGGTAAACTGGATACCAGAACCTTTTTTTAGTTTTATTAATAATGTGTTTAGAAAATAACTCCCTAAATACTAGAATTTTCTAGGTAAAACAATGGTTAAAAGGAAAAAATATAGTTTTACGGATCTAAATTTTACTAAGGAGGATCTATCTAGGAATAGTCAGCAAGTAATAGCTAAGGTTGGTTATCATCTTTTGTTAAGAGTTAAGAAAAGAACAGCTATTAACGCAGTATGGGGAATAAAAATATTAGCCAAAGGTCAGAAAGTAAGATCAATAAAGAAAGTTATAGGATTTAAAACCAAATCAATTGTAAAAACAGTAAAAAGAAAAGCTAAGAGTGTTAGAAAAAGAGCTAAAACTGCTATGTCTTATCCAAGATCAAGAGGAGGAACACGTTATACTAATGGTAGAACATTCAAATCGAGAAAAAAATCCAAAAGTAAAATACTCACAGCTAAGAATGGAAGAAAATATAAAATTTTAGCAAATGGTAGAGCTCGATTTGTTAAAAATTGAAAAACGATTCCTTAAACGCTGATAATACTACAACAAAAATAAATTCTTTATGGGCTAATCAACAAAAGATAGTTCCAATACCACCATTATCTTCATTAAAACTGCATGGAAATAATTGCTCAGGTCTAAGAATATGCCATACTTGTAGAGGGGAACGATTTGTAGTAATTAGATCAAAGTGGGATAATCGATTAACTTATAAAAAATGTATGGCATGTTCTGGTAATGGAAGTATCGACATTCGAACCATTGAGTGAGATTCAGAAAACACAGTATCTTGCAGAATTAGGACTAGAACCAGTATTATCTTATTATAACAATGAGATCAAGAAACACAGTAGGGTTTGTTTTAAAAGCCTGGAATTAAGAGAGAAGCGTGATAGATGCTTCAAGTTGATGCGTGAAGAATATCAGGAGTTATGTTAACTTTAAGAATAATCGTGTAGTTTAGGATCTTCGCTAATCAGATCTTCGCCTACGATATAGACGTACATATTAACTAGTTTACATGGATCTGTTAATACTTCTTTATCGGTTAATTCTCTTTGGGACCAAAATAGACCATATTCTTGTACTGTTCTAATAACATCAAAGACATGATCTCCTAACCATTCTTCGCATTCGCCTGTATAGACCATATAATAATCTGTATTGAATATTTCGTTATGAAGTTCATTATCTTTGATTAATTCTTTTAATCTTTTAGGATCGTACTCTTTTAATTCTTTAACTCTTTCATAGAGAAAATCTTTAATCTCTTTTCTTTTATATGATGTATCCCATTCTTCCATTATTTTTCCTCTTTTTTGTTGTATTTAACGAAGTCTGATAAAGCCTGGCGTACCAACTGACTTTTTTTAAGGTCTAGCTGTTGTTGCAGTTCTTTAAGTTGTTCCATTAGGTCAATATCTTTATCATTGTTATAACGAGGTTTCCAATTATACTGGTATTTCTCAGAACGTATAGGTGTCATTTTTCTAAGTCCTCTTTTTCTTCTTTATCCCATTGATCAGATTTATTGACATAACCCTCTTTATCACATTTTTTCATAAAATCCATTTCTTCTCTTAATTTCCATATTTCAGAATCAAGATGATTAAAAGATTTCATTAAAGAAATAATTTTTGTTTTAAGAGTATCACTATCAAAATTAATTTCAATTAAACGTCTTAATTCCCATAAAACTTCCCATTGAATATCGGTAAGTTCCCCAATAAGTTCTGTTTCCCTTTTATCTAATTCATCATATTTTTCTTTATTCATTTTTCTAAGTCCCTCCATTCTTTCATTACCTGGATAAATTGTGTATTCGATTCATCTGAATATTTTGGGATAAATTCAGTTATTTTAGATTGATTTTGCATTTTTACCTCTAGGTTTGTATGTGTATGTAATTTGGTGTGTCATATCGCATTTTTGACAAATAAACCAAGTTTCACTATATTGGCTTTTGTTCACTTTATTATTCCAAAAACTTATGCGTTGCATAGTAGTTTTACAATCTGGGCATGGAATTTTAATAGTAGATTTAGCCATTGTTTACACCTGGTCGTGTTACATATGTAATAGCTTCTGATTTAATTACTGGGATTCCTATTTTATCACATAGTACATTTGTTATGTATTGGTACATATGTGATATAACATCATTACCATGATTAAATCTCACTAAGTCTTTAGAAGTTTTACTATCTATTGTAGCCTGGATAATTTTTTTGAATTTATCGTCATTTAAATCATTTTCATATCCAACTCTAAATAATGCTCTAAATACTGAAGCTCTATATGTAAATGATTGTTGTACAAATGGACTTTGCTCTTTTAAACATCTGGTAAATTTTTTAATAAATATTAAATCAGATTTTGATATACTTCTTAAAAAGATTTCAATTGTTGTCCTGTCTAATGGTCTTGGTGTTTTATCTTTTCCAAATTTTATGGCGTGTAATAGATTAGAGAATGAAGTACATTTTTTCCCCATTTTATGCTCATAATCCCCTCTTAAATGATTAAAAAATTGAATTGTGCCGTCGTCTAGGTCTTTTGTTATTTCTTGTAGTGTTACTTTTTTTCCTAGATTATTTCTGTAAAATATTTGTCTGCCAAAATTTTGATCAAATATTTGTAATACAATTTCATATTCTTGAATACCAAATTCTCGGTGTAAGTGATATAACGCCATAAGTCTATGGTGTCCGTCACATACTCCATATTCCTGTTTTCCATTTTTAATAGCATATACCTGGAATGAGTTATCATAGAAATTATTTTCTAGTATAGCTTTACAGATTGTTGATTTGTGAACATCTGATAACACCCTTTGCCAGTCAGGTATTTCAAAGGTTTCAAGAATTTTGGATAGTGGAAAATGTGCGATATGTTTCCATTGACATGGAGGACTTTTAATTTCTACCATTAATAATCCCTCATTTCTATTTCGGTTTCGTGTACTTTACTCATGCATTTTAAATGGTATAGATCCATGTTGTGATAACATATGTTATCTTTATTTTCGATAAATTCTCCACACCAGATACAAACGTAGGTGTAACATTTGTCGTATTGATCAGTAGTAAATTTACCAAGTGTTCTAAGAATATCTCCTAATTTTTTATCACTTTTTATTTCTCCTTTTTTCTTAATTTATCAACTTCTTTTTTAGTCAATCCTTGAATTTCAGAAGTTTTTTTCATTTTAAAAAACCCCAGATGACAACATTTTATTTTTAAGGATAGATAGTAGAGAAGTAGAAATTACAAGTGTTTCTCTACCATGACCTTCTATTGAATCTATCCTGGTTTGCAGATTCGCTTGGGTTGGGTTTGGGTTGTGTGTTGTCATCATACCATAGTATAGTATAGTACCATATATAAATATTGGGGTGTGAGTATATATGTAAAAAAAAAATGTGCTATTTTTCTGAAATTTCTTTCAGAATTATAGCTAGTTTTCCACAATCAGATTTTGTAAGAGTTATGCCTTTTTTTGTTCTATTTTTTTCTTCTAAAAAGAAAACTCCTTTTGCTTTGGTTTCATCTGACCAGGAATCATTAGTTATTTGTTTTACAACTAATGTTTTGTCTTTTTCAAGTTCTACTGTATGTAGATCCTCAAATGCACTGGTTACCTCGGTTTCCATTTTTGCTAGTAGTTGTCCGTCTATCAGGTCGTAGTATGAATTAGTAATTGGATCAAATTGCATTTTTCCAATAACAAATCTTTTCAAATAAACGCTCAACTTGATGAAATTCACGACAACGTACTTAAATATGTTTGTCAGTTGAAATTAGCTAAGTATTCAGGTTTAGTCATTAGCTCAACGTGATTAAACTTGGGTATTCTTTTAAAGTAGGAATTTAATATAATTCTGTTGAGTTTACAATTACAATATCCTTTACATGAATTAGATTATGAAATTATGTATCCTGCCTTAGAGCGAAGTAAAAAACATCTGATACATGAGGGTAAAAATCAAGCTGTTATTGATTATGATGGTTGGCATTTACCAGGTCAAAAACCCAAAAAATCGGATTGTGGGGTTTGGTCATATATGGGCTGTTTAAATAAACATAAACACCCTAATGGAGAAATTTTTTTAAAGCCTTTTCAAAAATCTTGTTTTCGTGCTGATTGTGAAAAATGCTGTTTTAAATGGCTTGGACGTAGTGCGTCAAAATCTACAAAACGTATGAAGCTTTACGAAAAACAATCAAAAAAAATTGCTAAACATATTATAATTTCTATTCCAAAATGGGATTATTATAAACCAAAAAAAGAGTTAGCGAAAAAAGCTTATCAGATTTTAAAGGAAGTTAAAGCCGATTCTGGTTTAATAATTTTCCACCCTTTTAGATATAAAAAAGAAGAAGACCTTTGGGTGTATGAACCTCATTGGCATTGTATTGGGTTTGGTTGGGTTGAAAATGTAGTTGAAACTTATAATAAATATGGTTATGTGATCATAAACAAAGGAAAAAGAAAAACTCTTTTTGGTACTATTTATTATCAATTAAGCCATTGTGGAATAAAAAAACATAATCATTCTTTGGTCTATTTTGGGGATTGTTCATATAGCAAATTGAAGTTAGACCAAAATGACGAAGAATCGAAGAAATGTCCACATTGTAAAGATTATTTACAAGAATTAGAGTGTAATACTAATTATAATTTAAAACCAGATCCAAATATAATGGAAGCCTGGTATATGGCTAAAAGTTATGAATGGTTTGCAAAAAATCTTTATCAGTAGATATAAATTTTTTATAAAAATTTTTCTCTAATAAATCCGATTCTGTTATTCCATAATTTTTTTTTAAATATCTCATGCAAAAATAACAAATTCCAGTTTTTCGCATGAAGAAGTATGCACCTTTCATACATTTATCAGATTTAAATATAAAAATGTGTGATTTACATCTCATTTAGATCATTTTATTGAAATTCTTACAACTTTTTAATATATAAATTGTTTTCCTAAAGGAAAATTGCCGAATTCTTCTAGGAAAAACAAATTGCTCCCATAATTTTCAGTTATACTGCTACTTAAATTGATTGTCGGTTAACTGTCGGTAGAATGTCGGTAAAAGGTACAAATATGTCGGTAATTAAGGAGGTTTATGCGTTATGTTATGGGCGTTAGTAAGGCATTTGATAGCTCCAAAGGTCAAAAATATAAAACAAGGAACAGAAAACACTATTTTTATTATGAATTTGATATGGAAAGTGGCAAATTCAGAAGAGTTCGGATCTCGTTATTTAAGGCAATTTACTACAAAATTACGTTTGTATTCGGATTAAAAACTAGAAAAGTAAAAAATCTATATTGTAAGAATTGTAGAAAATCTTATGTTTCTTATGTAAATTTTTGGGATAAGGATTTATCATGTCCATATTGTTAAACCTAAATAGTGTTAGTGGATTTGTTGTTTAATGGGTAGAT
>FUIF01009453.1_pt1 | contig 11564 bp, 20 predicted proteins | sample 1003461 | NCBI WGS metagenome assembly FUIF01 (sample SAMEA80401918, study PRJEB19352) | marine metagenome
ACCGCTCACTATCCTGAAGATCCGGGCTGATTAGCGGGAAGATCGCCTCCAACCAATCCACCAGCTCTTTTGGATATTTGCGGTTTTTTCTCTAATAGTCGTTCATTATTACCGGTGCCGTTCATTCTTTTTCGCCTCCACATACGCCCCCAGCAAGCAGACGTAGTTGACAACATCAATCAGAGTGTCCCTGAATGACTCGTCAGCAACCATGAATTGCCCGGTTTCGGAAAAGGTAGAAAGCCTGCTCATCTTGTCCGTCAACCGAACCAAGAACCCCTTCTCCGTGGTGCAGACCCCCATGTTCTCACACCTGGTGAAGTTTGCGAACGGGTGCTTCCCGTCTGCCCCAGCGTAGTCTGCGTTCTTCCTCTTCGACAACTCCAGCGCGTCGTCGCACAGTGATTTGTGAAAGTCGAAATACTCTTCTCGGTTCATGGGTTCCACAGATTGACCTCTTCTTTCTTGGTGCAAAATTCTCCGTGTCTCAGGATTCGAGCTACACGGGCTTGGACGAGTGCGTCCTCTTCGGTGAGTCCGGCCTTTTCATAAGCCTCGACAATCAGGCCCCAACATTCTTTCTGTTCCGCCTGCTTCAGGATCTTCTCAGCAGTCTTCGGCCCCACACCAGGGCAGCCCGCGTACCCGTCAGTAGAGTCGCCCGTCAAAGCCTGCCGGAAATGATTGTAATCGGCCTCCTCGACGGTGATATCCACCACGCCCTCTTCAGGCCGGATCGGTCGGTACAGCTTGCCGGGGACCGTCATCATGTCTTTGTCTTCAGAGACGATGATCGTTTCGTGGTTGTTGCCGGGGTCCGTTTGCAGGATGCCCATCACATCATCGGCTTCGAGGTTGTCGTACATCACCGTCTTGTATGTGTCGATGGCGTACTGTTTGAGTTCTGGGTAGACGACGGGCTTTCGCTTGCCCTTCCGGTTTGCCTTGTAGGTGGGCAGTACATCCTTCCGCCAGTTCATGTCCCCGGTCAAAGTCAACACAACGTCAGTGGCGTTGAGCAGCTCTTTGATGTCTGCCACCCAGATGTCCACTCGCTCCTTGGCTTCCCTGGCATCTCCGTGCAGAGTCCACCAATCGTTTCCCCAATCCGTTTCCACTTCTACAGCGGCGGACTCGCCGTAGAGCAGAATGTCTCCATCTATCAACAGTGTTCGTTTCTCATCCATGCGGTCTCCTTCGACATCCTTGTCGTGGTGTAATCAATTCTCTTTTTATCAGAAAGCAGTTGGATCAACCGTTTTCTTCTTGCCGACCGGGGCGGGTAGTAAAGCAGCTCGATCAGTATCTCTGCCTGCGGTTTCTTCTCCCTCAGAAACGGAAGAACTCTAGCCACGCACATTCTCGCATTATCTCCGAATGCTGTCCACTCGAACGCGGTACGGCATTGTGGCTCGGTCTGCTTGGTGCGTATTGAACCCCCGAACATGTTTCGCAAAAACATCAGGGTGTATGGGTATGTGTTGCTGACTGATACACAGGGAGATTTATGAAAAACGAAAACACCCCTCCGCATCCAGGTAGCCAGCGGCGTAGACCAAGTCAATGAGTCTCTGCCCAGTTGGCACCCACATCGTACTCTGCGTCAAGTCTGCAAGACAGGTTGAACATCTCTCCTGCTTCGACGATCGATCGACAAGCGGCATTCCCCAAGACATCGGCGGCCCCCTCTGGACAAGTGAACTGCATTTCATCGTGAATGTGCGCCACCTGTTTGATGTAGTTGTGTTCTGACTTGTGCCGGTTCATCCTTCTGATGACCCTGTTCAAGTTCACCGTGGCCTGCTTCATCACCACGGCCCCCGCACTTTGCAGAAGCAGGTTCAGGGCAGAGTGCTTGCTACGCACCGGTAGCTTGCGACCGTCAAGACCAACCAAGAACCCCTTGGTGCTGACGCTGTGGTCGATCGCTTTCCGCAGCTTCTTGAATGCAGGCATCCCATCCATGAACTTAGCGCGGATCTGCTTGCCCTCCTTGGCACCACCACCCACGAGCTTGCCCAGGTTCTGGTCACCAGATCCGTAGATCAGGGCGTAGATGAACGTCTTTGCCGCAGAACGGGTGGGCAGCCCCGCCGCCTTCTGGTTCGCGGTGTGAGGATCGCCCTCGGTAACCAGCTTGGCATACGCACCGTTGTCTGCAAACGCGAGGTAGTGTGCAAGCATCCGAAGCTCAAGCCCCGAAGCATCGCAGCCCACCAAGACATGGCCCTCGTCTGGGAGGAACAACGACCGACACTCCTTGCCATAGATGGCGTTCACGGAGGGAACCTGAGATACGTTCGGCTTGCTGTGTGTGCAACGGCCAGACACCGCACCGTTTGTGTTTACGGAGCCGTGGATCCTGCCGTTGATTGTGTTCTTCATCCACGCCTCCTTGCCCTCTGCAAGTTGGCCAAGACGCTTGCCGATTGTCAGGTACTTCAGCAGCACCGCGCCCTCCTCATACTCCATCGCTTCGAGGACCGACTCGTCAATCTGCGGCTTGCCTTCTCCGGTGAACTTCTCGGGTTTCCATCCGTACTTCTTGATGAGTCCCTGTGCGATCTGATCTCTTGAACCTGGGTTGAACGGGATTACTTTGATTTTGTTGGGGCCACGCTTGATGTCCTTTTCGCGGCACCCCATGCTCCGGGCGTGGGTCTTCGTCTCGTACCGCTTTCCATCACACTCCCAATACTGGGGCTTTTTCATTGGAACTTCAGTAGCGGGGAAGATGCTCCGAAGATGCGCCTCCAGATCAGCCCGCTGTGACAGAAGCTCTGCGTGGAGTATCTGCGCCGCCTTCGTATCAAACCGAAACCCGTTGATCTCTTGCTGACGTATGTCGCTGGCGAAATCATGCTCCAATATCACCGACTCCTTGCTGGGGAACTGTTTCTGCAAGGTGATGTACAGCTTCTTCGTGACCTGCACATCTCGGAAACAGTAGTCCTCCATCTCCTGTGACCACTCATCCCAGCAACCTTCGCCCTCCCCCGTAATCCCCTTTGTGCATCTTGAGCCGGTGTCCCCACGCCTTGAGACTATGAGACCCAATCAGGTTGCGAGGCAGGTCCGGCAGCTTGAAGTCTTGGTTCTTCTGGTCGGGGTACACCAACCTGGACATGATAAGGGTGTCTCTCACGCAGCCATCAGGCTCAAACCCATACAGTTTCTTCAGTGCTGGCAGATCGAATTTCAAGATGTTGTGGCCGACGATGATGTCCGCATTCTTGATGACTTCCAACCCTGCTCGATGTCCCCGCGCTGAGAGTTATACGAGAGACAGCCATCGCCCCCGTTCTGCATCACGCAGAGGCAATGCACGGTTTCCAAATCTGTCAGGTTCAGCCAATCGTTGATGGCGTTTGTTTCGATGTCGATGTAAGCGATGTGCATCCTTTACTCCATTGGGTCTCTTGCTTTGTTTACCAAGTACGCGGGGGTAGCTGCACCCATCCAACTGCCCACCATGTTTTCCTCGAAGTATTCGAGAGCTTCCTCGGGAGTCCTGTCTCGCTGAAGAATCTCGATGACCTTGCGGTAGTCGTAAACCACAAAGAAGTGCTGATGCTGACGAGCTACCCCAATGATCGCTTCCTCGTAACCCTCTGCGAAGATCACCTCCGCAATCTCCTCCTCATCGAAGCCTTCATCTTCAACCATCGAACACTCCCAAGTCAGCGGCTTTCTTCATGACCCTCTTGTATTCCTCAAAGGTCTCCTGATCTTCCAGAAGAAGTTTTGCCAGTTCGAGGAGTGCCTCTTCTAAGTTTCGCTCGGTCGAGCTTTTCAATATCGAAATCATTTTCGTCCAACCAATCTCTGATATATGGATCTTCCAAAAGAAGGTCGCCGAGTCTGAGCATCATTCGGTCGTGTATCGCCACCACCCGCTGCCTGGTCACCCCCCACCTTCTCCCAATCTCCGACCAATTCGCAGGTCTGGAGGACACCTTCCAATCTGTTCCAATACCTGTCGGTGGATTTCCGGAGATGTCCTTTGGGTCCCCCATTGTGAATCCTCGCTAATGTTTCCGGCTCCATGTCTGGAGCGTAACGACTCCAGTATGCAAGCATGATGCGCTCGGCATACTGCTCGTCACGCACATCATCATAACACCCACCAATGCTCGGGTCGTGCTGGAGAGCGTCGAGCCAGTACGCCTTGCTGATTTGATACGGACCAAGGGACCACCCGCCGTCCCCTCTGGCGTTGCGAGGGTCTTCATGCCCGCCAGTCTCAACAATCCGGATCGCTTCAAAAAGGTATCGAAGACTCTTCGGCCTCGTCGAAGTTGAACTCGGACAGTCGTCCTGTTGTGGTGCTGTAGGAAAGTTCAACTGCTTTCCCGGTCTCTCCTGTGTATCGGTTCTTGAGAACTCTGACGGTTGTGACATTTGCGCCCCCCTCATCATCTTGTTGGTTTCGCTCCAGGCCCAGAACAATGTCAGACAGTTGAGCAATAGCGTGACTACCACGCAACTGAGCAAGACTTGTGACAGCACCTTCTTCATGACCACGACCCTCCGGTCTGCGTAAGTGTGAAACTAGGAACAGTGAACATTTCAGTTCCTCACACATCGACCGAAGCTGCGTCATGACTTTTATCTATTTTCTCGTCTTTCGTCCCCGCCTTCCATACCGCTGACCACGATTGACAGGTGATCCAGGACAATGTGCGTGGCACCCATGCCTCGGACCATGTACCCGGATCTTTTGCAAGCAGGTTGTCGCATGCCATCGATCCGAAGTGGTCGTACAGGAACAACCTTCCGTGAGCGACAGACTTGGAGAAAGCGTGTCGGAGTTCGCTCTCCTCAAAGTCCCAGTCATGCGGCGGCTTGTTCAGGTGTATGCCCATGAAACCCCTAGCGGTTCTCTCAACGGATTCTTCCAGAGCGATGTATCCGGTCGGATGCCCCATCTGCATGAGCCAGTGCGCGATCTCCCTGCACACACAAGACTTCCCAACACCCGTTCCCGCACACAGGGTGACCAGCTCCCCCAAGCGAATTCCGTGCGTACTTGTCGTTCAGTCCCGACCACGGGTACGGAACGGACTCGACGTTGTTTTCCGCAATCACCCGATCCCACAGATCCCCACCCAGAACAACCCCGTCTGGGCGATAGGTCTTTGCTTCATAGACCGCGTTGACAATGGCCTTCACGTTGTTGGCGCAGAGAAGCTCGTTCGCATCCTTTCCGGGTATGCCGGAGACAATCTTCGCTTTGCCTGGGGAAAGCAGAAGCGCACACTCATTCGCTGCCTCCCGTCCGGGGTCGTCGTTGTCGAAAAAGAAAACAACCGTGTCGAACTTTTCAAGAAACTCCAGCGAGTTCTTGATGGCCTTTGCCGCACCTTTCGCGCCGTTCGGAACAGACACGACGGGGTACTTGTTTCCAAACGCTTGGCTCACCGAAAGGCAATCAATCTCGCCTTCGGTGATGGTTATCATGCGACCGCCGTCCTTGAACAGGTTCTCTCCATACAGGCCCTCGCACTTACCAACCATCATGAAAGATTTGTGGGCGAACCGCAGCTTCTGGCCAACGATTTTCCCATCCGCAGAGCGGTATGAAGCAATGTGGCACTTGCTGCCGTTCCGTTCTCCGACTTGGTAACCATACTTCTCGCAAGTCTTGTTGCTGAGTCCCCGACCGGTCAGCGTTACGCAGTCGCCCACAACGAATTGTGCATCCTTGACCTGATTCTCCACTTGAGTTACTTCTCCGTTCTTCTCTCTGTATCCACAACCGAAACACCAGGCGTGTCCATCATCGTACCTTGCGAGGTTGTCCTTGCTCCCGCAACTGGGGCACGGCTCATGGTGCAAAAATTGTGATGATGATTCGTGGTCCATGCTCGTCTTCGTAAACCTTTTTACCGCTGCACTTGGTGATCTGGTCGTCGTCTTCCCAGAGAACCCCGTTGGCAGAGTCCAAGATCCCTTTCATGAAGTTATCGATGTCACCCCGTGGAGTCGTCCGCTTGGTTGTCTTCGGCTTCTTGCAGTAGAACTCAAGGTGGACAGACAAAGGACCCGACAACGGTTCACCGAAGTCACCCGCATCGAATGCGGCCTTTGCCTCCTTGCGGAACGCCGTGTAACGCTTGCCATAGTAGGTGCCCCACTTTGAAACGCGAGGGCGGCTGGCAGGAACAGGCTCCACGGGGATGACAATTTTAGAAACCGAACGGATCGTCAGACCCCGTGCTTGTGGTGGTGGTGTCCTCGAACTCGAATTCAAAATCACCGGAAGAACTGCCGCCACCGTATTCGACCAGCTCAAGGACCTGGACAGCCTTCAGTCGCAGAGTCATTCCGACACCCATCGAAGGAACGTGCCAGACATACGGCTCGAATCCGATCTTGATTTCACTTCCGGATCCGATGCGGGACTCGACGATCTTTCCTGCTCTGTCGATCAGGGCGACCCTGTTCTCGATGGTCTTTCCTTCGTACTCGTAGCTCGACTTGTTCTTGAACTTGAACTCGATCTCGCCGGTGAGGTTTCCCTGATCATCCACAACTTCCGACCACGGCATGTTCGCCTTCTTGAGCTTGGGCTTCTTGAGTTCCTTCGCAAGGTCCGTGTACCCCTGCTTGTAGAACTCTTCGAGGAGCTGGGTAAACTCCATGGCGGGCTTGCCGTAGACCTTCAACGACACCTTGTACTCAGAGGTATCCCATCGAGTGTCCGGCTCGTTGAGCCACGGCCACACGGCTACGCCCTTCGGGCTGGTCATCTTCGTTCTTGCCATTAGATTCTCCTTCAAGAAAAGTAGTAGTCTGATTTCATGACTTGGGTTATGTCCAGGTTGCCAAGCGGCGGGTGGTCAGGAACCTCCACACCGACCGGCAGAAGCAATTCAATCTCCCTGCGAAACTGCTCCAGCAGGTTCGGTGTGAACATCTCCACCGTGCATTGTCTTATCGCTGTTGCAAGAACTCCGCTTCTCTTCGCGGTGGTTGCATATGAATCATGTACCATAGCGAACTGATAAAGTCCAGCTCGGGCCGACATGCACACAACAAACGCCTTCAACGCAGCGTCGAGGGCGTGGATGAAGTTCGGGCAGATACCGTTGATGTGCTTTCTTGGCGACGCTTCGCCCCTGCCATACTGCAATCGGTGCCTGCGGATCTTGTCTCCGATGCTGGTCTTGACCTCGTAGTTGGATTGCTTTTCATAGAGTTGCTTCACAAGGAACCCGGAAGGTGCCGACCACATCGGGGTGACCCCGTGCCTCATGCAAATCCTTGCGACTTCTCTCAGCCAATCCATACAAACACGCGCAGAGGAAACCACCTCACCAATCGAATCCCAGATCAGATCCGACAAATAGATGCACGGCTTGAACACCTCGGAGAATGGATTGTTCACGCCGGGGCGCATCAGCATGTCCTGGAACCACTCAATGGTGTACTCCTTGCATGACTGCCGTGTCGATCCATAGACAATGGTCATTGTTTGTCGCTTGGTCGTGTCCCGTGACACTCCGAACTTGAGCCACTTCTTCGCGTACTCATGGCTGCTCGAACGTAGCCGCTGCTCAACCCTGTCAGCCACCATCTGGTATGGGTCTTTCGGTGAGTCGGAGGGCAAGATGTTGGTGTTCCGTGCGGTCTCCGTGTCGCGGAGAAGTATCGAGTACAGCCCCAACCCTTGGTTGCTGGCATCCTGTCCAACAGGTGTCCGTGATACATACCCGTATCCCTCTTGGAGAAAGTTGCCGATGTCAATCGCGACAGCCAAGAACTCCCACGGATCGTCCGCGTCCTTCCACTGGGTGTACCCCAACGGGTCCTTGGCTATTGACTTGAACAGCTCCTCATTCGACCACACCCCAGTTGACGCGGTATTCGAGTGTCTTCTTGTCGTGGCCCCATGTGTTCGCTGCTTGTAGTGCCAGCCAGTTCGCTTCGTTCTGGTTGTCGATGCTGTCGCCGTCTGCGAACTGGAGCAGGGACTTGGCTATGGGTGAACCCTGGCAATTGAGTGGCGAAGGTATGTCGTAGGTTCGGCCCCGGAAGTCGCACTGCTTCGGAAACCAGATGGGCCTGTCGTTGAACTTGTTCGCAAGATATAAAATCTTCCCAAGCTGAAGACGCTTAGAGCGTTCGCCGTTGTTCATCCGGTGTACTTCTGCGGCGTGTCGCCTCCAGTTTTTCTGCTGCACCGGGTCTTCCCACTCGTCGGGACGCTCCGGCAGTTCGTGGTCCTCGTTCGTCGGCAATCCGCCGATCTGATGGTTGTTCTCGTAGCTGTACTCGATGCACTTCAGCACGTCGTCGTTGATACGCCACGCGGTTCGCTGCTCATGGCCGAGGGCCTCATAGACCACCGGCATGTTTGTCGCGTTCAGTTGTTCGAGAAAGTTCTTGTCATAGCTCTTCACCAGTGGGCGACGGCGAACCTCCTCCGAGGTGTACCCGCCAATGTATATGGATTGCCACTCCATCGGTTCCTGGATCATGGGCATAAACACCGGGGCGAGTATCTCGTGGTGTCCGTGTGCCTTCTTGATCCAGTTCAACAACGAATCGGTCGCCATGACCATCGTGGAGGAGCGGTTCAAAATGGTGTTGACTGTCTTGATCTCGATGAGGCCGGTCGCCTCTTTCATCAACTCGACCAGCACCAGCCCAACAGAACAAGCAACTTTGCCGGTCCACCGTGGAAGCACAACGCCAGCACCCTTTGCGGTCTTGTGGATGAACCGCCGCTTCTGGACATAGCCGCCATGCTTCTTCGTCCTGTCGAACAAAGTCTTCCAGAGAGCGGGTTCTTCTTCCTGAATCTTTCGGAATCGGTACTCGTCTTCGAGGTACTGCCCCAGCTTGACACTGATCGCGGTGAGCGACCGCCGCTGGCTGATGCCGTCGAGTACAGTTCGAGCGGTGAGTGCCGCCACCAGATCAGACGGTAACAGTTCGATGTATTCGAGGCATCGGTGCCTGCGCCCTGGTCCAGTTCGAGCGTTGTGGCACCAAAAATCAATGCTCTCCTGGAGCTTGATGATAGATTCACCGAGCAACCGCTTGGCTACCGGTGAGTACGTTTCCATTTCATTTTCGAGACCCCGGTTGACCTTCGACCAGTATCGGTCGCGGCCCATCTCGATCATCTCTCGGTCCAAATCCGACTGGCGCATCCGTGCCCCCCTAGCGTGGCAATATCCGTATCGCCACATGGGTTTGTTTCTCTACAATAAATGTAGCAGATTTTTTCAGGTGACCGAGTGCATCCGATCCATGTACCGATTCACGTCTTGGCTTCCCAAGTGGGCGTATCTCTGGGTCATGCGGATGCAACGATGCCCCGCCAGCTTCTGCACCGCCGCAATCGGAACCTCTTTCTGCACCAGGTTGGTGATGAAGGTGTGTCGGCAGGCGTGCGGGTAGCTTCCGCATCATCAGCCCAGCCCAAACCAGACTGCATCTTCTTCCATGCGGCGTAGAAGGTTGCGTACTTCGTCCACCCGAAGATGGTGTCACAACCAGGTTCCATCAATCGGATCTCTTCGTGAATTACTTCACAAACTGCTGGGGTCATCGGAACAGACCTGGGCCAAGAATTCTTGGTCTCGCTCAAGACAATCAGGTCTCCCTGAATATCGGCGGGTGCCAGCTTGAAAAGCTCACCACAACGGAGTCCGGTCTCCATCAACACGCGGGCGATGGCGGCATGGCGTGGGGACAATTCGTTGTAGATAGCCCGCTTTTCATCGTCGGTGAACCACCGAATCCTCCCGGAGTCCTCAGTCATCCGGGTGATCTTCGGCCTGCTGGTGATCGCTCCGATGTCCTCCGCCTTTCCCAGGATCTTGGAGAGACACGCCAGCTTCCGGTTGATCGTGCCGTTGGCATTGCCCCGCGACTTCCACGCATCAACGGCGGCATCGATCATCGGAACATCAACACGGGAGATCAGGGTGTCACCACCCAGCGCGTCGATGATTTGCTTGATGTTGATTTGGGACTTGTCGTCGGACTTCGTACCAGCCCACACGGTGCGGTATGTGTACCAGGCACACTGCTCCACGGTTCGCGGCTTGCTCTCGCGGTTGCGGCGTTCGCCCAGATCGGGGGTGTCCCCTGCCATGAGGTCGGCTTTCGCTCTCAACTCCCAGACCTCCGCTTGATCGCGGTCCTTGAAACTACGTTGGAACCGTTGTTGGTTGTGCTGAACGGTGACTTGATAACTACGTCCTTTGGTTGTGATGGGCATCCTTGACTCCTTGAAAGTAGAAGTGCGTTGATGAGCAGTCGCACCCCTGCTGGGGAAGAGAGAGAAAGGAGGATCTATGGATGCACAATAACAGATCCGCGCACCTTTGGGTCATCTAGGACGGGTATCCATTGGCAGGGCAGGTAACCAGTCCGCCTGCCATCCTTCCTAGAGATCAACAGAGGCTGCGCCCTTCTCTCCCGTTCACACTTCAGTTCCGCGATGTCCTTGGCACGACTCTTCGCGTGGTACTTGTTGCTGTGGACTTCGATGAGACCAGGAAGTCTCTTGGCTTTCTGTTCGGTGACGATATCAATCATGGTGTGCATCCTTTATATATTTAGACCATTGTGCGGCCATTGCTTCAGCGATGCCTAGGAAAGTCAGGCTCCGCAGTTTCCACCTGTCCTCGCTCGGTGGGAGCTTCCATATCCTACCCTCTCGACCTTCCACGATGTCGGTGGGTGTGAGTGGTGGGAGGTTCTTCAGCCATAGACATGTCTTCTTGGTTTCACCGTGTCCGAATTGCCACGGCTGAATGATCTGATCGGGCTTGCGGTATTTTCGATGAGATCACCGATACGGGATTCTCCAGTGCAATATGGGGGATCGGTGCGTCGAGCAGGGTCCGGACAAACTCCAGGGCTTCGGCCTGCTCGGCCTGTTTCTCCTTGAACCACCGCGCTCCACTCACCGCGAGATGAGTGCATGGAGGGTGGCAGATCATCAGGGTCCAACCGTCTCCCAAGATGTCGCGGACATCGCCTTGGTAGTGGGGACCGGGCGAGTCGGTGGGCAAAATGTCGCAACTGATCGCGTCCATACCGTGACGGGTGAAAGCGTCCCGAACTGTTCCGCTGAACTCGCACGCTATCAATACCCTCATGATGCCTGGGTCTCCTCGATCACCTTCAACATGCAGTCAAGGCAAAGGATCTTGCCCTGGTAGTCGTGGTCTGCCTCGCACAGTGTAGCCTCTTCAGCCCTGCTCATGACATGTTCGCACACTTCGCACGTTCTCATACTGCTATCCCCCTTTCTCGACACTCTTGAAGTGAGATGATGGAGGCCAGGAACTCGAAGCACTGCCCCGCAGTGAACCTGTCCGCATCGGGTCCGAGGTACTCGACCAGTTCGCGCCAGATATCCGCGTCATCCATCTCGGGGTTGAGGTCGTACAGGAGTCCGCCGTAGAGGTCGTGGAACTCCTCCAACTCCATCGCGGCGTAGTCCTCCGGCATCCTCACCGGAATGACGATCTCCCAGCGTTCGCGCAGTCCCCACATGACGGTGGTGGTCTTCATCGTGTGCATCCTTTCAATAGTTT
>FUIF01016616.1_pt1 | contig 11553 bp, 15 predicted proteins | sample 1003461 | NCBI WGS metagenome assembly FUIF01 (sample SAMEA80401918, study PRJEB19352) | marine metagenome
CAGGGGCGAAGGCGAACAGGAAAACAACCGGACTTCCCCGCCAAAGCACCTGGAAGAAAAGTGGAAATAAACTCGGTGTCCGGGCTTGACCCCGAAATAATGGGCGTTCTTGGAGCGTCAATCGAGAACGTGTCCCCGGCTCGGACACCGGGTATCCACGTCTCCGACATCGTGCCGGTTCTAGCGGAGATACGGGGGGACCCCCGCAAGCTGAAGTACAAAGACAACCCGATGAGCGAGGAGCAATTGAACGTGTACCGGCTGCTCGGGCTGATGTGGGAAGAAGCCGTGCTGGCCGGACTGGAGCGAAAGTATGGGGTGGATAAGTCGCCTCCGGAACTGGAGGAAGAAGGAATCGTGGTTAACCCGGATGGACTCTGGCTCGCACATCCTCTTGGTCCTTCCATCGTTGAATGCAAGTTTACGTTCCGATCCATCCGCACTGCTAAACCAAGCGACAATCGTGATTGGCTCATCCAGACCATGGCGTATTGTCGAGTTTGGGGCGTTAGGTCCGTCGAATTTTGGAACCTCTATGCTTGTGGAGACTACAGGGAGAACCGACTACCGACGCCTCTTAGAGAGCGGCTTGATTTCACACAGGAAGAAATAGACCGAAACTGGCAGATGTTGAAGAACGGTGCGGCTTACATGGGGAAGACAGAGAAGGCGACAGAAGGAGCGAGAGAGGCGAATGACACCCTGGCAGCAAGTTAACTCAGTGACGATTGGCACGCAGTTCCAGATAGCGGTGGCGGGGCTGCCAAAGCAAGGGAAGACACATTTCGCCTTCACCGCACCACAACCCCTCTGGATTTTCAACTTCAACGCTGGCCTGATCGGCGTACAGGAGAAGTTTGTGAGGGCGGGGGTGCAGGCCCAAATGGCCACGTATCAAGTGCCGAGCGGGCCCGAGGTGGACATTCAGGCCGAGGCCCAGCGGATATGGGGGGAGTGGGAGGCGGACTTCGATGCGGCTCTTGCCACCCGCCAGGGCACAATCATCTTCGACACCCACTACGAGCATAACCAGCTGCAGAGGTTGAAGGAGTGGGGGAAGCTGAGCATGAACAGCCAGCATTACACGGTGATCAACAGCCAGTATAAATCGATCATGCGGAAGGTGCGGGAGTCGGGGATGAACGCCGTGTACTTGTGCCCATTGAAGGAGGCGTACGTCGGGGGGCAGCCGAGCGGGAACTTGGAGCCCCGCCAGTGGGGCGAGCTCGGGTTCGAGGTCGATGCGAATCTGAGGGTGTACAGGGGGCAGGACGGGATTTTCCACATCGCCTTCGTCGACTGCCGGTTCAACCCGAACGTGATGGGGCTCGACCTCTATGATCACGCCGAGGGGAAGTTGGTCAACGTGCGAAACGTGCTTTGGCAGATGTTTTCGGATACGAGTATTGATCCGCCGATCACGCCTGACCTGTCCGGCCTCGTCATGGCCGAAGGGTAGTTGGGGGAGCTTAACTCAAGTGACACTCATCCTCGTTGACCGGGACTCTCATGAAGACGTGATCGCTGGCCTTCTTCCATCCCTCGGCATCCCCACCGTCCGAGCCGACCTCCCCCTCGATTACGTCTTCACCGGCCTGGGGGAGGGCGGCGCTCAAGTCTCGGTCGGCGTCGAGCGGAAGAAGTGTCAGGACTTAGTAAACTCCCTAAGGAACGGGAGGCTTGTCGCTCAGTTCAGGCGGGCTCTCGGAGAAGGAATAAACGAACTCTGCTTCCTCTTCGAGGATGAGGTGAGGGTGTCGAATGGGGGGACCTGATACAGTTTAAAAGAGGGCGGGAGTGGTACGATACGAAGCCTCCAGTCCTCTACCGGGAGGTGCAGAGTCAGATCAACACGATTCAGCGGGTGCTCGGGGTGCAGCTCTACCAGAAGACAAACAACGCTGAAGAGAGCGCCCAGGCGATCGCCAATTGGTATTGGTGGTGGCAGAAGAGCTTAGACAAGCACACCTCGACCGACAAAATCTTTAGGGCGGCCCGGCCCCTCAGCCTCGTCGGGGAGACGCCGGTGAGCGTGAAGATTTTGAGCGACCTGCCGGGCTGGGGGCCTCAGCGGGCTTACGCCGCCCAGGAGCACTTTCGTGGCCTCCCCCTGATCGAAGTCCTGAACGGCGACGTGGACGACTTCATGGACGTGAAGGGCGTGGGAAAGGTCTTGGCACAAGCCGCAGTCGATGCGCTGAGGAGGCCGGTTTAAGTGGTAAAACCAAGCGTCAAGCGAGATGAAGTAGAACTGCTGGGGTTCTCGACTTATTCCCCCAAGGGGTATGAACTAGCAAGACAACTTCGGGATTTAGCCGATGCCCTTGAGCACCCCTACCGCATCATGCGCCCGGTTGAGGGATTAAAAATCCTGAAGCTAAACAACGACGACGGCTTTCATTTGCAAGTCAGATTAGGCGTAGAGCGGGCATGATAAATGAAGAACTGCACGCCAAGATGCAGGCGGAGGCGGAAGAGCGAAGGCAGAAGACAGCAACGGCGCTTGAGACGTACAACGAGCTGTTGGCGTGCCAAGCGTGTGTGCTAAGAGAGGGATGCCGGAGCCCCGTACCATGGTCGGGTCCGCCAGTGTCATCCGTCCTATTTATCGGTGAGAAGCCGGGCAAGGGCGAGGACGCCTCCCTCCGCCCGTGGAGCGGTCCGGCGGGGCGAGAGTTCGACGGTTATTTGGCACGGAACGCTGGCCTGTCCCGCTCCCAGGTCCGGGTGACGAACGTGGTAAGGTGTTATACGGGGAGCGACGCAAGGATAACGGCGGATGTGACGGAAGCGTGTCACGAGTGGACGGTAAGAGAGGTGAAGGAGAGCGAATGCGGAGTGATAGTGCCGATGGGGGCGAGGGCGATAAAGACCATTCTTGCCGATGGCCTAGCAACCGTCGAATCTACACGTGGGTACCCGGAGTGGCTGCAAAATGCGGAGCACCTAGGTGGGTGGAGTGGGTGGGTCTTCCCGATGGCGAACCCGGCCTTCGGGATGAGGGCGGGTGGGGCGGAGATGCAGAAGATTGCGAATGACTTTGACCGGTTCAGGCGGTGGATGGGGGGTGGGTCGCTGGAGGTCGTAGACGAGTTCGCCGGTAAAGAGGCCTATAAGGCCATTAACGATGACGATTGGGAGATGTGGGAGTGGTTCACAACCGAAATGTTCAGCCAGGAAGTGATAAGCGCTGACACCGAATGGACGCCGGACGGAAAACTGTGGTGTTGCACGATTTCATGGGAGCCGGGGGAGGCATGGCTACTCACGCCAGAGCAAGTGTGCGATATAGGTGAAATGTGGCGATTTGCACCACTAGAAAATACGAGCAATCCTAGAGTTTGCCTCCACAACTCCCCCGCCGACCTCCCGGTTCTGGCCGAGGCGGGGTGGGTGCTCGACGGAAGCGAGATCGAAGACACGATGGTGATGTCCTACGTGCTGCAAGACCTCCCCCAAGGGTTAAAGGACCTCGCCAAGCTCCTCTGCGGCATCGAGATGAAGGATTATGAAGACACGGTTAAACCGGCGCAGGAGCAACTCACGGAGGAGTACATTAGAAAGATAATTGCCGCAGACTTCCCCAAGCCTGCCAAGGGAAATTCAATCTCATCGATGGCGAAGGCGGCGATTACGAAGTTTGAAAAAGGGACGGCAGGGCTTGAGAAGTGCTGGCCCAATTGGACCCGTGCCGGTCGGGTCGCCGAAGTGGAGGCAGAATTAGGCCCCTACCCAGTGGCGAGTATGGCGTCGATTCCATTCGAACAAGCGCTCGAGTATTCCTGCCGAGACGCCGACGCAACGGAGCGGGTGAGGCGAGAGCTGAAGAGGAGGTTGGGAGTGGGCCTTGATAATGAATAAGACAAGACATCGATCCCCGTGGCCCCTCGACTTGACGTACCGCCTCGACATGCGTACAATTCCTTACGTCGTTGCCGTTGAGAAGAACGGGATGAAGGTAGATCCGGGGAAGCTGGAGAAGCTTGGCGAAGACTTTGAGCGAGAGATTGAGGAGGCGACGGTCGAGCTCAACTCCCTCACCGGCAGGCCGGATGGAACCAACTACAACTCAAGCCAAGTCGTACAGGAGATAGTGTTTGGGGACCTGGGGCTCAGACCGGCCAAGACCTCTGACAAAACAGGAAGAGGTTCTGCGGACAAGAAATTCCTCGAAGCCGAGAGAGACAAGCTCGATCCAGACGGGGACGCTTGGAAGATTATACAAGGCATTCTCGACGTTCGTTCTCGAAAGGCATTCCGGGGAGCTTGGATTGACAAAGGTCTCTCCCAGCGAGATTCTGACGATACGCTGCACAGTCGGGTCCGCCACACTCGTGTGGTCTCTGGGCGCTGGTCAATGGCGGAACCTTTCAACTTCATGGCCATTCCGCACGAAGGGGCAGGTCATCGACTTCGTGAGGCGTTCGTCCCACTTCGCTCCGATTGGCTGTGGTGGAAGGGTGACTATTCCGCCCTCGAAATGCGTGACGCTGGCGGAGCTTCGGGCGATGCTCGCCTTATCGAAGTTTTTGGACGAGGTGGGGATATCCACACGGAGAACGCAGCGAGGGCGTTCCAGATTGAGGAAGGCGAAGTAGATAAATGGGCGCACCGCTACCCGATGAAGAGGACGGGGTTCGGGGTGCTGTACGGGATAACGCCGCAGGGCCTCGTCGTCCACATGCCCCGAGAGCAGAGGAGCTTGGCCTTCACCACTTGGATTCGTGACGAGTGGTTTAAACTCCACGGCGGGGTGTGGGAGTACATTCAGGAAGTACAGGGGGAAGCCGAGGAGCAGGCGTACGTGCAAGACTTGTGGGGGAGGTTGAAATGGCTACCCGAGATGAGGAGTGTGATCCGGGGGGTGAAGGCGGCGGGGCTGAGGGAGTCCTTCTCACTTAGAATCCAGGGGAACGCCACCGGCCACATCAAGATTCCGATGGCGTTCTTGTTTAATTTTCTAGCTAAGCGGGGTCTGGAACACGGCGAGCACTACCTCGCCATGCCTCAGGTGCACGACGAGCTCAACTTCTCGGTCCACCCGAGCATGATCGAGTATTTTGATGTCCTTGTGTGTCAGTTAATGACCCAGGCGACGACGCTAGGAACGATCCCGCTCGTGGTGGAGTCGGCGTGGGGCGAGAATTGGAGCGAGGCTGAGGAGGGCGGGAATGGAGCAAACGGTTCAACCGCTCATGAGACGGTGGGAAGGTGGGGGCTGGACCGAGGCTTAGAAGGTTACTGCGACGTGAATTGGGGCCTGCTCGGTATTCGGGGGGAAGGCGACCTGTAGGCATGCACTCGCCATTCCCGTCAGCCTCATCAACCATGCCAATGATGCTGGACAATTCGACCCTCGTGCACGCAGTCGAAGCGTGCGGCGGTTGTCCCCAGTTCTCATTCCACCCGCACCCGGTCTACAACCCCGACCCCGAACGGTGCGTCGTTGGCCATATCGACGCTGTTTGTGGGTTGCACGATTTTCCCATCGCATACTGGTGGCGCAAGAACGGGGATTGGGAGGTGAACTGCCTCCAATGCGTGATGAGTGTGGGGGTCGATGGGGGGTTGTCGGCTAAAGCTGAGGCGACCGAACCAGCCGAGGCAGTCGAGGCGGCCGAGGAAGAGGTTGGGGAGGTATTGACAGCGAGGCAAAGGGTATGATACACTGGGGGAGTGGCGGGGGGTGTCACTAAGGAGTTCCCCCTCCGTTCGGGCTCCCCTCGCCACGCTTAACAACCGGGAAGGACGGCCATGATGGTAATTGAGACGACTGAGACAGTTGAAACAACCGGGACGGCTGAAACGACCGACCCAACAGAGGCGGGCAAGGCAGTGATGAAGGCCCATTGGGCAAGCCGGAACCCGCTGGAGCAGACCCCGGAGCAAATAGCGGGCGACCTCTACTGTGCGGTGTGCGAACAGGAGTTTAAGAACAGGCACGGGGTGAGGTCCCACCTCGGGTCGAAGAAGCACCTGAAGAAGCACGACAGGATAAAGGCGCAGCAGGACGCCGGTGCCCCGAGTGCGGTGAGCGAGAGCGTGGAAGGCGGGGGGCTGATGAGCTTCGACCCGGACGAGGCGGTAAAGGCGGGCGGGACAGTCGAAGAGGCCAAATTCGCCGCACCAACCGAGGCAACTGAGCCGAAGGTAAAAGTCCGGCTCCATTATGACGAGAACTGGCCGCAGGCGGGGATGCTGAGCGTCTTCATGCCGCAGTACCGGGAGGCACGGGGGCGAGAGTCGGCGGCCAAAGTGGACAAGGAAGCGGCGAGGGACGTGCTGAAGGAGATTGTGAGTCAGCTGGCCGACGAATACGAAGACGCAGACGGGGTGAAGCCGACGGAGGTGGAACTGGGCGAGCCGTTCGAAGCCTTCACGCCAACTGGCAGGTCGAGCATGAAGGTGTCGATCATGGCATACCAGGAGGGGCAGGAGCGGCTGTCGGCGGATCGCCTCCTTGAACTCGGGGTGGACCCGGAGATCGTGGAACAGGCGAAGGTACGCTCGCCCGGCTATTGGACGGTCCGGGATGTGAAGGCCTAGACGGGTAAATCCGTCCTTCCCGGTTAGGCCGGAGGGTCGGAGGGTGGGGGGTGAGTGTCACCGGGTTGCCAATACCTCAACATTCGTTTCCCCACCCTCCCCCGTTACGCTGAAGCAACGCATGGAGATAACACGTGGACAAGACAAAGAAGATTGAACAGGTGACGATAATAACCGGGGGACAGTATGGGTCGGAGGGGAAGGGCGAGATTGCGGCGACGGTCGGATTGGAGGCGAACGACCGGCTAAGCGGACATAAGGGGTTCGATCACGTGATCAGGACGGGGGGTCCAAATGCAGGCCACACCGTCACCTTGCCGGGGAAGGTGGAGGGCAAGACTTCAATCGTGTTCCGTCACCTCCCTGCCTCCTTCTCCACCTACATGATGCCTTGCGCTTATTGGCTCGGGCCCGGAGCCCTCGTCGAACCTGGCCTCCTCGTTGAAGAGTTGGAGATGGTTGGGAAGGTGTTGGGGTCGGTGCCGATCATCAACATCGACCCCGAGGCGGTGGTGGTGGGGGAGGAACACAAGGCGGCGGAAGAAACGGCGGACCTGAACGCTCGAACGGGCTCAACGAGAGAAGGGATCGGTGCGGCGAGGGCCGACCACATCTGGAGGCAAGCTGAAACCTGGAGGGATTGGTTCGAGCACGGGTTTGGGGATGACCGGGACGATGTTATCTTTAACCACACTCGACTAGCATCAGTGGCTGAAAACGTCCACGGGCGGGTCTTGATCGAGGCGACGCAGGGGTATGGACTCTCGCTCTCGTACTCGGGCCTCTACCCCCAAACAACCTCAGCTGATCTCGTCCCCACCGCTATACTCGCTGCGGCTGGTATCGGCCACACCCAGTTCGAATCCCCGCTGCACACAATCGCAGTCTGCCGAACTTACCCGATCAGGGTGGCGGGGAACTCGGGGCCGCTTCCAGGAGAAGTGGACTGGGTGACCCTAAACCGGAGAAGTGGGGGCGCTGCGCCGTTCGAGGGGGAGAAGACGACGGTCACGGGTAAAACGAGGCGGATTGGGGAGTGGGACTGGGTGATGTTCCAGCGGATGGTGCGGGACGTTCGGCCCAGCGAGATTGCCCTCACCTTCCTCGATTATCTTTTTCCAAGCTTGCAGGGGAAACAGGGGTGGGGCTCGACCACGCCTTCTCCCCCTATTCCTCCCATCCGGCGAAGGCGTTCGTGGAGAAGGTTGAGAGGGAGGCGGGGTGCGAGGTGAGGCTGGTGAGCACCGGGCCTGGGAAAGTGACGGACATCCGGCCATTCAAAGAGAAGAAGTAAAGGAGAGAAGCGTGCTCATCTATCTCGCTGGGCCAATCGACTCCGGTCCGTCTTCGGCGGAAATTAAGGCAGAAATCGAAGCCGAAATAGGGAAGTGGACGAAGGCGAACGGCAACAACGACTTCATCCTCTTCGACCCGGAAACGGCGTACAGAGTGCCGACGTACAAGTTTGGGCCTGGGAAGTCGAGGAGGTTGGTTGAAATAAATAAGGTGGTGTTGCACAACTGCGACGCCGTGATAGCGATCAACCCGCACCGGTCGCTTGGTACGGGGAGGGAAGTGCAGATGGCGCTTTCGGTCGGGAAGGCGGTGCACTTCCTATTCACGGTTGGCAGGGTACCCGACACCCCTTACCTCCATGACCGCAACGCCAGGACCACGATCCACATGACCGTCCCTGGCCTAGTTGGGGGGTTTATGCAGTCAACCGAGTATAAAAAGGAGAGAGATGCTCGTAATTGAAAGGCTGTCCGAAACCGCCGTGCTCCCCCGCCGGGCCCACGACTCCGACGCAGGCTACGACCTCTACACCTCCGAGGACACGATTCTCCAACCCGATAAGACGACCGACGTGAAGCTCGGGTTTCGCATGGAACTGCCGAACGGATACTACGCCCGAATCATTGGCCGGTCGAGCACGATGAGGAAGAGGAGGCTCCTTGTCGTGGAAGGGATTATTGATACGGGGTACAGGGGGGAGCTCTACGTCGGAGTGTACAACCCGACTGGGTACCCAATCCGAGTGAATGCGGGAGAGCGACTCGCACAAATGCTTATCCACGAGAATTTCCATTGGTTGGAGGTGAAGGAAGGGGAAGTGGACACGAACACGGACGAGGGGGGAGGGCGGCTTTGGCTCAACCGGGAAATAGGGCGGTGAGTATGTTAAGCAAGCCCGACCTCCAGCGGCTCGTGAAGGCGATGGCGACGTACTCATCACGACGAGGGCGGGGGCGTCGAGGGCAGGGTCCAACAACACATCGGGCGCTGTGGCGGGTGCGGGGCCGAGTCGAAGGAGCCCTCCCGTGAAAGGGCGATGGCGCTGATCGACCATCGGCTCTATTGTACCAGCCCGGTGAAGTACGGGTGGGTACGAAGCCGGGCGGTCCTCTACATGGATGAGGGAAGGGTGGCCAGGCGAGCTACTTGAGCCGGTTCGACCGGTAGACGTGGAAGACCTGACGCAAAGTCGGAAGCGGGGCGACCGTGAAGAACGGGACCGACTTCAACAGCCTCGCCCTCCTATTCCGCCTTCTCTGCATCGATTGCACCTGCTCCTCTGCGCTCCATTCCCCGTCTTTAAGTGCAATCGCCATGTCCACCAAGTCGTCGAAGATGTTGATCAAGAAGCCGACGACGAAAGCGCCGAGTAAGGGGAGAATGGCGGTGAGCCTGGCCCCGAACCCGGTGATGAGCATTCCGATCATTTGTTTACCCTTGTCCTTTCTAAGCGGGACCTAAGACGATTAAGACGCAACCGCAGCAGCACGGAGATAGGCCTCGTAAGCGCTGCCAAGGTCGTAGAGAAGATTGATAAAGTCAGATAGGGAGGGGACGCCGAGGGAGGCTGGGAGGGCTTCGAACAAGAACCCGAGACCGAGCGGGAGCTTGATCCACGGGGACGAGTTAAGAAACCTGTCCCACAAAAGCCCAACCTGGCGCTGAGGGAAAGTCTCGGAAGACCGGAAGAACCTCCACGAGTCCCCCCAGGCCTCCTTCAGCGCTTTTGTAACTGTAACCACCATGCCTCGGCGTCCCCTATCACGGCCTTGCTACGTCTACTTGTACTTCACCCGTCTGAACGGGTACACCATTCGTAGTTTGTATGGTGAAAACCGCAACGATGGATGAAAGCGGCGGAACCGTTATCGCTTCTGGAGGACCGGTGATTGTGGCACCGAGTATGGGGCCTCCGATGTCCGATATCAGCTCCCCAGTTACGATCACGTCCACCGACGTCGCCCCGATGTTGTTCACCCCCACTTCAACTTCCTGGGAGTCGTTCGGAGCGAGCTCGATGTCGATCGAGTCCTGGTCCAGCGTTATCGTCTCGATGATGGTGACCGTTCCCACCACCGTTCCCACCAGCGCCAAGGCGATGATGAGTGGGGCGATAGACGCCAGAGCCAAAGTCGCTGCTACACTTTTAATTTTTTTCACTTATTGGCTAAACCTCCTCTTCTAAATCATGTGAAAGCGTCAACCTCGCCCAGAGCTTCTTGCACCAGGGTTGCCCGTAGTCGGGGTCCTCCCCCGGCTCTTCAGGTTCTTCCGGCGCAGGGTCAGGCTCAGGACTTGGTTCCTCGGGTGTTGGTGCGGGCTCCTCGGGCTCTTCGGGTTCCTCAGGAGGAGCCGGTGGAGAAGGGGGGCTCGGCGAGGTGAGCACGCCAACCGCCGCCCACGCCCGGTGCACTTTCTCCTTCGCCCCCGCTCCGTAAATCGCCGCCGCCACGTCCACGGTGAGCTCGGCGATGGACTCGAACGTCTCTTGAGAAGTTGAGCGGAGGAGGGTGCGGTACCAAATGTCGCCAGCTGCGGTGAAGGCGAACGGGTGGGTGTCCTGGAGGGCGACAGCGGCGAGGTAGAAGGCATGGTTGGGGATGCCGGAGTTGATGTGAACGCCGCCGTAGTCGGCGTCCGTCACCACGTAGTCGTCCATGTGGGAGGGTTGTGGGTCCCTTCCGATCACCGGGTCATCGAAGGCGGTTCCGGGGGCCTTAAGGGAGCGGATTCCCCGCCCCTGCACCCGGTTCGTAAACAGCCCCTCGCCGATCAACCAGGAAGCCTGATGGGCGGTCTGGTTGTGAACCCGCTGCGCCGTCAGCGCCCCAAAGACGTCGGCGAAGTGCTCGTTGAGCGCCCCCTGCATGTTCTTGTACGGGAAGCCCGCCGTGAACTGGACAACGCCGTGGGTGAGCTCGTGGCCGCAGATGTCGAGGATGGTGAAGCGATTGAAGATTCTCGACGCTTCGGGCAGGTCCTCGTCCCCCTCTCCGTACGCCATCTGCCGCCCATTCCAAAACGCATTGTCGTACCCTGGCCGGAACCGGACCGAGCTTATCAGGTCCATCCCGTTTCCATCTAGGGAGTTTCGTCCGAACTCCTCGTTGAAGAGATCATACGCAGCGCCCGACCAACGGTAAGCCTCATCAACGTGCTCATCGCCCGTCGCAACCGTCCCCTCCGTCCGCTTAATTCGGCCCGGCAAAAGATACCCCCGTTCAGCGTCGTGAACGTGGCGGTCCTTGCCTACTGCGCCGGGTGGTGGGGTGGAGGAGGCGTTGGGGGTGTACACCCTATCCTGCCGCACCGCCGCCGACTGAAGCCTACTCTCCCTCACCTTCTCCCTTTGTTCCGCATTGCCGTTCTCCTCGATCGAATCCTCTATGAACGGTGGAACGATGAAGCAGGCATCCGGAGTTTTTCTATTCTCCCTGCTCATTTTAGTCTCCTTAGACCACTTAGACCACTTCGGCCTTAGCTGGCACTTTGACCGACTGAACTTCCAACCCGCAGATTATTAGGTCCCAACCTCCCTCCAGCTCGAGCCCGTGTCGCTTTGCTAACCAGTCCTTGAGGCTGTGTATTTCTCCGAATAGGCATGGGGTGTCGATCGGGGTCGGCGTGGGTGGTGGAGGGGGAAATGTTGGCGCAGGCTCCCCCGGTTCACCTTTTTCACCGGGGGGTCCTTGAGGTCCGGGCTTCCCCTGA
>FUIF01017998.1_pt1 | contig 11523 bp, 12 predicted proteins | sample 1003461 | NCBI WGS metagenome assembly FUIF01 (sample SAMEA80401918, study PRJEB19352) | marine metagenome
TGCCCCACTTCCTCATCACCTAGTCTCCTTCGACGTGCTTCTTGGTCACGCTCCTGCTTGCCCAGTAGGTTGGCAGCCAGCGCACCATGTAGTATTCTACCAGCCGCCACACCCTTGGGGTTGATGGCAGTCTCTCCGTACTGTAGGTCCACGAAGTCATGGAGCAATGACTTCTTAGAGACTCGGGACTTACCAGTCAGTACACCAAGCAGCGTACCGAACAGGTTGACCTTCACCGCACTCTTGGCAATGTCATGGCCGACCCACAGCCGTGCAACGTTCTTAACCACATTCAAGTTGGCGAGCGCAGCAAAACGACCTTCTGGAGGTAGGTCTCGTACTAGCTTAGTTAGATTCTTCATGGTGTTCATGTCGGTCTGATCTAAGCCCAGTTCCTTGTACAAAGATTTGTTCTGCTTAGTGATCACATCTACATTATCAATGAACTGATTGATGTTGGGCCTGTCCTTTATAAGCGGCCAAAGTACATCAAACATCACGTCTTGCCGGATGGCTTGGATAGCAGAATGGTCTGGTCCCAGATGCTCTTTGAGTCTACGGATTATGCGAGCAGCCTGCGGGTGCTTAGCCTTGGCCGTGCCCACAATGTAACGGTGCCACTCCTCAGGAGTTGCCTCGTTCTGTATAAGATTCTTGAGCTTCTTATCCACAGCGTCGTCGGTGGCGAGGTCTGCTGCCACTTTCTTGCCCTGCGGGGTGTTAGGTTCCCACCGAGCCAGCGCCTCGTCCGAGCCATCAATCATGTCCTTAGCGAACTGGTTGTCCAGCCACGTGTCCATCTTGTTGCCGAGGTTCTCCAGAGCGGTGTTCTCAAGGATCGTCTCGGGCTTACGGGTGCCCTTGTTGGCATTGCGCGCCGCGATGGTCCGGTCGATACGGTTGCGGATAGTCTGGAAGTCTTGGATGCGAGCAGTCAGTACAGGAGTTCCACGGTCAGCAATCTGCGCAGGCGAGCGCTCCTTCAGCCGCTCCAGAGAGAGCAGCGCCTTCTGTACCTCGGGCATTGTCGTGACGTCGAAGCCATCTTCCATCAGTTCCTGTCGAGCCGTCCGAGAAAACGTACGGGCCTCTGCGGTATCTACAAACAGCCGTTCGCTGGTTACCCGTCGCTTCTCAGCGGTGGCGGTGTTGGCTTTGCCGGTCTGCTCCTTCATGCCGAAGGATTCCTCTAGCGCGTCCGCCAACTCTTGGTGATTGAACGCTCGGTTGTCAGGAGTCATCCTCTCGGCCGCAGCCAGAGTGTCACCGGCCAGATGGTTCTGGTCAATACGCACACCTAGTCGCTCGGCAGTTTTCTGTAGTTCCTTGACGTTACGAGCAGCCTTTATCTTGGCAGCAGCCTTGCCTTTGAGTGCTGTGCCGAAGCCACCTAGACCAAGCTCCATGAGTCCATTGAGCGTAGTGTAAATAGATGCCTCAGCTATCGGGTTGCCGCCGCCCATCTTGGTGGCGATGGCGTCCACTCCTTCGTCGATCCACATGAAGGGCTTAGCTATGGTCTGTGCAAAACGCTTGCCTTCAGGGGTCTCTATACTGGTACTTAGATTCTCGGTGACGGCGTCCATTACATGGCGCGCTACATCGTTAGCCTGTCCCCTAGGCACGCCTCCATCACTCGCAGCAGCAATACCAGCAGCGTAACCAGTGACGCCACCAAAGACCGTAGCCGGGATGGCAGTGGCGATACCCATCAGACCCTCACCTACGCCGACAGCATTTCTGGCGAGATCAGATAAAGGAATATTAAGAGCCCTTCCCAATGCTCCTTCTCTAGTTGCACGTTGTTCATCTGCTGTCAGTTGGGCACGGTCCACTCCGGGTACACGGTCCCGCCGATTCTTCCAGCTTTGCAGTGCAGCCAAACCAGACTGAATGGCGGGGTCCTGCACCGAGGTGCCCTGCGCGATCTGGTCCTTGAGGTTCTGTTGAAGCTCGCGAGCTTCCTCGTTCGACTGCAATATAATCTCTGCCATTACTAATCCTCGAAGGTGGAGTCATCCAGTAGGGCGGACTCCGTTGGGCTGAGTACAGGTTCGTTGGCGGTACCAGTTTCCTCTGGCGGCGCAACGACACCCGGAGTGGGTACCGATGGTACATTGGGCGCAGAGAATACAGGGTTGCCGACGTCATCAAAGGTCACACCAAACCGCTTGTGGGTCCGGTCAAGCTCAGAGAAGTAGGCTGGCAGTCCCTGACCACCGAAGATGCGGTTGATCTCATCGTTGCTGAGCACCGAGCCGTCACCCCGGTGTACCGCACCGTAGTATGTCTGTAGACGATTGCGAATGTTGTTGGAGCCTTCGTGGATCAGTTCCATGAAGCGGGTCATGATGACCTCGGGGGATGCCGACGAGCCACCCAAGCGTACAAGGGCAGCCGCGATATCCTTATCGGACAGACCACGGTTAGAGGGCTCAGCCATACGTGCGGCCATGAACGCGAGGTCCATGATGTTCGCGGCGTATATCTGTGCGTTCTGGGCATCGTTCGACATGCTCTCGGGTAGAGAGATAAGCGACCACAGCCGGGAGTTGGGGTCCTTAAGCTGGGCCCTCCATCCACTGTAGCCGGAGAAGCCATCGGCCTCATTCGGTTCAATGTCCTGTGAGGCGACACCCCCGTCCAGCGCAATGCCAGCGGAGTTGGCGATACCCTGTATGCCACGCAGGAAGTTATCCGTCCACGTCAGGATCGAGCCAGCACCACCAAGGGTAGGCTGTACACGACCGCTGCGGTAGAACTGGGTGAGGTTGTTCATGACTCGGGTGTACTTAGCGAGACCCTCCCGAGCCGTCTCGATCATGTTCTGTGTCTCTGCGAACCTTTTGTTACCGGCGTGCTGACGTACACGCTCCGAGTCCGACTTCACCGACCCACGTCCACCAGCGCCACCAGTCTGTATGATCAGGTGGGGTCCGAAGGGAGTGAACTCGACGGTATCGCTCTCGGGGTTGTAGTACTGGAGGCCGTCCACCCCGTCCTGCTCACGGATAGAGCCGGTGACGAACTTGCCGTTCAGCTTAGCCGTTACAATGTCTGCGGTGGTTGCCTCTATATCGGCCACATCTGCCTGTGCCTTGAGCTTGCGGTGCTCCTGCTCCTCCATCTGTACTTGGGAAATCTTCTTGAAGATATTTCCCATAAGCTCAGTGTCGTCGTGCTTGCGGGCCACCTGAAGCATACGGTTCAATACGTCCATACGCCCTCCCCTCGACATTTGACATCTCCTGCCTGATGGCACGCCGAGCCTTAAGCTGGTTCACACCGATGCCTGCCGCGTCAGCAGCCTGCTGTTCCTCAAGTGCTGTTACGTTCTGCGAGAGCCTCTGTCGGAAGTTACCTTGCCCTCGACCCAGTGCAGCACCAAGCAGACCCCCGATACCCACACCAGCAGCCTGCCCGAAGGCGGCCTGTCGTGCATGTGGGTTGGACGAGCCGAACCCCTTGGTCCTCTGGGCCTTTAGGAGAGCGCCCTCATCGACGCTGCCTATGCCGAGATCATCAAGAAAGCCGTTATCTGCCATTAGGTTCCGCCTCTGTTAGATATATCCTGTGCCGCGCTTAGGCTGGGAGTACTTGGTCGGTTGAAGAGCCCACCAATGGTCTGCCCTGCACCAGCCAAGAAGCTGCCGAAGCCACTCGGGGGAGCGTTAGCAATACCCAAGGAACCGCCCGTAGCAGCACTGATCTGATTGTTACCAGCACCCCGCAGTCCGAGCAGCGCGTTGAGAGCGAACTCATCCTGTCCGGCGAGGAACCCTGCGCCCTGTAGACCCAGACCGAACTGCGACCCAAGCAGGTCGTTGCCGAATCCGAGAGTACTAAAGGCTGCGTTGAGCCTGCCAAGGCCACCCTGTCTGTTGAAGTCAAGGGCACCGAGGTTCTGGTTGAAGGCTTGCTGTTCAAAACCAGCCGCATCTCCAAGGAAGCCACGTGCCAGTCCTGCGCCAGCATTAAACTGATTGAGGTTCTGTCCTAATATATTTGTGCCAAGACCGATTTGTTGACCACCGAGATTACCAAGGAATTGTCCTCTACTCAGTGCTCTACCAAAAGCTTGATTCTGAAAGTCTAGGTCTTGCTGGTTCTGCGCTTCAAAGAAACCGCGTAACTGTTCCGCTCCACCAGTTGATCCAAGCTGACCTGTTGCAAACAGTCGATCTTGAAGTCTATTGAATAGCCTATCTGTTGCTGGCTGTGCCGCAGCACGTAAACTTGCCAGTTCTGCATTCTGTAGAGCCGTTTGGTCACCGGCAAGAAGCTGGTTACTTACACCAGCAGAAAACAGCGGATTCTGAATGCCGGTAAGATCTTGTGGACCAAGAGCTGCTTGCGCGCCGAATAGTTGACCAAGTCCTTGTGAAGTATTAAAGGCACCACCAAGCCCCCCAAAGATAGATCCCGGTGCTTGAATATTGCTGAGGTTCTGGAAGTTGGACAGTGCACCGCCGAGGTCCGCCTGACCGAGTGCCTCCTGAATGCCGGGGTCGTTGAACAACCCGCCCCAAGGAAGAAGTTGGTGGGGGAGCCAAGGGCGTTCCTCAGACCCTGTGCCGTGTCCCCGAACTGGAAGGTGTTGGCACCCTCCGCGGTAGTGGACAAAGAACCGAAGGGGCCGAAGGCGTTCTGGTCGGTAAACTGTGTGATGTCCTTAAGGAGCTTGCGCTGCTTCTTGGACTCGTTGGAGTCAAACAGACCGCCAAGCAAGCCACCAGCGGCGCCAATGATTGAACCTAGACCGGGCATTACTTATCCCTCCGAATCTTCTTGATGCGTTCCCATGTGTACCACGCCGACAGGGTACCGACCACCACCGTGATTACAAGACCTGCCACGCTCTGGGCAGTCTCTAGCCATGTAGGGGCGGAAGCAGCAACCGCTGTAGCAACAGTCCCGACCGCGATCTTCGCGTCGTGCATGTACAAATCCTTCATTATGATGTGTGCTCGGTCTCTAGGCTGATGGCCGCCGTGTCAAGGGTGGCGCCCCCGTTGTACCGTATCTCTAATGTAAACGTGGTGGCGTCCAGTCCGGCCACGGTCCCGTTGATGATCCACTCTCGATTGACGGAGAGGTCTACCCACGTGTTCTCGGCCGCAGCCTGAGAGGCCCACGTGTGGTTCCCGTCCAGCGTCAGGCCGGTGATCCGCACCTCGTAGTCCGAGTTGGCTGCCCCGTTGGGGATGATCCAGTCGGTGGAGGCATTGATCTGGGCATACGTATTGGCGGCTCCGTCAGTGCGCTTGGCACTGTCGATGGTACCGTCCGTGTTCACCCGTATACCCGAGTTGGAGTTGTACGGTCCCACCGCGTCAATCGTGGTGACGTCGGAGTCCGTAAGTGTAACCACAGAGCCGCCACTCGCACCAGCGGCACCTGCGGCAGCAATGAGGTAAGGTATCATGACGCTGCCATGTCTCCATAGAACTGCCATACATCGGAGCCGACATTGATGCCGACGATCACAGAGTCCTGCTGTGCCGTGAAGTCCCCGAGGGCAGAGTTAATGGTAGCCGTCCCGCCGCTCAAGTCGATGGACCCGGTGCCCGTCTGGATCATGATGATAAAGTTACCCTGCACCCCCACCCCCGTGTCGAGGTCCCACTGCCGGTCAGTGCCGCCCGAAAGCTGCCACACCTGATTCATCTCAGCATCGGTGAACGTCTTGGTGGTGGAGATAGCGGAGTTGACGATGAGCCCTGCGTCCTGATACCGGACCGCCTTGGGTACACCGCCGTCATCTACAATGAACTCGTCCGTGGCTGCCAGTGCGTTGCCCTCGATGTTGGTGAGGGCCGTGATGTCGAAGTCAACCGTACCGGAGCTTATGTCGATAGGGTTCGTAGTAGTGGCAGCAGCATCAGTAAGAGCCACATCGTTAGCATTAACAGTAATACCGTTACCCGCTCCGACGTTGAGTGTTCGCGTAGCCGAGATATCGCCCCCGCCAGTAAGACCTGCGCCAGCAGTAATATCAACGGCAGTGTGATCAACATGTTCATTGGCATCAAAGTTCGTAAGCGCATCGTGGTCGATGTTCGCGTCGTCCGCCGTCAGGGTGGTGCCCGTCAGGTCCAGCCCCGAGCCCACGGTCAGGAGTCCAACCGCACTACCACCGTCGTCCCAGAATACAATGCGATCTGCACCGGGGTCTGCCAGAGCTTGGATGTCCTCTACCATGCCAGCGTTCTCGCCGGCCCAGTTCTGCACGTGCTGCTCCGAGCGGAGCGGCGTCATCAGTACTGTATTGTCCGTCCCGGCCTCGGCTTGTGCCTGCGAGGCGAGATCGTCAGAATCGTACTTAGTTGCGATGGCGGTAGAGATGAGGCCCAGCTCGGTATCTATATCCGCGCCTTTGACCTCCTTACCAGCCGTACCAGACGCGAGGGCGTCCTTGGCCGAGAAGTCTATTGATTGTGTGTAGTCGCTCAAGTGGCGATCCTCCCTACCTTAGCGTATAGGTTAATCTGCTGGAGGGCGAACTCTCCAGATGCAGTGTCGAGTGTGAGGCAAGTCTTGACCCACTGTCCCCCTGAGTTACCCGGCGTGTCGATGGTCCGAAGCTGGAGGGTATTACCTGACCACTCCGCGATGTCGGTGCCCGGTACCGCCGCCGGATCGTTGATGTTGTATACACCGTTGGTGCCCCACTCAGCCGTACCCCACTCGGCGCCACCACCGCCAACCGCACATGACTGGTCGAACGAGGAGTCCCCGAAGTCGTACTTTAGCTTGTGGGTGACCGAGACGTTCTGCTCTACGAACACCACCGAGGCCATGCGCTTGACGTACTTGAGGAAGACGTTCATCTCCTCACCCAAGTCCAGCCAGCCACTCTCGTAGGTGAACGAGTATGAGCTATCGTCGTCATCGAACCCAGTGTAGTTCATGGCCTCACCGTCCGCCCCCGTACTGAGGGCGCCGATCATCCGCGTAGCATCCCGCTCATAGGCGAGGGTCTGCAGAGAGGCACCCCATGTGGTGGCGCGGTACGACCCATCCGGCAACCGCCCCCGAGTGTCGAAGACCACCTGCTTGGACGAGGTCGGAAAGACCGCAACAACCAAAGCATGGCGGGGCGAGTACATAAGTGTGATGTCATCTGCAGTCGACTCGGCCTGTATGTAGCCTTTGACGAGCGACTGTACGTTCTTCGATATGTTGTCGAAGGGCGTAGACTTCTGCACCAGTTCCCTCTGCAGGGATACGATGCCATCGGTAGTCATGACCCACAGGTCCCCCAGTATGCGCGTGATGGCGAACTGAGAGATAGCCCCCATGTGGGGGATTGTGTCTGAGACGAACAAGGCCGTGGGGTCAATGCCCAGTGCCGTGTCCGCGTTGTCTTGCATGATTACTGTATTGTTCGACCCGAAGATGACCAGTCGTCCGCCGAACTCTTCGACCGCGACGATGTCGTCCTGTCCAGAGGGCCACACCTTAGAGAAATCAATGCTGCCCCCTCCGTCAGCAACATCCCATCGGGTCTCATCCAGTAAAGCTGAGTACCGAAGAGTCTTGCCGTCCGTGTCAACAGCCCATATGCGGCCAAACGCAGAGGTGCCGATGCCCGAGGTAGGGGCAGTACCGCTGTTGACAGTAATATCTGCGAAGTTACCACTCGTCCGGACCGCCGGTATTCCACCAGTGCCGATCCCGAAAGCAATGACTTTATCATTGAAGTTCGCGAACTTGATGTTTCCGTCGGTGATGGTGAGAGTACCGTCGATTGAAACTGGTGTGGAGTCCAAGCTGTCATAGATGTCGTCGTCTGCAGAGGCAATCAGTTCCGAGGTCCCGTCCGCCTGATAATATTCAAAGATACGTTTGAACGTATCACCATTGGCCGTGGACGTAATAGACGTGAAGCCGTTGCGCGCAGCCGGTCGCCCGGCACTGTCGAACACAGCGTTGTCTAGTACGGTGGCCCACTCCCTACCGAGGATAGTCCCCTCATTCTCAGTGTTGAGCCCCTGAAAGGCAGGAGCAGTGAGGACCAGCGGTATGAGTCGAGCGCCCGGTGTGAACTTAGGCGTCGGCATTTACAAGCACTCGCGGTTTACGAATCCAATCTGTTCGGAAATCTTGTTGATCTGGTTGTCGCGTTCCAGCGCACCGGCGATGGCGTCCACCGACTGCTTCCAGAGAATACCACCCGGCTCCCCCATTTCCTCACCACGCTCGTTGGTGGCGTAGTATAAGGCGCGATAGAACACAGGGTCTCTCGGTAGCTGTACCTCGGTCGAGTCATCCGTACCATCTCTAGCTAGGCGCCCTTGCGGGACGTACCAGTACATGCGCCATGACCGCGCCTCGTTGGCGCCCCACAGCAGTTCAATGGAGTACCCCCTCCCATCGGCATCTGACTTAACAGAGAACACTTTGGGCTGGGCCACGTCCTGCGGGTTGTTGGTGAGGTTGCGCTCCCGAAGCAACTCCTTGTAGGCGCAGTCGAATAGCTGGCCAACCTCCTCAGAGGTCACGTCGTACGCGGCCGGCAGCTCCTCGAACTGGAAGTCGCGCATCAGGTACGAGCGATCAGTGGTCTCGGTAATGTCATACGTTCGAGTACCGTCGGCCAATATCGTGTCGTCAATCTCGGTGATGTATACACCCCACTCGTGATTGATGTTTTCCATATCGGCAATAGCATCGTTGACGAACATGCCTAGCAGCTTGGAATAGTCCGTGGTGGAGACAGACGCGGTAGTCTTCTCTCGCAGGCGCTCCTGCAGATCGTTTACAATTTCAAGCTGTGTTGCCATACTGTCCTCTTGCTATTAGAATAGGGGGCCCCGAAGGACCCCCGGTTCTTAGATCACTTCGTAAGGTACTACCTTAACTCGAAGTGTACCGGAGCCGAGATCAACCGCTCCGCCCGTGTTGTTCGCGAGAACAGCCGTGACCGTATTAGCTGCGGTCACATTAGCGTCGAGGACAAGGTCTGCCACATCAACACTAAACGAAGCGAATGCAAAATCTCCGAGACGTGCTCCCGAGACCGTCACTTCAACGGCGACTTCGTCACCGTCGGCAATGCTGGCCGGGTTCCACGTAGCTTCGGCGGTAAAGCCTGACATTCTACTCATGAGTAGTTCCTCCTATCTTATGTAGCCGGAACCATCAGGGTAACACCTGCCTCCGGTCGCGGAGTGCCGATGCCGTACGATCGTAGTCAACCGTCATCAGGTCAGCCAAGAACTCCAGCTTGTACTGAGACTGGGCACGCGGAGCAAGCTGCTCAGCGAGTACGACTGCTTCCCTCTGGAAGAGCAGACATGCCCGGTACGAAGTACAGTCAGAGCTATCGACCGTCGCGACGTTGGTGGAGACGTATACGGGGATACCGTAGATGTCACCGATGAGACCATTACGGATGGTATTCTGGCCACCCGACTCACCGACAAACGCCTGCTCGGTGAAGCGAGCGAGACCCATCAGTCGGCGTTTCTCAACCGGCGGTACAACGAGTGCGCGCTGGCGCGCGGGCACGTTGCTGTCATCGAGATGCTGGATAGCGCGGCGGATACCTGCGTCCGTCAGGGCCGTACCGTTACCGGAGCCCGTCTGTACCCAAGTCGTTTCGCCATCGCCACCGATGACCGCCTTCGAATAATTCGAACCAGCGACCGTCGGAGCAGCATCCGGAGCAGCAAACTTAGCACCTTCCGAGTGGATTGCGCTGTCGAGTGACAGAGCGTGTGCGTAGCCCGCATCGTCCGTATAGAATCGACGCATGGAGTCCAAAGCCTGAATCTTGGCAATGTCCTCGATAAGACGCGAATACTCAAAGTGCTGGTCAATCGTGAGGTCGAACACACCGGCCGTCTCAACGATGATCGTTACACCAGTACCCGCAGACTTAGCGGTTACAGAGCCACGTGAAGGCTTCGGAACGTGAATGGTATCACCCTTCTCATTCGCAAACGGAAGCGACTGAATCAGGGGAACCATGACAGTGTTCGCCTTATAGACAGCGAGAACCTCGTCAGACCACAGCTCCTTAATAAAGTTAGCAGCAGTGGTTACTGTAGTTGGGTTTGTCGCTGTATCTGGCGCGTATAAAGTTGCCATTTACAACATTCCTCTTACGTGGTGGTTAAACAAAGTTACTTAGTCACGGACATTGCCACTTTGAAGTGCTTCACGATACCTAGCAACGTTATTGTCGATCCAACGTCCGGCCTCGTGGTCCCCCTGCTCAGCCTTGATCTTCTGTTCGATGAACTCGGATCGAGAGTACTGGGCGGGCGGCTCAACGAGAGTCGCAGATGAATCTTCAAGTGTTGCAGCACGTACGGCTTCGGCTTCCCTGTGCCTGTGCAGTTACCTGCGCGATGCCTTTCTCTGCCTTATAAAGACTTACAAGGGCGTCCGCCGAGTTCATGTCCCAACCGTTGGCGGCCTGTGCAAGCGCCATCCTAGTGTTGTTCTCCTGAACCCAACTTGCAAAATCCGGGGCCTGCTTGATCTCGTCGAAGTCAGGGTGACGCTGTAGAAACTCGTTGACCTGTCGGTCACGGGCATCGGCGTCGTACTTCGCCTTGATTTCGTTGGCCTCAGCTATTGCTGGATGAGATTCTACGGCAGACTGGACAGCCTTTCGCAGTACCTCTTGTCGGTTCTCAAACCAGTCGTCGTCTGTGAATTCATACGGCTCTGGCTGAGATGCTGGCTCACTCGCTGGTGTAGGGTTGGTGATGTAGTCGTCAACAATCTTGCGGTAGTCGCCCAACTGCTGCGCCTGCTGGCTATTAAGCCGTTCAAGATTCCGATACCGTTCTTCCCAGTCCGTAGGTGTAGCGTCGTTCTGACGCGCCTGTTGGTCCTGTGCGGCCTCGGCGATTTCTGCATCAATCCCGCCAACTGGTTTGTTAGGATCGTTACTGCCACCCGGCAGATAGTCCTCAAATTTAGCCATGTCTATGACTCCTCTATGTCCGCTCCCTTACGGGTGTACGGCTCGTTCGGCCCCTCCGGAGGTTGGTGTGGGGGCTAGGGTTATAGGTCGTCCCTCCAATAATGGTGGTCCTGACCCGCGGCTTTGTGGCGCTGCTCCATACGGTTGCCACTCGTCTCCAATGCGCCGGGGCAGCCAGCATCAGCCAGCTTCTCGACATCGACTCGTGGTCCCTTGATTAGCACCTGCTTACATTCGGACCCGCAGGTAGGGCACTCGGCCCGTGCGTGATCCGCAACGTTCTGCTTCTTCTCGAAGTAACCATGCTCGGTACACTTGTAGTCATACAGAGGCATGGGTTTCCTTCTCCGTCTTGGCAAGCTCACGCATATTCTGCACGTACTCTAAGGCACGGCGGAACCCACGTAGCTCCAGTATCTCTTCAATGGTCTCGGCGGTCAGTTCCTGCGCGATGACATTGTTGATGTCAGCCTGCAGTCCCGTCTGGACCATCTTCCACGGTTCACCAGCCGTCACGGTGAACACGGCTTCGATATATTCTTCTCTAGTCATACTACCCCCTATTCGCGGTTCTTCTGTGC
>FUIF01010037.1_pt1 | contig 11521 bp, 7 predicted proteins | sample 1003461 | NCBI WGS metagenome assembly FUIF01 (sample SAMEA80401918, study PRJEB19352) | marine metagenome
TTCTTTATGGTATTCTTTTTTCTTCTTATGAAGATCTAAAAGATTGCCGTTAACATCTGCCATGTTTTTCATCATGCCTGACAGAACTTCAAATGCACGTGGATGTTCAGTAGCACGTGCCACTTCCATCATCTCTTCAAGTGCTTCAGAACCCTTAACCAACAAGTCGTAATAAGTTTTCCTAGCAAACTCAAAGTCGTTGTCTACATTTTTAGTTTCTTCTGTCATCTATCAAAACGGAGCCTCAAAATCAAAAGTTTCATTAAATCCATAATCGCTATCTGCAGATGCCAAAGCAGGGTTTGTTGTCACAGATATTTTTCCAATCTGAACATCTGAATCTGCTAACCCGCCACCTATCTCATTCACATTATTTATAGAAGTTCTAATGATGCCAACCTCATCGATCCCACCATAGAAGTTTACTCTCATATCAAATGTGAGTGTGTATATAATAGTTCTACGTGCTTCTAATGTTCCCTCGTAATCATCATTAAAATCCACACTTGTTAAAGTTATTGGAGTGTCTTCAGTGATATTTGGATAGTCAGCAAAAGGTTTAATTGTTAAACTATACTGAGGATTAAATGTTGGTAAGATCTGTTCCACAATCTGCAAAGCATCGTCTTGAGTTTTTGCATAAATGCTTAACTGAAATCCAATATTGTATGGAACAAAACTATAGAACTTGTTTCTTAGATTAGATGTACTACCTGCTTGGGTAAAGTTGTTCATCTTCTGAAGTTGTCTCTGAGCATCGTATTGAATGCTAATAATCTCTAAAAGACATCTAGGAAGCTTGATAGCAACCTTAGTACTAGTATCAAGATCAGGATTTTCCCTGATACGTTCAAGAAACTTTCTCTGTGGACCATATGATAATGGAACTTTTACTTGACTTGTTACTTGATTTGAGCTATTCTTACGTAGAACATAAAGGTTATTGAACAGTGTGCCGAATACAGCTACACTTTTTCTTATCCTTTGATGATAGAAATGCGTTCCAAACTATAGTTAACCTTTATATATATTCTGAAGATGATCTTCAAACTGTTCCACCTTGGATAATCTATTAGGCCAAAGGATATAATCCTTTTCTGGATTTGCCTTAAGATTATTAAGGAGAGGTACAATGGCATTGTATAAGTTATTTAGCCGCTCTTCTGCAGACGATGCTGTGGCAGATACTTTCTGTACTGCCTCTAGTTCATCTTCATCAACGGCTGTAAATCCAAAATCAAACATATCACTCATCAGTTATTCTCCGGATCACCAAATGGGTTGTTCTCAGAGAAGTCTAAGAAGTCTGCACCGATTGTACTAAAGTCTGTGTTCTGTTCGTTCTGACTAATCTGATTGTCTTCTGCCACTGCAGAAACTGTTGCACTAGCCAGTGTTCCTGCCAAGTCTAGAGAAGTTGTACCGACAACAAAATCTACTGGCAACAAACTCATGATAGTTTCCATCATTTGCACCGATATGAATGAGCTTAAGAACATTGTCTGAGTCTGAGAATGCAGCAACTTCCCCTGACATGATAACTCCTGAGGATAGTGTCTGATTTACAGTTTCCCCTACTGTGAAGCCACCCCCTGCGCTGTCAAGGGTAAGTAAGTACTCATATGCATAAGACCGTTCAATGCCATCAATAGCATCAATATTCGTATCAAAATCTTCATCACTGTACTCAAACTTCTCACATCTAAGTTTATATGTTGCTAAGTTACTTAGCTGATAAAATGGTTGTTCGTGCTCTACTGCCATGATCTGAAACATAGAGTTAGACAATGGTAAGTATACTAGATCACCTTCTCTAGGTCTAGTGCTATTAATCTCATTATCAAAACGATTTATGGTTGTTGTCCATCTACGTCTTGCCACAACAAACGTTGCTTGATCCCTGATCTCTACGCCAAACTTTGTGAACAGATCTCCTTCACCATCAAACCCTTCTGTATTCTCAATATACATTTCCACTTTGTAAGATGAGTTAAACCTTGAAGGAACATCGTCTCCAAAAATCCTATCTTCATTTACAATATCTCTTGGAAGATAGTACACATCTTGACCAAACATCTTTAAGGACTCTATGACAATATCTTCATAGAGGTTCTGTTCTGAGTGTACTTTTGTACTGAAGTATAGATTAAGTTGCCATGTTAGCCTACGAAGAAATCTGCAGGAAGTTCATGTTCCAAACGGATTCTCTCTCTTAATCTTTCGATATCTTGTAACGCATCTTCATAGATTTGTCTACCGTTTATTGTAACCCCTCCAGGCATTTGCATTCCTTCAAACTTGATAAGGTTTGCACCCCACTGATGTTTGATAAGTGCTGTAGTATATTCCTTTAACCACAAGTCATTCCACACTGCTGTGTGAGTAGCACCATCAATAATACTATAGACTTCTGCTACAATATATTCTCCTTCTTTGATATCACCATCATCAAAGTTACCGTGAATGTATAAGCGATTTTGTTTCCTTACATACTCTACCTGTGGAGTGCCATTTAATCTCATATCAAGTAGAGAAAGATATTGTTGTACTTGCTCATAGTATGCAAGATCTCCAACATAAGAACCCATGTTGGCTATATCGTTCATATGCATTTGGTATTTGACACTAAACATATTACGTGAGAACAAACCTTGCTCTAACTTAAATAGTTTGGTGACCTGTTGAACATCAGAGGATATCGAAACATACTTGTTAGTAATATCATCTGCAGTCAAGAGGTGTTGAATATATCCTCTATACGTGGCTTCTGAATGAAACTCCCTGAAATACTGTAGAGCCTCATCTACACGATCTTCTATCTGATCTTCATCCACATTGATTTCGATGACAGGATCACCTAGTCTGCGTAAGCAGTAATCTATTAAGCCTTGTCTTGAACTAGGGTTAGCCATGTTTTGTTCCTATTTTAACAGTATTTATATTAGTTCAAAAGAGTTCCAGACGCATCGTAAACATCAATACGGTAGTGTGAACCATGCTGCCCATCAAGTAAGTCTGCGTCCATACCTTTACCTGCACCCCCAAAGTATGCATGCAGTTCACTTGAGTCTATACTAAAAGTTCTGCTTGCGGCAATAGTACCCCCACCCGCTAAACCAATACCTGCTGTTAATGTTACACTAGTATGGTCAATATGTTCGTTGCCCACGAAACCTGACAAGTTGTCATGAACAATCGCACCATCATTGGTTGATATAGCGCCAGTACTATTATTGTAGCTGATGCCTGTGCTACCACTCACTGCAGTCCTTGTCAATTCTTGTGTATAGACAGGCTGTACAAAAGAACCACCATCAGCAGTGTTGATTGTTAATGCACCTGCAGCAGAATCGAATGATGTTGAGCTAACACCTGCTACAGAAACTGTACCTATACTATCAACCAACCCTTGAGAGTTCACAGTTATTATTGGAACCAAAGAAGCAGATCCAAATGTTCCTGTGGTTCCAAGTGCAGATGCCCTAGAGACAAGTGTTCCTGATGTTGGTAATGTTACACCAGTTGCTCCTGTAGTCGTTAGCGTAACAGCATGCCCACCACTTGTGATTAGATTACCTGCTAATGTCAGATCTCCTGCAAGACTAATGGTCCTATTGGCATTATTAATATCAAGCGTAAGAGTTCTATCTGCTGTTAGTGCAGGGCTTGCGTTATCAGATACGATAAGAGTTTCGTAATCTGTAGTAGTAACATCCCTAAGACCAAAGGTAGTAATATCGTTGATAGACAAAGGACCATTGATATCTGCACCGTTTATCGTAGGACTAGTTAATGTCTTATTTGCTAAAGTTTGTGTTGCCTGTGCGCCAATAACTGTGTCACCACTAACTGCAGCACCAAGTTGCGATAGTGTAGTTACTAGACTATTGTTACTTAAGTTAATAGTTTTGTTTGTAAGAGTTTGTGTGCCAGTTCTTGTCGCAATGTGATCACTATCGATGGAAATAGTCGCATCAAGTGCGTGTGCAGGAGAGGTTACGTCCAATCCTGCTGCACCTGTTAACGTCTTAACATAGTTACCACTAGTACCTGAATCTAGTAATATTGCTGTCGTGCCAATAATAGACACAATCCCTGCAGAGTCTACAGGACTTTCACTAAATGAAGTGCCTAAAAAATCACTAAGTTTTTGTACCATCTTTACACTTTCTTATGGTTATGCTTGGGCTTCGCCCCACCTTAACTGAATCGTCCTTTCACATCACCTGATTTAACAAAAGCATTGATAGCCAAAACATCTGGACCATCTGGATATTTGTAGTCGCCACCCAATGGAGCACCTGACAATTCTTTTAGACCACCTAGTTCAAGAACAGTTGTCAAAGCATCAGCTCTAGATGCATTACACACAAATGAGAAGATTCTCTCACCTGGTAATGCATATGTTCCTGTTGTCCAAGTAATATCATCAAGATCAGCAACTTGAGCAAAGGATGGTTGTCCACCATCATTAACAGCATTCAATGATTTCCAACTAGCATCTTGAAAGTTTCTTGGATTGATAATACCCTGAACAACCACCTCACCTGATGAAGATGAACCACGTGACAATCCAACCGCACATTGTTGTAGGAGAAGTTGTGATCTATTGAGAAGTTCTTTTGCTCCCAATCGACCTACAGAAGAGTTAGATACTGAAGGAGCTAGTCTCAAACAGAATGACGTGATTGGAGTTGTACCAATCTTATCACCAGATGTATTGTGAGAGTTTGAGTAGTTAAAAATATAACCTCTATCAAAGTCAAACCCACCATCCATCACTAGGGCAGAACCCCAATGCGATAGTGTTGGAGAACAAGTGTTGGAAATCTCAATAATACCTGTGTTACTACTGTGTCCTATCGCTCCACCTGCAGTAAGATTATTTGTAGTACCTTGGAGATATTGACTTAAAGTTGCCGCCCTTGTACAACCTGTAAAGTTACCCGCTCCATCTGTTACGCTTCTGCCTGTATATGAAATGATTTCGTTGTCAATCATTAGTATACCCGCATCATCAAACTCTTGTAAGTTAGCCCCCGGAATAGTCGTAGCATTACTATCAATAGTATTGGTGAGGAAAGTAATAGGCGAATCATTCTCAATAGAATATCTAACAGGAAGGTTACCAGATCTCATATAAGCTTCGTTATTGACGTTGTTGTTCTTCATCCTGTGGATGTATAACCATCTACCATCATCACCTCTAACCATGAAGTGGATGAATCCTGCACCATACCATGAATATTCGAGACCAATCATTTGCATCTTACCGAAATCCCAATGATAGCCCGAACCACCACTACCATCAGCTTTATCCATGTTCCACTTAGACTGTGGTATTCTAGTTTCAGTAATTTTCTGTGCTCTTACACCACCCTGCGTCACACCTCTATAGTCGGGTGTAATAAACATGGATGTGTTACTAACAACCTGCGTAACAAAGTGTGTCATACCTCTGATAGTTATGCGAGAACCCGCACGAACTTGTTCACTAAATCTACTGTTAGCGCCAGTTATAGAGTTACTGTTTTGAGTAACAGTCATAGTTCCTGAGATGTTGTCTGTAGACGATCTCTTAACACAGAACATTTGATTACCATCGTATTCAAAGAAGATACCGTTTTGATCATCAAACATACCTGCACGAACAGCAGAACCTACCCAACCTTTTACATATACTTTACACACTTCATTCAATACTGCTGTCGTATCTCCTAAAGTAGACTTTGCAGCAACCGTAAATGTATAATCATCTACAATACTTGCAACTGTGTAATCATCCTCATACCCTGAAGTTGTAATTCCATCTAGATTAATATCTGCACCTGCTTGAAGACCGTGATCAATATCATCTGTTCTTACTGTTATAGTGGAACCTACTGTCGTACCTGCTGCAGTAATACTTTGTATAATCATAGTTTGGCGCAAACAGTGTACCAGATGACCAAAGAAACCCCTTACCTGATTGATATCTAAAAAATCTTTTTGATTGTCTGATAACAGCAGCAGCATATGTTGGAGTTTTAGTTGAAAGAATAACCCCACCATCAGAAGGTCTGTGTAGAATAGTTGCGTTAGAAACTGCATACAGCGTAACGTTTGATGGGCTTCCGACAGCAGCCCCTGCTCTAGCCGTGTAGGTTAAAGTATTGAGAGTTGGAGTTGATTTAACAACAAATGGTCCTGTTGCTTCTTCGTTATTTGTTCCATTGGCAACCGAAGCATGAATAGGACACCCCGGTACTAAACCGTGAGGATTTGTAAAGTTAAGAGTAATCACACTTGGATCAGCGCCATTAGAAGTTGCTGATGCTACAGGAATAGATGAGTTTGCATATACTCCACCTTTTCTACCAATAGTCTCTTCTGTTTTAAGTGATTGCCCACCTGATGTTCCAACAGTACCACGAGCAAAATATTTGATTGTTGTACTGTTAGGTTGTTGGTCAATAATGAAACTACCATCAGCACGTGAAAATCCTGCTGTACCTGCATCTAATCCTGATACATTAATAACATCTCCAACTTCAAGATCGTGTGCTGTAGTGAATACGATTGTGATTAAACTATTTGAAGTACTAGAAGTTTGATAATCTGTGGTAATAGTATTCACTATAAGGTCAACCCCTGGTTCATCATACGTAGATGGATATCCTTTAATCGTACCATACCCTGCCCACTTAGTAGGCTGTAATCCATATTCAAAGTCAGCATCAATCATTGATTCGGGTGTTGATACACGCATTCTTTCGATTGCATCTGTACCAAACTGCCAAGGTCTCATGGTCTGACCATATTCTACTTGAGGCTCTGCAAAGATTTGTAGAACGTCTGAAGCACTCATAGAAGATGTATCTGCAGCTAAAGTAATAGTAGTAGTTCCACTGTGAAGTGTGTCAGCAGTAGGAAAGTCTGTAGTAGATCCTTTTGTAAATGCTGCTGTAGTTCCTGCAAATGACGCATCACCAAAGTTATAAATGATAACATTATCTGTTACATTCGTGATCAAAAGAAGTTTATCAAGATCATATCTACAAGGTACTTTGATAGTACCGACACCTGCGTTGCCTGGTGTAAAAACGTAATCTCTTACTAGTTGTTTCGCCATTTTATTTTCCTATCCTAACGCCACTGCGAATGCTATAGATTGTGCTTGTGAAGCAAATGTTGCAACATCTGCCGAATCGCCTTTATCACCTTTTTGGCCTCTCTGACCAATAGATGAGTATAGTTGCCAGTTATTATTTATATGTATTAACTCAATGATAGATTGACCTAGATCAAGTTCAAAGTTTTCTGAATAACCTTCAATGGTCTCGCCATTTCTATTAAGGATGACAGAGTTTCCTGTCCAGTTTCCAACATCAATAAGTCTAACATAATCTCCTGTTGTCGGATTTGCAGGTAATGTGACTGTAACGACTCCACCCGAAGTATCAATTGCATATCTTCCTGCAGAAACTGCAGTGAAATCTGATGAGTAAACTGTGTAGTCTGTAGAGAATACTCTGAAGTCTGAGTCAAATCCTAAGTACGAACCTCTAAGTTTACCAAAGTTCCAAGTTCCAAGTTCAAAAGAAGGATCGTTAATATTAATAACTTGTGCAGCAGGACTAGAGTCAAGATTGTCTTGTATCAGGTTTGTGAATGTATACCACTCACCATTTGTAGCATCTCTAAAGAAACCCGCTCTTCTAATATCAGGTGCTGCTGCAGAATCTCTATATCTACCAACAACACCAATATCTACGGTATTTGAATTATTTGAATCTGCAAGTTTGATCAGTGCATTGGTAACCCTAAGGTCAGTTGTTTCGTTTAGAATGTAATCACCACCAACTGTCAAGTCTCCTGATATTGTAGCATCATTTGAAACAGCTAAAGTATCAAAGGTAACAGAGGCACTTGGACTAACATCCTGACCAATGGCAATAGATCCGCTAGTTATAGTAACACCAGTTCCACCAGTGAAGTGCGCTCTTACTTCAGCCGCACTTGGACCTTGATACGATATTACCCCTGTAGAAGCATCATACGATAAACTACCATCACCACCACCATCGTTGACAGAGATAGCATTCTTAGCGTCACTATCGGCTCTTGCTGTGGTGTAATAGAGGTTAGTTCCTTCAGATACATCAGTAGTTAGTATAGAAGCATTAACATACGAATCTACTCTTGCATCTGTGTAATATAGATTAGTGCCTTCACTTAGATCCGTTGTGGACCTAGCAGAAAGAGATGCTGCAGAGAGAGTACCAAACAGTGTTCCTGTGGCGGTGACGTTACCTGCTGCAATAATGTCTTGCCCACGAATGTTTTTATCAACACCAAGACCACCAACAATCGTAACTGCAGCATTCGATTTAGATATAGCTTCTGAAGAGTTGGTAACATTTATCTTACCACCTGTATCCATAGTAAGAAGATCTGTACCACCACTTAGATTGAATGGGGCTTTGCCGACACCACTTTTAATCTTGAGTTCAGTGTTGGCACCTTCAAATCCAATGACCATATCATTAGATGCTGCGTTTCCTGTAACCCCAATCGCATGATTAAACTGACCATTAACACCTAAACTTAATACTGCATCTTCACCTGCTTCTTTTGATGTGAAGTTAAGTACGGATTGAAGTGAGTCGCCTAGTTGACCATCAACATTAAATGATATGCCACCATACTGCATACCATACATTTGCGTTGAGTCAATAATAGGATCAACTAAAGTTTTGTCTGTGAGAGTTTGTGCGCCTGTTAGTCTAACATACTCAGGTGTTCTTAATGTAATATATGCAGAGTCTACTAAGGCAGTAGTATCACTATCACCTCTAGCAGTAGTATAATATAGGTTACTACCCTCTGTAAGATCACCCGTATTGTGATTAGAAATGTCGCTTACTTGACCTGTAACGTTACCAACAACACCACCTGTCGCAGTAATAGCGCCAGTAACTGCTGCAGTTCCACGCACATTTAGATCGTTGACATTTGCACTATCAGTTACAAATAAGCCATTTTTAACTTTAAAATCTTTTTCTGCCATAGTTCACTTTCCCCAAGGCGTTATCTGTATTTATGATATTACAGTTTTCACTGGTTTCACACTTATTGTTCCCATGCCACTTGCTCTAGTAAATAGTAATCTAATATCCGAACCACTAACATCTGCAGTCAAGGTTCCGATATCACTGTCTCCTGTGAAAGAACTTACCATACCATACTCTGAATAGAACACGCTTGTTTTATTATATGTTAATAATAGTTTAGAAATCTGAGAATGTCCTGCTGCATCATCATCCATATGTACAACATACTCTATAGATTTAAAGTCGCTTCCATGAGCCTCAGTGTCAACAACAGTTGCACTATTATCAGTAACAGAAGTCTCAGTAGGTGTTGTGTATATTTCACCTGTGGTTATGGTTGCTGTATTAAACACCGCATCATATGCAGAGTCCATATCAACTTTACCATTAGTAATCTCAATACCATTTCCACCTGAGAAGTGTGCTCTTGTTTCAGATGCTGATGGACCAGTGTAAGTAAATGTACCTGAAGCTGAGTCGTAGGCAAAGCTACCATCACCACCTGCGTCAACCGCTCTGACAACATCTCTTGCTCTAGAAGCTGATAGGTCAGAGTCTAGTATTGTTGTATTGAAGGTTCCACCATCTGCTGTGCTTATGGTAAAGATACCTGATGCACTATCAAAGCTTGTTGAGGATACCCCTGCAACAGAAACTGTGGACGCAGATGTTACTTGACCTTGAGCATTGATAGCTAGTACAGGAACTAAAGAGGCTGAACCATATGATGCAGGAGTTACACCTGTATCAGTGATACTAAGAGTATTACTATCTGCAGCATATGAAAGTCCAGTTCCACCTAAAGCTGCAGCATCCAATGATGTATTGAAGTCACTATCAAAGTTTGCTTGGGTATACACATCTTCAACATTAAAGCTAAATTCACCAGTTCCACTGTTGTATGTTAGATCGCCAGCCGCACTAAAGTGTGCTCTGACTTCTGCAGCACTAGGTCCAGTATATGTAAAGACACCTCTTGCTGAGTCATATGCAAAGCTACCATCACCACCCGCATCTTCTGCGCCAAGAACATTTCTAGTTCTAGTTTTAGTAAGATCACTATCAAGAATAGTTGTTGGGAACACCCCGCCATCTGCTGTATTGATTGTGAATATTCCTGAAGCACTATCGAATGATGTGCTTGAAACTCCTGCTACTGATACAGTGCCTATAGAGTCTACTTGACCTTGGGCATTAACTGTAAAGACAGGAACTAATGACGCTGAACCATAGGTTCCTGCAACAACAGTAGTATCAGTAATCTTTATCTCACCTGTGCCACTTGTATATGTAATACCTGTACCACCTGAGAAATGAGCACGTGTCTCTGCAGCACTAGGACCAGTATAAGATATGACACCAGTTGCAGGTGTGTATGTGAGAGATCCATCACCACCGTTGTCTGTTACGGACACAGAGTTCTTAGCATCAGAATCTGCTCTCGCTGTAGTGTAATATAGATTATTACCTTCAGCTAGATTTGTGGTAGTTCTATCTGCAAATCCTTGATTTACATCACTATCGACTCTAACTTTAGTGTAATATAGATTAGAGCCTTCTGATAAGTTAGTTGTACTAAAGTTAACTAGATGGTTTCTAGTAGAGCCTAATGGTTTGTTCAGATCCCAAGTGTCAGTTGTAGCATTATATTGTATGAGTGCGTTTGCGCCCTCTACGGTAATTCCTGCACCATTTGCTGCAGCACTATCAGCAGCACTGTCTGCCAAAATAATATTTTTATCATTTATCGAAACTGTAGTAGAGTTTACTATCGTTTGTGTACCATCAACTTGAAGGTCACCTGCAATGATAACTTTACCTGTGTTGTCTCCAACACCTGCAGGATCGATGGTTAGGTTAGCAGGTCCAGCAATGTAACCAGTTGTTGTGATGTTACCATACGTTCTATTACCTGCAATGTATGCATTAGTGTCTGAGTCATTACGTGCAGTAGTGTAGTATAAGTTAGTGCCTTCAGATAGGTCTGTCGTTGACTTCATTGCAAGTCTTATATCAAAATCAGAATCTGCTCTTGATGTTAGATAGTATAGATTGCTTCCCTCATTCAAATCTGACGTTGTGTTTGATGCTAGGTTTAGTTTTGCAATACCCGAAGCATTATGTACACTTAACTGATTATTAGAATCTCTGAGTGTAAGAGTGCCAAGGAAGATAGAGTTTCCTGATAGATGCAGGTCTTTCCATTTTTTGGTAGAAGAACCTAGATCGTATGTACTATCAGCAAGAGGTAGTAAATCAACTCCAACATTACCTAAGTCTGAATCTCTACGTGATCTTGTATAGTATAAGTTAGAACCTTCTGTAAGATCTGTTGTAGTGCTAGTAGTTTCATCTAAAAGTTTATGCCACGAACCTGCATGTGAGAAATACCCTTTGCCAGTTGCATGAACATGTGCAAACATGCCATG
>FUIF01017456.1_pt1 | contig 11498 bp, 8 predicted proteins | sample 1003461 | NCBI WGS metagenome assembly FUIF01 (sample SAMEA80401918, study PRJEB19352) | marine metagenome
CTTACTTTGAATGGAAACGTGACGGTACCGTACAATTAGAAGATGGCTGAGCTCAGAGTAGGAGTAGACGCTCGCCCAGCAGAGGTAGGGTCCCGTCGAGTCGTTTTATCACTCGACCGAATCCGCGCGGCTGCGGGGGCCACCGATCGCGGTGTTGAGCGTACCAACCGATCCTTCGCCCGTGCTCGCCAATCAGCTTTCAGTCTGACAAGGACGTTAGGGCTCTTGGGCGGGGCCTTGGCTGTACGGACCGTGGGCCAATATGCTAACGCCTGGCAGCAAGCGACCAACAGATTGCGCCTAGCCACTGATTCTACTGAAGAGTTGGTAGTGGTTCAAGAAGAACTTTTCGACGTCGCCCAGCGCACCCGAAATGATATCGAGGGCACGGTAACCCTATTCCAGCGCCTTGCTCGATCTTCAGATCAACTCGGTATTTCGTTGCAGGAAGTCTTAGACGTTACGGAGACAGTCTCACAAGCGATTACCGTCTCAGGTGTTTCTGCGATTGAGGCGAACGCCGCGATTGTTCAGCTGGGCCAGGGTTTGGCCAGTGGTGCTTTGCGAGGCGACGAGCTGCGTTCAGTTCTCGAGCAAACCCCGCGATTGGCTCGTGCCATCGCTGATGGTCTTGGAATCACAATTGGCCAGCTTCGTGAGTTTGGTCAGGAAGGTAGGCTCACAGCGGAGGCTGTCATCGGTGCTTTGCAGGGCCAAGCCGACATCATTGAGGCGGAGTTCAGTCAGCTGGCACCCACAATCGGCCAGGGCTTCACCGTTCTACGGAACTCGTTGATTCGTACTGTCGGAATACTAGGAGAGACTTCGGGTGTGACGAGTGGCTTCGCAGAAGCTCTGATTGACGTCGCTCGTTTTGTCCAGGGGCCGCTGCTCCAAGGAATTGAAAGATTTGGTACGACTGCGAGCACCGCTTTCGGTATCGTTCAAGACTCACTGGTTCGGTTTGACTTATTCTTTGATGCTTTCGGTCAGCAGTCTGAGAACGTCTTTGAATCTATCAGTCGATCGTTCTTCAATCTGCCTATCACTATTGTGACCTCTATCCAACAGGCGACTGTGGAGGTAGCAGCGTTCCTAGAGAGGACCGAAACCCGGATAAGATTGTTCTCTAACACTGTACGTGGCATCTTCGCCACTCTGACGGGCGATGATGATGCGGTGGACCGTTTAGCGCGGCAGCGAGTCGGCCTTGAGACAGAGCTTCAGACAGAGCTTCTCACAATTGAGCAAGAACGGCTTGGGTTTACTCTGGAGAGAACCCGACTAGAGGACTTGGTCAATGAAAGACTCCGCGAGCAAGCGCAGCTCAGAGCGACCTCCACCGCAGGCGTTGACTTAACCACCAGCGGCGAGGGGTTAGCGGGAGCGGCTGCAACCAAGGACCAGCTAGAGGACATCCAGAAGGTAATCGAAGATACGCGAACGCCATTGCAGGCCTACCAAGCTGGATTGGCTGAGTTGAATACCCTCTACGCTACTGGCTTGCTCCCGACGGAGAATTATCAGCGGGCTATCCAGGAATTGGCGCAAGATTTCCGTGAGGCTGATGCCGCCCAAATCCAGTACACAGAGGACCTAGCTGCGGTCGCGGATTTGTATGAGGCGACGCGAACGCCGTTGGAGCTCTACAACGCGGAGGTTGAGCGTCTCAACGGCCTTTTGAATCGAGGTCTCATCGACCAAGAGCTATTTGCCCGGGGTGTTGCAGCGGCGCGCGAAGAACTTCTCGATCTCAAGCCTATCTTAACGGGTATCGCGGAGGAAACTGGTGCGGCTATCCAAGGCGCTTTCGCAGATTTTCTTTTCGATCCTTTTGAAGATGGTCTTGATGGGCTGGTGAGGTCCTTCTCGGAGACCCTGAGGCGTATCGCGGCTGAACTGCTTGCACAAGAAATCTTGAAACGATTTTTTGGGGCTCTAGGTGGTTTGGGAGGTGGCTTTGGATCCTTCGCGACTGCCGTCTCAGGCGCGGTCGCCGGTCGACAGTTTGGCGGACCTGTGAATGCCAATCAACCGGTCCTGGTTGGCGAAAGGGCCCCTGAGGTCTTCGTTCCGAAGCAGAGCGGCCAGGTATTGACAATGGACCAGTTTCAGAATCAGTCAGCACCTGCGCCGGTTGATCAATCTGTTAATATCACGAACGTCTTGGATCCTGCCTTGGCGATTGATGCGATCCAGACTAACGAGGGTGAGCGGGCAATCTTGAACGTGATTGAGCGTAACCCGCAAGTCGTAGAGAGAGCATTGAGCTAATGGCCTGGATCACCGGAACCGCGACCAGTTACACTGATTTGGTAGACCAGCTTCGTGACTACATCACTGGAGTCAGTTCACCATCCATCAGCAATTGGACGGCCGTCAGGGATATCACCACCGGCGGTGAACGCGAGGTTCAATTTCGCGGCGATGGCGGCGTTAGCCCCGAAGACGAAATCTATTTCGGAATCAAAACTTACTCTGATGTTGGCGCTGGTCGATACAACTGGGAGGTTCGTGGGTTCACTGCCGCCCTAGATAACTCACCCGAGGAAGATTTCGAGACCGGCCCAGGCGCTTCGCCGCCGACCTACGTCCCGTTGCAAAATGTATCTATGAACTATTGGTTCTTCGCAAACGCGCGAAGAGTTATCGTCGTAGTCAGGACGGGCGCTGCCTACCAGTTCATGTACGCGGGTTTCATTAACCCCTACACCACCGAAAGTGAGTGGCCTTACCCTCTGGCTATTTGTGGCAGCACGAGTGACCAGGACCAAATCTTCAACGACAATACTCTATCTTATGCCACACTACCACACCCGGGAAGCGCCACTGGTAATGACTCACCTGTCATGATCCGTTTCGTGGATGGCCAGTGGTATGAGTTCTTGAACTTTCGGGGAACGTCTTCTGAAATCAATAGTGATACGGATCTACGGAATATCTGGCCTTTGGCACCGACTTCCTCAAACAACTATGACGCAATCGATCAACTGACGGCTGGTTCAACCTTCAATAATTTGATTCGTAATGCTTCAGCAGGTGGAACCCCGACAGCCCAGTTTGGGTTTTCTCCCGGAAGCCCGTCAATTGTGCCTGTCTACCCAGCTACGGCTTTCATGATTGACCCGTCAGAGCAATTCCTAGGTGAGTTTGACGGGGTTTACTGGATCAGCGCCGGGGGTGGCGTGGTCTCAGAGGATGTATTGACAGATTCCTCGGTTAGCCCAGAGCAAAATTACCTGGCTTTCCAGAATATCCATAGAACTGATGCGTGGATGTTCATGGCGATTAGGAGAGACTGATGGCTTACCAGACTGGGTCCAGCACAACCAGCATCGTCGATCTCCTGAACACACTGTTCACGTTCGCAACGGCGAACGGTTGGACACAAAACCAAGCACCAGCAGCCGTAAGCCCTTTCCACGGCGGTATAAACCGCGGCACGACTTATGTGCAATTCGCGGATGGTGCCGATTCGACCAATATGTCAATGTTCATTTCTACTGGTTGGGACGCATCGGCAGCAGGAAATCAACCTGGCGACAGCGGTGCCGAGATGAGGGTCACTCAAATTGACGGACCCCACGAAAACTATTGGTTCTTCGAGCAAGACACTTATATCCATGTCGTCGTCGAATACGACGCGGGTTTGTTTCGCCATTTTGGCTTTGGTCAGATCAATAAAGTCGGTACCTGGACTGGGGGTGACTACGCCTACGGCCATGAATGGTCACAGGGATCTAATAGCGATGATATCGGTAGCGCATTCCATTACACCGCCTTTGATGGAACAGGGCCGGTTAACACTTCGCGGTCTTGGACTATGCGGGTTAGCGGCGCAGATATCGCTGATTACGCAAGTGAGTCGCCAACCAGGGTTTGGGGTTTTGGCGGCGACACCAACGACAGCCGGAACGACAATAACGGCGTTCCTTCCATACCGTTACGCAGTACGGGTCGCTCAAGATTTCACCAAGAGGCGTTCTACTCGATTCCCGAATCACAGCTGAACGCCTTCAAACCTTTGATTCCAATCCCGATTTATACCACGATCGGTGCCACTCCCGATATCTACCGTCTTGTAGGGTTTGTTCCGGACATGCGGTGGATCAACATGACTGGGATAGACCCCGCCGAAGAAATTTCAGTGGGCGGAAACACCTGGACCTGCTTCCCGGTTACACGAAAGAAGCGCGATCAAGACAATACTGAAGAGAGCGCCAATCTAGGGATCGCGTACCGACGCGACAATACCTAATGGCTACCTTCGGCGCTCAGCAAAGCGCGATCGGTATCTCCTTCAGCGAAGGGTTGCTAGGCTCAAATCGTGGTTGGTCTTCAAATATCGTCAACCAAGTTCTGACTGATCCTACGGAACAGGTTCAGGATTTTAGTGTCTTGTTTGAGGACTATCAGGTCTTCGGCGATCTTGGAGCAGCCAACGCTGAGTATAATCCTGTGGTGGCTGCTCCAGCCGTCCATCAGTATGACGTTGATAGGCCAAACGCGGGATTTGGAAATCCTGGCAGCGGGAACAGTACCCCAGGGGTGGATTGGTTTGAGGCAGTTCACATCAAGCCCACCCTGACTGAGCTGGGCAATCTACTCAGCGACACCAACTTCACAATTGACGTCTACAACGCTTTCCGTACGACGTCGGAGACACTCAACTCCATCACCAATAACCTTGGCTCTGGAGCCAGTATCGCGGGGGCCTCGACTCCGGCCAATCTGCCTCCGCAGCGCGGTGATCAGTATGTGGTCACCATACTCACTGATGGACCCGCCGAGTTTGACGCCACCTTCGACTTTGACTTCAATTCCAGTGACCAATCGTCGCGCGTTAGCGGTACGCGAATTGTTCTGTTCCCGTATGTGCCGCAGAGTCGGCCTAAGGAGACTCTTGAGTGGCTGTCAACCATTTTTGTTGCATCGAACGGTGATGAGCAACGGCAAGCGATCCGGAGATTCCCACGCCAGATTTTTGAATACGCAATTTCAATCAACACTGATTTGGGCCGGAGTGAGCTGGACTTACTCCTTGCGGGTTGGCAGCCAAGGATCTTCGGTGTCCCCTTGTGGTGGTGGGCAAGATCGTTGACCGCCAACGCCTCTAGCGGCGGCACCACCATTCAATGCGAAGATCTAACCTACGTGGACATAGAGGTGGGAGATCTGGTTCTGATCGCGGAATTTGACCCGACCACGGACACTGTTACGACCCAAGCAGCTTCGGTTTCCGCGATTGGCTCACCGAGAACTTCAGGCAGCGTGACTATCGCCTCAACCCTGGACTCAGATTTCACGGCGGAGTACTCAGTCATCATTCCAGTCCGGTCATGCTTGCTCAGGACTCAACTTCCGGTGCAACGAGCCCCGTCGGGTGATTCGGAGTACCAGTGCCGGTTTGAGGTCATCGAGAACGACAGAACGACTATTGCTGACTCCTCGGCCTTCTCTACCTTTGTCGGGAAATTGCTGCTCGAGGATTGCATTGGAATGAATGCAATCCGCCAAGACAGCATCATCCACGAGGGAAGAAGGATTGATAACCGCACTGGAGACCCGTCACAAATTGTGACACGTGAGGCGGGCGCACAGGTCATCCCCTACCGCTGGTACAATGAGACGCCGCAGCAAGAGTGGGAGCGGAGGGCATTACTCTACTCAATCCAAGGTCGTTTGACGTCCTTCTTTGTGGCCACAAACCTAGCCGATTTCAACCTGGTGGCGACCATCTCTAGCGGTAGCGGAACCATTGATGTCACCAACATCGGGTTGGCGCGTTTCGGCGGGTTGGCGCCTCTGGACCACCTGCGTATCAAGCTGACAAACGGCACCACCTATGATTTCACTATCACCAACATCAGTGAGATCAGTGACACGGTTGAACGAATCAGCATCGCCCCGAATTCACCAGCAACCATCACTGTCGCAGAAATCGATCGTATCATGTACCTAAGACATCAGCGCCTGTCCAAGGATTCCGTTACAATCCTCCACAATTGGACCGACAGCATCGGTCTTGATCTTGATAGTGAGATTGACTTCACTACGGTGAGCGTCCCAGAAAATGCCTAACGTTGGCGGACAAGAAGCTTCAATCGCTAGTGGCCGACCGATAGAGCTCTTCCAGTTTGATGTCGGAGCGACTACCTACCGATATACCTCAGCTACTGGTGACGTCGTTTTCGCTAGTTTCACGTGGACGGCTCTGCCGGGACTGCGCCGCAACAAAATTGTGAAATCAAGCGAGTCTCGGCAGTCAAGAATAGAGCTGGAGATACCTACGAGCAACGACATCCCGCAGCTCTTTCTTGGTATCCAACCCGCGGTTTCAGTCAATGTGACTATCAGTCGCATCCATGAAGTGATGTCGCCGTCCGGGGCTCTGGTCATATTCAAAGGGGTTGTTTCATCTTCGCAATCTAAAGACGAGATTTCAACACTACTCCTGACGCCGTTCAACGAAATATTCAATCGTGAGTTTCCGCGGAACACTTACCAGGGTCTCTGCAACCACGTACTCTACGATTCCCGCTGTCAAGTGGTAGCTGGATCATTTGACCTGGTCGCCAGTGTCACGGCCCAGGCGAACAACGGGGGAACAATATCTGTGGCTGGCGCCGGGTCAGTAGTTGACCCGACAGGCAGCAAGCCATTCCAAGGTGGGTATGTCATCAACGCTGATGGAGACGACTTCCGCTTGATCCTAGATCAGATTGGAGATGATCTGACTCTTTTGCTGCCCTTCAGGAACTCTGTACTGAGCACCACGGTTACCGTTCAGCAAGGCTGTGACCATTCACTCACAACCTGCCGCGATAAATTCTCCAACGTAGTCAACTACGGCGGATTCCCGTATATCCCGAGCGTGAACCCGTTCACACAAAACCGCTTCGAGGTACCACCTGCCGTGAACACTGAGGCTGACACAGGGGTGACGTTCACGTGATTTGGTGGAACCTGATTTTCCTCGTTGCTGCAATCATCATCAGCGAGGTCTTCCGCCCACGCCCGAAGTTTGAGGCGATCCGTCCTGCAGGTCTCGGTGATTTCGATTTTCCGACCGCCCAGGAAGGCCGTGTCGTCCCAATCGTTTGGGGCACCATACAAATCCGAGGACCGAACGTTATCTGGTTCGGTGACCTATCGTCTGAAGCCATCAATGAAAATGTCAAGACTGGCATGTTCAGTGACAAAGACGTTGTCGTCGGGTATCGGTATTTCCTTGGCCTACAGTTTGGCATCTGCCGTGGGCCACTAACTGGCATCAACGACGGTTTGCGAAGAATCTGGATTGATGACAAAGTCGTCTATGACAGTCCTGTCTATACCAGTAGCCCGGAAGACCCCACCCTGGCTGTGAACAATGCCGCGATCAGTATTGAAAAGATTGGTTTTGGCGGCAAGGACAGTGATATCGTCGGGACGATGAGGTTGGTTCCGGGCAGTACTTCACAGGCTGTGAGCGCGTATGTCACCGCCGCTGACATCGATGATCCTACTTTGGTGCCCGCCTACCGGAACACTTTTATCGGAACGTGGGAAGGCGGCGAAATCGGGAACAGCCCGAACCTATCACCGTGGAAGTTTGAGGTGACGCGGATCCCCGATCCACTTGACCTTTTCAACGCCAACCTCGCAGCGCAGCGCGGAGACGAAATTATCGGGACTCGGCACGCCAACCCGATGAACGTTCTGTATGAGATATTGACTGACACTGACTGGGGCATGGGGATTGAAACCGGCCTTGTTGACATTGACAATTTCCGCGAGGTTGCGGGAGTCCTGGCAGCGGAGAACAACGGCTTCTCTATGGTGCTGGACTCACCAAAAAAATACTCGGAGATCTTGACTGAAATTGAGCGCCAGGTTGACGGGGTTCTGGTGTGGAACGAAGAAGTCCAGCTCTATGAGTTTCTGCTGGTGCGGCCAGACGAGTATTTGAGCCCCACTCCAAACATTGACTGGGATGTTGACACCACCAATTGCAGTGAGGTTGATTTCAGTCGTATTGGCTGGGATGACACCACCAACCAGGTTCGGGTGCCGTACCAGGATCCAGGTAAGAACTACCAGGACGCCCACGCACTAGCCCAGGATATGGGTAACTTCGAGATCCAAGGAATCGTCGCGACATCCACAACGACGTTCCCCGGGGTCAAGGATGGCGCCCTCGCAAATCAGCTCGCATGGCGTGAGCTCAAGACCCTTGCCCGTCCGTTAGCAAAGGCGACTATCAAGGTCAACCGCGAGTTCTACGCAGTCAAGCCCACTCATATCATCAACTTGACGTGGCCGCTTCTTGGTCTAAACGGTACACGGTTTAGAGTCACAAAGGTTGATTACGGTGACTTGGAGAATAACCAGATCATCTTGAGCTTGGTCGAGGACGTGTTCAGCGACAATGTGAGCACCTTCAGCGATCCCATCGACAGCTTATGGATCCCCCAGACGACTGATGCTCTCGATGTTATCGCTTCGCGACTCTTCCCGTTGCCCGCTCAGTTGGCGAATGTCAGCAACAATGCCCAATTGGCCGTTCTAGCCGTTCGCGCGAACTCGGTTCAGTCAGAGTTTGACGTCTACACGAAAGAGAACCCTGGTGTTTCACCAATCACTAGCACTGAAGATCAATTCCTGACTTTGGCGTCGATTGGCGGAGATTTTTGCCCGTCCGCTCTACTGGATGGCGCCTTGACTGCTACTGGAGGATCTCCGGTTGACTGGGATGATGTCAGCATCAACATCAAGACTACCGTTGACATTGACCTTCTAGAAGCCAAAACGCTCGCCAACTTGAATGAGAACGACCCACCTGTCAACCTATTCTTGGTTGACGACGAGATCATTTTCTTTGAGGACATCACGGACAACGGAGGCGGTCTTTATACGCTCACTGGTTGCTACCGAGGAATGATCAATACCATTCCAAAAGCCCACAGCGATGAGGCACGGTGCTGGTTCTTCACCTACGGTATCACGATCGTAGGACCGGAGAACGATACTGTCTACAGCCAGGACCTTGACATCGCGGTCAAAGTTCTATCGAGGACTCCGAACACTATTTTGAATTTGCCGGCAACGACGATGCTCGGCACCACTATTGATAGAACCTACGAGGTTATGCCGCCCGCTGATCCGACCATCAACGGCCAACGGTTCTACGAAATCACAGAGACGGTTGGCTTCCTGTCAATCTACTGGAAGGGCAGAAATGCCCTTGTCGGTGACCTTGACACTTTGCAGAGTGACCCGTCAATTGCGGTGAACGCAGGATCATTCACTATTGAGGTCTGGCGCACTGACACCAGCCCCGAGCAGTTGATACAAACGATATCGACTATCCCGATGGCCGGCAACGCTATTTCTCCGGCCGGCGGCCTCTACAATCTATCGGGTTTCGTGATTGAGGATGGTTCTCCGCTGTTCCCAGTCACGTCCTATCGATTCAAGCTGTATTCAGAATCGCAAGGCACCCGGAGCCAGGAGTGGGAAACCGGAGTCGTCAATTTGACGGGTTACGGTTTGAACTACGGTGAAGACTACGGCGGACTCTTGACTCCAGGTGAAACACTGGCTCAAGGGGAAGCACCAACGCAGCCGGAGCCTCTGCCTGGGTTGGAGCAAGAAAGGGTCTATGTGCTGACCTTTGCGGGTACCGTGAGCTCAAGCGAGTCACGCCAGATTGTAGCCTCTTTCTTTAACTTGCTAGACGGTCAGGTGTACACCGCGGACTTTACTATCAGCGGCGCCACGTACACCACTCTGATTGACATGGCTCAATATGCGGCTGAGCAATTGACGGATGCCTTTCCAAATGTGGTGAACGTCAGTCGCAGTGGCACAGAGGTCACGGTGACCACACTTTGGGGAAATATCTCATTCCAGAACATCGCTACAAACGGTCTGGATATTTTCTTGACGCTAGAGCAAGAAGAAGGTCCTGTATCTTCCCCCGTAAGGCAAATCGTCTACCTAGACTTTTGGGATGAGGATTTCGACCCGCTACTTGAAAGAACCGTAGAGGTTTTGGCACCCAGCGATTCCGCAAACTACCAGAACAGTCTTGGTGGTCAGGTTCGCCTAGATTTGATTCCTTTGACGTACGACGCTCGCAAGGCTCTAAACTTCCAGAATCCAAGAATCGTGGATACCCACACCCCCGAATCCGCTCTACTGTCCAGGTACACGAATGGTTTCAGTGAGCTTTTCGATTCGTTGTCTACCAGCGAAGCAGCCTCGTTCGGTGAGTTTAGTGGACCTGCCATTCAGTTCACCGGACTGCCTTTCGCGCAACCGCGGCCGTCTATTGTCTACCAGGCTGATGAAAACATCCGCGCAGCCGTACAGTTCTTCGAGACTCACGACTTGACACACCAGTCAGGGTTCAAGCTCATGTGGAAAGAAGGGCGCCCAGAGCAAGCAGGATCCAGTACCGGGTTCTCGCGTATCTACACCGCCAGATATGCGACTCAAGATCCCGACTTTGCTGCGGGCCAAGTCATATCCCTCACTATCGGTGGGTCAACAGTCTCTGAAACAGTCTCCGCAGGAGAGGCGGCGGCGGGCGCGGATGGTGTTTTGACGGTACTTGGTGACCTAGTCACGCAAATCAATGGTCTCGGTCCTTACACCGCGGAACTCCTAGAGTTGACGTCCTTTGACGCTCGAATCGAAGTTCGTCATGATACTCCCAACACCAATTATGAAATGTTCATAGACGCGGGCTATGGTTTGCGTCTAGAATGGAGACAAACCACGTAAGGTGATAAAATGCCACAGACTGCTTTAACCAACCTCGGTCTCAACTATGAGTGGGACCTCGGCGCTGACAGTTGGAAGACCGGTATGGACAACAACCTGGTCCTTTTGGACTGGGCGGCGCAACCAGCCATAACTGTTGAACTGAAAACCGTCTCGGCTGAGCCCGGATCCCCAGCGAATGGCGCCGCCTACGTCATCGGCGCATCGCCTACCGGGACTGATTGGGCGGGACAATCTGAAAACGACGTCGCGGTCTACGCTTCATCTACTGGCTGGCACTTCGCGACGCCTCGAGAGGGGTGGGAAATCTACGATCAGGTGACTGATAAGACCTGGTTGTTCGACGGCACCGACTGGCGCAGCATGGGCCAGGCATCGAAGCCCGTTGACGCGACATCGGCGCCAAGCGGATCACGAGCCTGACCGACGGCACGAAGAACGCCAACGTCGCCAACGACCTGTTCACGGCGACCCGCAACGACCTGCTGCGCGCCCACAAGTGGCGCTTCGCGACGCGGCTGCAGAAGCTGGCGAAGTCGTCGACGGCGCCGGCGTTCGGCTTCGACAACGCCTTCGTCCTGCCGGCGGACTGGATCCGGACCGTGTCGGCGCACGACAACGACGCCGGCCTCGGGACCGTCGACTACGAGGAGGCCGAGGTCAACGGCCAGGGCGGTCATCGCGTCGTCTGTCGACGACCTGTACCTGCGCTACGTCTACGAGGTCAC
>FUIF01002410.1_pt1 | contig 11493 bp, 17 predicted proteins | sample 1003461 | NCBI WGS metagenome assembly FUIF01 (sample SAMEA80401918, study PRJEB19352) | marine metagenome
TCAGTAAGTTATTAGGGTGTACAGCCAATGTCGATGTTGGGCACACCGAAAATGGCAACCCTAAGATTATCGGCATCTTCAAACCCGACGGTGGTGTTAAGAAAGTGCCAACGCACAACGAACCAACTTCGTTTGACTTGGACATTTATTGCGACGAGTTCAATGGCAACTCCGGGGAACAAAGCAAAGCCATGTGTGACATCTTTGACTCGTTACCTATCTGGCAACAAGAAGACATTGAAAAAAGTTTTGAATTAATTGCAGCCAAAGAACAAGGTGGTGTAGCACCAGCTCCCAAAGAAAGTTTGGCTGATTTAGCAACCGATGCTGAGGTCGAAGACACCTCAACTTTTGAAGACGACGAAATACCCTTCTAGGTTTTTCACACCGTGGGGAGTTCTTACTCCGTAGATCTCACAAGACATGTAGCAGAGCTTCCCACACCCTAAGATGAATTTAGAATATCAACTCTACACACTCTCTGCGGCTTATATGATTGAGCATCAGCTCTCTGACCCATTGGTGGTACAGCTCAATAAATATTTAGACGAGTTATTAGAAGCAGAAGATAGTGAATCAGCAGCCAAAGATTTGGTCGGTCAAATCCATCAAGGCCAACAACTAATCATGGATTTACCAAACCTGAACTTGCCAGCTTCAAAAAAATTACTGAGGATTTAGCCGTGGCTTACATCAAACATTTTGTCGAACACTCCGGGTCGATGGTCAAACCCAAACGCATCGACATGGATAAGCTTTGGTCGGTACACAGTTATGCTGGGGACTACAATCCTATTCACGATCATTTAGTCAAAAGTAACATGGGCATTTCTTTTACGACTTGGACTAAGGTGCCAGAGCAGATAGGTCAACTCCCGGTAGATGACCAAAAGTTTTCTTTGTACGATAGCTCTGGTGCGATTGATGGCTACATCAATTTTACTTATGGTTTGAACCAACTGAAAGACCCAGAGAACTTGCGACCACCCCAATCTAAATTTATCAAGCCAGAAGTCGGTAAGCTTTTGATGTTTCCTTCATGGATGCAGCATTGCGTTTACCCTTTTACTGGCGACGGCGAACGCCGCACCATAGCAGGCAATTTGAATTGCTTTGATTTAACCCCAGACCAACTAGAGGAATATAAAAATGAATTACAGTCCAGGAATCTATGAGAATCTACCTTACGAAGAGTATGCTGCCATCCCAGCTTACCGCTCACACGATCTAACTAGCGTTATCAAGTGTCCTTACACTTGGAAGTATCAAAAAGATTTAGAACCGTCGCCAGCTCTTTTGGAAGGCCGAGTGCAACACACAGTATTTTTAGAGCATCATAAGTTTGCTGAAGAGTTTGTCATTCAACCGAATATTGACCGTCGTACCAAAGCTGGCAAGCTGAGTACGAAGACTTCTCGGCTAGTATTGGCAATCGCACTGCTATCACTCAAGACTTGTATGATACTTGTATGGAACGTCGTAGTGTCGTCACTGACTACATACCCAAAGAAACTGACAAAGTTGAATGTACCTTAATCTTTGAATGGTTTGGGCAACCGTTTAAATGTCGTATGGACTGGTACGATAATCAATACATTTGGGACCTTAAAACTTGCCGTGACGCTTCGCCTCGTGGCTTCAAACAAGCAGTAAACAACTTTAAATACCACATGCAAGCTTCAATCTATGTTGATGCTTGTAAAAGCTTAGATTTGCGTGCTGACGGTTTTAAGTTCTTAGCCCAAGAAAAAGCCCACCCCTATCCTTATGCGGTGTACGAGTTAAGTAAGGAAGCTTTGGCTTATGCTCGTTCTAAGAACGAACAAGCTTTGGCTACTATCCTAGCTTGTGAGCAAGAGCAAGACTTCAAACCTTACGGTTTGGAAGGTACTCAGCAGATAGAGTTAGGGGATTTATACTAATTTTCAATAGATTCATACAGTTTTATCGTACGATTTCGGTCAAATAACCAAAAGACGAGCAGGTATCTGTCACCAGTTCCTACTGGCAAACCTTTGTGCAAATTAGTAAAGCTTGGAAACATCAACGCATGACCAGTCGGTAACGGTTTGATTTCACCATAGTTATGAAACGCTGTGCCACCACCTTCATAACCACCAGTATTGAGTGGCACCACCACCGAGATGTCAGCGCTCTCGTCATGGTGCCAAGCACCTTGTTGTTTGTCTTTTAGATTGTAATTGGCTATTTGTATGGTAGTTGGATCTTTACAATCTCTCTGCCAGATAGCGTTGAACATTGGATTCAATATGGTTTGCACTATCAACCACATGTTGCGGTAGAGCTCTGGTACTTGCTCTTGCAACAATATCTCAGGAATCTGCCTAAGCTGATCCTCTTCATCATTGCCAACAAAACCGATCTCTTTACGCATCTGTTCTATTTCTTTAACCAAGAGTTTGCAAAACTGCCGACGAAAGAGTGGCACCCGGTTATATCTCTGGATAGATTTTTTTGACTATCTTATGTATCGGCGTTTTGCCCATATCGACTTGGCCTTGATTGGCTTTAAACCTAGTAATCATCGGTAAAGTGTCCTGGACTGCTTGGTAAGTCGTTTGGTTTATCATCCAATGCGACTGCATACTCAACAGATAGTTCTTCAATTTATACATGGCGTTGTAGTCTAACATATATTTTTTTGTTCTTATTTGTAAAAGTTTCCAAATGTGTGTAAAATCGTATGCTATGGACGAACTATTACAAGAAAATAAAATTAGAAAAAGTTTAGCAGTGGATCTTAAAACTTACACAATGCTACAAGATATTTGTGGTCTTGAAAGAAGGTCCAAGATTGACCAGCTCAAAATCTTAATAGAACAAGAACATGAGCGTCTTAACATTGAACGAGCTGTTGAAGCCTAATGTTAAAATCTTTGTTTGGCAAAAAAGAAGTGCCACAAACTTACAAACCAGTATTAGAAGCACCAGAAGTCATCGACTTGTTTAGTCGTTTGACCTTACACCAACAAACGGCTTTGCTAAGACTTATTTCTCGTAATTTGGAGCTCGATGTAGGTGGCAGTAGTATTATGGGCTTAGAACTCGAATATGAAGTCGTGGGAGCATGATTAAGGCTACCGAAGTATCAGACTAAACTCTAGCTTTCCGAGCAGTAGCAGTCCTTGCAAAAGATCTATTTTTACTTTTATGCACAGCCCTTAAATTTTTTTTTGAGTTATTTAGCGGGTTACCGTCAATATGATGTATGTCTAAGTTATCGCCTTTTTTGACTTGATTAGATTTTAAAGCTTCTCTCCTAGCTTTATTTCTAGCTGCACGTTTTTTTAATTGACTTGGTTTGCTATGATAGTTTGCATACTCCTTAGCATAATCTCTAGCCATTTACACCAATCCAGCTATACCTTGATTTCTACGTCTAGCAATATCACGATCTGCTTCGTCTGGTAATACTGCTTCGCTTATAATATTAGGACTACTTTGTGTTGGAAACATATCTACTTCCAATTCTGGCATCTCAAAATTTGTTATTTGTTCTGAGAGTACAGCATCAGGCAAAAGTTTTTCAGAAACCTCGGAAGTAGCTACCTCTCTAAACTGTGGTTCATTTTTTACTATTTCACTTACAGGTTCAGTAGATTTAGAATTACGAAAAGCAACAGGTTCTAAAGTTTCACCTGTCAAACCCTCTGTTATTGACCTAACTTCTTCCCTAATATCAGGATTTAACTCATAGATTTGATAAAGTCTCCTAACGTGTTGGCCAAAACTTTGAGGATCATAAGCAGCTTTTTCTAAACCCTCTGTCATCCACTTAACAAAAGACTTATTAGTAAGTAGTTTTGCCGACATGTAGGGCGCTACTAATGCGGAAAAACCATATTCAAAACCCTCGGAACCTAATAATCTACCTAATCCAGCCTCGGCACCACCAACACCAAGAAACAACCCAAGAGTTCCTAAGACTCTTGCCGAACCACTTGGATTTGCCATTTGTGCAGTAGATTTGCCAATTCTATCTATGGTACTGACTAAAGCATCTAACTCTGGCACTAAGTTTGCGTGCTCTGTATTTTTAAACAGTTCTTCTTTTGCCTCTTTGCTTAATCTATTCCAATTAGTTATGAATGTTTTTGGTGAGAACCCTTGTTCAGCTAATGCCTCAGCTCCTTCTTTAACAACCCCTTCACCTAATTCTGACACCCCAGCCAAACCAGGAGTAGGCAAACCCATTCTGCCTAAAATATATCCAGACATGACGTTGTACTCTTCTGCATTAAGCATCTGTTTCAGCTTTAACAAATCTTCACCGCCATCGGTAGAGCCTCGCAAAACATATTTTAAAGCGTCCGTAGCTCTAGTCTCCCCTTTATTCAAAACATTATTAAGATAAGTTAAACCTCCAGATTTACCAGAGTTGGCTTTAACAAATTCGTTTGCAGCTCGATATTTACTAGAAGCTCTTGGGTTAGGAGAACTAGCCACCAATTCATCTAAATCTTGAGTGACATAACCTATTAATTCTTTGATTTTTCTTTTAGGTGCGTCTAAAGTCGCTCCAGCTGATTCCGCAGCTCTAATATTGTGCATCAGACTTGATCTAAATTCTTTTAATTGATTGTAATTTAATAAACCAGCTTTGGCGTCTTGGACTACCTTTTCGGCTAATCTTAGACTAGGGTGTACCGTTGCTTTTCCAGTGGCAGTTTTAACTTGTGCTAAATATTTATCTATAAATTTTACGGTGTTTTTAGCGTCCGACACTAAGGTATCTGGCATGAAATCGTTTACTTCATCGTACACGCTCGTCACTTTGTTATCGTATCTAATTCTAGCTTTTCGAGCACCATCCATGAGCTGTTCTGCGGCTTCTGAGGTTGTCCTCACACCACCGTATTTTTCTGCTAACTCTTTAGCAAAAGTGTCCATTTGGTTTATTGTCTGAGCTGCATTTTCGTGCATAATTTTTGTTGAAGTTGGCATAGCGGCCAAACCTTGCTCGAATAAATTTATTGTAGGATTTGCTGATACCATACCTGCGGATGGCTCTGTTATACCAATGTCCTCCATATTTTTGAGAGCTGTCTTAGCATCCTTGGACATACCACCGAAAGCATACCTTAAAGGTTGCCCTCCGACATATTTTACTCCTTGAAAAATTTTATTCACTATTGGTCCACCTACAGCATTTATGCCAGCGGTAGTGCCAAAATCAAAAACTCTTTCAGCTCCAGATCTGGTATCTTCTGTTTCGCCAAAAAAATCTAAAATTCCTATGTAAGCTTCTCTTGCAGCAGCACTACCTAAACCTTCACCAGCCACAAAACCCCCAACCGTTCCTATGGGACCTCCTGCTGTGCCTAAAATTCCACCACTAATACCGCCTCCTATAGCACCTACTGTTTCTGCTATCTCTGGACCCACGTCTACAAAATCTCTCAAGCCTGGTACTGGCATACCAAAAATTCTTAAATCTTCATCAAAAAGCGTCAGTTGGTTAGTTTCTGGATTAGTAAATACAAAATTACCATAGCCAAACTTAGACACTCCATTGTCTAAATCTAAAGCTTGCACAGGCAAAGCATCTGGATAAAATTTGCGTAGAGTAGCAAGTTTGTCGTCCATACTTTGAGCACCGCTCACTGCAGCTCTCACGTTAGCAGGCGCACCTGTTTTTGTATCAATAGAGTTGATTAACTTTTCTTGAGCCAGTTGGTCTATCAAAAAATCGTCAGCATTGCCAACAAATTCACGGGCACTTTCTTGCTCATCAGTAGCGATGGCTAACAAAATATCGTTTTCTAAATTATCAAAACCACTGCTCATAATAATCCTTTTTCTTCTAATTTTTTTCTTAATTCTTCGTCGGTCTCGGCTCGTTTTTTTAAAATTTCAAGCGCATTTCCCTTTGTGTCTTTACCTTTTATCTTCTCTAATTCTGATTTAGTGCGATCATAAGCTTTTCCAGCTTGGCCTTTCATTGCAATGAAAGCATTGTCTCTAGCTTCTCTTTTATTTTTTAAAGTAACAGGATCGTCACCTAATTGTGGGAAATAAGTAAGGTACATCCAATCAATTTCACTTTCATTAATTACCGCACCTGTTTCTTGTCTTAGCTGTGCTGTTGCAAAGTCAATAACTGCTCTTTGATATTGTTTGTACTTGGGAGATAACCAATATCGTTCAAAAAATTCTGGAATGAAAGGAGCATTATCAAACAATATATCCTTAAAATTTACGGGGTTAAAACCTGCATCTTCTAATCTGTTCAAGGTTTCAATAGCGCTCTCCATACGCACGGCAAAACCAGCTTGTTTTTTTTGTCCTTCTGTAAAAGGATCTTTTGATTTTTCAGTACCAGGAATGATTACAGGATCGCCTTTTTTTCTTATATTTTCCTGATCTACTATTGTGAATGACATTTAAGGCAACACTCCTTTTACACCATCTGGATTTTGATATATAGGTTTACCAGTAGCCTTATCAAACTCATTAGGCACCAAAGTATAAATGATTTCATCAACTTCTTTAGTGTTTGGGGGAGGAGCTTGTTCTCCACCAACTATTTTGTCTATATTTATACCGGGTACAACGATAGAACCCTCTTCTGTCTGCACAATTTTTTGACCTTTTGCTACTTCCAAAGCAATAGCATACTCTGGTGTGTTTTTTAGTTCGGGATTTTTCATGGCTCTTACAATAAAAGATAAAGCTCTACCTCGTTCAGAACTACCAAACCCTTCAAAACCAGCTTCTAAACTTTTTTCAATAACATCTTGTGTTAGTTCCCTTAACTCCTTGTTTCTTGCTTGTACTTGTTCATAAGCTTTTAATCTTATATCTTGTTTTAACTTTTCTGCTTCACTTTTCTTTTTTTGCAAAGCCTCATTGAAAGAGTTAAAACCTGCGGCTAGACCCAAACCAATGGACGGTGGCTGACCACTCATAGCCTGTGCGGTAAGACCTCTTGATAAATTAGTTGCTAAATCAAAAATATTGCTCCTTTGCGGCTGATTTAATAATTGCCTCAAAACCTCTGCTTCTTGATCTATTTCTTCTATGGTTATAGGATTCGAGATAATATCATAAACTGTTTGATAATCTTCAAGATTAGCTATGCCACCTTCTTGAAAAACATCTATCTGCTCTGGTATCTGTGCTCTAGTAATTGCCACTTTTATTATCCTTGAAATTGTGGCGGTAAACCGGGATATTGTTGTGGTTGACCTTGATTGAAAAAGTTACCCAAAGCACCAAAAGCACTTAACCCGGTAGCCAAACCAGCTTGCAATGGACTTGGAGGCGGCACAAAAGTAGTCTGCGTTTGGAATTGGCCTTGTGGTGCCATGCCTACAAATGGTCGTAAAGCTGAGAACTGAGCTAGTGGTGCTTGTTGTGCCGTCAATAAGTTACGACGTTGGGCATCTAATTGTTGTTGTGCTAATTGTTGTTGGCTCAAACCAAGGTTTGAAAGCATACCAATATCGCCAGCTCTAGCACCTGCGGCTTGAGTGCCTAAGCCAGTCAAAGCCGAAGCTAGGCCAAACTGACCTGCTTGCCTTGCCGCACCTATGCTACCTACGCCCACCAGCTAACGCTCTGCGTGCGGCTTGTTGTCTGGCAATTCGCCTAGTCCTGTGCTTTGTGCTTGTTGGAAACCGCGCGATCTAATACCACCAATCGCTTCCGCCAAGCCTCTTCCGAGCGCTCTAGTTCGTTCGCTGCGCCTAATTTACCGCGACTGCCAAAGGCACTAGCGCCACCTCTAACTATATCCTCTGCTCTGGAACCTATATCGCTTTTGGCAAATTGTTCGATTAAATCTTGTGAAGTACGATCAACGACCGCTTGCTCGTAAGGGTCCATGAATCTTTGCGTCATGCTTGGGTCGTAAGCACCAGCTGTGGTTCTTAAAAGGTCAGCTTGTTCAGTCAAGCCTCGGTCTAAATCAGCTATGCCAGTTTGATAAGCAGCTCGTGCTTGTTGTAAAAATGGGTCTTGAGTGCCAACCGCTTGTCTGGCTAATTCTTGCGCTCTGAGTTGGTCAGCACTAAAACCCGCTACTTCTTCTGGTACGACTCTAGCTTTGCCTTCTTCGTCAAAAAAAGTTTTTTCGGCCGCTCTGAAGGCGCCAGGAATAAAACCACCTTTACCGTCTAAGCCAAACAATAATTGTCTGGTAATCGGATCCATGCCAGTTTCAGTTCTTACTATGTTAGCTGCAAAGGGATCACCACCTTGTTGCATGGGCACGGCATCGACTTCACCACCTTCGGCAAATCTTCTACCAAATAAACCGCCAAAGCCTCCCATCCTACCGCCAAACAAACCGCCCAAACCACCCAAAAAACCTCCCCGTCTAACATTAGGATTGAAGTCAGGTGTTCGTCTAGGCATAAAAATACTACCTAGACCGCCAAACAAACCACCTCGTCTTTGTGGTTGTCTAAATATTTGTGGTCTCAATATTTGTGGTTGTCTGTATATTTGTAGCTGTCTAAATATTTGTGGTCTTAAAAATCTCAATAAGCCTCCCAAACCACCGCCAAATCCCTGCGGTTCACGAGTCATAGGCGCTGATAACGGCATAAAACCTCTAACTGCGGGCATCCTTTTACGAAAAGGTAGTTGTGCTGTTGATTTTTGTCTATTTAACAACATGCCTAATGGTGATTGATTTCCTAAAGGTCTTAAAATACTGCCGATACCTCTGAACAATCTTTTGAACATTACACAGCTCCTTGACTTTCAAACAAACTCATCATGTCGTACATCAAATTTGTACCTTTGTCTCTATCTTCTGTGCCACTTGGCGTCAAAGTTATGATGCCACCATCATTTTGCATATCAAAAGCTCCAGCACCTCGAACTGCTCGGCCTGTCATCACAAACTCACCATCGCTTAACATAGCAGGTATGTCATCACTGGTCTCGGTACCAGGACCATCTATTTCACCATTCATTCTTTGAAAATCCTCTATAGCGACACCACCGCCCTCAGCATAAGCCATTGGCATGACTGCGCCACCTTGTGCCATGCCACCACTAAGTGTTGGTATGGTGCCAGCTGGTAATAAACCAAACTCAACTGGGTTCGGTGCAGGCTGTCCCATGCGACGAGCTATCTCTGCTTCTATATCGTAACGACCTGCGGCGTCCATGGTTGTTAGCGGTACCAAAGGCACACCTTTGGCGTCTCTCGCTTCATCAAAAGCTAACTTACCTAATTTGTAAGCACCTAAACCAATCAAACCTGTTTTTGCCAAGTTACCCAAACCGCCTGCAAATCCACTTCCACCACCACCAGTCAAACCGCCTAAAAATCTACTAAAAGCGCCAGGTCGTTGAGCGCCGCTCATACTAGAAGCATAAGCAGGATCGCCCATGTAAGCACCACTTGGTCAAAGCCATAACCAGTACCACCGCCCAGATCATAAAATCTACCCAAAGCGTCTGGCGTACCACCACCTATATAACCACCTAATTGTGTACCAAAAGGTCCTTCTACGATGGCATTTGGATCAAATCTTCTACCAGTCAATAAACTTGTTATGCCTGGATTGTTTGTTTTTAAGACGTTGCCAACCTTACTAAAGAAACCGTCGCCTGCTGCTGAACCATAACCTATGGTTTTCATACTAGGATCTATTAATCCTGTTTTTGTTCCAACAAAACCGCCAAGAGAACCAATGCCAGCACCAAACAATCCTCCTTTTAGAGCGTCGCCTAAGTCACCACCTGTAGCGATTGCTGTGCCAACTCCACCTGCAGCACCTTTTAAAGCTGCTGAGGCAATAGGTCCCAAACCGGGGACGAAACTTGCGGCTATTGGTAAAGCAACTGGTGCTACTTTTTTAACTACTTTTTTTACGCCTTTGAATATTTTTTTAAAGAAACCAAATTCTTCCAAACCTGTAGTAGCATTGAGTGAAGCTATACCAGAACCGACAATAGCTCTTTCTGGGTTGATGCCAAATTCCCTAAATTTTCTTTCAACTACGCCTTCAAACTCTTCGTCTTCAAAAAACTCCTCTGGCAAAACCACTTCATTGGGTTTGGCGTGAATCAGTTGGATGTCCTCACCCGTGCCTTCTCCAGCTAATTGTGCGGCCAAATCACCTAGTGGTGCATTGACTCTAGCCATACTGGTTTCAATTATACGACTTAATACTTTAGCTTCTTCTGGATCGGTCGTTTGCATGAGTTGCCTTTGCATTTCTTCAATCGCTTCTAATATCTCCATTTTTTCTGGAGAAAGCTCTGGCATCATTTCTGGCATGTCTGTGCCTAATGGCAAAGCACCAACTGGTTCTTTGGGCTCACCAGTATTAGGATTTACTATTAAGTTAGGTAAGTTGGCAGCACCAACTGGTTCTTTAGGCTTACCAGTGGTAGGGTCAACCAATAAATCAGGCAAATTTGCACTTGGAGACTCTGTCATATCTCCTTGAGTTTGATTTATTCCATAAACCTTTCTTAAATTGTCAATCAGAGCCATCTTTAACCTATCGTTACGTTGACACTACCTAAACTCATTGTAGCAGATAAACCGCTTGGATAAGTTTGGTGTTCATACAAATTACGGAACTTAGTTCCATCAAATGCTTGGTGAACACTGGTAGTTGAGTTAAATATAATTGAGCCCGTTGCGAATTGCAATTCATCTAAGTCGGTATTGGTGTAATGACGCACTGAATCTGGTCAAAAGCCGATAAATTTATTTCTAAAACTCTAACCAAACGGTTGAAAGTTTCTATGGGCACTGCATCGCCTTGGGCTATGGGGAGTCTAGTTTCTAATAATTTACCCATTAGCGACGTCCAGATTGTTCAACATCTATTCTCGTCGAGCCCAAGCGCCACTTGTAATCTTTGCGATCCGCTTCGGTATTGTCATCATCAGATTCAATACGCAACACGATTTGTCGGCTTCTAGTTCTTAGACTGGTAAAAGTAGTGCTTTCAGTAATTTGATTGGTCGAGTCAGTAGCTAAAGTTTGGTTATTAAAATCTCTACGTTTTATAACCACATTTACGGCTGGCGTTGGACTGGTACCCAAAGTTTTATCAAAACGTAAGTCTGGTATAAGTTTTTTCAAAAAAGCAAAGTTTTCACCATCGCCTAAATCCAAATCAGCTGACTCAACAAATACGCCATCCATAGAGCTAGTGTCATCATTTGCACCAGTTTCATGTTGTAACAAATAGTTCACACTAGATAATTTAGCAGTAGCCAAAGGTTTGTCCTCTATCCCGGTATCTAACCAGGCGTAACGCACTAAAGAACCAATAGACCAAGAACCTTCCTCGTAGTTGTAAATCACATATCTTGATATTTCGCCTGTGTCATCTGTCAATGATGGATAAAAGAACCAGACTTCTGAAAACTCGCTATTCAAGGTCGCAAAACATTTGAAAGCTTGACTTAAATCAAGATCTGAAAATACATAATCTTGCACTGTGCAAGGTAGTTTTTGTACGGCACCGTTGTTAAAAATAAAAAAAGCATTTT
>FUIF01001503.1_pt1 | contig 11485 bp, 11 predicted proteins | sample 1003461 | NCBI WGS metagenome assembly FUIF01 (sample SAMEA80401918, study PRJEB19352) | marine metagenome
TACGTTATTACGCCACCTGCCGGAATAGTTAAGGATATTCATATAAAACAGGATGGTGTAACTATTGCCCGGTTGCTTTGTGAAGAACACGGGACTAAGGCAGATTGTGATAGTACTTGGAATGTATTACTTGACAAATTAGGAAATTACAATTTTACTATTGTAGGCGCAACTTATCCCGATGTACGCACACATGAAAGTAGTATTTATTGTGATGCTAATGCGGTTGGATATTCAGAAAGCGATGGTACTGGATTAATACCTTTAGATGGTTGGGTTCCTGCACTAACTAGTTCAACAGACATTAACGGAGATGCTTTAACCTATACAGGAAAAGCAGCTCAGGCATTGGAGGTTGTTAAGCAGAATGCTTTATTCGGTGATGGTACAATGTACATTGAATTTGCAAATCTGCCTACTTATACAACAGCTTACGCTATTGAAGATGGTGAGGAAGTTGCAATAACAATTACATCTAATCAATGGACACCAACAAGTGGGAAATATTACACCGCTGTAATTTTAAAGGATGGTTCAGATAATGAAGTTGAAAATATTCCTTTACAGGCTTATGATTCAGGCGATAGTCCGACTTCAATAGTTTACGATGGGATTTACGATAATAATGCAACCGCTACGGCTGTAAACTTTACTGTTCCTGATAATCTTAGTGATAGGGATGGGCTGAGTTATAATACTGAAAATGGTTATCAATTAATAGGTGGTATTCTTGGATATAAAATTCCACTAGACATTAATGGGAATCCATTATATTTCGATGTCGATATTTTCAAAATAGAAACAGGTGCAGGTACATTTGATTTTAGTTGGAATGCTCCAAGTGGTTCTTTCTTTTGGCTATTTAGTGATGGAGATGTCTCCACAGCAAATCAACCTACAAGAACTGTTGATGCAGGAAGTCACTACTTAGTAACAAAAACAGGCTGGGAAGGTAATTACGAGTTAAGAGGCAATACTACAGGTAGTAACTACATTGGCAATTTGAGCGATTTTCCCCCTCTGACTTATTTCGCAGGTTTTTATAATACTAATGTATCAGGAGATATTTCAAGTTTAAGTAATATTACTTATTACGCAAATTTTAATAATACTAATGTATCAGGAGATATTTCAAATTTAAGCAATTTAACTTATTACGCAGGTTTTGGTAATACTAATGTGTCAGGAATAATACCAGTAGGATGCACAGCTTATAAGTGGTATTTAAATAGCACTCAATTATCACAAACAGATATAGAGCAAAGTTTAATTAATCTCGACACCACAGGGCATACTGGTACTAGTGCTATTTTTGAGTGTAATAATTTTACTATTACAGACCCTGATGCAATTGCTGCAAAAGCAAGTTTGGAAGGCAAAGGATGGACAATTAATGTAACAACTTCATAATATGGCAGAAAAATATACAATATATTCAGCTATCAACAACGGTAAAGGCTACAACGATTCAGAACAACGTTATCAGGCTATCCCGAATTACGATTTGTATAAGAAAGATACTGATAATGTATTCTTATCTGATGCTAACACAGCTATCGAAGTTGATGTTTCGACCATTGAGGATGGTGATTATATAGATATTACGAAAGACGATTCAGACAATGTTTTCTCACTTAAAATAAAAGAATAATGATTTATCCATTAACAATAAAATTACCAAAAGAGCATTTGGATTTAGATTTAAACGGAATAACCCCGCGTGAAATATTAGCAGACATTAACGCCTTCGAGGGTGTTGTTCCTGTTTATAACGAGGACACGAAAAAGAGTGAATATACTTTCAGCTACATTAAACAAGATATGCTTTCACAGTCGGCATTCATGGCATTATCACAAGTGCCAGATATCGAAGCCGAGGGCGTTATTTTGTATGTTGTAGTAAATACAAGCTTACTAGATGAACAAATCCCTGAAACGTTTCCCAATTCAGCTATTGTAACAGTAGATGAAGATGAAGTAGAAACAAGCACACAAGTAACTTACAGAGATTACTTTGATGTACGTGCTGAGGATGATGATAAAGCAGTTTTATGCTTACGTTACAAGCGAGCAGGTAGTACAGGATTTAATACTTCTGATTACCCAAACATGGAAACATTTACTACATTTTATACCGCTATGGCTGCTGAAATGATAGAAGTAAATGGAGATGTGCTTTTGAGTATGAAAGGGGCTAATGATTATATATCAACGAATTTTACTTCTGATGAAGAGATTTAATTTAAAATTAATATAATAATGAAATTAAGTAATAATTTATCACTAAATGAGGTTATAAAATCCAATACTGCTGCTAGGTTGAATATTGATAATGAACCAACAGCGGAACATTTAAAAAATTTACAAGTAACTGCTGATAAGGTTTTTCAGCCCATTAGAGAGCATTTTAATGTTCCTATATATATAAGTAGTGGTTATCGAAGTAAAGCTCTTAATGAAGCTATAGGAGGTTCTAAAACATCTCAACATTCATTGGGTCAAGCTTTTGATATTGACCAAGATGATAGAAGTACTATATCTAATCTAGATGTGTTTAATTATGTAAAAGATAATTTAAAGTTTACACAACTAATATTAGAATTCCCTGATGGGAAAGGTAACCCTGCATGGGTTCATGTAGGTTATGACCCTGATAATTTGAAAAATCAAATATTAATATCTAGAAAAATTAATAATAAAACTAAATATGAGGTATGGAAACCATAAGTGAAATATTAAGTAAATTAAAAGAGCTTAAAAATTTTGTAGTATATGCTGTAATACTAGTACTATGCTTTATAGTATATCTGAAAAATAATAAGATAGATAATCTTAAAGAAGAACTTTTAGAGAAGCCTAAAATAGAGTTTGTAAATAAAGTAGAAAAAGAAATTGTTAGAGACAGTATTCCTTATCCTGTAGAAATAATTAAATGGAAAGATAAAATTATAGTTGAAGTAGATACTATTGCACAATTATTAACATTAGCTGATTCAGCATCTATAGCAGAAGCATATATACAACTTTATAAAAATTTTAATGAAACTCGTATATATGAAGATGTATTAAAAGATGATTCACTTGCATTTATACAACTTAATGAGAAAGTTACAGAAAATTCTATATTTGATAGAGAATTAATTTATGAACATAGAACTCCTACTGTATATCAGACTAATACTATTATAGATAAATCTTGGTCAATTGTAGGAGGTTTACAAGGTAACTCAGTAGGTGTTGCTTTAGGTGGAGGAGTTGTTACAGGTGATAATGCTATATATTTAGTTAATTATAACTTGTTTGATAATTCTTTTGGAGGTACAGTAATGTTCTCTTTATTTAATTTTAATAAATAATAAATGACTTTAACAGAAATAAGCTATTTAATCTTAGAATCTATACGTGAAGGACATATAGTAGATGATGAAAGATTAGATTTAAGAATAATTAAAGATTGGATTAATATGAAACGTTCTCAATATCTCAAAAATATGAGAGGTAGTGGAACTAATGGTAATCTTAATCCTAATAATATGATAGGTCTAAATCTTTATCAGAAAATACCTGTTACTGTAGAAGTTAAAGACCCTGTTACAGCAGCAGGTAATTACCCTTTTACTAATGCTACAACCCAATCTTATAAAATTATAGAATCTACTAGTACAATACCTACAATAATAGATGGTAAAAGCGGTCCTATGATTATGAGTATTGAATCTGAAGATGAAATGAAGATACCTTTTAGTCATGTATCATATGACCAAATGAGATTTTCAGGTAATGGTAGATTTAATTCAGGACTTATATTTGGAGCTATAAGAGATAATAAATTATGGTTTAAATATAATTCATTCTTTGATACTTATACTAATGTAATTGTTAGAGCTATATTAGAAAATCCTACAGATTTAGATGGTTATGATGAAGATACTGATGAATATCCTGCTGACCCAGGTTTGATAGAATACATAAAAAATGGTATCTTTGACAAAGATATTAGAATGTGGTTTAATGGTAACGCAGATGAAATAAATGATGCGTCAGGAGAAATTAAGAATTAATAATTAATGGCATACGAAAGGAAATATAAAGTTACAGCTTCATTACAAGATGCTTATAAAGTTTATAGAAGGAATCATAAAAAATTTAGAAAAAGAGAATATCTTGATATATGTTATGATATTACAGAAGGTATATCTGATATGATGATAAGAGATTCTTTTGAATATAAAATACCATTTAAATTAGGTTTTATAAGGATACGTAAACTTAAACAAAAACTTATATTAAAAGATGGTAAAATAGATATTAATAAAAATATTATTGATTGGGAAAAAACTTGGGATACGTGGAATGAAATGTATCCTGAGTTATCTAATAAAGAAATAAGAGAACTTAAAGGTAAATGGGTTATATTCCAAACTAATGACCATACTGAGAAACAAATTATGAGATTTTATTGGGATAAGAAATTTGCTAATGCTATAAATAAAACTATATATAGATTTAAACCTGTTAAAGGGGGAGAATTTAATGGTAATTATAGAGGTAGATTAGGACTTGCTAAATGGATTAAAAATGATAAAAGAAAAAATGATTGGTATGAATAAACATAAAGAATACAAAACTTGGAGAAAATCCATTGAAAAAGATGGTATTTCTAAATCAGTTTCAGTAGAAGAATGTGAAAATGGATTTGTAAAGATACTCATAAAGGAGAACAATATAGTTATGATTCTAAAACTTATATTTCTACTAAAAACCCTTTAGAAGGTGAAAAAGAATATAAGGAAGAAATTGATGTTAAAGATGAAGTATTAGAAGCTATTAAAGCATTAAATGATTAATTATGGCACTTAACGGTAACTTTGTACCATTTCAAACAATTATAGAATCTGTATTTAGAGAAGTAGGTTATCAAACTATTGATTGGACTCAAGCTATGGAAGTAGTTGGAGATACAATAGGTTTGTTAGGAGTATTACCTGCATATAAAACTATTACAACTAATGGTTTAAATGATGCTTCTATACCTCTTGAAGTAACAGATTATAGAGTAGCTATTCCTTCTGATATGGTGGAATTAAAAGCTCTTAGAAGAGTTATATTGGCAGAAGAACCTGTAGATGATGGTACAGATTTAAAAATATCCAAGTTTATTCCTATGGTAGAAGCTACTGACCAATTCTTTCAATCTATTAGAGAACAATGGGATGAAGTTATACCAGCAGGTACTTATGATTATATAGAATATAAACAAGAAGAAACTATTACTTTATCTGGTACTAGTGGTACAGCTAGTATTGCTAACGCAGGAGATTTAACTAAAACTATTACTTTTGATACAGATTTAACTACTACTGCTGAAAACTTTGTTACAACTAACGCTACTGTATATTTAGAAAAAGATATTGTTTTAACAAGTGATGAAGATAGTTTAATCTTTACAGCTAATACTTCAGGAGTTAAATTTACCTCACCTACTATTACTAATAGTACAGGTGACCTTACAGGTACTGTATCAAGTGACTTTGATAGTACACCTGTAACAGTATTAAGTCCAGAATATAAAGTTAATTATGAAGTTCAGTATGAATATAAATTAGATAGTGGATATATCTATACTAATTTTGAAGAAGGTACAGGATTTATAGAATTAACTTATGTAGCATATGTTACTGATGATAATGGATTACCTATGATACCTGATGACCCTAAATTTAGAGAAGCTATTAAATGGGCTATTATAAGATGGTTAGATTTTAAAAAATGGCGTGTAGGTGAAATATCCAGAGAAGTATTTCAATATTCTGAACAACAAAGAGATTGGTATATAGCTTCTGCTAGAAGTAAAGCTAGTATTCCTTCATTAGATAAAATGGAATCTATTAAAAATATGTTTTTACGTAGTATTCCTAATACTAATGCACATGATAGTTATTTTAAATATATTAATGTTCCAGAAATGAGATATAATTTAAATAGTAAATTTTATAAATCTGGATATAGACAATTAAGGTATTAATATGAAAAAACATATTCAATCGTTTAATTTGGGCATCAACCAAGACGTATCAACTAATAAATATTCTAATCAAAATTTTTATTGGGCACAAAATTTTAGATTTGTTTCTAAAGATGGATTAGCTACAGGTGCTATGACTAATGTTAAAGGTACATCTTCTAAATTGAGTTTAGGAACTGGTCATAGTGTAGTAGGTACTTGTCAAATTAGAGATACCTTAATTCTATTTGTTAATAGTGATGAAGGAGGTAAAATATATATATGGGAATATGAAGATTCTGATTATGATACAGGAGGAATGAAACTTATATATACTGATTCAGAATTGGATTTTGCTACTGATAAAACTATTAGAGCTGTTGGTAGATATGAAACTCCTTATGTACAAAAGATATATTTTACTGATGGAGAAACTTATTTCAGACATCTTAATATTATTAATACTGATTGGGATGGTACTCCTTGGGGAGAAAATACTCTAAATCCTAAATATATTCAACTAGATTATGATTTAGATAGTTTAGATTTAGTACCAGATGTTTCATTCTCTACTATGGATTTATCTATAGAATCAGGAGGTAATTTAAAAGCTGGTAAAATACAATATGCTTATCAATTATATAATAGAAGAGGTAGTGAAACTACTATTTCTCCTGAATCTAAAATGATAAGTTTAACTTCTTCATCTGAATCTGGTAGTAGTAGTATTGATTATAAAGGTGATGATGTTGGTACACTTGTTAATAAAAGTATTCAAATAACTGTAGATGATATAGATTCTTTATTTGAAAGAATAAGGGTATATGCTTTAGAATATACAGTATATGGACAAGTACCTGCTATTAGAACTGTAGGAGAATATGATATTGAAAGTAATAGTGTTACTGTATTAGATTCTGGACAATCTATTGAAAATATTACATTAGAAGAATTTAGATATATACAAAATAATTTTTATCCTAAATCTATAGATATTAAGGATAATATATTATTTGCAGGTAATACTACAGAAGATTATTTTAGATTAACATCTGATGAATTTGATAGTAGAGCTTTTAGATTCGATAGTTTTAATACTGCTACTGTATATAATGGTAATAATTCTTTTGATATTACTTATAGTAGTGGTAATTTATCAACACTTCCTGATTGGGAAGATGAATGTTATAATGATTTTAATAGTGTACATTCAGTATATAAAACAGAAACATCAAAAAAATCTATAAGTCATGAGGGCGAAGAAATTTTATTTAAATATAATCCTGCTACAGGAGAATTAGGAGGATATGGACCTAATATTAGTTATGAATTTACTACTAATAAAGTATTATTAGATGAAGGTACTAAAAGTAATAGAGGTTTTAGAAGTGCTTATCCTAGAATAACTTGTGAAGTAGGTACTAGAGAGAATTATTCTAATCCTGAATTAGAAGCTGGTTATCAACGTGATGAGGTATATAGATTTGCTTTTGTACCTATTGATACAAAAGGTAGAGAAGGTTTTGCTATGTGGATTGGGGATATTAAGTTTCCTAATAATACTGAATTACCATTTGTAGTATATGAGAATAATAAAACATATGCTAATATATTAGGAATAAAATTTACTGTTAATATTCCTGAAGATGTTAAAGATAAAATATCAGGTTATAGAATTGTAAGAGTTGAACGTAATAAAACTGATAGAACTATATTATCTCAAGGTATTATAGGTTATTTAGCTAACGGAGGTCCTGATAGTAGTGATAAATATCATATGATGTCACAAGCCTCTGTACCTATGATTGGAGATATGTATAATGAGCATGGTTCTTATAGCAGAGTAACACAAGATTTATCTTTATCAGGAGATGATAATGACCCTTCTGGTTCTGACCAATATACTAGAGATGCTGACGGTAATTTACCTATAGAACCTGCTGAGAAAGGTTTCAATCCTAAATTTATAGAATTTACTTCTCCAGAAGTAGCATTTAATAAAACTGAATTTGATGTATCTGAAGCTTTTATAGAAGCATTTGGTGTATTAGATGAGAATGATAGTACTGCAATGTCAGGTCCTGAATTTAGAATTGCACGTAATAGAAACCAATTAGTATCAGATAAATTTAAAGGTTTTTCTGCTGGTAATAATAATAAACGTACTAGAACTTTTATTAAAGATAGTACTACTTATATTGCTAGAGAATTTAAAGGAGGTTCTGATGACCCTGATAATGATGTTACAGTACATATTGTAGATGAAGGTAGAATATTTAATAATAAAACTTCTAATTTAGTTAATACTCAAGGTGACAATTATAGAAGATATGGTTTAAGAGGCGTATTTAATCTATGTACAGTAGATTCTGATTATGATGATATTGATACTAATAAACTACCTTTAGATGAATTTTATAATGGTAATAAATTAGAAGTAGTTATAGCTAACTATAAAATTGACAAAGGTAAATCTCAGTATGGAGGTTCTGATTTTGAGGCTAGAAGTTATAATACTTACTACCCAGTTACAGAATTTATTGATAAAGATACTACTGTTGTAGAAGCTTATAGAGGTGATACATATATTAATTTTATGTCATATGTTAGAAGTTTATTTGGTACTGCTGACCCAGAAGATGGAGATACTATAGAAGCTTATGTATTTTTTCCAGTAGAATCTAGTATTAACTTAAACCTTAGATTAGATGATATACAAAATTATATTAATTGGGGTTGGTATGGTATAAATAATGCTGAAAATATGCCTACATTAAATTATACTTTATCAGAAACTGTACAACAAGGAGTATTAGCTTATGGTACATCATATCCTCAAGAAGTAGGAGATTTATATAGATATAATTCTGCATATTCTAGTTTTAATAAAGGTAAAGAATATACAGCAGAACCTTTTGACTTTACTGAACAAGAAATATTTGATACTAGAATAACAGCTTCAGATGTTAAAATTAATGGTGAATATACTGATAGTTGGACTAAGTTTAAATTTAATAATTATATTGATATAGATAGTAAGCATAATGCTATTACTAAAATTATTACATTTAAAAATCAATTATATTATTTTCAACCAACTGCTGTAGGTATTGTTGCAATTAATCAAAGAAGCTTAGTACAAGATGAACAATCTGGTAAACTTACTGTAGGAACTGGAGGCATACTTAGTAGATATGATTATATTACTGATAAATCAGGTTCAGAATTTTATAATGCTATATTAGGTACTGATGATTACTTATTTTATGGTGATGGTAGACGTAAACGTGTTAATAAAATAGTTCCTGGTAAAGAAATAGCTGTATCAATAGTTAAAGGTATAGATTCTACTTTAGATAAATTAGCTTGGGATACTTGTGTAGCAGGTTTTGATAGAAGATATAATGAAGTAATATTTTCTATTGATGGTACTACTATAGCATTTTCTGAAATGGCAGATGCTTTTACTAGTAATTATACTTTTAATCCTAAATTAATGTTTTCTATTGGTGGAGAATTTTATAGTGTAGCTGAAGATTATGATGAATCACCTTGGTTATTTGGCGATTTAGAAGATGATAAAGTAGGTTATTCAGGAGATACAGATACTGACCTGATTGGGATTATATAGTAATAGGTCCAAGTGGTACAGGAGATACTGTATATAAACATAATGTAGGAGATTCAGGAAGTTTTTATGGTAATGATGATGAAACACAAGATAGTTATATTACTTTAATTCTTAATCCTGAAGGTAATACTGTTTGTAAATTTGACACATTAGATATAAGAACTGAATCTACTTCTGGTAGTGTAGATGACCCTGATGATATATTCTATAGATTAGAAGCATCTAATAATTATCAAGATTTAACTAGAGAGTTATCATTTGCAATGGACCAATCAGAAGGTCATTCAGGTACTGTTAAAAGAATTGGTAGAGTATGGAGAACTCCTATAATATCTACTACTTCTGCTACTAGAATGATGGATACTTATCTTAAAGTTACTCTTAGATATGCTAATAATGGTAATACATTTAGATTGCATGATTTAATCCTTTATTATCGACCTACACGACATTAAATATTAAAGACTAATACAATTTTGAATACAATATATTAAACTATTAATTTTGTAAAATAATTATGGCTAAAAAGCAAAAAATATATGGTAATCAATATACTGGATTAACTCAACAAGAAGCTCAAGAATTATATGAATTACAATATCAAGATTATCTAAAACAAGTAAATAAAGCTAAAGGGGCTAAAGGGGCTAAAGGGGCTACTGACGCTGCAACTACTTTTGGACAAAATTATGTATATCCTACTATGAAAGGAGCAGCATCATTTAGTCCTTTAGGACCAGTAATAGGGTTAATGGATGCTAAACAAGCATATGATGAAGGTAAAACTGGTAGTGCTTTAGCTTTAGCAGGTATGGAAGCTTTACCTTATATGGGTAGATATTTAGGTAAGGGATTAAAAGCTGGTTATAAAGGATTGAAAAATATTAAAAAATCTTCAGTTAATTTAGGCATTAATAACTTAGACGATTTGTTAAATGCTAGTTCTGAAGAAGTAAAAAATCTTACAGGACAAGATAAATCTTTTTGGACGCATATAATTAAGAAAGATAAAGTAAAAGCTGATAAATTTTTACAAAGTAAATTATCTCCTTTAAGATTAGATAAAATAAACAAAGCTCCTACTATTATAGACGCTGATTATACTAATATAGTAGATAAAGCAAAGAAAAAACAAGAAGATTGGTTAAAATCAGATGAGTGGTTAAAAAGGCGAATGGAAGCTACTGGAGAAAATAGAAGTAAAGCTATTATAGCCAGAAGCACTATGCTTAATAAACTGAAAAAGACAGAGACTGAATTAAAAGATATTACAAATTTAGATTCGTTTGTACAGGGATTTGCTAATTCTAAGCAAGACATTCCTAAAGTTACTGTAGGAATAGATAAAAATAATCCTAAGCTATTCTCTGAATTTGCTAATCATGAATATATTCATGCCTCTAATGCTTGGAATCCTGGTTACACAATGAAAGGTATTCCGTTTAAAAATATAAAAACTACTTCTATAAATCCTCAAATACAAAAAACTGTAAAGTATTTAAACGACCCTGTTGAACAGCAGGTAAGAGGTGTAAGAGCTTTAAATCATTTAGAGAATAAAGGCTTGTGGAAAACAGGAAATGTATCTGATGAAGCTATTGAAGTACTAAAAAAAAGGTACTTATTTTGGAGGTGACACTCCTGCTGATGTATCTAACTTAGTATCTAATTTAGATAATACTGAATTAAAAGATTTTCTAAATAAAGTATATACTGCTGTTCCAGCAGCAATAGGAGCAGCACAATTAAATAAAAAAGCTTACGGAGGACAACTAAACAACAATATGAAACCAATATCTAAACAAATAAATCAACAATATCTTCCTACAATAGTAGGAGGATATCCTGTG